>VFQU01000346.1_pt1 | contig 43986 bp, 35 predicted proteins | sample 3512311 | NCBI WGS metagenome assembly VFQU01 (sample SAMN10412377, study PRJNA504923) | tailings metagenome | isolation source: Relicate 3 Philex TSF3 active mining site | place: Philippines: Tuba, Benguet | collected 2017-08-29 | reverse complement strand
CTGGGCACCTGCTGTTCCCGCTAACCACGACGAGGGAGTTCACCCGACAATGGCCACCAAGAAAGCTGGTGCCAAGAAGCCCGCGGCGAAGAAAGCCGCCAAGAAACCCGCTGCGAAGAAAGCCGTGAAGAAGGCACCGGCCAAGAAGGCCGCCGCCAAGAAGGCCCCCGCCAAGAAGGCGGTGAAGAAGGCCGCCGCCAAGAAGCCCGCCGCCAAGAAGGCGGTGAAGAAGGCTGCCGCCAAGAAGCCGGCCGCCAAGAAGGCTGCCGGCAAGAAGCCTGCCGCGAAGAAGGCCGCCAAGAAGCCGGCCGCCAAGAAGGCGGCTCCGAAGAAGAAGGCCGCCAAGAAGGCGGCTGCCCCGGCTGCGCCGGCATCGCCCGCCCCGTCGATCTGATCGACGCCTAGGACGGTCCTGGTCTCCCTCCCCGCGCGCCCAGGCGGGGAGGGAGGGTCTTTCCGGGGTCCTTCATCGTCCGACGTGTACCCGCTCGACCGAGCGCGTCACGTCGCCGACGTTCGTGCCAGCCGCTCGCCGAGCGCCGCTGGCGGCACACCCGCCGCGCATCGAGCAGCTGGCCGGATGCCGATCATCGCCGGTTGCGGCGCTGCGGCGAGGCCTCGAGCCCGGTCCAGTCGCGCGACGGCAGGCCCAGAGCGCGGTCGAGCGCAGTCGCCACCAGCCCGCTGGGCGCCGCGCTCTCGCAGTTCCACAGCACCACGATGCCGAAGCCGCGCTCCGGCAGCAGCCCGAGCATCGCCCGGTAGCCCTGCACCGCGCCGGCGTGGAACACCAGCGGATGGCCGGCGTAGTCGAACACCCGCCAGCCGATCGCGTAGTGCGCATCGCGCACCCGCACGCCCCGCCAGCCGCTGCCGCGACGTTCGCCCGGCGTCGCCACCTGCGGCGCGTGGGTCACCGCCAGCACGTCGGGCGAGACCACGTCGGGCCGTCCGCCCAGCTGCGCGATCATCCACTGGCTCATGTCGCGCACGGAGGCGTTGACGCCCGCCGCGGGCGGAATCCGGTAGTAGGTTTCCTTCGGGCGCACGGCCACCCAGCGGCCGCCGCGTCGCACGTGCGGGCGGGCCCAGCGCGCGCTCGCCTCGAGCGCGTCGCGGCCGAAGGTCGCGCCGTACATGCCCAGCGGATGGAACAGGCGGCGCTCGACCTGGTAGGTGTAGAAGCTGCCGGTGACGGCGAACACCATGTCGCCGATCAGGCTGAAGGCGATGTTCTGGTAGCCGTAGCAATCGCCCGGCGCGCAGGTCGCCGGCGCCTGTTCGAGCTTGGCCACCAGCAGCGGGTAGGGCTGGTCGGCCTCGAGATCGCGATCGAACGTGTTGTAGGGCAGGCCGACGCGGTGGCTGAGGATGTCGAGCACGGTGAGCCGCTGGGCGGCGTGGATGTCGCGCAGCTTGAACTCGGGCAGCTGGTCGGCGATGCGGCTGTCCCAGCTCAGCGCGCCCTCCGCCACCAGCTGGGCGGCCAGCGTGCCGGCGAAGGTCTTGGACAGCGAGGCGATGCGGAAAGCAGTCTCGGAATCGACCTTCTCGCGCCCGCCGGCCACGGTCACGCCGAAGCCCCGCTCGAGCAGCACCTCGCCGTCGTGGACCACGGCGATCGCCAGTCCGGTGAGCTTGGCCTGGTCGACGACACGCTGGGCGAGGGCCTCCACATCGCGGGCGGCGGCGCGCGCCATCCGCTCCTCGAGCGGGCTGTGCGCCGAGCCGGCGTCGAGCGAATCGGCGGCGACCGGCAGGGCGAGCCCCAGCAGGGTCACGATCGCCACGAGGAAACGTCGGGATGTCACGATGGCGCGGCCTGCGTATGCTTGTGCGGCGTCGTCATTCTATCCCGCCCGGCGCGGTCGGGCCGGCATTCCTGGAGGTGCTTCCATGCTCACTTTCCTGCTGTTCATCGGTGTGCTCGCGGTGCTGGTGTTCTGGGTGATCGGCATCTACAACGGGCTGGTCACCGCGCGCAACGCCTACAAGAACGCGTTCGCCCAGATCGACGTCCAGCTCAACCGGCGCCACGACCTGATCCCCAACCTGGTCGAGATCGCCAAGAAGTACATGGCGCACGAACGCGAGACGCTGGAGGCGGTGATCGCCGCGCGCAGCGGTGCGGTGAACGCACAGAAGTCGGCCGCGGCCAACCCGGGCGACCCGGCCGCGATGCAGCAGTTGGCCGGCGCCGAGAACATGCTGACCCAGACCCTGGGCAAGCTGTTCGCCCTGTCGGAGAACTACCCCGACCTGAAGGCCAACCAGAACATGATGCAGCTCAGCGAGGAGCTGACCACCACCGAGAACAAGGTCGCCTTCGCCCGCCAGGCCTACAACGACCAGGTGATGGGCTACAACAACCGGCGCGAGGTGTTCCCCAACAACCTCTTCGCCGGCATGTTCAGCTTCCTGCCGGCGGCGCTGCTGGAGATCGGTGCCGACGAGGCGCACAAGCGCGAAGCGCCGAAGGTGCAGTTCTGATCGGAGCCGGCGGCGCCGCGTGCGCCGCCGGGCGGCCGGGGAGGCAGGGGCGATGAACTTCTTCGAACGCCAGGAGGCAGCGCGGCGCGGCAGCCGGCGTCTGCTGATCCTGTTCGGTCTGGCCGTGCTGGCGATCGTCGCCGCGGTCAGCGCGGCGGTGCTGGTCGGGATGGCCGTCGCCGAGCCGGCGCTGGTCGAGGAGGCCGGCGGCATCCCGCAGTACGTGGCGGGCAACGCGGCGCTGATGGGCGTGGCCGCGCTGGTGACGCTCGCGGTGATCGGCATCGCCTCGCTGGTGCGGGTGAGCGCGCTGCGCGAGGGTGGCGCGGCGGTGGCGCGCGACCTGGGCGGCGTGCCGGTGGCCGACGACACCACCGACCCGCAGCTGCGCCGGCTGCGCAACGTGGTGGAGGAAATCGCCATCGCCTCCTGCGTTCCGGTGCCGCAGATCTTCGTGCTCGAGGGCGAGGCCGGCATCAACGCCTTCGCCGCCGGCTATTCGCCCAACGACGCCGCGGTCGCGGTCACCCGCGGCGCGCTCGAGCGGCTCAATCGGGCCGAACTGCAGGGCGTGATCGCCCACGAGTTCAGCCACGTGATGAACGGCGACATGCGCCTCAACATCCGCCTGATGGGCGTGCTGTTCGGCATCCTCGTGCTCGGCATCGCCGGTCGCAAGGTGCTGCAGCACGCGCGCGGCGGGCGTGATTCGCGCGGCATGGCGGCGGCCATGGTGGTGGCGCTGTCGCTGGTGATCATCGGCTACGTCGGGCTGTTCTTCGGCCGGCTGATCAAGGCCGGCGTGAGCCGCCAGCGCGAGTACCTGGCCGACGCCTCGGCGGTGCAGTTCACCCGCCAGACCGAGGGCATCGCCGGTGCGCTGAAGAAGATCGCCGGCGTCGCCGAAGGCTCGAAGCTGGCCGCCGCCGACACCGAGGAGGTCAGCCACATGCTGTTCGGCGACGGCATCGGCTACTCGGCGCTGATGGCCACCCATCCGCCGCTCGAGGAGCGCATCCGCGCACTCGATCCGCAATTCGACAAGAAGGCGCTGGCCGAGATCAAGAACCGCTATCGCAACGCGCCGCCCAGCGGCCTGGCCGAGGATCGGGCGCTGGGGTTCGATGCGCCGCGGGCCCAGCCGCCGGAGCTGCCGAAGGCCTCGCGCGAGGTCGCGGTATCGCCGCAGACGGTCAGCGCCCAGGTCGGCGATCCGGCCAGCGACGACTACGCGCGCGCCGGCGCGCTGCACGAGGCGATCCCCGCGCTGCTGAAGACCGCGGCGCACTCGCACGACGGGTCGATCGCGCTGGTGCTGGCGCTGCTGTTCGACCACGACGCTGCGTTGCGCCAGCGCCAGCTCGCGGTGGTGATCGCGCAGATGGGCGCGGAGATCGGTGGCCGCGCCGACGCGCTGGCCGCCGCGGCCGACGCGCTGCACCCGGCGCTGCGCCTGCCGCTGGCCTCGCTCGCCTTTCCGGCGCTGCGCCGCCGACCGCGGCCCGAGCTCGAGCGCTTCATCGAGTGCAGCGAGCAGCTCATCCACCTCGACGGGCGGATCGGGCTGTTCGAATACTGTCTGGCGCGGCTGCTGCGCAAGCAGGTCATCGAATCGCTGGATCCGTCCCGCCACAAGCCGAGCGGCCGGCGCAGGCTCGCCGCCAGCGGCGAGGCGCTGGCCGAACTGTTCGCGGTGCTTGCCCAGCACGGCCACGAGGATGCCGGCGTGGCGCGGCAGGCCTTCGCCGCCGGCATCGGCGCGGTGCTGCCGCAGGCGGCGCTCGCCTACCAGCCGCCGCAGGACTGGGTCGCGGCGCTGGATCGCGCGCTGCCGGCGCTGGATGGTCTCGATCCCGCCGGCAAGCAGCTGCTGGTCGAGGGCCTCGTCGTCACCACCAGCCACGACGGCAGGCTGAGCGTCGCCGAGTCCGAGCTGCTGCGCACCGTCTGCGCCTGCCTGCACTGCCCGCTGCCGCCGGTGTTGAGCCGCTGAAGGCTCAGGGACTAGGGCTCAGGGCTCAGCGAGAGCACAGTGCTTCGCCGCAATCGGCTCTTCTGAGCCCTGAGCCCCGGGCCCCGGGCCCTAGGCTGCCACCGGCATGCGCTGCGGCATCGCCGCCGCGCTGCGCCCGAGGATCAGATCGGCCGCGCGCTCGGCGATCATGATCGTCGGCGCGTTGGTGTTGCCGCCGATCAGGCTCGGCATCACCGAGGCGTCGACCACGCGCAGGCCGTCGACGCCGCGCACCCGCAGTTCGGGGTCGACCACCGCACCCTCGTCGCGGCCCATCCGGCAGGTGCCGACCGGGTGGTAGATGGTCTCGGCCTTGGCCCGGCAGAATGCCTCGATCTCGGCATCCGTGCGGACATCGTCGCCGGGGAACATGGCGCCCGCGCGGAACTCGCGGAACGCCGGCTGTGCGAGCAGCTCGCGGCTGAGCTTGACGCTCTCGACCAGCATGCGCAGGTCGTAGCCTTCGGCGTCGCCCAGATAGTTGGCGTGGATGCGCACCTTGTCGGACGGATTGGCCGAGGCCAGCGAGAGATGGCCGCGCGAGCGCGGACGCAGCGAGCAGGCGTGCAGCGTGTAGCCGTTGCCGGGCAGGCGGTTGCGGCCGTGGTCGTCGAGGATCGCCGGCACGAAGTGGAACTGCACGTCGGGGCGCGCGTCGGTGGCGAATCGGGAGCGCAGGAAGCCGCCGGTCTCGGCGATGTTGGAGGTGCCTGGTCCCTGGCGGAACAGGTAGTACTGCAGCCCGATCAACAGGTCGTTGGTGCGGTCGTAGGTCACCGGCCGGGTGCAGCGGTCGATGGTGCAGATGTCGAGGTGGTCCTGAAGGTTGCTGCCGACGCCGGGCAGGTCGGTGATCACCTCGATGCCGTGCCGGCGCAGTTCGTCGGCCGGTCCGATGCCGGACAGCATCAGCAGCTGCGGCGAGTTGAGCGCGCCGCCGGCGAGCAGCACCTCGCGCGCCGCCGGTTGGCAGAAGGCCTTGCCGCCGACCCGGTACACCACCGCAGTGGCGCGACCGTTCTCGACCACCACGCGTCCGGCCTGGGCGCCGGTGATCACGGTCAGGTTGGCGCGCCGGCGCGCCGGCGCGAGGTAGGCGGCGGCCGACGAGCAGCGCGCGCCGTTGCGCTGGGTGACCTGGTAGTAGCCGAAGCCTTCCTGGGTCGCCCCGTTGAAGTCGCCGTTCGCCCGATGGCCGGCCTGCGCGGCGGCGGCGAGGAACACCTCCGACAGCGGGTTGCGGTAGCGCAGGTCGTCGACGCCGAGCGGGCCGTCGGCGCCGTGGTAGGCGTCGGCGCCGCGCGTATTGCCCTCGGCGCGACGGAAGTAGGGCAGCACGGCGTCCCACTGCCAGCCGGTCGCGCCGGCCTCGGCCCAGCCGTCGTAGTCGGCCGGCACGCCGCGGATGTAGCACATCGCGTTGATCGAGCTCGAGCCGCCGAGCACGCGACCGCGCGGCCACCACAGGCGCCGTCCGTCCAGCGCCGGCTCGGGCTCGGTGCTGTAGTCCCAGTTCACGCCCTTCTTGCCCACCAGCTTGGCGATGCCGGCCGGCATGTGGATGAAGGGGTGCCAGTCGCGCGGTCCGGCCTCGAGCAGCAGCACCCTGCAGTCCGGATCCGCGCTCAGCCGATTGGCCAGCACGCAGCCGGCGGAGCCGGCGCCGATGATGATGTAGTCGTACACGTGCGTGTCCTGGCAGGCGCGATCGGGTGCGCGCATTCGGCGATCGGATCGATCGCGGTGTTCCGGCAAGCTAACCCCCGCCGCTTAGAGCAATTGCTCCAGCGCGGTGCACGGGCGGCGCATGGCGATCCGCCGCGGTGCATGTCCTTGCCCGCCGCGACGATAGGGTAGTCTGTGCCGCCCCTCACGCGCAGCGACAGGATGAGCGCACCCGCCGCCGCAGAAACCCCGCCCGCCGGCTGGAATCCGCTCGCCGCGGTGCGACCCGGCGAGCGCGCCGCGCTGCTGTGGAGCTTCGTCTACTTCTTCAGCCTGCTGACCGGCTACTACGTGCTGCGCCCGGTGCGCGACGCGATGGGCGCCTCCAGCGACGTCGCCTCGATCTTCCCGGTGCGGCTGGTCGACTGGTTCGCCGCGCGCGGCGTCGCGCTGGGCGACTTCACCCTGCAGATCCTGTTCACGGCCACCTTCATCGCCATGCTGCTGCTGCAGCCGGTCTACGGCGCGCTGGTCAGCCGCTACCCGCGGCGGGTGTTCCTGCCGGTGGTGTACGGCGTGTTCATCGCCTGCCTGTTCGGGTTCTATCTCGCCTTCGACAGCGGCCTGCCCGGTCGCGGCTCGCTGTTCTTCGTCTGGGTGGCGGTGTTCAACATGTTCGCGGTGTCGGTGTTCTGGAGCTACATGTCCGACATCTTCGCCGACGTCGACGCCCGCCGACTTTACGGCTACATCGCCGCCGGCGGCACCATGGGCGGGCTGCTCGGACCGGAGCTCACCGCGCGGCTGGTCGGCGAGCTCGGCGTCGCCAACATGCTGCTGATCTCGGCCGGCTTCCTCGGCGTCTGCCTGGCCTGCATCGTCGGCCTCGCGCCCGCCGCGCGGCGGCGCGAGATCGCGCGCGGGCACAGTGGCGAGGACCTGCCGATCGGCGGCAGCGCCTGGGCGGCGTTCCGCCTGATCGCCCGCGATCCGGTGCTCAGGGCGATGGCGCTGCTGATGTTCCTCGGCGTCGGCGTCGGCACGCTGCTCTACAACGAGCAGGTGGCGATCGCGCGCAACCTCGCCCAGGCCGATGCCGGCATCGCGACGCAGTACTTCTCGCGGATCGATCGCTACATCAACTGGCTGGTGCTGGCGATCCAGATCCTGCTGACCCGCCAGCTGATGACCCGCTTCGGTATCGCCCCTCTGCTGCTGCTGCCGCCGGCGGCCATCCTGGTCGGCTATGCGGTGCTCGCCGCGGCGCCGCTGCCGATCCTGGTGATGCTGGTGCAGGTGGTGACGCGTGCGTCCGAGTTCGCCCTGTCCAAGCCGGCGCGCGAGACGATCTACACCCGGGTCGAGCCGGAGTCGCGCTACAAGGCCAAGGCGACCATCGACACCGCGGTCTACCGTTTCGCCGACCTCACCTTCGTCTGGCTGCACAAGGGCCTCGCCCTGTTCGGCTCCAAGGTGGTGTTCGGCGCCGGCTTCGGCCTCGCCGCGCTGTTCGGCTGGAGCGCCTGGAAGCTGGTGCGCGCCCAGCGCGCGCTGCCGCAGCGCTGAGGCCGGCCGCCTGCCTCATCGATGCGCCGAAGCGTTCGCCCGTTGGTGTCTGCGTTCAGCCTCGCGGCAAGAGACTCGCATCCCGCGCGGCGCGCCGCCGCGACCCCGATTCCCCCGCTTTCGGAGCCCCGCATGAAGCGTATCCCGATCCTGGCTGCCGTCCTCTTGACCACCTCGCTCACCCTTGCCCTGCCGGCCGCCGCGCAGGACCAGCCGGCGGCCGACCCGATCGGCCTGCGCGGCGACTTCAGCGGCACCTGGTTCGACCCCGAAAAGCCCGGCCAGGGCGTCATGCTCGAGGTGCTCGAGGGCGGTCGCGCGCTCGTCGCCTGGTACACCTTCGACGTCGAGGGGCGGCCGCTGTGGCTGTACGGGCTCGGCGAGATCGGCACGCACTCGGTGCAGGCGACGCTGCATCGCGCCTCCGGCGGACGCTTTCCGCCGGCGTTCGATCCCTCGCAGATCACCGTGACGCCCTGGGGCGAGGCGACCCTCACCTTCACCGGCTGCGATGCGGGCAGCTTCGCCTGGGCGCCGACCGAGGCCGGCTTCAGCGCCGGCGAGATGCCGCTGGCGCGGATCACCGGCCTGCAGGGCGCGCGCTGCAATCTCGAGGAGAGCTTCGCCGAGCAGCGCAGCTACCACTTCGAGCGCGGCCCCGGCGACTTCAAGCCGCTGTTCGCCGATCTGCCGGTGGACGGACAGGACATCTACGAGCTGGACTTCGCCCACGAGGTCCTGCCGGCGCCGCTGGAATCGCGCCGCGGCCTGCGGCTGACCGGCCACAACCGTTCCGACGACCTCGCCATGCTGGTGGTGGCGCCGCTCGGTGGTCTGCAGCCGGACACCGCCTACCGTGTCGAGATGGCGCTGGAGCTGGCCAGCGACGTTCCGCAGGGCTGCGCGGGGATCGGCGGCTCGCCGGGCGACTCGGTCTACGTCAAGCTCGGCGTGTCCAGCGAGGAGCCCAGGGCGGTGACCGTCGTCGAAGGCGAAGTGCCGACGCTGCGCCTCAACGTCGACTTCGGCAACCAGGCGGTCGGCGGCGAGAGCGGCAGGGTGGTCGGCACGCTGGCCAACTCGGGCCAGTGCGAGGATCCGCAAGCGCACCGCTGGGAGCTGAAGTCGCTGTCGACCGCCGGCCAGCGCTTCAACGGCCGCAGCGACGCCCAGGGCCGGCTGTGGCTGCTGGCCGGCACCGACTCGGCCTTCGAGGGCCTGACCAACGTCTACTTCACCGCACTGCGCGTGCGGCTGGATCCGGTCAGCGATCCGCAGTGAGGCCGCGGCGCGCGGCGGCGATCGCGGCGATGCGCGCGGCGCGCAGCCGCGCGCCGATCTCGCTGCCGCGCGCGTCGCCGAGCGCGAGGTCGCGCGCGTTCACCGCCAGCGCGGCGCGATGCAGGGCGAGCAGCAGGGCCGCCTGCGGATAGGCGCTCTCGGCCATGCCCAGGCGACCGCGCTTGTCGGCCTCGCAGACCAGCGCGAGGCGGGCGATGCGTTCCGGTCGGCGGAACGCGTCGCAGCGCTGCAGCAGGTCGTGCACGGTCTCGTCGCGAAGCTGGTCGAGGCGATGGATGTTGAGATGCTCGCGACAGGCCATCTCGGCCAGCGCGCGGTGCTCGTTCGGCACGCCGAGGCGGCGGCACAGCGCTTCGAGCGGCTTCAGCCCGCGGTGCTCGTGGGCGACGTGGCGCGGCCACTCGGCGGCGGGCGTCAGCGCCTTGCCGAGGTCGTGGACGAGCCCGGCGAAGGCGACGTCGGATTCGCCCGGTGCCAGCCGGGCGCACATGTCGACGACCATGCCGGTGTGCACGCCGGCGTCGATCTCGGGATGGAACTCGGCGCGCTGCGGCACGCCGTAGAGCGCGTCGACCTGGGGCAGCACGCGGGCCAGCGCGCCGCAGGCGCGCAGCGTGTCGAGCAGCGCCGAGGGCTGCGCTTCGGCGAGTCCGCGCGAAAGCTCCTGCCAGACCCGCTCGGGCACGAGGTGGTCGACCTCGCCGGCCTCGACCATCGCGCGCATCAGCGCCAGCGTCTCCTCGGCGATGCGGAAGCCCAGCGGCGAAAAGCGCGCCATGAAGCGCGCCGCGCGCAGGATCCGCACCGGATCCTCGACGAAGGCCGGCGAGACGTGGCGCAGCACGCGCGCGTCGAGATCGGCCCGGCCGCCCCAGGGATCGACCAGCGCGCCGTGCTCGTCCATCGCCATCGCGTTGATGGTGAAGTCGCGCCGGGCGAGGTCGTCCTCGAGCGACACGTCCGCCGCGGCGTGGACGACGAAGCCGCGGTAGCCCGGCGCGGTCTTGCGCTCGGTGCGCGCCAGCGCGTGCTCCTCGTGGGTCGTCGGATGCAGGAACACCGGGAAGTCGCGGCCCACCGGCGTGTAGCCCGCGTCCAGCATCTGCTGCGGCGTCGCGCCGACGACCACGAAGTCGCGGTCGCCGGCCGGCCTGCCGAGCAGGGCGTCGCGCACCGCGCCGCCGACCAGAAAGGTGCGCACGCCGGAAGCCGGCGCGCTCAGCGCGCCGCGCGGAAGCCGTCGAGCCGCGACTGCCGGCCGCGGCGGGCCAGCAGCGCCGGCATCACGCGGTCGATCGGCGTGCGCTCGATGCCGAGCCGGTACAGGCCGTCGATGCCGCCCACCGAATCGATCTGCAGCGACTTCCAGTTGTCGCTGGAGAACGGCTTGCCGGGCACGAAGTCGAAGGCCAGCGCCTGCAGCCGGCCGAGCGCATCGGGCAGCGGCAGCACGAGCCTGCGCAGGCCGCGCCAGCGCGCGGTGTACTCGACGATCTGCTTCAGGGTCAGCACCTCGGGCCCGTACAGCTCGTAGGTCTGGCCGATGCTGGCCGGGTCGCGCAGCGCGCGGACGAAGGCCTGGACCACGTCGCCGACGTAGACCGGCGCGAACTTCGCGCCCGGCTTGGCCAGCGGCAGGACGGGCGCGAGGTCGAGCAGGGTGGCGAAGCGGAAGAACAGCCCGTCGCCCGGGCCGAAGATCACCGAGGGCTGGAAGATCGTCCAGTCGAGGCCGGAGTCGCGCACCTTCTGCTCGGCCTCGCCCCGGGTCTGCAGGTAGTGGCTGCGGCCGCGGCCGGCGTTGAGCGCGCTCATCTGCAGCAGCCGGCGCACGCCGGCCTCGCGGCAGCCGGCGATCAGCGCGTTGGTCAGATCGAGGTGGGCGCGGCGGAAGCCGGCGCCGGAGAAGCCCGGCTCGTTGAGGATGCCGACCAGGTTGATCGCCGCGACCGCGCCGCGCAGGCGCCCGGCCAGCGCGTCGCGATCGAACACCGCGGCGCTTTCGACGCTGACGCCGGGCAGCACGTTGAGCGCCGGATGGACCTGCGCGTTGCGGCTGAGCACGCTGACCGCATAGCCCTCGCGCGCGAGCGCAGCGACCAGGTGGCGTCCGACGAATCCGGTGCCGCCGAGGACGACGATGCGGGGCTGGCTCATGGCGGGGTACTCGTGCTGTCGGCGGGGCAGGCGAAGGGGCGGCGGTCAGCGTCGTGGCGGCCGCGCATGCGCTCGGAGACGGGCAGCGCGGCGCCGTGCAGGCGCCAATCGTAGATCACCGCGAAGGCCATGATGCGGGCGACGTACTCGCGGGTTTCGCGGTAGGGGATGGTTTCGATCCACAGGTCGACGTCGTGGGCGGCGCGCTGTGCCAGCCAGCGACCGACCGGTGCAGGGCCGGCATTGTAGGCGGCGGTGGCCAGATAGGGCTGGCCACCGTGGCGGGCCAGCTCGCCGGCCAGATGGGCGGTGCCCAGCGCGATGTTGGCGCGCGGCTCGTGCAGGGTGCGCTCGCCGTTCCAGGGCAGGCCGTGCTTCTTCGCCGTGGCGGCCCCGGTGCCGGGCAGCAGCTGCATCAGGCCGCGCGCGTCGGCGCTCGAACGCGCCTCGGGCTGCCAGGCACTCTCGGCGCGGATCAGCGCGGCGACCCAGGCCTCGTCCAGTCCGTGTCGGCGCGCCTCGCGGCGCAGCGTGGCGCGCTGCGCCAGCGGGAAGCGCAGCGCGTAGAAGGTCAAATCGTCGGCGCCCTGCATGCCGAACACCGCGCGGTCGTGCCAGCGCGCGCCGACCGCGACCGCCACTGCGGCGCGGCGCGCGTGGTCGTCGAGTCGTGACGCCAGACCGCGCCATTCCTGCTCGGCCCAGCTGCGTCGTCCCATCGCGTTGAGCCAGACCGCGCGCAGCAGCTGCGGATCGCTCGCGATCGCCGCCTGCGCTGCGTCGTCGGGCGAGGGCGAGGGGCACAGCGCATAGGGCAGGCCGAGCCGGTCGGCGGCGAGGAAGCCGTGGAAGTTGGGCTCGCGGGCGAGCACCTGCCACTGTGCCGCCGCGGCGGCGGCGTCGCCGCCGAGGTCGCGCATGCGCGCCTCGAGATAGCGCCAACGCGGCTCGGCGCGCTGCTCGGGCGGCATCGCCTGGATCGCGGCGAGCGCGGCCGACCAGTCGCCGCGCGCCAGCGCCTCGCGCGCCCGCCATTCGTGCAGCCGCGCATCGAAGGCCGCGGCCGGCACCGCGGCGAGGCGTTGCGCCGCGTTCGGCAGGTACGAGGCCGCCGACCACAGCGCCGCCTGGTAGCGCACGCGGACCTGCTGGTCGGCATCGAGGGCCAGCGGCGCCAGCTCGACCAGCAGCCGCTCGGCGGCAGCCGGGTCGCGCCGCGCCAGCGCTTCGAGGCCGCGGGTGGCGACGCGCCGGCTGCGCGCGTCGCGCGGCCAGGTCGCGGCGGCGCGCGAGGGCGCATCGAGGAAGTCGGCGTAGCGCTCGGCCTGCAGCTTGGCAGCCGGCGGCAGCGCGCGGGCGAGGAAGCGCACCAGCCCCGCGTTGCCGGCCTCGGCGGCGAGCACGATGCGTTCCCAGCGCAGCGATTCGTCGAGCCGGCCGGCGCGCTGCAGCGTGGCGAAGGGCGCGTCGCAGGCCTCCGGACGCGAGTCGCCGTGGCGCCAGGCGTCGGCGATGGCGGCGGCGAGGTCGTCGTCGAGCGGTCCGCTGGCCAGGCGTGCGCTCAGCGCGTGGCAGCGCAGGTCGGCCTCGCCGGCGTCGTCGGCCTCACGGTAGAGCGCCGCGAAGCCGGTCCAGTCGCGCCGCTTCGCCAGTTCGCGCAGCCAGGCGCGGCGCAGCGGCTCGGCGAAGGGCAGGTCCGGGTAGCGCGCGCGCAGCGCCGCCACTTCGGTCGGCGTGCGGCGGCCCAGCGCGTGGCGCAGTTCGGCATACTCCAGCCAGGGCAGCAGCGGATGGCCGCCGAACGAGCGACGCATGGCGTCGTCGATCGGCGCGCCGCGCTCGACGCGAGCGAGCGCCGCGGCGAAGCTGGCACGTTCCGGGTCGATGCGGCGCGCGTCGAGCGGATCGGCGGACAGCGGCGCAACGGCCGCGAGCAACAGGCAGACGAGGAGGACACGCATGGACGCAGTGTATCGAGCGGGGGCCTGCGCGCCGATGAAGCGATGAGCGCGCTGCTGGCCTACCTTGCGCTCGGTGCTTGTGCCGGACTGCTGGCCGGACTGCTCGGCGTCGGCGGCGGGCTGGTGCTGGTGGCTGCGCTGGCCTGGCTGCTGCCGTCGCAGGGCGTGCCGGCGGCGCAGGTGATGCACGTGGCGCTGGCGACGTCGCTGGCGTCGATCGTGCTGACCGGACTGTCCTCGGCGCGCGCCCACCATCGTCGCGGCAGCGTGCTCTGGCCGAGCGTGCGCTGGCTGGTGCCCGGGCTCGTCCTCGGCGGCCTGCTCGGCGCGACCGTGGCGACCGCGCTGGCCGGCGACGTGCTTCGCTACGCGGTGGCGACGTTCTGCCTGCTGGCGGCGACACAGCTGGCCTTCGGCGGTCCGCGCGGCGGCAGCCACCGCGACGATGCGCCGCAAGGCCCGGGCCTGGGGGCGGCGGGCCTGGGCATCGGCGCGGTGTCGGCGGTGGTCGGCATCGGCGGCGGCAGCATGACCGTGCCGCTGCTGGTCTGGCTCGGCGTCGCGCCGGTCCGTGCGGTGGGCACGTCGGCGGCCTGCGGCGTCGCCATCGGGCTCGCCTCGGCGACCGGCTACGCCCTGCTCGGCCCCGCGCCGGGCACGCTGCCGGCGGGCAGTCTCGGCTACGTCTATCTCCCCGCCGCGGCCGGCATCGCGCTGGCCTCGATCGCCGTGGCCCCGCTCGGCACCCGGCTGGCGCATCGGCTGAGCGGCGTGGCGCTCAAGCGCGTCTTCGCGCTTCTTCTGCTTGCCGTCGGGGGCAGCCTGCTGGCCGGCTGAGCCGACTTCTTCCGCCAGGGCGTCCGGCCTATTGCGGAGCCTTGACGTTTTCTTTACAAACGTGTCGCCGATGCCCGCGCCACCGTCGCGGGCGGCATTCATCCCGTGGGGGGAGACACATGAAATCGCTTTGCCACAGCCGCCTCAGCATGGCGGTGCGTTCGGCCCTGCTCGTTGCGCTGCTTCCGATCGGCCCGGCGCTGGCCCAGGACGAGGCCCGCCAGCTCGACCGCGTCGAAGTCACGGGCTCGCGCATCAAGAAGGCCGAAGTCGAAGGCCAGACGCCGGTGCAGGTGATCACGCGCGTGCAGATCGACCAATCCGGCCTCAGCTCGGTCGCCGACATCCTGCAGCAGATCACCGGCTCGGGATCGGCGCTCAACACCAAGTTCAACTCCTCCGGCAACTTCGGCTTCCCGCCCGACGGCGGCGGCGTCGGCGCCGGCGCCAGCACGGTCGACCTGCGCCATCTGGGCTCCAAGCGGGTGCTGGTCCTCGTCGACGGCCTGCGCTGGGTGCACGAGAGCTCCGCCTCGGGCGTCGGCGGCGTGGTCGACCTCAACACCATCCCGCTGGCCGTGGTCGATCGCATCGAGGTGCTCGAGGACGGCGCCTCCTCGATCTACGGCTCCGACGCGATCGCCGGCGTGGTCAACATCATCACCCGTCGCAGCATCGACGGTGCCCAGCTCAACCTCAGCTACGGCGAGAACCAGGAGGGTGACGGCGAGACCAGCAACGCCGAGCTCAGCTTCGGCGGCAGTGGCGACCGCCACAGCTTCTTCCTCAGCGCCAGCTACCACGAGACCGAGACGATCTTCTCCCGCGACCGCGAGATCTCACGCTTCCCGGTGCCGGGCACCGGTGTCGCGCTGGGCAGTTCGGCGATCCCGGCCGGCCGCTTCATCTTCGTCGACCCGAACACCGGAGTGACCCACGACCTCGTGCCGAACTCTGTCAACCCGGTGTACGACCCGACCCAGACCGGTTGTCAGCGCACCGACGGCTTCCACTGTTTCACCGGCGCCGATCGCTTCAACTTCGCCGAGTTCAACCTGCTGCAGACGCCCAGCGAGCGCAAGTCGGTGTTCGGCCAGGCGCGCTACGACGTCAGCGACAGCGCCAGCTGGTACATCAAGGCGCTCTACAACAACCGCGAGTCGCTCAACCAGGCCGCCGCCGAGCCGTTCTTCCTGGGCGCCCTGGTGCCGACCAACTTCTGGGCCGACAACGTCGTCATCTCGCGGCTCAATCCGTTCAATCCGTTCGGCTTCGACCTGCGCGCCGGACCTGGCGGCAATTTCCTGCTCGGCGGCCGGCGCCCGCTGGAGGGCGGTCCGCGGCGATTCTTCCAGGACGTCGACACCTTCTACCTCGCCACCGGCTTCGAGGGCAGCCTCGACGTCGGTGGTCGCGGCTGGTTCTGGGATCTGAACTTCGTCTCCAGCGAGAGCCAGGCGGACCAGACCAACTTCGGCAGCTACAACGCCCGCCGATTCTCGATAGCGCTCGGCGACCCGGCGGTCTGCGCCGCCAATCCGGGCTGCACGCCGCTGAACGTCTTCGGCACGGGCAGCATCACCCCGGCCATGCTGTCCTACATCCAGCCGGTCCTGCGCGACAGCAGCGAGAACAAGCTGCGGCTGGCCTCGTTCAACCTGAGCGGCGATCTGATCGACATGCCGGCCGGCCCGCTGGCCTTCGCCGCAGGCTACGAGTACCGCAAGCTCAAGGGCTCCTATCGTCCGGACGGGCTGACCGTCGCCGGCGAGTACAACGGCGTGCCCTCGCTGCCGACCTCGGGTTCGTACGACGTCAACGAGTACTTCCTCGAGTTCAACGTGCCGCTGCTGGCCGACGCCGCGATCGCCCAGCAGCTCGACCTGAGCCTGGCCGCCCGCTATTCCGACTATTCGACCTTCGGCGGCGAGACCACCGGGAAGGTCGGCCTGCGTTGGCAGGTCGACGACAGCTTCCTGATCCGCGGCAGCTTCGCCGAAGGCTTCCGCGCGCCCAACATCGGCGAGCTGTTCGGATCGGCCAGCGGCTTCGACGCCGTGCTCAACGACCCCTGCTCGGCCAGTGCGCCCGGTGGCCGCGCCGCCAACTGCAACGCGCTGGGCGTCCCGGCCGGCTACGTGCAGCCCAACCCGCAGATCTCGGTGGTCACCGGCGGCAACATCAACCTGGTGCCGGAAACCGCCGACAGCCTGACCCTGGGCTTCGTCTGGAGTCCGGCCTTCGCCACCGACACCGGCTGGTCGGAGCGGATGGACGTGGAGTTCACCTGGTACGACCACGAGATCGAAGGCGGCATCCAGGCGATCGACGCGCAGACCCAGCTCAACCTCTGCGTGGCCACGCTCAGCCCGCTGTTCTGCGATGGCATCAATCGCAATGCCACCGGCGCCATCGACGGCTTCGCCAACTTCCTCACCAACATCGGCCAGATCGACACCCGGGGTTACGACCTCGATCTGTTCTGGCTGCTTCCGGCCAGCGACTGGGGGCAGTTCAATCTCAACTGGCGCAACACCTGGGTCGACGACTACCAGGCGGTCGGCGCCGCCGGTGCGGTGCAGCCGCAGGGCGTGGGCATCGAGGTCTCCAACAGCGCCATCCCGGAGTGGACCTCGAACCTGTCGTTCGGTTGGAACTACGGCGACTTCGACGCCAACTGGAACCTGCGCCACATCAGCGACCTCAACGAGGCCTGCGGCAGCGCGGCCAGCTTCGCGGTCTGCCGCAACGATCCCAGTCCCGGCCGAAACCGCCTCGGCAGCACGACCTACCACGACCTCCAGTTCACCTGGAAGGTCGATTGGTTCAGTCAGACCCGGTTGACCGCAGGCATCAACAACGTGTTCGAGAAGGATGCGCCGATCTGCCTGTCGTGCACCCTGAACGGCTACGACGCCTCGACCTACGACCTGCCCGGTCGCTTCTGGTACCTGCGCGCCGATCTGCGCTTCTGAGCCTGAACCGGACGCCCGCCGCGCATGCGGCGGGCGTCTTCATCCCGCCGGCAGTTCGACTTCCGCCGCCACCGCGAGGTGGTCGGAGAACAGCTCGGGCACCGCCCAGCGGCGCTGCACCTTGAGTCCTTCGCTGACCAGGATGTGGTCGATCGCCCGGCGCGGATTCCACGCCGGAAAGCTGGGCAGGCGGGATTCCGGCGGCTGCAGGTGGCAGCGTCGGTACAGCGACTGCATCTCGGCCGACTCCGGTTCGCAGTTGAAGTCGCCCATCAGCACCGCATGCGGCGCGTCCTGGAGCAGTTCGGCGATGAAGGCGAACTGCGCCAGCCTCGACTTGACGCCCAGCGAGAGGTGGGCGACCAGCACCACGAGCGCATCCTTTCCGTCGCCGTAGCGCACCCACAGTACGCCGCGACCCGGCACCCTGCCGGGCAGGGCGTAGTCGCGCACTTCGTCGGGTTCGCGCCGGCTGAGCAGCCCGTTCGCGCTCGACGCGATGCGGCCGATGCGCCGGTTGGGCTGATGGCTCCACCAGTCGAAGCCGCCTACCTCGGCCAGATAGTGGGTCTGGTTCAGGAATCCCGAGCGCAACGAGCCGGGATCGCTTTCCTGCAGGCCGACGACGTCGAATCCGCTCGCGGTGGCGGCGATGGCGTCGAGCGTGCTGCGCTTTTCCGGATGCGGCAGCACCTGGGTCCAGGGCCGACGCACGTAGTCGGCGAACCCCCGCGTGCGCGCGCCGGCCTGGATGTTGGCGCTGAGCAGCCGGAAGCGGTTGGGTGAGGGCGTACGCACCCGGCCAAGTCTTGGGGCTGCGCGGCGGCGATGCAAGCCGCCGCGCCGAACGGGGTTCAGCCCGCGCTGCGCGCGGCGCGCTCCTTGGCCACCAGGAAGTCGACGATCTCGAGCAGCCGGGCGTGCGTGTTGTTCTGCCCGACCTCGACCCGGTACTTGCCGGCCACCACCATCGTCGGCGTCGACGACACGCCGTAGCGCGGCACCTGCTGCTGCGAGCGACCGATCTTGGCGTTGACCGCGAAGCTGTTCATCGTGGCGGCGAACTCCTGGGCGTTGACGCCGTAGCCGGCGTAGAAGGCCGGGATGTCCTCCGCACCCTTGATGCGACGTTCGACGTGCATCGCCTTGAACATGTCCTCGTGGGTCTTGTCGAGGATGCCCATGGTCTCGGCGGTGTAGTACGCGCGGGCGAAGTGCTCCCAGATTCCGCCGAACATCGCCGGCATGTAGCTGAACTGGACGTCCGCGGGCAGCTGCTTCTTCCATGCGCTGACCAGCGGCTGGAAGCCCGCGCAGGCGCCGCAGCTGTAGCCGAACACCTCGATCACCTCGATGCGGTCGCCCGAGGACGTCGGCTGGGCGGGCTCGATCAGGTGGTAGTCGCGTCCGGCCTGGAAGGGCTCGGCGGTCGGCGCCTGGGCCGAGCAGGCGGTGGCGGCGCCGAGGGCGAGGAGAGCCAGAAGACGGTGCAGCATCGGTCGATCTCCGTTGGGTTCGGGTGCGGGCGGCAGAAACGCGGCGGGCGCCCGAAGGCGCCCGCCGGGGGCACGGTGCAGGGCGTGGACCCTCAGCGGGCGGCCGGAGTTCCCGCCACGGGCGTCGCGTGCAGGCCCTCGATGTAGCTGGACAAGGAGGCGATTTCCTCGTCGGTGAGGTACTTCGCCACGCCCATCATCACGGCGTTGGCATTGTCGCCGCTGCCGTAGACCGCGCCGCCGCGGAACGCGCTGAGCTGGGCGCTGGTGTAGGCCGCATGCTGGCCGGCCAGGCGCGGATAGGCGGGGCCCGGATTGCCGTCGCCGGCGGGGCCATGGCAGGCCGCGCACGCCGGGACGCCGCGGGACAGGTCGCCGCCGTGGTAGAGCGACTGGCCGACCTCGAAGAACTTGCGGCCCGCATTGGGGCCTTCGGCGATCACCGCGTCGTCGGCCATGCCGCCGCTGGCCACCTTGCCGGCGAAGAAGGCGCCGATGTCGCGCATGTCCTGCGGGCTGAGCGCGGCGGCGAAGCCGAGCATGATCGGATTGGCGCGCTCGCCGCTCTTGTACAGGGCGAGGTGGCGGGCGATGTAGCGCTCGTGCTGGCCGGCCAGCTTCGGATACTGCGGGTCGACGGCATTGCCGTCGGCGCTGTGGCAGGCCGCGCAGACCGCTGCCTTGGCCTCGCCGGCCTTGGCGTCGCCGGGCTGGGCCGGGCCATGGGCCTCGGTGAGTGCGGTCGCCGGGGCCGGTGCGGTCTCCTCGACGACGCTCACCTCGGCGGGTGCCGGCGCCGTCTGCGCCATCGCGGCAGCGGCGAACAGGCTGGCGGCCAGGCCGAGAAAGCGGCGAAAGCTCATACACTTGCTCCAGAGGTCGAAGGGGACCCGGCCTCACCGGCGAGAAGCGCAGGCGGGCAGGGGTTCCGCGAGAAAACGCCGAATTATCCCCGCCGCCGCGGCGAGCGGTCAACGAAGGCAACGATCCGCCGATGAAATCCGACAACCCGCTGCGCCCCGCCCGCTTCCTCAGGAGCGTCCACGAACTGGCCCAACTGCCGGCCGACGACGGCGCCGAAGTGGCGATCTGCGGCCGCTCCAACGCCGGCAAGTCCACGGCGATCAACGCCATCTGCGACCACGTCGGGCTGGCCAGGACCTCGAAGACGCCGGGCCGGACCCAGCAGCTGGTCTACTTCGAGGTGCAACCCGACCGCCATCTCGTCGACCTGCCGGGCTACGGCTACGCCAAGGTGCCCGACACGGTGCGCGAGCACTGGCAGGGCCTGCTCGAGGCCTACTTCCGCCGCCGCCAGTCGCTGCGCGGCCTGCTGCTGGTGATGGACATCCGCCACCCGCTGAAGGACTACGACCAGCAGATGCTCGCCTTCGCCGCCGCCCGCGCGCTGCCGGCGCACGTGCTGCTCGGCAAGGCCGACAAGCTCGCCCGCGGCGCCCGTTCGAAGACCCTGCTGGAAGTGCGACGCGCGCTGGGCGAGCGGGCGACGGTCCAGCTGTTCTCGGGCCCGGAGGGGCTGGGGCTCGAAGAGGCACGCGAACGGCTGATCGACTGGCTCGACCTGCCCGTCCCCGAGCCCGCCTGAGCCGGCTCAGCCGCTGGCCAGGCGCGGGTCGAGCCTGCGCCGCAGCGCGTCGACCAGCGCGTTGATCGCCACGATCATCGCGCCGACGGTGAGCACCACGCCCAGCACCAGGGTGTAGTCGCGGTTGAGCGCGCCCTGCACGAAGTAGCGGCCGATGCCGGGAATGCCGAACACCTGCTCGACCACCGCCGAGCCGGTGGCGACGTTGATCAGCGCCGGCGACAGCCAGGCCACCACCGGCAGCAGCGCCGGCGGCAGCGCGTGGCGCAGCAGGATGCGAACGTCGGAGAGCCCCCGGGCGCGGGCGGCGCGCAGGTAGTCCGCGCCCAGCGTTTCGACCAGGCTGGCGCGGGTCAGCCGCGCGCAGTAGGCGAGGTTGGGCAATGCCAGCGCGATCGCCGGCAGCGCGAGATGGGCGGGGTCGCCCCAGCCGCCGGCCGGCAGCCAGCCGAGCACGACCGCGAACAGCAGCACCAGCAGCGGCGCGACGACGTACTTGGGCAGCGCCAGGCCGAGCCCGGCCAGCAGCATCAGCAGCCGGTCGAGCCAGGCGTCGCGGCGCAGCGCGGCCAGCGTGCCCAGCGGAATGCCGATCGCCAGCGCCATCAGCAGCGCCAGTCCACCGACCGCCAGCGAGACCGGCAGGCCCTGGGCGATCAGCTCGGCCACGCGGTAGTCGGGATACTGGAACGAAGGCCCGAGGTCGCCGCGCGCGAGGTCGCCGAGGAAGCCGGCGTACTGCCGCCACAGCGGCTGGTCGAGCCGGTACTGCGCCTCCAGCGCGGCGACCACCTCCGGTGGCGCCACCTTCTCCTGGTCGAACGGTCCGCCCGGCGCGGCGCGCAGCAGGAAGAAGCACAGCGTGACCAGCAGCCACAGGGTCAGCGCGGTCTCGCCCAGCCGCAAGGCCAGTGCAGCCAGCCGGCGTCGCCACGCCGGCGGCTGCGTCGCACCCTGCGCCACGCGGCCCGCCTCAGTTGCGGCGGCGGGTCGACTCGAGGTAGCGGAAGAACTCCGACTGCGAATCGATCATCAGCGTGGTGTTCTCGCCCATCGCCTTGTAGCTCTCCAGCGTGCGGAAGAAGGCGTAGAACTCCGGATCGGCGCCGTAGACCTCGCCGTAGATGCGCGTCGCCTCGGCGTCGGCCTTGCCGCGGATCTCGGCGGCCTGTCGCTCGGCCTCGGAGGTGATGGTGCGCAGCTCGCGCTCCATCTGGCCGAGGATCTCCTGGCTGCGGCCCTGGCCCTCGGAGCGGAAGCGTTCGGCGATGCTCTGCCGTTCGGAGATCATCCGCGTCTCCACCTGGCGGCGCACGCTGTCGATGTAGTTGATGCGCTTGAGCCGCATGTCGACCAGCTCGATGCCGAGGTCGACCACCCGCGGGGCAGCGGCGGCGAGCATCTCGGCCTCCAGCCGCTCGCGGCCCTTCTTCGGCTTGTCGAGGTCGACGTCGTCGCGGACCAGCGACTCGTCCTCGATCGCCTTGGCGTCGACGTTCCAGTCGCGCGAGCGGACGATCTCCTCGAGGTCGGTGCCCGAGACGATGTCGCGCACGGTCGAGTCGATGATGTCGTCCAGGCGCGTGCGCGCGCCCTGCTCGTCGCGCACCGAGCGCAGGAACTGCAGCGGATCCTTGATCCGCCAGCGCGCGGTGGTGTCGACCAGAACGAACTCGCGGCCGAGCGTGGGGATCTGGCTGACGTCACCGTCCCACGCCAGCAGGCGCTTGTCGAAGCGCCGCACTTCGTGGAAGAAGGGCCGCTTCCAGTGCAGGCCGGGCTCGGTGACCACCTCACCGATGGGTTCACCGAACTGCACGATGATGGCCTGCTGCGACTGGTCGACGACGTAGGTGGCTTCGGAGGCCAGCAGCGCGGCGACCGCGCCGATGCCGATCACGAGGGCTGTGCGCATCTCAGTTCTCCTTCGTCGCGGCCTGCGCATCGCGCAGGTTGAGCAGCGGCAGCGGGCCGACCTGGCCCTTCTGCACCACCACCACCGAGCCGATCTTCGGCAGCACCTCGTTGAGCGCCTCCAGGTACATCCGCGAGCGCGTCACCTCGGGCACGCTGCGGTATTCGGCGAGGATCGCCGCGAAGCGGGCGGTTTCGCCGCGCGCCTGGTTGACCCGCTCGGTGGCGTAGCCTTCGGCCTGCGAGATCACCCGGTTGGCGTTGCCGCGGGCGCGCGGGATCTCCTGGTTCGCCCGCTTGGTCGCCTCGTTGATCATCCGCTCGCGCTCCTGGCGCGCCTCGTTGACCTCGTTGAAGGCCGGCTGCACCGCCTTGGGCGGCACCACGTCCTGCAGTTCCACGGTGACCACCTGGATCCCGGTCTCGTAGGCGTTCATCGCCTTCTGGATCTCGTCGCGGGCGAGGTTGGAGATCTCCACGCGCGCCGTGGTCAGCACCTCGCTGCCCAGCCGGTTGCCGACCGCGCGCCGCATCACCGACTCGGAGATGTCGCGCAGCGTGTTGGTCGGGTCGCGCATCGAGTAGAGGAACTTCATCGGATCGCCGATCCGGTACTGCACCACCCACTCGACGTCGATGATGTTGAGGTCGCCCGACAGCATCAGCGATTCGTCCGGGAACTCCTCGGCGGCGTACTGCGTGCGCTCGCCGCCGCCGACGGTGCGGAAGCCGAACTCCTGCTTGAGCACGCGCTCGGTGGCGACGAACTGCGCGCTGTCGATGCCGAAAGGCAGCTTGAAGTGCAGGCCGGGGTCGGCGATCTTCACCACCGCGCCGAAGCGCTTGACCACCGCGCGCTCCTCCGGCTGCACCGTGTAGTAGCTGCTGAACAGCCCCCACAGGCCGAGCACGCCGGCGGCGACCACGCCCACGGCCAGGCGCGGCAGTCGCGGTGGCAGGGCAGGTGGACGCGGTCCTCCGGCGGCGGACGGGCCGGAGCCGCCGGTGAAGACCGAGAACAGCGGTTTGCGCGCGGCGCGCGTGTTCGACATGGCGTGATCCCCTTGCATGCGACGTGGTCGCCAGCATACCCGCTGGCAGCGCTGCCTCGACGACCCGGCGCGCGCGTTGTGACCGGCCGCCGCCTCAGTCGTCGCCGGCGCGATGGGCCGGGTCGGCGACGTCGAGGCGGCGCAGCAGGACCCCGGCCTGGGTCCGGTTGCGCACGCCGAGCTTCTCGAAGATCACGCTGACGTGCGCCTTGACGGTGCGCTCCTGGATGCCCAGTTCGTCGGCGATCTGCTTGTTGAGCCGCCCCTCGCCGATCCGCTCGAGCACGCGGAACTGCTGCGGCGTCAGGCTCGACAGGCGGCTCGCCAGCGAACGGTCGTCCGGGCTCGAAGGGGTGGCGTCGAGCGCCGCGCGCAGCCCGGCCGGCAGCCAGGTCTCGCAGGCCAGCAGCGCGCGCAGCGCGGCCTGCAGCTCTTCGAGGTCGGCGCGCTTGGGGATGAAGCCGCAGGCGCCGTAGGCCAGCGCCCGGCGGATCGTCGCCGGATCGTCGTGGGCGGAGATCATCGCCACCGCCACCGCGGGAAACTCCGCGCGCAGCGCCGCCAGCCCCATCAGGCCGCGGCTGTCGGGCATGTGCAGGTCGAGCAGCACGAGGTCGACGTCCGGCCGGGACTGCAGGCATGCGCGCGCGGCGGCGAGACTGTCGGCCTCGTCGACGTGCGCGCGATCGACCACCCCGCGCACCGCCTGGGCCAGCGCGAGCCGGTACAGCGGGTGGTCGTCGGCGATCAGCAGGTGGGCCATGGCCGAAGCGTAACCGCTGGCCGGGGACGACGCGAAGCGTGGCCCGGCGCGCGCTGCATTCGAATGCATCGACGGCCCGGCGGCCATCGCGTTGTACGCTTGCCCGATGAGCACGAGCCCGCCCCGCGCGCCGCGCAGTCGCCTGCGCGAGATCGAACTGCCGCCCACCGACCAGCCGCTGCGCGAGGACGTCAACCGCCTCGGCGCGCTGGTCGGCGAGGTCATCGCCGAGCAGGAGGGCGAGCCCTTCTTCGACGAGGTCGAGCGGCTGCGCCGGGCCGCGATTCTGCGCCGCGAGGCCGAGGCGCCGGCCGACGAGCTGGTCGCCGATCTCTCCGGCCGCCCGCTGGCCGAAGCCGAAGCGCTGGTGCGCGCCTTCTCGACCTGGTTCGGCGCGGTCAACCTGGCCGAGCGCGTGCACCGCATCCGCCGCCGCCGCGAGTACCAGAAGGGCGGCTCGCGGGCGCAGCCGGGCAGCCTGTGCGCGGTGATGGACGCGCTGCGCGGCGAGGGCCTGGACGCCGCATCGCTGCGCGCGCTCCTGCCCCAGCTGCGCATCGAGCCGGTGTTCACCGCGCACCCCACCGAGGCGGTGCGCCGCGCGCTGCTGGAGAAGGAGCGCGACATCGTGCGCTGCCTGGTCGACGACCTCGACCGCGGCCGCACGCCGCAGGAGCGTGCCGGCGATCGCGAGCGCATGCGCGTCGCGCTGACCTGTGGCTGGCAGACCTCGGAGAACGCCCCGGAGCGGCCGACCGTCGCCGACGAGCTCGAGCACGTCAGCTACTACCTGGTCGACGTGCTGTATCGCGTGCTGCCGGCGTTCGTCGAATCGCTGCAGACCGCGCTGGGTGCGGACGCCGAGGCGCTGCCGCCGGCCCCGCTGCGCTTCGGCTCGTGGGTCGGCGGCGACATGGACGGCAACCCCAACGTCGGCGCCGACACCATGGCGGCGGCGCTCGACAGCCAGCGCGCGCTGCTGTTCGGCGCCTACCGGCGCGATCTCGCCCACCTGTCGACGCTGCTCAGCCAGTCGCTGGAGCGCGTGGCGGTCGCGCCGGCCGTGCTGGCGCGGATCGACGACTACGCCGCCCGACTGCCGCGCAGCGCGGCGCGACTGAAGGCCCGCCACGCGACCATGCCCTACCGGCAGCTGCTGGCGCTGATGGCGGCACGGCTGGCGGCGACCCTCAAGGAGAGCGGCGCCGAGGCCGCGCACGGCGCGGGCTATCCCGGGCCCGAGGAGTTCCGCGCCGACCTGCGGCTGGTCCTCGACAGCCTGCTCGCCCATCGCGGCGCCCATGCCGGCGCGTTCTCGGTGCAGCGCGTGCTGCGCCGGGTCGACGCCTTCGGCTTCCATCTCGCCACGCTCGACCTGCGCCAGGACTCGCGCGCCCACGATGCGGCGCTGGCGCTGCTGCTCGACGATCCGGCATGGGCGACGCGCCCGTCCGCCGAGCGGGCAGCGCGGCTCGGTCGGCTCTGGCAGGGCCAGGAGGTGCCTGCGGCGCCCGCCGCAGAGGCCGCGCAGCCGGTGCTCGAGGTGTTCCGCGCCCGCCGCCGGCTGCGCGAGCGCGACGGCGAGGCCGCCTTCGGCCCCTACATCGTCAGCATGAGCCGCAGCGCCGCCGACGCGCTGGCGGTGCTGGCGCTGGCGCGGATCGGTGGCGACCTCGACGGCGACGGCCGCACGCCGATCGACGTCGCGCCGCTGTTCGAGACGGTCGACGACCTCGACGCGGCGCCGGCCGTATTGCGCGCCCTGCTGGCCGATCCGGCCTATCGCGACCATCTGCGTTCGCGCGGCGACCAGCAGATGGTGATGCTGGGCTATTCCGACAGCGCCAAGGACGCCGGCATGCTCGCCTCGCGCTGGGCGATCCAGCGTTGCCAGGTGCAGCTGGTCGCGCTGGCCCGCGAGTCCGGCATCCGCCTGACCTTCTTCCACGGCCGCGGCGGCTCGACCAGCCGCGGCGGCAGCAAGACCGAGCGTGCGGTGATCGCCGCGCCGCGCGGCTCCGTCGACGGCCGCCTGCGCCTGACCGAGCAGGGCGAAGTCATCCACCGCAAGTACGGCATCCGCGCGCTGGCCTTGCGCAATCTCGAGCAGGCCGCCGGCGCGGTGCTGCGCGCCTCGCTGCGGCCGCGCCCGCCGGAGCCGCGCGAAGCCGGCTGGCGGGCGCTGGTCGGCCGGCTGGCGACGCGCTCGCGGCAGGTCTATCGCGCGCTGGTGCACCAGTCGCCGGACTTCGTCGACTACTTCCGCCTGGCCACGCCGATCGACGTCATCGAGCGGCTGAAGCTGGGCTCGCGCCCGGCCAAGCGTGCCGCCGGCGGACAGGCGGGCGTCGAGTCGCTGCGCGCCATCCCCTGGGTGTTCGCCTGGTCGCAGAACCGCTCCGGATTCACCGCCTGGTACGGCGTCGGCAGCGCGCTGGCCGAGGCGATCGACAGCGAAGGCCGTGATGCGCTGGCCGAGATGGCGCGCGACTGGCCGTTCTTCGCCACCCTGGTCGACGATGTCGAGATGGTGCTGGCGAAGAGCGACATGGGGATTTTCGAGGCTTATTCGCGGCTGTCGGGCGAACTGCATGCGCCGCACTTCGGAATGATCGCCGACGAGTTCCGGCGGACGCGCGACGCGGTGCTGGCGATCCGCGGCGAGGAGGATCTGCTGGCGGCCGACCGCCGCCTCGCGCTCTCGATCCGCCTGCGCAACCCGTACGTCGACCCGATCAGCCTGCTGCAAGTCGACCTGCTGCGGCGCTGGCGCGCCGCCGGGCGGCCCGACGACGCCCTGCTGCACGCGCTGGTCGCCACGGTCAACGGCATCGCCGCCGGGGTGCAGAACACCGGCTGAGCGGGTCGAGCACGCCGGCGGCCGGCGTCCTACAATCGGGCATGCGCAGCAAGCTGGGCCGGATGTGGGCATACCCGCTGGGCCTCGTCGTCCTGGTGGTGGCGCTCGGCTGGCAGTCGGCCGATGCCTTCGGCGACTGGCCGGGTGCCGGTGTCGTGCTGGGCTTCGCCGTGTTCCAGCTGATGGTCTGGAAGTACGGCTTTCCGGTGCCTTCGCTGGGCCTGACCTCGATGGAGCGCGTGCCGCAGATCGCGGCCCTGCTGATGTTTCCCCCTGCGATCGCGGCGGCCATCAACCTGCTGCCGGCGTTGGTGTGGCCGTTCACCGATCGGCGCTACCGCCAGGGCTCGCTGGCGTTCGGCGCGCTGCGCGCGCTGCACAACGCCTGCATGATCGCGCTGATGACCGCCGCCGCGGCATCGACCTACGCCTGGCTCGGCGGCAGCGTTCCGCTGCGCGCGCTCGACACGGACGCTGCGCTCGCGCTGGCGGCCGCCGCGGTGGTGATGCAGGTGGTCAACTCGGGAATGATGATGCTGTTCCTGCGCCTCGACGGCCGCGACGTGCGCCGGCTGGCGACCTGGACCTACCTGTGCGTCGACTCGCTGTTCGTGCCGATCGGCCTGCTGGCGGCGTTGGTCGCCGCGCAGGGCGATGCGGCGACGCTGTCGCTGTTCGTCGCGTTCCTGCTGCTCACGGTGGTCAGCGCGCACGAGATCGTCGAGTCGCGCCGGCTGGTGCAGGAGCGCCTGCGCGCGCTAGATGCGGCCTCCGGCGCCCGCCACGCAGTTTCCGCGCACGACCGCGTCGAGCTGCTCGCCGAGCGGCTGATGGGGCAGGTGGCCGCGCTCCTGCCCTCGCGGATCGCTTACGTCGCGCTGCACGATGCGGCCAGCGCCGAGTTCGACATCGTCATGCAGATGGTCGACGGCGAGCGGCTGCCGAGGATGCGCCGTCCGGCCGCGGCCGGCGTCGCCGGCCACGTGCTGCGCAGCGGACAACCCCTGCTGGTCGACGACTGGGCGTACGCGCCCGAAGACGTGCGCGGCGTCGCCGTGCTCGATCCCGGCGAACGCCCGGGCAGCGTGCTGGTGGTGCCGATCGTCCACGCCGGCGAGGTGCTCGGGCTGATCAGCGTTCAGCACGATGCTGCCCACCGATACAGCGAGACCGACAAGCATCTGCTGCTGGCGATCGCCGAGGACATCGCGCCGGTGGTCGCCGATGCCTGCACCTTCCAGGAACTCGACGCCTACCGGGCGCGACTCGAAGGTCTGGTCGCCGAACGTACCGCCGAACTCGAGGCCGCCGTCGTGGAGCGTGGCGAACTGCTCGACGAGCTGCGACGTTCCAGCGCCCTGCTGGAGCGCCAGAGCCGCGAGGACGCCCTGACCGGTTTGCTCAACCGGCGCCACTTCGACGAGCGGCTACGGTCCGAGTTGGCGCGGGCGAGCCGCCACGGCCACCCGCTGTGCCTGGCGGTGATCGACATCGACCACTTCAAGGCGATCAACGACGGCGGCGGCCATGCGCTCGGCGACCGCGTGCTGCAGCGCCTCGGCGAACTGCTGCGCAGCCACTTCCGCGTCAGCGACGTGGTCGCCAGGATCGGCGGTGAAGAGTTCGGCGTGCTCCTGCCGGAGACGGCGCTGGCCGGCGCAGCAGCAAGCCTCGAGCAGTTGCGCCGGAGGCTCGAGGACGGCGGCGACGCGGGCTGGCCGACGGGACTGAAGGTCACGCTCAGCGCAGGCGTGGCCCAGTTGACCGAAGGCGACGACGCCGATGCGCTGCTGCGTCGCGCCGACGACCTGCTGTACGCCGCCAAGCGCGGCGGCCGCAACCAGGTCCGCGTCGCGCGCTGACGGTTGCGCGTCGTGCCTGTCCGGCAAGTTCCCCCGGGAGCGTTTCCCGCCTGCAATGCCGCCGCCCGCGCCGGCCTGCGGTGAACGCGGGCGTTCGCGCTTCCGCCGCGGCAGTCAGATCTACTACCAATGCAGCGCCTGCCGGCATCAGACCACGTTGGCTGCCGGCACCCTGTTCGCCTCCACCAAGCTGCCGCTGCGCATGTGGATGCTGGCGCTGTACCTGCTGACCTCTACCAAGACCAACCTGGCGGCGCTGGAGCTGATGCGCCATCTGGGCGTCAACTACAAGTGCGCCTGGCGCCTCAAGCACAAGGTCATGCAGGCCATGGCCGAGCGCGAGGAATCGAGACAACTCAAGGGTTTCGTGCAGATCGCCGACGCTTACCTCGGCGGCGAGCGCAACGGTGGCAAGCCCGGTCGCGGGTCGGAAAACAAGCAGGCGTTCCTGATCGCCGTGGAGACCGACGACACGCTCGAACATCCCGGCTAGGCCGTGATCGAGCCGGTGACGACTTTCGACAACGCCTCGATGAGGGACTGGATCGGCCGGCGGCTTGCGCCGGAGACCGAGGTCTACACACATGGCCTGTCCTGCCTTCGTCGGCTGGAAGATGACGGCCATGCGCACACGGTGCTCGAAACCCGCGGTGGTCGCGCGGCGACCGAGGTGCCCAGCACGCGCTGGATGAATGTGGTGCTGGGCAACCTCAAGCGCGCGATCAGCGGCAGCTATCACGCCATCAAGCGGGCCAAGTACGCGCGGCGCTACCTGGCCGAGACCGCCTACCGACTCAACCGCCGGTTCCGACTGAGCGATATGCTGCCGCGACTGGCCACCGCCATGCTGCGCTGCAAGCCTTGCGCGGAGCCAACGCTGCGGATGGCGACGAACTTTCATGGCTGAGGAATGGGGCTAATCAGGAAAAGAAAAGGCGCTGTTCGCGTTGGTTGTGGATGGAACGCTCACGCCAGGGCCAATCTGAGGAATGACGGGGGCCCTGCGCCTGTTTGCGCATTCCGCTCCAGCACCCGGAACCAGCCGAGGTAGTTCGGCAGATAGGACGTCGCCACACCACGGAACCGGGCGATCCAGCCCTTCAGTCGGCTGTGGTGCGCGTTGACGTTCTGAACATGCCATGCGCCGCGTTTGCGCTCGCCCCGCAAGGTGTTCAAGGCGTGGTGCTCGATCCCCAGATCCCGCGCTGCACTCGCCAACATGGCGCTGCCGTCGGTGCACAGCACCGCATCGTCGGCGACAGTGGTCGGTAGGGCGGCCAGCAACCCCTGCTTGTTGCCTGCGCACAGGACGTGATCGGTCATCTGGCCCGTCCGATTCCGCGCCACCAGCACTGGCACCTGTTCGCTGGACATCCCGCGCTTGGCCGCAGCTCCTCCGCGGCGGCGTGGGCGCCGACCTCCTCCCTGAGCAGCCAGTTGCTGGCCTTGGCCTTTGAAGGACCGCAGGAAGTACGCCTCGTCGGCTTCGACCACGCCGCCCAACTGCTTGTCCTTGGTCTCCCGGGCCACGGCCAGGAATCGATGGCGCCAGCGGAAGGCCGTAGTCCGATGCACGCCCATCCGAGCGGCGGCCTTGCGGACGCTCAAGCCCGCGTCCATCGCCTCGGCCTGATGCAGCCACCGGTCCCGATGCCGCAGACCTGCCAAAGCGGTTCCGGTGAGCGGGTTGAAGGTCTTCCCGCAGTTCCGGCATCGGAAGCGCTGAATGCCATCGGCTTGGCCGTGCCGGACGATTCGGTCTTCCGAGCAGTGGGGACAGATCGTAGGGGTGCGCTCGGACAGCAGTTGCGTCACCAGACCCTGCGACCGTCGGCCCCGCAGCTCGCCCAGAACCTGCTCCTGCTGGGCGGGCGTGAGTCGCTCTGCCGCAGACAGCCAGCGCTTGAATTCACGTGCACGCATGTCGGCATCTCGCCGCCCGAAATCCTCGGGCCGTCGAGAGAACCTGCGCTCATGGCTGCTCACCGATTGAGACGGTCAACAGTCAACGCGAACAGCGCCAAAGAAATCCGGGAGGAGCTCAATTGCTTGCTCTATGACTAGTACCCTTGGGACGCCAAACAATGCATTGATTCAGCCATGTGTGCATTAAGCTCGATCGAATCCATTACGACCAAGCATTCCTCACTATCTCGACCGGCAGAGGCGCACACAGAATAGGAAGCAGAGCGATACTCCTCCGCCTGAGAACGAGCCAACTTGCCAACCTCGGTAGCACCGTTCGCGTTTGCGAGAGCAACATAATCCACCTGAGGCGAGCGACGAATCGCTCTTGACCTCGCGGCTTGAATCACACTTAAGTTGTCGCGAGAGCAACTTCCTGGGGTCTTCTGGTCGCGGCTCAATCCGTCTCGCAAACGGTTAGCACTGCCGCCACCTCCCGATGCACGCTCTTCGCGAATCCCCTGCGCTTGACTTTGGGCCTCACGCAGCAGTTCTTCTTTCGATGAGGATGCCGCGGAAGATGCCATCAACTGCTTATTGATTCGCGCTTGTGCCCGTTTTATCTCGACGCCTTCGCATCGTCGAACTGGCTTCCAACTCCCTGTTGGACCACATTCATGAACATAGCCTTCCCTGCAATCTGGACAATACCGCTTAGAGGTGACACATAACACACTTCCTTCGCGGTAAGTATTCATTCTTTCAACCATTTCCGTATATTCGTGGAGAGGTGCCTCCGGGTCAGGACAAGCCTTCAAACTGACATGCCAGCAGGTTAACAAAATAAAAGCAATTGATCTGGATATTCTTGTCGCGGAGACGATGCACATACGCTAATCCCCTTCACAGTGTTTACCTTCGGCCACTGCCAACCGGTGCCCGGCTCCGAACGATGGCAAGGCTTTGAACCCATCATCTTGCGAATAAAACCCTATGAACTCCCACTGACCTGAATGCTGCTGCCCCCCAGCAATTTCGCCATACACTGCGCCCCAGGCTTCGGTGGCATTTGGGCACGTCAGTGAGCCTGAATTCTCTACACTACAAGTTTCTGCTACTGGGACTATCCAAGATAATGCTTCTGGCATTTCGGCGATCATCAATCGGCTGTAACCAACCAATGACCGCACGGAGCGCGCGGCTGTCGGTTCTTCTTGATTGAAGCGGCCTTTGTCGAGCGTTCCGACACAGATGATCGGGTCAACAACGACGTACGCGATCAAGTCAGTCCTGCTGCACGCGCTTCCGGACGGGCCGTAACAGGAATCTATGCTCGAAACGTCTTCTGCCTGCAGACCGCCTTCGTGAATGATAGAAGCGCCTCTCCAATGGTCGGCGATGCATGCCGCAGGAACTAAGAATACGTCAACGGAAACCGAAACAGCGGGACAGACGCCAAATGACGTTATGATGGTTTGAAGTCCAGAACATGGCATGAAAGGCCTTTCGTTTCCGCATACCTGAATCGGTGAATCAGTTCGTTTAGCGAGAACTTTCAGGTTCTTCATCACCGATCTAACACGTTTGCGCCAACTTGTGTTGCCAGTTGGCCCTTTCAGTCCGAGTTCCTTGAATCTATGGTAACTCTGTGTGGTATGGCGAGTGCCGAAGTCGCCCCGCTGACGGGCGCGTGTATCGGCAAGTGCGCCTTGCCCCACCACCGCGAAACCCTTCATGAACCTGTCGAACCAACTGTCCCCCTTGGTTAGAGCCTCGGCGATCTCGAAGTCCCAAAGATGCGCTCTTGCATAGTAGTGAGCCGAGGGCATGCCTATTTTGAAATGTGCATGTGCTGCGGCATTCCAATGGTCTGAACGCAGTGCATCACGTTTCTTCTTCTCTGCTTGATTGAGCAGATCAATTCCCGCCTGATACTGCCCGCTACTCACCCTATTAAGGGCGAGATCCGCAAGGGCCAGAGCCTCGTCCAGCCGACCTGCGTCGGCGGACTGCGGCAATGAAGTGAACGCCAGAAAAGCAACAACGCACATTTGCGGTAGTTTCATTGCAGCGTCTCCTCCCAGGGACATGTCCCCGAAACACATCGCAACACTCGCTCGGTCTGAGCCGCCGATGTCCCCTGTGCCCAGTCCCCAAGACTTTCGCACCGTACATTCAATGCCTCAGCGGGCCCGGTGTTGAACACTCGCTTGCAGGCGAGTCCATTCAGCGGAGCCTGCCATTGGGAACCTTCTGATGGCAAGCGTTCGCTATCGGCCTCGGGCCCCGGGTGAAGGCTGACTACGGAGCGAGGCGAGGGATGAGACTCGTTCGTGTTTTCGGATCACTCGAGCTCTCGTGCAGCGGTGCTGGCCCTACACGGCCCAGGTCCGCTTTTCTTTTGCGATGCCCACCGTCCTGCCCCAGCTCGCCAACGTCCTCGCCACGCTCGCACTGCTTGTCGCGGCGCTCGCCACGCTGCTGGTGGCCGGCTCCACCGGCGGTTGGTTCGGCCGGGTGCCGCAGGGCGAGGCTGCTATGGGGCTGGTGGTCGTGCTGGCCGCGGCCGTCGTCGCCGCGCTGCTGACGATCTTCGCGGCCTGGCTGGCCGCGATGGCCGGCCGCCTCGACTGGCTGGGCGCGCGCTCGGCCTGGTGGGCGTCGGGTGCTGGGCTGGCGGTAGGCGGGGCGGCCGTGGTCGCCTTCTTCGCCTGGGCGGAGGGCATGCAGGGCTGGGCGCGGCCCGCCTCGATCCTGGCCGGCGGCGTGCTTCCGCTGCTGCTGCAGGGCTGGCTGCTGCGCGCGCTGTGGCGCGCAGACCTGCCCGCGTCCGCCGAACGCATGCTGGTGACGGCGGCATCCCTGGCGGCGCTGCTGATCGGCGGCCTGCTCCTGATCGGCCTCATGGCGAAAGTGCTGGCGCGCGCCGAGGGCGGTCGGCGCGCCGCCGCCGACGTGGCGACGCGCGCAGCCACGGAGCAGGCGCGCCGACGCGCGTTGACGCCGGCCGAGCGACTGCGCGAGGACTATGCCGGCTTCAGTCCGGGCGCGCCGCTGTGGGTCTTCGTCGGCACGCTCGCCGATCCGGTCGACGACGAGGTGCGCGCCGTGGTCGTCGAGCGTGCGCAGCGGGTGCCCGACTTCGAGCGCGAGCTGGTCGACACGCTGGTCGCCCGCTTCCCGCGCTATCGCCACGGCGCTCTGGTGCTGTTGCGATCCTTGCCGGCGTCGCGCAGGCCGGCGGCGATCGGCGCTGCGCTGGCGGCGTCGACCCGCCTCGCCGCCGAAGAGGTGCGTGAAGGCGACTGGTTGATCGCGCGGCGCGAAGCCCAGCCCGATCCGATCGGGCACCTGCGCGCGCTGGTCGGCGCAGCGCACGCCTGCGGACCGGACGCCGAGGTCGATGCGGCCCTGGCCGAGCTGCGCGAGGCGATCGGCTCCTACCCGGATGCAGCGATTCGCGATCGCGCCCTCGCCGCGCTCGACGGCGACTGACGATCGGGCGATCAGGGCTCGGCGAACACCGGCGCGTAGCCCTCGACGCCGAACTGCCAGAGCAGGAACGCGACCAGGTCGGCGCGCTGCGCGTTGACCGAGCGCTGCGCCGAGCCGACGCCGTGGCCGGCCTCGAAGTCGACGTTGAGCAGCACCGGCCGACCGCTCGTCGTGGCGCGCTGCAGCCGGGCGGCCATCTTGGCCGACTGCCAGACCGCCACGCGCGGATCGTTGTAGCCGTGCGGCAGCATCACCGCAGGGAAGGGCGTGCCGTCGCGCACCTTGTGGTAGGCACTCATCGCCAGCAGCGAGCGGAACCCCTCCTCGGTGTTGGGGTCGCCGAACTCCGGCCAGTTGACCGGGCCGTTCGGGTCGCGCAGCGCGATGCCGATCATGTCGAGCGCACCGACCTGCGGGATCATCACGCCGAACAGGTCGGGGCGCTCGACCATCGCGTTGCCGATCATGATGCCGCCGGCGCTGCCGCCGCTCGCCGCCAGTCGCGCCGGCGCGGTGTAGCCCTCGCGCACCAGGTACTCGGCGCAGGCGATCAGGTCCTTCCAGGTGTTCGGCTTGGTCGCCTGGAAGCCGGCGCGATACCAGGCCTCACCCTTCTCGCCGCCGCCGCGGACGTGGCAGAAGGCGCGCACGAAGCCGCGATCGAAGAAGGCGAAATGGGCAGGCACGAGGAACGGCTCGGTGCTCATGCCGTAGGCGCCGTAGCCGTTCAGCAGGGTCGGATTGCGCCCGTCGCGGATGAGGCCGCGGCGGTGCACGATCGACAGCGGCACGAGCATGCCGTCATGGCTGGGCACCTGCACGATGGTCGCTTCGAGCGCGTCGGCGTCGACCCCGGCGGGCGCGGGCTGGAGCGTGGTCGGATGCACCGCGCCCTCGGCGTCGATGCGCACGATGTCGGGGAAGCGCGCCCAGCCGGCGCCACCGATCGCGATGCCGCGGGCGCCGTCCTGCACGGTGTAGGGAATGATCGTGTCCAGCGCCGGCAGCACGATCTCGCGCGCGGCCTGGCCGCCCCAGGGCAAGCGGAACAGTCGAGCGCCGACGCCGCTTTCGCGCATCGCCACCCAGTACAAGGCGTCGCCGCTGGCGTGGAGGCTGTCGATCGGCTCGAGCCCTGCCGGCACGACGACCTCGCGAGCGGCGTCCGGCTTGGCGAGCGCCAGCCGCTCGATGCGCCGGTTGGCGCTGGTCGCCGTGAGCAGCAGGAGGTCGTCGCCGTGCTGGGCGAAGTCGCGCACCGCGTCCTCGGGGCCGATGACCCGGCGCCACTGCAGCTTGCCGCTCGACAGGTCTGCGAGCGGCGCGACGAACAGGGTCAGGCGGTTGTCGACCGAGTAGGGAATGCCAACCAGGAAACGGCTGTCCCGTGAGGCGACCACGAAGGGCAGCTGCGGCGACTCGATGCCCAGCGTCTCGTCGTGTCGATTGCCGAATACGAGGATGTCCTTCTCGGGATCCGCGCCGAGCCGATGCAGGTAGGCCTGGCTGTCGAGTTGGCGTTCGGCCAGTGGCTGCCCCGGGCCCAGCGCGTTGAGCCGGTTGTAAAAGAAGCCGCTGGCGTCCGGCAGCCAGGACACGCCGAACAGCACGCGGCTGATGGGGGTGCCCTTCGGCTGGCCATCGGCGAGATCGATCACGTAGGCGGTCGCCTCCTCGGACCCCGACGCCGAGAGTCCGACGACGGCATGGCGGCCGTCCGGCGAGGGCACCATGTAGTTGATGGCGTGCGGCTGCCCGGTCTTCGCCTTCCAGTCCTCGGGATCGAGCAGTAGGCGCTCGGCGCCGTCCCAACCGTCTCGAAGATGGAGCTGCGCCGCGTCGCCGCCCGCGGGCTGGCGCTGCAGCAGGATCCGACCATCGGCCATCAGCACGAGATCGCGCACCGACGAGGTCGCGGCGCGCTCCAGCCGCTCGATGTCGGCGAGCAGCTCGGCGCGCGCCGGGATGGCGTCGAGCAGCGCGCGGGTGTGCGCGGCCTGTCCTTCGACCCAGGCGCGCGCCGCCGGATTCTGCTGGTCCTCGAGCCAGCGGTCGGGATCCTCCAGCGTGATCCCGAAGCGCGTCTCGGTGGGCGCGCGCGGCGCCGGCGAAGGCGGGGGCGGCGGCGCCGCGGCGAGCGTGGCGGCGAACAGCAGCGCGAGGCTGGCCATGGGGGCGGATCTCCGGTGCCGGGAGCGTGCCAGCCTAGCAGGCGCGGGGCGGCGCGGGACGGCGTGGCCGCCGCCCCGCGCCCGGCTCAGAAATGCAGCTCGGCCAGCAGCTGCAGGCTGCCTTCGCCGCCGTTGTCGAAGTCGTACCAGGCGTAGCCGCCGCGCACGGCGAAGCGTTCGCCGAGGTGCCAACGGGCACCGACTTCGGCGTGCAGGCCGTCGTCGCTGACGCGGAAGGGACGCGGGCCGGCGATGGTGGTGGCGGTGCCCTTGTCCTCGCGGTCGAACCAGCCGAGCTTGGCGTACGGGCGGAACGGGCCGTCGCCGACGCTGTAGGTGGCGCCGACCGTCCACAGCTCGCCGTCGACGTCGAAGCCGCCGTCGGCGATGCCGCTGGCGCGCAGTCGGCCCAGGTCGGCGTAGCCGGCTTCGACGCCGAAGCCGCTGGCTTGGGTCGCACCGACCACGAACAGCTTTCCTTCGTCGCCGTCGATGCGCTCGCCGGACAGGCGATTGATGCGGCCGTCGAGCTCGCCGGCGATGCCGATGCCGGCGTGCCAGTCGAGGGCGGAGGCGGTCAGCGGGCTTGTCGCGAGCGCGGCGAGCAACAGGCTGCGTGCAAACATTCGGGGTTCTCCTCGGGGATGGGCTGCGCATCGTGCGCAGCTGGCCCAAGCTAGGGCCACCGGGCTGACTCGCCCCCTGCCCAAAGTCCCGTTTGCGATGGACGACGGCCGGGCGTTCAGCCGCCGTCAGGCTGGCCCGGCGCAAGGCAGCGCCGGGCCAGCGCACCGATCAGTGGCGGTGGCCGTGCGCCGACTTCGGGCAGTGGCACACGGCGGTCGGTCCGTACTCGATGCCGTAGCTCTGGCCGGCGCCGTGGCGCTGCCAGAAGAAGGTCGGCGCCGGCGCCTGCTGACCGCCGATCTCGGCCATGGTCGCGGTGTCGAACAGCCGGCCGTTGACCATCACCATCGCGGTGTCGGCGGTGGCGCGGATGTCCTCCAGCGGATTGCCGTCGAGCACCACCAGGTCGGCGAACTTGCCCGCCTCCAGCGAGCCCAGCTGCGTGCCGAAGCCGATGTAGTCGGCGCCGTCGAAGGTCGCCGCGCGCAGCGCCTCGAAATTGCTGAAGCCGCCCTGCACCAGCATCCAGGTTTCCCAGTGCGGCGCCAGCCCCTGCATCTGGCCGTGGCCGCCGACCTGGATGCGTACGCCGGCATCGCGCAGCACCTTGGCCGCCTTGGCCACGTCGACGTGGTAGTAGTCCCAGTCGGGTGCGGTCTCGCGGCGGATCGCCAGCGCGTCGAGCGTCTCGCGCGGGAAGAATCGGTTGAGCTTCTCGTCCTCCCAGACCCGGTCGCGGGCGTAGAACCAGCGCTCGCCCGACAGGCCGCCGTAGCTCACCACCAGCGTCGGCGTATTGCGCACGTCGGTGCCGGCCATCAGCTGCACGACGTCGCGGTAGAGCGGCGCGACCGGCAGGTTGTGCTCCACGCCGGTGGCGCCGTCGAGGATCATCGGGATGTGGTGGAAGAAGGTCGCACCGCCTTCCTCGACCACCAGCATGCCGAGCTCGCGCGCGGCCTGGTTGATCTGCTGGTGCTGGTCGCGGCGCGGCTGGTTGTAGCTCTTCACCGAGAACGCTCCCAGCGCCTTCATCCGGCGCAGATGCGAGCGGGCGTCGTCGAGCGAGTTGACCACCGCCTTGAAGTCGTAGTCGGCGCCGTAGAGGATCGTGCCGGTCGAGTAGATGCGCGGGCCGACCATGCGCCCGGCCTGCACCAGCTCGGCCTGCGAGAAGACGAACTCGTTGGTCGCCGACGGGTCGTGGGTGGTGGTCACGCCGAAGGCGAGGTTGGCGTAGTAGGCCCAGTTCTGCTGCGGGATCACGCCGCCGCCGAAGTGGGCGACGTGGGCGTGGGCGTCGACCAGGCCGGGGATGATCGTCTTGCCGCGGGCGTCGATGACGCGCGCGCCGTCCGGTACGCGGACTTCGCCGGCGCGGCCGACCGCGGCGATGCGGTCGCCCTTGACCAGCAGCACGCCGTCCTCGATGACTTCCTGCTCGGTCTCGGCGTTGCGCATGGTGACGATGCGCGCGCCGCTGAAGGCCACCGTGTCGGAAGGGGCGTAGACCGGGTGGGTGAGGCCCAGCCGCACGCCCCTGGCGTCCTCGACCTTGGGCAGCGTCTTCGGTGCGCCGGGCACGAAGGCGAACAGCTCCCTGAGCTCGCGGCTGAAGTACTCGTCGCCGACCGCCCAGTGCAGGCGCGAGGAATCCGCCGACCAGTGCAGGTAGGAGCCGACGTCGCGGCTGACCTTGGCGACCGGAATCGCCTTGGTGTCCTTGGACAGCTCGATGCTGGCGCCGGTGGCCGGCAGCGGCGCGACGTAGGCGTTGAACAGTTCGGTCCACGCGACCCACTTGCCGTCCGGGCTGACGCTGACCAGGGTCGGGTACTTGAAGCTGAAGACCTCGCGCGGCTCCTCGCCGTTGAGACCCACGCTCATCAGCTTCTTGGCCGCGCCACCGCCGGTGAAATAGAACACGCGGCTGCCGTCGGCGCTGAACTGCGGCGATCCGCCGCCGCGCGCGATGCGCCGCGGCTCGCCGCCCGCCGCGGGCATGACGTAGACGCCGGTGTCGGCGGCGAAGGCACCGCCGGTGAGGCCGCTGCCGCCGCTGCGCGCAAACACGATGCTGCTGCCGTCGCGCGAAAAGCGCGGACCGTAGTAATAGCCCTTGGGCAGGTCGAGCACGCGCTCGCTACCGCTGGCCAGGTCGCGCTCGACGATACGCACCAGGTCGGCGTCGTTCCAGCGCGTGTAGAGCAGTTTGCCGCCATCGGCGCTGAAGCTCGGCTGGTATTCGAAATTGCCGGCGTCGCCGGTCAGCCGCTGCGGTCGACCGCTTGGCAGCGACCGCGTCCACAGCTGGCCGACGGCGTGGAACACCACCGTGCGGCCGTCCGGCGAAGTCGCCAGGTCGCGGATCATCTTCGGCGTGAATTCGCCGGCCGCAACGGTCTGCTCGAAGCGCAGCGGCTGCGCGACATCCTGTGCGACGTCGGCCTCGAACGGGATGCGCGCGGCCGCGCCGCTGCCGGCATCGACTTTCCAGATGCCGCCCTGCGCCCACACCACGATCGCCGAGGCATCCGGCAGCCACTGGTAGTTCGGGTACGGGCCGAAGATCGCCCAGCCCTCCTGCTGGTCGTGGCTCAGGCCGTCCCACAGCGGGCGCACGACGCGGCTGTCGAGGTCCATCAGGTGCAGCACCGACTTGTCGCGCACGCGGCGGACGAAGGCCAGCGTCTTGCCGTCGGGCGAGGGCTGCGGGCGCACCGCGCCGCCGGCGCCGGTGACCAGGTCGGTGACCTCGCCGGTCTCGCGATCGAGCCGGCGGATGGCGTAGATCCCGTCGTGCGGGTTCTTGTTGTACTGGAAGAACGGCCCCGGCGTGACGTCCTCGGAGAAATAGACGTAGCGGCCGTCCGGCGACACCGCCGGCTCACCCTGGTCCTGCTGGTCGTTCTTCTGCTTGGTGAGCTGCAGGCCGCTGCTGCCGCCGGCGGCGTGGTACATCCACTGCTCGCCGGCACCCGCGGAGCGCTGCCCGGTGAAGTGCTTGCGGCCGATCAGGTACTGGCCGTCCGGCGTCCACACCGGGTTGTTGAGCAGGCGGAAGTCCTCCTTGCTGACCTGCAGCAGGTCCTTGCCGTCGACGCCGATGGTCCACAGGTTGTTGCCGCCGCCGCGGTCGGAGGTGAAGGCGACCTTGCGCCCGTCGGGCGAGAAGCGCGGCTGCACGTCGAAGCCGCGGCCGGTGGTCAACGGCCGCGCCTTGCCGCCCTCGATCGGCAGCAGGTAGAGGTCGCCGAGCAGGTCGAACACGATCGTCCTGCCGTCGGGCGAGACGTCGAGGTTCATCCAGGTGCCTTCGGTCGTGCTGAAACGCACCGTCTTGTGCACCGGCAGCGAGGACTCGACCTTCCACTCGTCCTTCTTCTCGTCGGGCTTCTTGGCGGCCAGCGCGGCGGGGGCGAACAGCGCCAGCAGCAGGGCCAGCGGCAGGGGACGGATCGACATCGGCGGGTGCTCCCTTTCGGCAAAGGGCGCAGCCTAGGGCATCCCGTCGCCCCGGGGATAGGTCGAAAGTCCCGGTTCCCGCAATCCGGTAGAGCCGGGCGGAGGCTGTCGACCGTCGGCGATCAGCAGCCTCCGCCCCGTTCGGGTCAGCGGATCCGTTCGACGCGGCCGCGGTGGAGCCGCACGCGGTCGCCGCGGTACAGGCGCATGTCGCCGGCGATCTCGATGGTCTGCCAGTAGCCGCTGTCCATGCGGATCGACAGTCGAAGGCCCGGCTCGCCGCGGCCCCGTCCACGGCCGTCGTTGCGGTCGATCTCGCGGCCGATCAGGCCGCCGATCACGGCGCCGGCGATGGTCGCAGCGGATCGGTCGCCGCGGCGTCCCGCCGAGTTGCCGATCGCGCCGCCGATGATCGCGCCGGCGATGGCGCCCTCGCGGCCGCTGTCGCGGCGTTCGAACCAGATGCGGTCGACCCGCTCGATGGTGCCGCAGTCGGCGCAGCGATAGCCGCGGCGCTGCGCCTCGGCAGGCGCCGGCAGGGCCAGCAGGAACAGCATCAGCAGGGTGAATCCGGCGAGCAGGGGCGTGCGCATGGGGATGCTCCTTCTTCTGGCGTCCACGGAGGACGGGGCGTCGCTCGGCCCGGGTGTTCGGTCCGGGACAGGTCCGATGCTAGGGAGGAAAGGTGAACACATCGGGAAGCCGGGTCCGTCGCGTTCAGGTTCGCCGCATGATGCCCACCGGCACGGCGTCGGCGTGCCGGAACTCCTCGCGTTCGAACAGGCCCGGGTCGTCGATGCGCGCCAGCGCCAGCTCAGTGGCGTCCTCTCCCCAGAACAGATCGTCGCCGATCGCCAGCGTCGGCACGCCGAACACGCCGGCCGCCAGCGCCGCGTCGAAATGGTCGCGCAGCTCGGACTTGACCGCGGGATCGGCCAGCGCCGCAGCCAGGTCGTCGACGCCCAGCGAGGCGGCGATCGGCAGCAGGGCCTCGTGGTCGGCGGGGCGACCCCGGGCCCAGATCCAGTCGAACTAGGGTGTCCACTGCAGCCAGCGTGGTGCCGGCGGCCACGCACAGCCGAAGCGCGGGCAGCGGGTTGAACGGATGCGCCGGCGGGAACTGCAGCGGCATCCCGCGCCGGTGCGCGCGCCAGGTGACATAGCGGTAGGTGTAGCGGCGCTTTGCCGGGATCTCCGCGGGACCCTTGGTGCCCAGCGCATCGAGCAGGCCGGCGAACAGGATCGGCCGCAGGCGCAGGCGTCGCGACCTGGCGAGTTCGCGCACCTGCGGCCACTGCAGGTAGGCGAACGGACTGATGAAGTCGAAGTACCAGTCGATGTGCTCGTTCATTCGGGCGGTGCCTTCGGCCGGTCTGTTCTCGCCGAGCCCGGCTGCGGCCGGACCAGCCCGACGGCCTTGGCGGGATGGCCCTCCATCACCTTGGCGCGGCTGCCGTCGACGCCGCCGCGCTCGGCGGCGTCGACGGCGTGGTCGGCCTGCAGGTCGATCTGCGTTCGATCGCGCCGCCGGGCGGGCGATCCGCGCTCAATGCCACAGCGCGAGGATCAGGCCGATCAGGGTGAACTGCAGCGTATGGTAGCCGCCGTTGATCAGGAACAGCTTGAAGCTCCTGCGCTCGAACAGGTAGTTGATGCCGAAGCTCGACGCCACCCAGCACAGGCCGGCGGAGAATCCGGCGCCGAGGCCAAGCGCCATCGGCGGCCGCGGCCCGAGGAACAGGGCGAAGACGAAGGCGGCGACGAGGCTGAGCACGAAGGCCAGGCCGAAGATCAGGCCCATGTTGGCGTTCCGCATCTGCGCATCGCTGACCCCGGCCTCTCGCTGCCAGGCCTTGGCGAACAACATCGGCGAGTACCACAGTCCGCCGAGCACGAAGCTGGCCAGCGCAGCGGCGAGGATGGCGAGGACGTTCACTTCGGGCATGGCGGCGGGCTCTCGTGGGTGGTGGGCGCGAGTTTCGGTCGCAGCGCCGGGCGGGTTCTTGGATATTCGTTACCTGACGACGATGCTGGACCGGTCGGGTCGCGCGCGGCGCAGCAGCTCGCCCGGCGCGCAGCCGCTGAAGGCGCGGAAATCGCGGGTCAGGTGCGACTGGTCGTAGTAGCCGCAGTGCAGCGCGAGCTCGGCCCACGGGACGCGATCGACGCCGTCCAGCAGACCCAAGGCCGTGCGGAACCGGTGCAGTCGCGACAGCGTCTTCGCGCCGATCCCGACGTCGCGGGCGAACAGGGACGCGAGATGCTTGCGGCTGCAGCGCTCGGCCCGCGTCAGCGAGTCGATGCTCGCCTGGCCGCCGCTGCCGGCGATCCCGGCCAGCACGGCATCGACCAGCGGATGGGCCGCGCGCCGACGGTCCAGGCGCTGCAGCAGCCAGCCCTCGATGCAGGCAAAGCGCCGGGCGTCGTCCGCGCAGTGCAGCAGGCGCTCGCGCAGCGCCAGGCAGCCGTCGCCCAGCAGCCCCGACAGCGGCAGCACGCGATCGGCCAGCAGGTGCGCATCGTGGCCGAGGATCGGGCGGGCGCCGGCGGTCCGGAACAGCACGCCGATCAGCGCCTGGCCGTGCGGGGCCTCGGTGTCGAGCGGCCCCTGCTGCAGGCCCGAGTACCACAGGTCGCGAAACGGCTCGCGATGCTCGCGTCCGCCCGCGCCATCGACCAGCCGGTACTGCGTCGGGCCGAGGTTCACCAGCAGGTGGCTGCCGCCGCCCGGCAGGATGCGGTCGCGCTGGTAGTTCACCCGGCCCTCGCCGAACCAGTACAGCTCGACGAAATCGGCGAGCGCGGGATGCGGTCGGCACCAGGCCACGCGCCAGCACCCGAGCGCGTCGTCCTGCCGGTGTTCGACGATCCGCCCCGCGACCGCCAGCTCCATCGTCCGCCTCCCGCACGGCGGAAAAGCGGGCACGTTCCCGCATCCGGCTACGTTAGCACCCGCCGCCCGGAACGTGCAGCGCGGCGCGGTCCGCCATGCACTACGCTATCGCGCCAGCCGATGCGCCCGCCCGAAGGGCGCCGGAGACCCAGGGAAGACCGCGGTGAAGAACAAGCACGAGATCGTCACCAACTGGCTGCCGCGCTACACCGGCGTGGCGCTCGAGAACTTCGGCCAGCACGTGCTGCTGACCAACTTCGGGGGCTACCTCGAGACCTTCGCGCGGCTCACCGGCGCCGAGGTGGTCGGCCGCGACCGGCCGATGCCGAGCGCGACCGTCGACGGCATCACCATGATCAACTTCGGCATGGGCAGCGCCAATGCCGCGACGATGATGGACCTGCTCTCGGCCATCCCGCCCAAGGCCGTGCTGTTCCTGGGCAAGTGCGGCGGACTCAAGCGCAAGAACCAGCTCGGCGACCTGGTGCTGCCGATCGCCGCGGTGCGCGGCGAAGGCACCTCCAACGACTACCTGCTGCCCGAGGTGCCGGCGCTGCCGGCGTTCTCGCTGCAGCGCGCGGTGTCGACGATGATCCGCGACCTCGACCACGACTACTGGACCGGCACGGTCTTCACCACCAATCGGCGGGTCTGGGAGCACGACGACGACTTCAAGGAGTACCTGCGGCGCACCCGCTGCATGGCGATCGACATGGAGACGGCGACCATCTTCGCCGCCGGCTTCGCCAACGGCATTCCCTCGGGCGCGCTGCTGCTGGTGTCGGACCAGCCGATGGTGCCCGAGGGGGTCAAGACCGAGGCCAGCGATCGCGTGGTCACCGAGAACTTCGTCGAGCGCCACATCACCATCGGCATCGAGGCGCTGAAGCTGATCCGTCGCCACGGCAAG
>VFQU01000345.1_pt1 | contig 43995 bp, 43 predicted proteins | sample 3512311 | NCBI WGS metagenome assembly VFQU01 (sample SAMN10412377, study PRJNA504923) | tailings metagenome | isolation source: Relicate 3 Philex TSF3 active mining site | place: Philippines: Tuba, Benguet | collected 2017-08-29 | reverse complement strand
CGGTGATCGGCACGTTCGAATTGCGCACGGCGATCAAAACCTGGCTCGACCGGCGTTACGCGCTGCCGCGCGACCTGATCGATATCGAAACGCAGATCGCCCCCGTGGCGGGTACCCGCGAAGGCCTGTTCATCGTCGCCCAGCTGGCCGTGAACGGCGCCAAGAACGGCCAAAAGCCCGTCGCGTTGATGCCCAATCCGTTCTACCAAGTTTACAACGCCGCGGCGGTGATGGCGGGGGCGGAGCCCGTCTATCTCACCACCACCGAGGCGACCGGCTTCCTGCCCGATCTCGACGCGATCCCGGAAGACACGCTGAAGCGCACGGCGCTGTTCTATCTGTGCAGCCCCGGCAATCCGCAAGGCGCCATCGCGTCGATCGACTACATCAAGAAGGCGCTGGGCCTCGCGCGCAAATACGACTTCCTGCTCGTGATGGACGAGTGCTACGCCGAGCTCTACTACACGCCGACCGCCCCCCAAGGCGGGCTTCAGGCCGCGTTGGCGCTGGGGCCGGGCAAAGACGGCCATCCGCTCGACAATCTCGTGTGTTTCCACACGTTGTCCAAGCGCAGCTCCGCCGCCGGGATGCGATCGGGCTTCGGCGTGGGTTCGCCCACGATGATCAAGTTGCTCAACCGGCTGCGCAGCTTCTCCTGCGCGGCCCAGCCCTTCCCGATTCAAGCGGCGTCGGCGGCGTTGTGGGCCGAGGAAGATCACGCCATTGCGACGCGGGCGGCCTATGCCCGGCGCATGGAATCGGCGCAGCGCCATCTGGGCAAGCTGCCCGGCTTCTACGCGCCCAAGGGCGGCATGTTCTTGTGGATCGAAGTCGGCAACGGCGAAGACGCCGCGCGCAAGCTATGGCGCGACGCCGCGATCAAGGTTCTGCCCGGCGAATATCTGACCAAGCCGGAAAAAGACGGCACGAATACGGGGCGCGCCTATATCCGCGTCGCCCTCGTTCACGATTACGAAACCTGCGATGCGGCACTCTTCCGTATGGCGCAGGTTCTTGGATGACATTGGAGCGATAGATGGCCATCGCAACGCGCATTTCCGGCGGACTTCTTCCCGAAGGGGCGGGCGCCTTCCTGCGCCGGCGCATCGCGGAGATCGCGGGCACGGCCGCGATCGTGATCGCGGCGCTGATTGTCGCGGCACTCGCCACCTATTCGCCCGAAGACCCGAGCTTCAGCCACGCGACCGACAAGGCGCCGTCGAACATCCTGGGCCATGCGGGTGCGTCGATCGCCGACATCCTGTTCCAGACGTTGGGCCTCGCCGCTACGTTGATTCCGCTCGCGTTGCTCGGCTGGGGCTGGCGCTTGATCCGGTCGCGCAGCCTGCCCTTGTGGGGCCTGCGCGTGACGCTGCTGCCCGTGACCGTGCTGCTCGCCGCGATGGCGCTGTCCACCTGGGCCGCCCCCGCCGGCTGGCCGCGCCCGCTCGACGGCGGTTTGGGCGGCGTCGTGGGCCGCTTGTTCCTGGCGCAGTTCTTGGCGCTGGGTGCGGATCTGGGCCACGGCGCGGACGTTCTCGCCTGGGGTGCCGCGTTGCTCGCCACATTGGGCTTCGTCTTCGGCCTTGCCATCACCTGGGGCGAATATCGCACGGCGGCGTGGGCCAGCGGCGTGGCCGCCCGCGCGATCGGGCAAGGCACGGCAACGATCGTCGCGTTCTTCTCGGCGCTGGTCGCGAAGATCCGCCTGGGCGATCCCGCCAAGGCGCGCGCGCGCGAAAAGCGCGAGATGAAGCGCAGCCGCGCCGAGCCTTCCTTCGACGGGTCGGCCGATCCCGAACCGGAGATCGAGGAAGAACCCGAGATCGAGAAGCCGCGCCTCCCGCCGGCGCAGTTGGTCGAGCGCAGCGCCCCGGTCGAAAAGCCGAAACTCGAACCGAAGAAGAAGCCCAAGCAAGCGGCCCTCGATCTGGCCGTGCAGGGCGAATATCTGCCGCCGTCGATCGACCTGCTGGCCAAGCCCAAGGTCGCGAAGATCGCCAGCGTCGACGAAGGCGCCTTGGCCCAGAACGCGCGCTTGCTGGAAAGCGTGCTCGACGATTACGGCGTGAAGGGCCAGATCGTGAAGGTCCGGCCCGGCCCGGTCGTGACGCTCTACGAACTCGAACCCGCCCCCGGCACCAAGGCCGCGCGCGTGGTGGGTCTGTCGGACGATATCGCGCGCTCGATGTCCGCACTCGCCGTGCGCGTCGCGGTTGTACCCGGACGCAACGTCATCGGCATCGAACTGCCCAACGCCGAACGCGAGACCGTCTATCTGCGCGATCTCCTCGAACAGACGCTGGAGGACAAGCAGAACGGCATCCTCAATCTGGTACTCGGCCGCGATATCGGCGGCCAACCGATCATCGTCGATCTCGCCCGCATGCCGCACTTGCTGATCGCCGGTACGACCGGCTCGGGCAAGTCGGTCGCGATCAACACGATGATCCTGTCGCTGCTCTACAAGCTGACGCCGGGCGAATGCCGCTTCATCATGGTCGACCCGAAGATGATCGAATTGTCCGTCTATGACGGCATTCCCCATCTTCTGTCGCCCGTGGTCACCGACCCCAAGAAGGCCGTCGTTGCGCTGAAATGGGCGGTCAAGGAAATGGAAAGCCGCTATCGCGCGATGTCGAAGCTCGGCGTGCGCAATATCGCGGGCTACAACCAACGCCTGGCGGATGCGCGCAAGAACGGCGAAGCGCTGACCCGCAAGGTGCAGACCGGCTTCGACGAGGCGGGCAAGCCGGTGTTCGAGGATCAACCCCTCGACATGACGCCTTTGCCCTTCATCGTGGTCGTGGTCGACGAAATGGCCGATTTGATGCTGGTCGCGGGCAAGGACGTCGAATGGGCGGTGCAGCGCCTCGCGCAGATGGCGCGTGCGGCCGGCATCCATCTGTTGATGGCGACGCAACGCCCGTCGGTCGACGTCATCACCGGCACCATCAAGGCGAACTTCCCGACGCGTATTTCGTTCCAGGTCACCAGCAAGATCGACAGCCGCACGATCCTTGGCGAACAAGGTGCCGAACAGCTGCTGGGTCAAGGCGACATGCTGTATATGGCCGGCGGCGGGCGCATCACCCGCGTCCACGGCCCGTTCGTGTCCGACCGCGAGGTCGAGCATGTCGTGCAGCATCTAAAGGCGCAGGGCGCCCCGGCTTACGTCGACGAAGTCACCGAGGACGAGGAAGCGCTTGCGGCGCTGGACGGCGGCGGCGACGCGATGGGTGGCGGCGGCGGCGGCGGTTCGGGCGACGATCTTTACGATCAAGCCGTGGCGCTGGTCGCGCGCGAGCGCAAATGCTCGACGAGCTTCATCCAGCGCCATTTGCAGATCGGCTACAACCGCGCGGCGCGCATCGTCGAGAAGATGGAAGCCGAGGGCGTGGTCAGCTCGGCCAACCATGTCGGCAAGCGCGAAGTGCTGGCCCCGAAGGGCGATTACGCGGCGTAAAGATCGGCCGGGTTGGCGACGCGCTTTTCAAGCGCGGCTTTGAGCTTGCCCAAGGCGCGCGCTTCGATCTGACGCACGCGTTCCTTCGACACGCCCAGGCGCGTGCCCAGCGTTTCGAGCGTCACGCTTTCGTCTTCGTCGGCGAGGCGCCGCGCGGCGATCACCGCGCGTTCGCGCGGGGACAGATCGCCCATCGCCTCGTGCAGCAAGCGCACGCGCGCGTCGCGGTCGTGCCACGACATCGCGTCGGCTTCGGGGTCGGCGCGTTCATCGGCGAGCGATTCGCCCCAGCTGCGCGTCGACCCCTCGTCGCCCGCGACGGGCGCATCAAGCGAACGGTCGCCGCCCGACATACGGCCTTCCATTTCGATCACGTCACCGATCGTCACGCCCAGTTCCTGTGCAACCTTGGCGCGCGTCGCGTCGGTCATCGCCTCGCCGTTGCGATCGCCCAAACGCGCGCGCACGCGGCGCAGGTTGAAGAACAGCGATTTATGCGCGGCCGTCGTGCCGGTGCGCACGATCGACCAATTGCGCAACACGAAATCCTGGATCGCGGCGCGGATCCACCATTGCGCGTAGGTCGCGAAGCGCACGTCGCGCGACGGCTCGAACCGCGCCGCCGCTTGCATCAGGCCGATATGGCCTTCCTGGATCAGATCGCCGACCGGCAGGCCGTAATGGCGGAATTTGAGCGCCGCCGACACGACCATGCGGCTATAGGCGCCGATCAATTCGTCGAGGGCGGCTTGATCGCCCGATTCGCGCCAACGTTTGGCGAGATCGAGCTCGCGTTCGCGCGCGAGCAATTTGGTCTTCATCGCCTTGCGGATGAAGCGGATATTCGCGGCTTGCGTGGCGGTGTCGTCCAAACGGGCCATGATGCGTATCTCCGTGAAGAAATACGCCGGGGTTCCCCGGATGGATCACTGCCCGGTTTGCAGCATTTCGACGATTTCGCCCCGATTTGTAACGCAGGCCGCGACGATGGCGCCCGGCGTTTCCCCGCAAAGGGTTAGCGTATAGGGGCCGTCCGGGATCCGGGTCTTTTCCGGGGCGTGGCCGCGTACGATGCGCTGAAACCCCTCGAACGGCGCGTCGATTTTGGCGAAGTCGCCGCTGCCCCACCACAACGCGTCGCCCTGGGCGGCCAGCGGCCGGCCCAGATCCAACCCCGCCGACACGAACAGCAAACGGCCCAGATCGTCATGCGCGGCGCGGCGCAAGGCCAGCATCACGTCGCGATGGCCGCCGCGCGCTTCCATCGCCGCGCGCAGCTTGGCGGTCCAGCGCGCGATCGACGTCGCCCCCGCCCCGCAGGCTTGCAAGCCTTCGCGCGGGTCGACGCCGTAGGAGGTCAGCGTCGCCTCCAGCCCGCGCGCCAGCATCCAGGTCAGGATATCGCGCGGGTTGACGGCGAAATGGAGCTGCAGCGTTTTCTGCCACATCTCTTCCTGTGCGCCGCGCAACATGACGAAATCGGCGGCGAAGAAACCGGGCATGGCGATGAAGTCGCGCCGGAAAGCGACCAGCGCGTCGAGCACGCCGGCGGCGTCGGGACCGGGCCCCAATAGATTGCCGAGATGGACGATCCGGTCGCCGGGTTCGACGCGCTGCGCGATCTCGTCGTAGAGCTGGGTCAGCGCTTGCGCATGGCCGCGCACCGCGCCGATCGCCCAGACGCGGCCCACGCGCTTCAGCATCGCGAAGCGTTCGCTTTTGGCCGGCGTCGCCGGCGAGGATGTCCCCCGAGTCGCCATCGCCCGAAGATAGCGCAATTCGGGGGTCGGCGAATCGGGCGGATCGCTTACCCGCCGCCGGCCTTCTTCACCAGATCGGTCGCCTTCCCGGTCGCGGCCGTGGCCTTGGCGAGCAGCTTGTCGATCGCCTCGCCCTTCTCGCGGGATTTCTTGACCGCCGCGTTGGCGATTTTGAGCGCCGCCAAAGCCGCGTCTGCCTTCGCGGCGCCGCCCGCCAGACCCTTTTCCAGCGCATCAAGATACGCCATCTCGGCCGCGTGATAATTGGCTTCGACGGCTTTGGCTTGCTCGCGCGATTGGCTCGCGGCCATGTCGTTATAATAGTTTTTCATAACCGAGAACCAGTTCTCCTCGATGGCCTCGAAAGCTTCATCTTTCGGCATCGTAGATCTCCTCGCTCGCTATTTTATCGGGCTTCGCTCGCGTCGCGTACCCGCTCTGCGGCGTCCTTCAGTCGTTCGCCCCAGGCGGCGATGAGTTCAATATCGATGCGCGTGCCGGCGGCGAGTTTGGCGTGGCCCGCGTCCAATTGTTCGAGCGCCTTCACGAGCGTCTCGTAGCTCTCAGCGATTTGGCGGGTTTTGGCATCGATGCGGAACTGCTCGAATCCGGCCAGCGCCCAAACGATTCGTTGACGTATTTTCTGCGTGTCGTTGCCAGAGATGGATGCGTCGGCGAGCGCTGCAACGATATCCTTCGGCGTCGTGCCGGAAAGCTCCGCAATCCGAGAGATGACGGGACTTTGATCCGCGAGGTTTAACCTCAGAAGAGCGACAGCGAGTTCTCCACGTGCATTCGCCGAACTTTGTCGCAATGAGGTGGCGTATTGAGCTTCGCGGTCAATACGCTCACGCAACGCGCTTAGTGCTTCACGGACGATTTTGTTCGTCACCAGGATTTCCTGGCGCTGACGCTCCTCTGCATAGAGCGCCACGACCTCGCCAAACACCGCACCGACTGTTTTCGTTATCATCGGAAGGGGCGACAGTGCGGGCATCGCCATATTCAACGCCGACGTCAGACCATTGATCTTGTCGATCAGTTCCGCAGTCGCGGAGCGGACGTCGGCGCCCGGGTTAGCCGCCGCGAGTCCCGACATTTCCGAGTAGAGCGTGGCGAGGGCCGTGAATGCCGCATCACGCCGCTTGAGGATCGCCGTTATGTGACGACGCTTTTCTGTTTCCGCCTGTACCGGCGCATCGAAATCCTTGGCTGCGCCGTAGCTCGAAACACTGACTCTGCCGAGCAAAGTTAACGCCGCACTGCGTTCACTATCGGCGACGAAATCGGCGCGCGCGGCGGCGGCTTCGGCGGCCCCGTTCGTCGCGGCGATCTTGCCCGCGTCGGCGAGTTTGATCGCCGCCGCTTTGTCGACTTGCGTGCAGGCGGCGAGCGCCGCGAGGACGGCACATAACGCCGCGAATTTCGACATCGAACGCCGAACGCCCATGCCCGCCCCCTCGTGCATAAGATTTTCGATATTTATTTATGAATAACACACGTAATAAGAGAGTCAATCGGCATAAGAAAACCCCGCCGGTCGCCCGGCGGGGTTTCGTATTCGACGCGCGGCTTAAGCCTTAGGCGGCTTTGAGCATCGCTTCCAGGCGCTGCACGGCCGTCTCTTCCGAGATCTTCTCGACGGCGGCGAATTCGCGCACCAGACGATCGAGGGCCGCCTGGTACATCTGGCGTTCCGAGAACGACTGGTCGGGCTGGCCGGCGTTGCGGAACAGGTCGCGCACGACCTCCGCGATCGCCTTGGGATCGCCCGAGTTGATCTTGGCTTCGTATTCCTGGGCGCGGCGGCTCCACATCGTGCGGCGCACGCGCGCGCGCGCCTTCAACGTGGCAAGCGCGTTGGTCATTTCCTTCTTGGTGCACAGACGGCGCAGGCCCGACGTCTTGGCCTTCATCGTCGGCACGCGCAACGTCATGCGATCCTTGTCGAACTGGATCACGAAAAGGCGCAGTTTGTGGCCCGCGATCTCTTGCGTTTCCAGGCCGGTGATCTTGCCCACGCCATGCGTCGGATAGACGACGTGATCGCCGACCGCGAAGCCCAGATCGTCCGTCTCGCGTACCACTTTTTTCGCAACCGTCATGTGAGCCGAAACTCCTTCCAAGCACCCATTCATTGACCCCCCGACGCGCTGCCCCCGGCTCGCTGGGGACAGAAAACCCGACACCCGGGAATGCCTATTTCCAAGGCATTCCAAGCTGTTGAGGCTCTGCCGCCCGAAATTCAGGCGGCGCCGCGATATGTGACGGGCTTAAAGCCCGAAACGCCCCTTCCGGGGCCAGGGGTGCTGCAAAAATGCCGCAACCCGATGGGAAAGAAGCTATCACAAAAATGGTGAAAAATCACGCCCGACACCCGCGTTTTTCGCAAGGGACGGCTATGCGAAGACGGATTCTTCGCTTGACTCTCGGTGTGTGTGGTAAATTTTTACCGTTTAACCGCCGGGCTTTTCGCTAAAATACTTTTCGAATTTGCCTTCTTCGGACCGGACATCGTCGGCACCCGGCAAGGCGTCCTTCTTGCGGGTGATGTTCGGCCATTTCTCGGCATATTCGGTGTTCAGCGCCAGCCATTTGGACGCGCGCGGATCGGTATCCGGCACGATCGCTTCGGGCGGGCATTCCGGCTCGCAGACGCCGCAATCGATGCACTCGTCGGGCTTGATGACGAGCATGTTCTCGCCTTCATAGAAGCAATCGACGGGGCACACTTCAACGCAGTCGGTGTACTTGCACTTGATGCAGGTATCGGTGACGACATAGGTCATCGCAAACGCTCTCTTCGAACCGAACGAAGCGTCGGGTTAGCACGCACCCTGGCGCCGGGCAACCCCACTCGAACTCGGGTCAATTTGAAGGGAATAGATCGGTGTAGAGCAGCGCCGCCTCTTCCGCCCCGCCGCGCCGTTCGCCCAGCGCCTCGACCCGCACGGTACGCAGCTTCGATCCCTGGCTGAAGGTCAATACGTCGCCGACTTTGAGCGGATGGCCTTTGTCCAGGCGATGGCCGTGGCCGCGCACGCGGCCCTTCTCGCAGGCTTCCTGCGCGAGCGCGCGCGTGCGGAAAAATCGCGCGTGCCACAGCCAGATATCCAGGCGAATCCGAGGCGTCGTCGCGGTCACGGATCGACCAATTTCCCCAAAGCGGCGAAAGGCGAATCCGTGTCGATCGCCTTTTCGGGCCGCGCTTTACGCGGCCGCTTGGCGACGAACTTGACCGCGTCGCCGTCGCGCACCGCGCGATAGCCGAGTGCGGCGACCACCGCCGGCAGGGCGACGGCATCGCAATCGACCAGCTTCGCCAAGGCCGGGTCGAGCGCGAAGGCCCCGCGTTTGGAAAGGGCGGCCAGCACTTGCGACATTTTGTCCAAGCGATCGGCGCGCACGTAAAGCGGTCCGGCGGGGAAATAGAGACACGCGGCCATCGCTTCGTCCGACGCCGCCGCGCGCGGAAGGCTCGCCCGCCCGCCTTGCGTGAGCGGCACGGGCTGGCCGCGCCAGACCGACCACAGCAACGCGCGAAGCTTCGTGCCCGCCTGATCTTTGAGGGCGGGCACGTAAGCGCCGAAGCTTGCGAATTTGACGCCTTCGCGCGTCAGGCTGCCCCGCGTCGGCCCATCGAAGGCGAATTCGCCCGCAATGGCGCCAAGTGCCGCGACCAGCTGGAACGCAAGGCCGCGCGCCGCCCCGGTCAACGCCGCATCACGCAAGCGGAACAAGGGGGCGGAATGGGCGCGCAAATGATCGGCGAGGAATTTCGCCAAGCGGCGCTGGACGAGCTGTCGTTGCGCAGGCTCCAACAGATCGGCGCGCGCCAACACGATCTCCGGCTCCAGCGCCGTCGGGCCGGGGGCGAGGCGCGCGACCAACTGCCCGCGCCACAGGATGCGCGCCTGTTGATCGAGCGCGAATTGCGCATCGGCGTCGTCGGCGAACATCGCCACGCGCGCGGCGGCGTCGCGGCGCAAGGCGCGATTGGCGGCGGCACGCACCTTTTCCGCCCCGCCCGCGAGACTGGGATCGGGGATGAACTCGAAGCCGCGCAACTGCCCCGCATGCACGCCTTCGACCGCGACCTCGCCCGCCGCCGACACGCTGGCGAGAAGTTCGTCGCCGTCTTCCAGCTTGCGCACCAGCACCGCGTTGCGCCGATCGACGAAACGCTGGGTCAAACGTTCGTGCAGCGCGTCGGACAATCTGTCTTCGACCTCGCGCGCACGATCCTGGAACGTCGCGGCGTCCGCGAGCCAATCTTCGCGATGCGAGACATAGGTCCAAATGCGGATGCCCGCGATACGCTCCAGCAGCTTTTCGATATCGCCTTGGGCGTCGTCCAGATCGGCGATGCGCTTGGCGACCCAATCGGGCGGCAAACGGCCGGGTTTTTCGGCCAGATGCCCGAAGATGCGCGCTTGCAACCGCGTATGCGCATCCGACATCGCCTTGCGGAAATCGGGAATGCGCGCGACGTCCCACAGCAGTGCCACGCGGCCTTGCGCTTTCGCGATAACCTCCGGGTCGCGTGCCAAGGCTTGCAGCGCCTTGGTGTCGTCGGATTCGCGCACCCGGATGAGTTCGGCGCGCGAACTGCGCGCATCGAGCGTCGCCAGCAGCCCGTCCAGGCTGCGGAAATCGAGATTGGCATTGCGCCAATAGGCGTGTTCCAGGCGCGGATAGGCGTGATCCTCGATCGCGCGGATCGTCTCGGGATCGAGGGCGCCCATATCCGCCGTCGTGCCGAACGTGCCGTCGTTCATATGCCGGCCCGCGCGGCCCGCGATCTGGCCCAGCTCCGGATCCGTCAGGCGGCGCATATGCCGCCCGTCGAATTTCGCCAGCTGCGCGAAGGCCACATGGTCGATATCCATGTTGAGGCCCATGCCGATCGCATCGGTCGCAACCAGATAATCGACGTCGCCCGATTGATAGAGCGCCACCTGCGCGTTGCGCGTGCGGGGGCTCAAGCCGCCGAAAACCAGGGCGCAGCCGCCGCGCTGGCGACGCACGAGTTCGGCGATCGAATAGACTTCCGCCGCCGAGAACGCGACCACGGCCGAGCGGCGCGGCAGGCGCGTGATCTTGCGCGGGCCCGTATAGGTCAGCGTCGAGAAGCGGGGCCGTTCGATGAATTCGGCTTCCGGCACCAGCGACCGGATCAAGCGCTTGGCGGAGGACGCCCCCATGAACATCGTTTCGTCGCGCCCGCGCGCATGCAGGAGCCGGTCGGTGAACACATGGCCGCGCTCGCGGTCGGCCATCATCTGGATTTCGTCGACCGCCAGGAACGACACGTCGCGATCCATCGGCATCGCTTCAACGGTGCAGACGAACCAGCGCGCGTAAGGCGGGACGATCCGTTCCTCGCCCGTCACCAAGGCGACCGCGTTCTTGCCCTTGGCGGCGACGATGCGCTCGTAATTCTCGCGCGCCAGCAGGCGCAGCGGAAAGCCGATCATCCCCGACGAATGGCCGAGCATCCGCGTCACGGCGAGATGCGTCTTGCCGGTATTGGTGGGCCCGAGAACCGCGGTGATCTTGGGACTCGCCATAGGGTGAGTTTGGGCGGGCGGGCCCCCTGGTTCAAGCGGTCTTGAGGGGGGCCGATTTGCCCCCTATATACGGCCGCAAATCCGGGGACGAACCATGAGCCAGACCGCCGAAACCCACGAATTCCAAGCCGAAGTCAGCCGCCTGCTGGAGATCGTCGCGCATTCGCTCTATTCCGAGCGCAAGGTTTTCCTACGCGAGCTGATCTCCAACGCCTCCGACGCCTGCGACAAGCTGCGTTTCCTCGCGACGCAAGACGAGAAGCTCGCCGAGGGCGGGACCGATTTCGCCATCGAGTTGAAGGCCGACAAGGATGCCGGCACGCTGACCATCGCCGATAATGGGATCGGCATGGATCGCGACGATCTGATTTCGCATCTGGGCACCATCGCGCGCTCGGGCACGGCGGCCTTCATGAAGGCGCTGGACGAATCCAAGCGTAAAGACGTCGGCGCGATCGGCCAGTTCGGCGTCGGCTTCTATTCGGCCTTCATGGTCGCCGACAAGGTCGGCGTCACCACCCGCAAGGCGGGGGCCGCCGAAGCCTGGCATTGGGAATCCGACGGCAAGAGCGGCTATACGGTCGTCCCCGCCGCCCGCGATACGCGCGGCACGGAAATCGTGCTGCATCTCAAAGACGACGCGAAGGAGTTCCTCGACGCCGATACGCTCGAGGATATCGTCAAGCGCTACTCCGACCATATCGCGATCCCGATCAAACTCGGCGAGCGGACGCTGAACCGTGCATCCGCGCCGTGGACGCGCTCCAAAAGCGACGTGACGGCCGAGCAGCACAAGGAATTCTATCGACATATCGCGCATGCGTTCGACGAGCCCTGGGCGACGATGCATTGGCGTGCGGAAGGCAAGATCGAGTATTCGGCGCTTCTCTACGTGCCCGAAACGCGCACGTCGGATCTGTTCCATCCCGACCGCAAGCACGGCGTGAAGCTCTATGTGCGCCGCGTGTTCGTCAACGAAGCGCCCGAAGGGTTGCTGCCGCGTTACTTGCGCTTCCTGCGCGGCGTGGTGGATTCGGAAGATCTGCCGCTGAACGTGTCGCGCGAGATGCTGCAGAACAACCCGGTGCTGACCCTGATCCGCCAGGGTGTGACGACGCGCGTGTTGTCGGAGCTCGAAAAGAAAGCCAAGGACGCGGCGGATTACGCCAAGTTCTGGGAGAGCTTCGGCGAAGCGCTGAAGGAAGGCATTTTCGAGGACAAGGACAACGGCACGCGCGTGCTCGGCCTTGCGCGTTTCCGCTCCACCCTGCACCCCGACGGCTGGGTGTCGCTGGCCGATTACGTCGCGCGTATGAAGCCGGGCCAGGAAGCGATCCATTACATCGCCGGCGACGACCCGAAGCTGGTGGCGAAATCGCCGCATCTGGAAGGCTTCGTGAAGCGCGGCGTCGAAGTGCTGCTGCTGTCCGATCCGGTCGACGAGTTCTGGATCGCGCAGACCGACGAATTCGACGGCAAGAAGTTCAAATCGGTCACGCGCGGCGGTGCGGATCTCGACAAGATCGCGCCCGAGGAGAAGAAGGACGAGGCCAAGGCGGAAGAAACGCCCAGCGACGCGGCGGCGTTGATCGCGCTGTTCCGCTTGGCTTTGGGCGAGCAGGTCAAAGACGTGCGCGCGTCGCAACGCTTGGCCGAGAGCGCCGTTTGCCTCGTCGCCGACGACAGCGATATCGACATCCATCTGGAACGGATGCTGCGCCAGCATAAGCAGCTTGGCTTCTCCGCCAAGCGCATTCTGGAGATCAACCCGACGCATCCGACGATCAAATCGCTGGTCGCGGCCTTGACCAAGGCCGAGGGCGATACGGCGATGCAAGCGCGTTTGGGCGAAGCGGCGAAGTTGCTGTACGACCAAGCGCGGATCGTCGAAGGCGACAAGCTGGAAGATCCCGCCGCCTTCGCCAAGCGCCTGTCGCAGGCTTTGGCCGACGGCTTCATCTGATGGCGGTGCGCGCGCGGCCTTCGCCTTTCGCCGCGTCGCTGCCCGCCCGCGCCGACGCGAAAGCGATGGATGCGGCCGATCCGCTGGCGCTCGCGCGCAATCTGTTCAGCCTGCCGCCGGGGGCGATTTATCTGGACGGCAATTCGCTGGGCGCCTTGCCGCGCGCCACGGCCGCGCGCTTGCAAGACGTCGTGCGCGACGAATGGGGCGGTGATCTGATCGCTTCGTGGAACAAGCATGGCTGGATCGATCTCGCGCGCCGCGTGGGCGACAAAATCGCGAAGCTGATCGGCGCCGAAGCGAATACCGTCAGCGTGGGTGATTCGACGTCGATCGCGTTGTTCAAAGTTTTGGCCGACGCGCTGGCGCGCAATCCCGGCCGCAAGACGATCCTGTCGGAACGCGGCAATTTCCCCACCGATCTATATATGGCCGAGGGGCTCGCCGCGCTGCTGGGCCAAGGCCATCGCCTGGAATTGGTCGAGCGCGTCGAGAATATCGGCGACGATGTCGCCGTCGTGATGTTGACCCATGTCGATTATCGAACGGGGGCGATGCACGACATGGCGTCGATCACCGCCAAGGCGCAAGCGGCGGGCGCGCTTGCGATATGGGATCTCGCGCATTCGGCGGGCGCCCTGCCCGTCGATCTCGCCGGCGCCAAGGCCGATTACGCGGTCGGCTGCGGTTATAAATATTTGAACGGCGGGCCCGGTGCGCCCGCGTTCCTGTACGTCGCCCCGCGCCATCACGAAACTTTCCGCCAGCCGCTGCAAGGCTGGCTGGGGCATGCCGCCCCCTTCGCGTTCGAGCAAGCCTATCGGCCCGCCGCCGGCATCGCGGGGGCGACCACCGGCACGCCGCCGATTTTGTCGCTGGCCGCGTTGGAAGTCGGTGTGGATACGCTGCTGCGTTTTCCGATGGCGGAACTGCGCGCGAAGTCGCAAGCGCTGACCGAGATTTTCCGCACGCTGGTGCAATCGCGCGCAAGCGAGCTCGGCCTCGAAGGCGTTTCGCCCGCCGATCCGGAAGCGCGCGGCAGCCAAATCTCGTTCCGCCACGAACATGCCTACGCGATCGTGCAGGCCTTGATCGCGCAGGGCGTGACCGGCGATTTCCGCGCCCCCGATATTTTGCGCTTCGGTTTCGCGCCGCTTTACCTGCGTTACGTCGATGCGTGGGACGCGGCGGCGTATCTGGTCGATACGATCGAAAGCCGGGCCTTCGACGACGAGAAATTCCGCCAGCGCCAAACCGTGACCTGACGCCGGATCGATCCCGAGCGGGCGACGGCTTATTGACAATATATGCATATCAATGCATATACATGAATATGCAGATTGACGCTTTCGAGACCTTGGCCGATCCCACGCGCCGGCGGATTTTGGCGGCATTGCGCGAGGGCGAGCGGCCGGTCGGCGAGATCGTCCGGCAGGCGGGCATCCATCAATCCGGCGTCTCGCGGCATCTGCGGATTCTGCACGAATCCGGCTTCGTCGATGTCCGGCCGGACGGGCAGCGCCGCCTTTATGCGCTCCGGCCAGAACCTTTTCGCGAACTCGAGGTTTGGCTCGCCGATTACCGGAAGCTTTGGGAAGCCAGGCTCGACCGTTTCGGCGCGGCACTCGAAGCACGAATTCAAAACGCCGACGCCAAGAAGGAGTGAACGATATGACCGACCGCACCGACACCGCCAAGCCGCAGGCCACGGTCGTCATCGAACGCCTCTACCGCGCGCGCGTCGAGGATTTATGGGCGTTGTGGACGACGAAGGACGGGTTCGAATCCTGGTGGGGACCGGAGAGTTTTCGCGTCGAAGTTCATGCGCTGGAGGCGCGCGAGGGCGGGAAGCTCGAATACGACATGATCGCCGATACGCCCGAAGCGATCACCGTGATGAAGAAGATGGGCCACCCTATTTCCCACTACACGCGCGGAACCTACGCGCAGTTCCGGCCGCATTCGCATTTGACGCTCGTGCATGTGATCGACTTCGTACCCGGTTCGCCGGTTTACGAAAGTTTGATCGAGGTGGACCTCAAACCCGCCGGCGACCAGACGCGGATGGTGGTGACGCTCCACCCCCATCTCGATCCCCATTGGACGCGGATGTCCGCCGAAGGCTTCGGCAGTCAGCTTACCAAGCTCGACAAAAGATTCGGTTGGACGGCAGCCGGGGATTAATCCGCCGCCCGCCCCGTTGTCGGGGCATGAAAGCCCAAATCATCCCCTTGGCGCTGGCTATGGGCGTGCTTTGCGCCGCCCCTTCCTTTGCGCAATCGCCGACGCCCGCCCCCATTCCGCCGCAAGCCGATAGCCCCGAGGCGATCGCTCGCGACGGTATGGCCAAGCTGCTGCAGGCGTTGAAATTGTTCGTCGATAACCTGCCGCAATACGCGGCTCCGGAGATCGACGCGCAAGGCAATATCGTGATCCGGCGTTTGAATCCGCCGACCGCGCGGCGCGATACGCCGCCGCCGCGCGACGACGATTCGCTGCCGCTTTAGCTGTCGGGCCGCCCGACTTCGGCCGTCGGCGACGGAACGGTCGCGGCCGGTTGGCCGATCAGTGCCGTCCGGATCGTCGAATCTTCCGCGACGGCCAATGCGAATTTTCGCAACGCGCGTTCCAGATGCTCGCGCGCGAAGACCGCGAGATTGGCGAGGATAAGGGCGCTGCTGTCGTCGCCCATCACGGGCATACTGGCGAGTGTCGTGCCGTCCGGCGCCTTGACGCTTACCAGCGCATTGACACTGGCGTGCGCGCCGAATCCCATCTCGGTATAGAAGGTCATCAACTTAATTTCGATCGTCCGTCCGCCGGACTCGATTCGATAGCCCTGCGCACGGAACTCCGATTCGACAGATTCGCGCACAATCTCGGCAACGTCGCGCGAGGACAGGATCGGTGCGAGCGGAATATAATAGCCGTTACGCTTTGTCGAAATTCGGTCGCGGTTGGAAACGCGTTCATCCAGCGCCATTACAGCGACGGTTACGCCATTCGCCCCCGGCACCGGCGCAGCGCTTTGCGGCGCGCCGTATTTGATGTCGACCTCTTCCGTGTGGAAGGCGCAAGCGCCCAGCGATTGAAGTATCGCCGCGACGAAAACCAGTTTCAGCCAACCCCGCATAGCGCCCCCTTCTTATTATCCGAGTCGTTATTGGGGAAGATAGCGCGGCAACTTTAGAGAGTCGACAATGTTTATAAACGGCCGCCGTCGATGGCGGGATGTTTGACGCGATTTTTCGGATCGCCCGCAACGAAAAACCCCGGGACGTGAGTCCCGGGGTTTCGTTCGTCGTAGCGTGACCTTCGCGCTTACGCGGCCTTGAGCAGCCCGCGCAGCACGTAAGGCAGAATGCCGCCGTGACGGTAGTACTCGACCTCGTCGAGCGTATCGATGCGGCAGAGCAGATCCACCGTATCGACCGCACCTGAGGCACGCTTGATGGTCAGCTTCACCGTCTGGCGCGGCTTGATGCCGTCGCCGATGCCGGTGAAGTCGCACACTTCCGTGCCGTCGAGCTTCAACGTCTGGCGCGTGACGCCGTCGGGGAACTGCAACGGCAGCACGCCCATGCCGACGAGGTTCGAGCGGTGGATACGCTCGAAGCTTTCGGCGACGACCGCCTTCACGCCCAGCAGGATCGTGCCCTTCGCCGCCCAGTCGCGCGACGAGCCGGTGCCGTATTCCTTGCCCGCGAAGATGCAAAGCGGCGTGCCGCGCGCCTTGTACTTCATCGCCGCGTCGTAGATCGACATCGTTTCGCCTTCCGGCTGAAGCTTGGCCATGCCGCCGGTCGTGCCGGGGGCCGCCTCGTTCTTCAGACGGATATTCGCGAAGGTGCCGCGCATCATGATTTCATGATTGCCGCGGCGCGCGCCGAAGGAGTTGAAGTCGACGGGGCGCACCTGACGCTCGGTCAGGTATTCGCCCGCCGGGCCGTCCTTCTTGATGTTGCCGGCCGGGCTGATGTGGTCGGTCGTGATCGAATCGCCCAGCAACGCGAGCGGACGCGCGCCCACGATGTTCGAGAAACCGCCCGCTTCGCGCGGCAGGTTTTCGAAATACGGCGCGAGCTTCACATAGGTGGAACCTTCGTCCCACTTATACGTCATGCCCGTGCCGCCGCCCATCTTCTGCCACATCGCATCGCCCTTGAAGACGTTGGCGTAGCGATTGCGGAACATCTCGGCCGTCAGGTTCTTGCGGATCGTGTCCGTGATTTCCTTGTTCGACGGCCAAATGTCCTTGAGATAGACCGGGCCGTCCTTGCCCATGCCCAGCGGCTCGGTCGTGATGTCCTTCAACATCGAACCGGCCAAGGCATAGGCGACGACCAGCGGCGGCGAGGCGAGATAGTTCGCCTTCACCTGCGGATGGACGCGGCCTTCGAAATTGCGGTTGCCCGACAGCACCGAGGTGACCGTGAGGTCGCCCTTGTCGATCGCTTCGGCGACCGGGTCCGGCAGCGGACCCGAATTGCCGATGCAGGTCGTGCAGCCATAGCCGGTCAGGTTGAAGCCCAGCGCGTCGAGATGCTGCATCAAGCCGGCGGCGACCATGTAGTCGGTCACGACCTGCGAGCCGGGCGCGAAGGACGTCTTCACCCAGGGCTTGGCCTTCAGGCCCTTGGCCACCGCGTTGCGCGCCACGAGGCCCGCGGCGATCAGCACCGCCGGGTTCGACGTGTTCGTGCACGAGGTGATCGCGGCGATGACGACGTCGCCGTTCTTCAGCGTGTAGCCGCCCGACGCCGCGACCGGAACGCCGTCCTTGGCGTTCTTGGGACCGAGCAATTCGGGCAGAACCTTCTCGAAGCCTTGCTTGGCGGACGACAGCGCCACCTTGTCCTGCGGACGCTTCGGACCGGCGAGCGACGGTTCGACCGTGCCCATATCGAGTTCCAGCGTGTCGGTGAACACGGGGTCGGGCGAATTGGCGTCGCGCCACATGCCCTGCGCCTTCGCGTAGGCTTCGACCAGCTTCACGCGCGACGGATCGCGGCCCGTGAAGTTGAGGAACGAGATCGTTTCCGCGTCGATCGGGAAGAAGCCGCAGGTGGCGCCGTATTCGGGCGCCATGTTGGCGATCGTCGCGCGGTCGGCGAGCGACAGCGCGTCGAGGCCGGGGCCGTAGAATTCGACGAACTTGTTGACCACGCCCTTCTTGCGCAGCATCTGCGTGACGGTCAGCACCAGATCGGTCGCCGTCATGCCTTCCTTCAGCTTGCCGGTGAGCTTGAACCCGATCACTTCGGGGATCAGCATCGACACGGGCTGGCCCAGCATCGCGGCTTCCGCCTCGATGCCGCCAACGCCCCAGCCCAGCACCGCCATGCCGTTCACCATCGTGGTGTGGCTGTCGGTGCCGACCAGCGTGTCGGGATAGGCATAGGTCGTGCCGTCGCTGTCCTGCGTCCACACGGTCTGCGCCAGGTATTCGAGATTGACCTGGTGGCAGATGCCCGTGCCGGGCGGGACGACGCGGAAATTCGAGAACGCCGACTGGCCCCAGCGCAGGAAGGCGTAACGCTCGCCGTTGCGCTCGTATTCGATATCGACGTTCTTCTTGAACGAGTCCGGACCGCCGAAATGGTCGATCATCACCGAGTGATCGATGACCAGATCGACCGGCGACAGCGGGTTGATCTTGCGCGCGTCGCCGCCCATCGACACCATCGCGTCGCGCATGGCGGCGAGATCGACGACGGCGGGAACGCCGGTGAAGTCCTGCATCAGCACGCGCGCGGGGCGATACGCGATTTCGCGCGTCGACTTCTTGTCCTTCGCCCAAGCGGACATCGCCTTGACGTCGTCGACCGAAACGGTGCGGCCGTCTTCCCAGCGCAGCAGGTTTTCGAGCAGGACCTTCAGCGAGTTCGGCAAGCGCTCGATGCCGGTGATCCCCGCGGCCGCGGCCGCTTCAAGGCTGTAATAGGTGTAGGTCTTGCCATCGACCGAAAGCGTGCGGCGGGTTTTGAGCGTATCGGTGCCGAATGCGGACATCGAGCCTTACTCCTCGGTATTGGGCGGCCGTTGCGGCCCTCCCGGGACGGCGCTGAAGTAGCACGAAACCTTTAATAAGTCGAAAGCCATGCCGCATGCGGGGGTTTGCGCGGGCGCGTCAACAGCCTGTTAACCCTCGCCGGGGCAAGTTTCGGGGTCGGCCGCCCCTCCATCGGGTCCGGTCCCGGGGGGTCCCTTACGTGGTCGAATCAGCCGCCAAGACCGATATAGGGACAGAATCCCGCGTATCGCCCCTCGCGTTGGATGTCATCCGGCTGCGTTGGGTCCTGCTGGCGCTGGTGCTTTTGCTGGGGGTGGCGATCGGCTTCGTCTATGTGACGGCCGCGCGATCGGCCAACGAGCGCACGGTCGAAACCACCGCCCGCCAAGCCGCCGCCTTGGCCCGCACGCTGGAAGCCCATGCCGCGCGCAGCTTCGGTGCGGCCGATACGGCCCTGTCCGCGATGACCGAAGCGCTGGAAGGGCGCGGCGCCTTCGCGGGCGTCGATCTTCAGGCGATGATCGCCGACCGTCATAATTTCGTGCCCGGCATCCATTCGATTTTCTGGATCGACGCGGACGGCCAAGTGCGGCTCGATTCCACCGCCGTCGATGTGGCGCCGCGCGACGTTTCCAACGCGGCCTATTTCGCGGCGCATCGCGATCGTTCCGGATTGGGGCTTTATCTTTCGCCGCCGATGGCCGATCCCGACACCGGCGCGCCGGTGCTGGTCATGTCGCGCCGGCTGGAGGATGCGCAAGGCAATTTCGCCGGCGTGATCGCGGCCGCCCTCGACGCCGAATATTTCCGCGCCTACTACGCCACGCTGGATGTCGGCGTCGGGGGCGCCATCGCATTGTGGAGCGGCGACGGCATGCTGCTGATCCGCGAGCCGCACAACCCGGCGATGATCGGCCGCGTTTTCGCCGGCCAGCCTTTGCATCGCGGCCTGATGACGGGCTTGCGCGAACAAACGCATCGCGTGGTGTCGCCGCTGGACGGCGTCGCCCGGCTGCAATCCTGGCGTCGCGTCGCGGATCTGCCGTTCGTCGTTTCGGTCGCCTACGCCGAGGAATACTACATGGCGCCGATGCGCGCCGCCTTGCGCACCCAGCTGATCGCGGTCGGCGCGGGCGCGGCGATCACGCTGGCGCTGGCCTTCCTCGTCTGGTTCCAGCTGGGCCGCCACGCGCGGCTGGATGCCGAGCGGCGGGCGGGCATCGAACGCCTCGCCCAATCGCGCCGCCAATTGCGCACGGTCGTCGATACCGTGCCCGCGATCATCAACGCCAAGGATCGCGACGGCCGCTACACGTTGATGAACGCCTATCAGGCGGCGGTGTTCGGCGTGCATCCGCGCGCTACGATCGGCAAGCGCTTGTCGGACTTCGTCGCCCAGCCTTTGGCGGGCGAGGTCGAAAAGCTGGAACGCGAATTGGTCGAAACAGGCCGCGCGATCCGCGACCATGCCGAGAATTTCCCCGACGCGTCGGGGCGGATGCGGCATTTCTTGACCAACAAGATTCCGATTTTCGGCGGCGACGGCAAAGTCACGCAATTCGTGTCGGTCGCGACCGACGTGACCGCGATCCGCGAAATGGAAGCGGCGACGCGTGCCGCCGAAGCGCGCATGCGCGCGGCGATCGAATCGATTCCCGAGGGATTCGCGATCTACGACGAAAACGACCGGCTGATCGTCGCCAACCGGCCTTATGTCGAAATGTTCGCGGGCGAGACCGATCCGGTGCGCATCCAGGGCCGGACCTTCGAGGAACTCGTGCGCATGTCGCTCGCGCGCGGCGAGCCGCCGGAGCCCGGCTTCACGGCCGAAGCCTGGGTCGCCGAGCGCGTGCGCCGCCATCGCGACGGCGGCACCGGCACGCGCCTGTTGCGCATTGCCGATGGACGCACGATTTCGGTCGCCGAGCGCCACGTGCCGGGCGTGGGCATCGTCGGCATCCGCACGGACGTATCGCAATTGGTGGAAACCGAAGCGGCCTTGCGCAACGCGCGCGACGCGGCCGAAGCGGCCAACCGCGCCAAGTCGCAGTTCCTGGCGAATATGAGCCACGAATTGCGCACGCCGCTCAACGCCATCATCGGCTTCGCCGAAATGATCGAGAAGGAGATTTTCGGCAAGGTCGGCAGCCGGCGCTATATCGAATACGCCAGCGACATCGCGGCATCGGGACGGCATTTGGTCGAGCTGATCGGCGATGTGCTCGACATGTCGAAGATCGAAGCGGGGCGCTACGCGCTGGAGGAGGAGCCGATCGAGCTGGGCCCGACGATCGACGCCGCGATCGCCATCGCGCGCGGCCAAGCGCATCACGCGGGCGTGCGCGTGCAGGCGGCGGGCGACAAGCTGCGCTTGCGCGCAGACGGGCGCGCCTTGCGCCAAGTGCTGCTCAATCTGCTATCGAACGCGATCAAGTTCACGCCCAAAGGCGGGCGCGTGGACGTCGCGTGGCGCATGGCCGAGACAGGCGTGGAAATCGACGTCGCCGATACCGGTATCGGCATCGCGCAAGACGAGTTGCCGCATGTGATCGAGCCGTTCCGCCAAGCCCACGGCGTGGGACGGAGCTTCGGCGGCACGGGGCTGGGCCTTGCCATCACCAAACGTCTGGTCGAACTGCATGGCGGGCGGCTGGAAATCGAAAGCGAAACAGGCAAGGGCACGCGCGTGCGCTTCGTGCTGCCCGCCGACCGCGTGCTGCGCGACGCGGCTTAGAGCCCTTTCAGGGCAGCGCGCCGGACCAGCCGGCCTTGCCGGTCGCCTCGTGCAGATCGACATAGCCAGAGGCGACGCGCGCCAGCCCGGCAAGCACGGCGAGCTGCTTGGGCGCGAAGATGCGCGGCTTGATGTCGAACACACAAAACGCACCGAGCACGAAACCGTCGGCGGTGCGCAACGGCGCCCCGGCATAGGCGCGCACATGCGGCTCGCCCAATACGGCGGGATGATCGCGCACCAAAGGATCGGTGCTGGCGTTTTCGATCGTCAGCGGCTTGCGATCACGCACGACATATTGGCAGAAGGATTCGTCGCGCGTGGTTTCACGCTTCGCCGGCCCCGCGACCGATTTCAGGACCTGCTTGTCGGCGCTGATCAGCGACACGGCAGCCGCCGGCACGGCGAAATAATCGCGCGCCCAGGCCGTGAGCCTATCGAGGGCGGGATCGTCGGGCGTGTCCAGCAGCCCGCAATCGCGCAGCGCGTAAAGGCGCAACATCTCGTTCAGCGCTTCCGAGGCGGTCGGATTGCCGGACTCGCCGGCGGGCGGCATTTGGGTCATGACGCGAATATGGCTCCCGGAAGCCGTCGATCAATAGCAGATCGGCACGGCCGCCAGGACGCGAAAATTCTATGGATCGCGCTGGATCGGACCCGACGCGAAAAACCGCGCCAGCAAGCCCAGCACCGCGTCGCGCGCCTGGAATTGCGGCTGATGCGCGCAATCGGGGATCAACCGCGTTTCGCAGGGCCCCGTCACGGCGCGCGCGATCCGCGCCAATTGGTCGGGGGACCCGTATTCGTCGTCCGCGCCTTGCAACGCCAAAACCTGGGCCCCAACAGGTCGAATATCGGCCTCGATATTCCAGAACGCGAAAGGTGCGGACAGCCAGATATCCGCCCAGGCGAAAAACAACGCCTCGATGCCCGTCCCGTGATAGCGCGCCAGACGTTGCTTCAAATCGGTCGTGCGCCAGGCTGCGACGGCCTTTTCGATGCCCGCGCGCGTCACTTTCTCGACGAAAACATGCGCCGCCATCGTGGCGATACGGTGGTAGCGCGTGGGATCGAGCGCACCCGCCAGCAACGCGATCGACCCGCCATCGGAATGACCCAGCAGATCGGCCGACGCGATCCCGGCCGCGTCCAACACCTCGCCCAGCACCCGCGCCTCGCGATGCAGATAGTCGCTGCGGCGCTTCCGCAAGATCGGATCGGACGCGCCATGGCCGAACCGTTCATAGACGAAGCCCGGCCGCTTGGTGGCCGCGCACAGCGCATCAGGAAAATCACGCCATTGCGCGATCGAACCCAGGCCTTCGTGCAGAAAGACGATCGGCGTGCCGGAAGCGGCGTCGGGCCAAATCCGGCGAAAGGCGACGCGGCCTTGCGATAACTCCAGGCGGTCGTCCATCGCGGCGCTTTCTTGACCTATCGGAAACTTCCAGGCTTAACTTGATGTATCGCCGAACGGGACCGGCGTCGAACGGCGGACTATAGCCCAGCCGGACGCGGCGGATAGTGTTCCGACGGAACGGGGAAGAACGGGACGTCGATACGATGCCGATTCCGGCCGATCGCGCGCAGGATACGTTTCCCAAACTGCTTCGGCGCAACGCGGATTTGCGCGCGATGCGCGTGGCGATGCGCGAGAAGGAATTCGGCATCTGGCAGAGCTGGACCTGGGCGGCGATGGCAGCCGAGATCCGGAATCTGGCGAAGGGCCTGGCCGCCATCGGCCTGAAGCGCGGCCAGACGATCGCGCTGGTCGGCGACAACCGGCCCAAGCTCTATTGGGCGATCTGCGCCGCGCAATGCTTGGGGGCCATCCCCGTACCCGTCTATCAAGACGCGGTCGCCGACGAGATGGCGTTCGTGATCGGCCATGCCGAAACGCATATCGCCATCGCCGAAGATCAAGAACAGGTCGACAAGCTGCTGGCCATCGCCGCGAAGACGCCGGCACTGACCCGCATCGTCTTCACCGACGCGCGCGGTATGCGCAACTACGCCGATCCCGCCTTGATGGGCTACGACGCGCTGATCGAAGCGGGCGCCGCGATCGAAGACGCTTGGCTCGACGCCGAAATCGCCAAGGGCAAGGGTTCGGACGCATCGGTGATGCTTTACACCTCCGGCACCACCGGTCAGCCCAAAGGCGTGCTGCTGAGTTTCGATAACGTGATCCGCACGGCCGAGAACGCGATCGCGTTCGACAAGCTAAGCGAGGCCGACGAGATCCTCGCCTATCTGCCGATGGCCTGGGTCGGCGATCATATTTTCTCGTATGCCGAGGCTTACGTCGCCGGGTTCTGCGTCAATTGCCCCGAATCCGGCGCCACGGTGATGACCGATTTGAAGGAAATCGGGCCGAGCTTCTTCTTCGCGCCCCCGCGCATTTTCGAAAATATCCTGACGCAGGTGTCGATCCGCATCGAGGATGCGAGCGCGCTCAAGCGCTGGCTTTACCGGCATTTCATGGCCGTGGCGAAGCGCACCGGCATCGCGCTGATGGACGGCAAGCAAGTCTCCGCTTTCGACCGGCTGCATTACGCGCTGGGCGAAATCCTCGTCTACGGGCCGATCAAAAACGTGCTCGGGCTTTCGCGCATGCGCCTGGGCTACACCGCCGGCGAAGCGATCGGCCCGGATATTTTCGATTTCTACCGCTCGCTCGGTCTCAATCTCAAACAGCTTTACGGCGCCACCGAGACGTCGGTCTTCATCTGCATGCAGCCCGACGGGCAGATCAAATCCGACACGGTTGGCGTCGCGGCCCCCGAGGTCGAGATCAAGATCGCCGAGAACGGCGAAGTGCTGGTGAAATCGCCCGGCGTGTTCGCCGCCTATTACAAGAATCCCGACGCGACCGGCGGCGCCAAAACGCCGGATGGCTACTACCGCACCGGCGACGCCGGCTTCTTCGACCGCGACGGTCATTTGAAGATCATCGACCGCGCCAAGGATGTCGGCCGCCTGACCGACGGCACGCTGTTCGCGCCGAAATACGTCGAGAACAAGCTGAAATTCTTCGCTTACGTGAAGGAAGCAGTCGCGTTCGGCGACGGGCGCGACCGCGTCGCCGTGTTCGTGAATATCGACCTCGACGCCGTCGGCAATTGGGCCGAGCGCAACGGCATCGCCTATGCGAGCTACCAGGAACTCGCCGCGAAGAAGGAGGTCTACGATCTGATCGGCACTTGCGTCGAACAGGTCAATCGCGATCTCGCGGCCGATCCGCAGCTCGCGGGTTCGCAAATAAGGCGCTTCCTGGTGCTGCATAAGGAGCTCGATGCCGACGACGGCGAATTGACCCGCACGCGCAAAGTGCGGCGCGGCTTCATCGCCGAGCGTTACGCAAAGCTGGTCGAAGCGCTTTATTCCAACACCGACCGCGCGCATATCTCGACCGCGATCACCTACGAGGACGGACGCAAAGGCCGGCTCGACGCGGATTTGATGATCCGCGACGTGAAGGCGGCGGCATGAGCGAGATCCTGCTCAAGGTCGAGAATGTTTCGCTGGGCTTCGGCGGCGTGAAGGCATTGAGCGAAGTGTCGTTCGATATCGTGAAAGGCGAAATCCGCGCGATCATCGGGCCCAACGGTGCTGGCAAGTCGTCGATGCTGAACTGCATCAACGGCTTCTATCAGCCCAGCGCCGGGCGCATCGTCTACAAAGGCGTCGAGCGCAGCGTCATGCGGCCCCATGCTGCGGCCGCGGGCGGGATCGCGCGCACCTTCCAGAACATCGCGCTGTTCAAGGGCATGTCGACGCTCGACAACATCATGACCGGGCGCTTGCTGAAGATGAAACGCGGCTTCTTCTGGCAATGCTTGCATTGGGGCCCGGCGCGCGCGGAGGAAATCGCGCATCGCGAATTCGTCGAGCGGATCATCGATTTTCTGGAAATCCAAGCGATCCGCAAAACGCCCGTCGGGCGTTTGCCCTATGGTTTGCAGAAACGCGTGGAGCTGGGCCGCGCGCTCGCCGCCGAGCCCGAATTGCTGCTGCTCGACGAGCCGATGGCCGGCATGAATCTCGAGGAGAAAGAGGATATGTGCCGTTTCATCCTCGACGTGAACGAGGAGTTCGGCACGACGATCGCGTTGATCGAGCACGATATGGGCGTGGTCATGGACATCTCCGACCGCGTCGTCGTGCTGGAATACGGCCGCAAGATCGCCGACGGCACGCCCGATGCGGTGAAAGCCGACAAGCGCGTCATCGACGCGTATCTGGGCGTCGCGCACGAATGAGGGGCCGATGATCGACATTCTGTTCGGCCCGCTGAAGGAGATCTGGGAATTCCCCGCGTTCTTCGCCGAGGTCGTGATCGGCGGCCTGTTGTCGGGCGTGATGTACAGCCTGGTCGCTTTGGGCTTCGTGCTGATCTTCAAAGCGTCGGGCGTGTTCAATTTCGCGCAAGGGGCGATGGTGCTGTGCGCGGCGTTGACCTTCGTCGGCTTCGAGGAGTTGGGCGCGCCGTTCTGGCTCGCGTTGATCCTGACATTGGGCGTGATGCTGCTGATGGCGCTGGCGATCGAGCGGCTGGTGCTGCGCCCGCTGGTCAATCAAGCGCCGATCATCCTGTTCATGGCGACGATCGGCGTGACCTTCTTCATCGACGGGCTGTTCCAGACGATCTGGGGATCGGATGTGAAGCGCCTGGACGTCGGCATTCCCAAAGATCCGATCGAATTCGCCGGCGTGCAGGTCAATAGTTTCGATATCGTCGCGGCGCTGATCGCGGGGGCGCTGGTCGCTGGGCTCGCTTTCTTCTTCCAATCGACGCGTATCGGCCGGGCGTTGCGCGCCGTCGCCGACGATCATCAGGCGGCGCAATCGGTCGGCATTCCGCTGCAAACGATCTGGGTCATCGTGTGGGCGGTCGCGGGCCTCGTCGCCCTCGTTGCCGGAATCATGTGGGGCTCGAAACTCGGCGTGCAATTCTCGCTCGCTTTGATCGCGCTGAAGGCGCTGCCGGTGTTGATCCTGGGTGGGTTCACGTCGATCCCCGGCGCGATCGTCGGCGGGCTGATCATCGGCATGGGCGAGAAAGTGGCGGAGGTCTATTGGGCGCCGGGGATCGGCGGCGGGATCGAGGATTGGTTCGCCTATATCCTCGCCCTCGTCTTCCTGATGTTCCGGCCGCAAGGCCTGTTCGGCGAAAAAATCATCGAGCGCGTGTGATGCTGTATCGCGAATCAGGCCAATTCAAATCCGACTACGCCGCCGATCAGGCGATCTTCCCGATCCGCCAAGACCGCATCGGCATGGCCGCGATCTTGTTCGCCGCCTTCGTCGTGGTTCCGCTGATCGCCGATCATTATTTCCTGTCGACGATCCTGATCCCGTTCCTGATCTTCGCCCTCGCCGCGATCGGCTTGAACATATTGACCGGCTATTGCGGGCAATTGTCGCTGGGGACGGGCGGCTTCATGGCGTGCGGCGCCTTTGCCGCCTACAAACTCGCGACCGCCTTCCCCGAGTTGAATATCGTGTTCGTCTTTCTGCTGTCGGGCGGGGTGGCCGCCGCCGTGGGCGTGGTGTTCGGCGTGCCGAGTTTGCGCATCAAGGGCTTCTATCTGGCGGTCGCCACGCTGGCCGCGCAGTTCTTTTTGATCTGGCTGTTCACCAAGCTGCCCTGGTTCACGAATTACTCCAGCTCGGGCGTCATCTCCGCCCCGCCGCGATCGGTGTTCGGCTTTTACGTCACGGGCATCGAAGCGACGGCGGAAGCGAAGTACATTTTCTGCCTGACGCTCGTCGCCGTCCTGGCGCTGGTCGCGAAAAACCTCGTGCGCGGGCGGATCGGTCGCGCCTGGATGGCGATCCGCGACATGGATATCGCGGCGGAGATCATTGGTATTCGCCCGCTACGCACCAAGCTGCTCGCCTTCGCGGTGTCGTCTTTCTATTGCGGCGTGGCGGGGGCGCTATGGGCGTTCATCTATACGAGCTCGGTCGAAGCGCTCGCCTTCGACATCAACCGATCCTTCCAGATCCTGTTCATGATCATCATCGGCGGTTTGGGCTCGATCCTCGGCTCGTTCCTGGGGGCCGCGTTCATCGTGCTGCTGCCGATCTTCCTCAACGTCGTACCGACGTCGCTGGGCGTGCCGCTCTCCACCGCCACGATCGCGCATTTCGAATACATGATCTTCGGCGCGCTGATCGTGTTCTTCTTGATCGTCGAGCCGCACGGCCTCGCGCGCCTCTGGCAACTGGCCAAGGAAAAGCTGCGTTTGTGGCCCTTCCCGCATTGAGCGCGACCCCCCGCGACAAAACGGCGCGCCCGATGTTGAATTCGGGCTTGGTCTGGCATAACTCTTTGCCCAAACCCACAGCATCGAGGCTCGACAGATGAAGCTCCCCCTCGCCGCCGCGTTTCTTGCGTTCGCCGCTTACGCCACCCCCGCCCAAGCCGCCGACGCGGCCGCGGGCGAAGCCGCGTTCAAGCGTCTGTGTTCCGCCTGCCATATCGTGACGGCCGAAGGCCGCCGCGGCGTGGGGCCGACGCTGTTCGGCGTCGTCGGCCGCCACTCGGGCAAGGTCGAAGGCTTCCGCTACTCGGCCGCCAACCAGAAGGCCGATCTCGTCTGGACGCCGGAAGTGCTGGACAAATACTTGATCAATCCGCGCGAGATCGTGCCCGGCACGACGATGGCCTTCGCCGGTATCCGCAACGAGACCGAGCGCGCCAACGTCATCGCGTATCTTGCGACGCTGAAATAAGCGCCGGTGCGGCGCAGCCGCATCCCGCTTCGCCCGCCGCTTTCGCTTCCTGGTCGTCGACGCAGCACGCGTCGGCGACCGTCGCGGGTCCCCCGCAACATCCCGCCGACGCCGCCGGCACGCTGGCGGCTTTGACGCGCACCGTCGTTTTGACCGGCCCCGCGCACACGCCCGTTTCGGGCAGCACCAGTTCCACGCGCCGCGCGGCGATCACGTCGCCCGCCAGTTCCGCCACGATCGAGCGCACCTGTTCGTAGCCGGTGGCGAGCAGGAAGGTCGGCGCGCGGCCATAGGCCTTCATGCCGGCGAGATAGAAGCCCGGATCGGGATGCGCCAATTCGGCCGCGCCATGCGGGCGAACAGTGCCGCAGGAATGCAGATTGGGATCGATCAGCGGCCCCAACGCGGCCGGGCATTCCAACGCGGGATCGAGCGACAGCCGCACTTCGCGCAGCATGTCGAGATCGGGCCGGAAGCCGGTCGCGACGATTAGCTCGTCGGCATCGACCCGGCGGTCGCCCGCGCGCAACACCAAGCCCGGCTCGATCGCGTCGAGATGGAAGCCCTTCTCGACCTCGATCCGGCCCGCCGCGACAAGCTCCGCGATTTCGCTGCCGAGCGCCCCGCGCGCGGCCAACGCGTCGGCCGCGCCGCCGCCGAAAGCGCGTTCGAGCCGCATGCCGCGATAGAGCCAGACGATCCGGGTACCCGGCGCGGTCTCGGCCATTTCCGCGAGTTCGATCAGCGTGCCGATCGCCGAATGCCCGCCGCCCAGCACGGCAATGCGCTTGCCCGCATAGCGCGCGCGGGCCGCCCCCGCGATATCGGGCATGCCATAGGAAATATGCGCCGCGTTCGCCGCTTCGCCCGGTGCCGCCCGGCCATCGGCGCCGGCCGGGTTGGGCGCGAACCACGTGCCCGACGCATCGATCACCGCATCGGCGCGGAACCGCGAAGGACCGTCGGGCGTATCGACGATCAACTCGTAGGGCGCTTGCGCGCGGCCCGCATTCTTGACCTTGTCGATGCCCGCACGCCCGATCGAACGAACCGTGTGGCGATAGCGCACGGCCTTGCGCATCGCGTCGGTCGCGGCGAGCGGAGCCACATAATGCGCGAGCAACTCGCCGCCGGTCGGGTGGGCGTTATCGTCGGGCCGCGTCCAGCCGGTCTTCGCCAGCAGGCGCGCACCCGCCGCATCGATGTTCAACGACCAGGTCGAGAACATCGGCACATGCGCCCATTGGGCGATGGCGTGGCCCGCCGCCGCTCCCCGTTCGAGAACGATGGGCTCGATCCCGTACTCCAAGGCGTGGGCGGCGGCGGCGAGGCCGACGGGCCCGGCGCCGACGATGGCGATACGCTTCACAGGGTGCATTTGAATCTCCGTATTTCTGGAAGGTTGGAAATTATGGATAAATTCACGCGGCTTTGCCGTCGCGCGCGGCGCAGCTCGATTCGACGCAGCACTCGGCCACGAGGAAATCGACCAGCCCGCGCATCAGCTTGAAGTCGGCGGTGCAGATCAGCGTGGTGCGGTCGCGCGTTTGCCGGACGAGACCGGCCGCGCACAGCGCCTTCAGATGGTGCGACAGCGTGGAGCCGGGCAAGTCCAAACGCTGCTGGATGCGGCCCACGGGCAAGCCTTCCTCGCCCGCGCGCACGAGCAGACGGAAAATCGCCAGGCGCGTGGAATTGCCCAAGGCTTCGAGATGCGCGGCGGCGGTTTCGGTCTTCATGACGCGAATATGTCATCGCGCGGTCATCGAGTCAACTGTATTTCTGGAATATTCGAAATATAAATTCGGACTTGAGGCCGAAAACTCATTTTGATATTTTTAAAAATATGAAAGATACGCATGTCATCGACGCGCTGGGCGCCTTGGCGCAAGCCACACGGCTGGGGGCCTTCCGCGCCCTGGTCGCCGCCGGGCCGGATGGACTTGCGGCCGGCGATCTGGCCCGCGCGCTGGACGTGCCGCCGCCCACGCTTTCGTTCCATCTGCGCGATCTGGAAAACGCAGGCCTGATCGCCTCGACGCGCGAGGGCCGTTCGATCCGCTACACGGCGGATTTCGAAGCGATGACCGCTTTGGTCGGTTTCCTGACCGACAATTGCTGCGGCGGAAAGCCCGAACTTTGCGCGCCGGCGAAAGTCTGCCCGCCCGTCAAATCCCCTGCCCCTCGAACCAAGAGCGCCGTGCGATGACCGACGATGTCAAAAACGTCCTGTTCTTGTGCACCCACAACTCCGCGCGTTCGGTCATGGCCGAAGCGCTGCTGAACAAGCACGGGAAGGGTCGCTTCAAGGCCTATAGCGCGGGGTCCTTCCCGTCGGGGCGGATCAACCCGTTCGTCGAAGCGCTGCTGCAACGCATGGGCTTCGACACATCCGGCTTCCGATCGAAAAGCTGGGACGAATTCGCCAAGCCCGGCGCGCCAGTGATGCATTTCGTGTTCACGGTCTGCGATCAGGCGGCGGGCGAAGCCTGCCCGATTTGGCCCGGCCAGCCGATGACCGCGCATTGGGGCTTCCCCGATCCGTCGGGCGTCCAGGGCAGCGACGCGGAAAAAGCGGCCTTCACCGCCGACGTGTTCCGCATGATCGAGCGGCGCATTCAAATCTTCGCCAATCTGCCGCTGGCGACGCTGTCGAAGCTGGAGATCCAGCGCAAGATCGACGAGATGGGCAAGAACAAGGAACCGGCGTGACGCGCGGCGAAAGGCTGCTTGCCGAGTTCGCGGGCACGGCGTTTCTGCTCGCCGCCGTCGTCGGTTCGGGCATCATGGCCGAACGTCTCGCGGACGGAAACGTGGCGCTGGCGCTACTCGCCAACGCGTTCGCGACGGCGGGCGTGCTCTATGCGCTGATCGCCACGTTCGGCCCCGTCTCGGGTGCCCATTTCAATCCGCTGGTGTCATTGGCGATGGTCGGCCGCGGCGATCTTCCCAAAGCCGATCTCGTCCCTTACATCGCCGCGCAGATCGCGGGTGCGGTGCTGGGCGTCGTGATCGCGCATTTGATGTTCGGCCTGCCGCCGCTGATGGAAGGCGTAAAAATACGCAGCGGAGCGAGCCAGTTCCTGGCGGAAATCGTCGCGAGCTGCGGCCTGCTGATGATCGTGCTGCGCGTTTCGGCGGCCCAAGCGCCTTCCGCCGTCGCTTGCTACATCGCGGGCGCCTATTGGTTCACGGCCTCGACCAGCTTCGCGAATCCGGCGGTCACGCTGGCGCGCGCGCTGACGGACAGTTTCGCCGGTATCCGCCCGGCGGACGTTCCGGCCTTCGTCGCCGCGCAATTGATCGGACTGGGCATTGCGTATTTCGCGCTGCGGCGGGCCCGATAAACACCCTTACCGGTCCGTGGAATTCGGGCTATCGTTCGATCACGACGGCATAAAAAAATGCGCCGCGTCATCGATACGATACAGGGAGAACGCCCATGAAGTTCGCGAAACTCGGGCTCGTCTTCGCCGCCGCGGCTGTCGCCGCCGGTGCGCTGTCGGCCCCGACACCGGTCCTGGCCCAAGCCCAGGAACAATTCATCCCCGCCCTCGTCTACCGCACCGGACCTTTCGGCCCGAACGGCACGCCCTTCGCCGACGGCTTCGTCGATTATCTGAAAATGATCAACGCGCGCGACGGCGGCGTGAACGGCGTGAAGCTGACCTGGGAGGAATGCGAGACCGCCTACAACACCGATCGCGGCGTCGAATGCTACGAACGCCTGAAGGGCCGGGGCTCGTTGGGCGCCACGGCGATCGTGCCGCTGTCGACGGGCATCACCTACGCGCTGATCGAGCGCACGGCGGCGGATAAGATTCCGCTGCTGACGTCCGGCTATGGCCGGTCGGACGCGTCGGACGGGCGCGTCTTCCCGTGGACCTTCACGCCGCCCGCCACCTATTTCTCGCAGATGGACGCCATCGTGTCGTTCATCAAAAGCAAGGAAGGCGGCAATCTGCGCGGCAAGAAGATCAGCTACATCTATCACGACAGCGCTTTCGGCAAGGAACCGCTGCCGGTGATCCAGCGCCTGGCGAAGGAACAGGGATTCGAGCTTTCCGAATTCCCCGTTCCCAATCCCGGCGTGGAGCAGAAAGCGATCTGGCTGCGCATCGGCCGGCAGATCCGCCCCAACTACGTCATCATGTGGGGCTGGGGCATCATGAACCCGACGGCGATTCAGGAAGCGGCGTCCGTCGGCTTCCCGCGCGACAAATTCATCGGCGTGTGGTGGGCGGGTTCCGAACAGGACGTGACCCCGCCCGGCGATCTCGCCAAGGGCTATCTCGCGGCGAATTTCCACGGCTCGGGCAAGGACTACAAGGTCATCCGCGACATCGAAAACCACGTCCATAAAGCGGGCCAAGCCACCGGCGACGGCAAGCATATCGGCACGGTTCTCTATAATCGTGGTGCGGTGAACGCGGCGATGATCGTCGAGGCCGTGCGCACCGCGCAGGAAAAGCACGGCAAGGGCAAGGCCATGACGGGGGCGCAAGTGCGCGACGGGTTTGAGGCGCTGAACCTCGACACCACGCGCCTCGCGTCGATGGGCTTCGAAGGCTTCATGCCGCCCTTGAAGCTTTCCTGTGGCGATCACGAAGGCGGGGGCATCGTCCGTATCCAGCAATGGGACGGCAAGAAGTGGAATTGGGCGTCCGACTGGATCGAGCCCAACCGCAAGATGGTCCGCGAAATGTACGAGGCGAGCTCCGGGCAGTACGCGCGCGAGAAGAACGTGACTCTGCGCAACTGCGCCAACCAGAGCTGACGTCACGCAACGAAGGGGCGGATCGGCGACGATCCGCCCCTTTTCTTTCGCACGGGTCTTGCTTGCTCGCCGTCCGCAATATCGAAGTCATCTACGACCACGTGATCCTGGTGCTGAAGGGCGTGAGCCTGGACGTGCCCAAGGGCGGCATCGTGGCGTTGCTGGGCGCCAACGGAGCCGGCAAATCGACGACGCTCAAATCGATTTCCAATCTGCTGCGCGCCGAGCGCGGCGACGTGACCAAAGGTACGATCGAATACAAGGGCCAGCGCATCGATGGGCTGACCCCCAACGATCTGGTCAAGCGCGGTGTGATCCAGGTGATGGAAGGCCGCCATTGCTTCGGCCATCTGACGGTCGAGGAGAATCTGCTGACCGGCGCCTATACCCGCGGCGACGGGCGCGCGGCGATCGCGCGCGATCTCGAAAAGGTCTACGCCTATTTCCCGCGCTTGAAAGAACGGCGCAAATCGCTAGCGGGCTACACCTCGGGCGGCGAACAGCAAATGACGGCGATCGGCCGCGCGCTGATGGCCGCCCCGGAAACGATCCTGCTCGACGAACCTTCGATGGGCCTCGCCCCGCTGCTGGTCGAGGAGATTTTCGAGATCGTCGCGCGACTCAATCGCGAACAGGGCGTGTCGTTCCTGCTGGCCGAGCAGAACACGTCGATCGCGCTGCGCCACGCGCATTACGGCTATATCTTGGAAAACGGGCGGGTCGTGCTCGACGGCACGGCCGAAGCGTTGCGCGGCAACGCCGACGTGAAGGAGTTCTATCTCGGCGTTTCGGGCGCGGGACGCAAATCCTTCCGCGACGTCAAACACTACAAGCGCCGCAAACGGTGGCTGGCGTGAGCGCATTCTACGACGCACGCGAAACCCGCGATGCCGCCGCGCGCGAAGCGGAGCTATTCGTGGGTCTGCGCCAGCAGATCGCGCATGCCAAGTCGAACGCGCCCTATTTCGCGCGAACGCTGGCGGGCGTCGATCCCGCATCAATCGTCGATCGCGCGGCGCTGGCCGCGTTGCCGGTGCTGCGTAAATCCGATCTGATCGAGTTGCAGAAGAATGCGGCCCCCTTCGGCGGGTTGACCGCCGTGGCGAGCGGCGCGCTGGGCCGCATCTTCATGTCGCCGGGCCCGATCTACGATCCCGAAGGCAAGCGCGGCGATTACTGGCGCATGGCGCGCGCTTTGTGGGCGGCGGGTTTCCGGCGCGGCATGATCGTCCACAACGCGTTCAGCTATCATTTGACCCCGGCCGGTTCGATGCTGGAAATGGCGGCGCAAGCGATCGGCTGCGCGGTCGTCCCCGCCGGGGTTGGCAATACCGAGCTTCAGCTGCGTGCCATCGCCGACATAAAGCCCGACGCCTATGTCGGCACGCCGTCGTTCCTGAAAATCCTGTTGGAGAAGGCGGCGGAGACCGGCAGCGATATTTCGTCGATCAAACGCGCGGTCGTGTCGGGCGAAGCCTTGCCCAAAGCCTTGCGCGCCGGGTTCACGGCGCGCGGCATCGCCGTGCTGCAATGCTATGCGACCGCCGATCTGGGTTTGATCGGCTACGAGAGTGCGGCCGACGAAGGCTTGATCCTCGACGAATCGATTCTGGTCGAGATCGTCCGGCCGGGAACCGGCGAGCCCTTGGCGCAAGGCGAGGTCGGCGAAGTCGTCGTGACGACGCTCACGCCCGAATATCCGTTGATCCGCTTCGCCACCGGGGATCTATCGACGTTCGTGCCCGGCGCGTCACCTTGCGGGCGCACGAATGCGCGCTTGCGCGGCTGGATGGGCCGCGCCGATCAGACGACCAAGGTGAAGGGCATGTTCGTCCATCCCGGCCAAGTGGCCGAGGCGGCGAAACGATCCGGCCTCGCGAAATTCCGCCTGGTCGTGACGCGCGACGGCGACAACGATTTGATGACCCTGCGCATCGAAGCGCCGCCAAGCGATTCGCTTGCCGCCAAGCTGGCGAGCGACCTCACGGCGCTCACCAAGCTCAAAGGCGCGATCGAATTCGCGAAGCCGGGCACCCTGCCGAATGACGGCAAGGTGATCGAGGATCTGCGGAAATACGATTGAGAGGTTAGCGGTGCGCCGCCGCGGCCATGACGGCCGGGTGGGTCGCGATCAGCGACTCCGACGAGCGGCCGAGCGCCCAAGCCAGCGCACCCAGAGCTGCCACCATCGAAACCATCGACACGAACGCCAACATTTTTCTCTCCATGACGGCCGGGTCATGTCCCGGCGCGAACGCAGGGGAAGATGCGCCACCTTTTGGCGAATGACTTGCGATAAGCCGCGAGGCAAGGCATGCGCTTTGCGCATGTATCGAGACGAATTGGATGCACACAACGCGCAACTGATCCGTTTCAGTCACGAATTTACAAGCCGTTACAATAGCTTGGCAAAAATCACGATTTGGCCATAAACGCGCCCGAATAGCGCCCGATCCGGCCCGTTATATGCGCATCGACGGAACGACGGTGATCGCGCACACAAAGGTTCCGCCGACCTCTCGCCCGAGACGGACTCCCCGGACTCCAGTCCCCTCGGGAACTTGCGCGAAGGCGGGTTGGGGCGTGGATGTATCGCCCCGCCCGCCGATTTTTTTCCCCTGCTTTTTCCTTCTCCTCGCATCTTCGATAGATTGCGCCCCCATGATCGGTCGCGCCGCGTTCGAAGCCCATGATCTCGCCTGTCTGCGTGGCGGGCGGATCGTGTTCGCGCGCCTGGCGTTTCGTGTCGCGGCGGGCGGCTTGCTGGTGCTGCGCGGCGCGAACGGTACGGGCAAATCCAGTCTGCTGCGGATGATGGCGGGCTTGATCGGGCCCGCGCATGGCGCAATGTCGTGGAACGGCGACGATATCGCCGACGATCCCGACGCGCACCGCGCACGCGTTTCCTATGCGGGGCATAGCGACGCGCTGAAGCCCGCCCTCACCGTCGCCGAGCATCTTGTCTTTCACGCGAAACTGCGCGGCCAAGCGGCCGACAAGATCGGCGCGGCCCTCGACGCGTTCGCGCTGACGAAACTTGCCGATCTGCCGGCACGGTTGTTGAGCCAGGGCCAGCGCAAGCGCGTGGCGCTGGCGCGGTTGATCGCCGCCCCCGCGCCCTTGTGGCTGCTCGACGAGCCGACCAACGGGCTCGACGCGGAGTCGACCGCGCGTTTGGAAACCGCCATCGCGGCGCATCGCGAAAGCGGCGGCATCGTCGTCGCCGCGACGCATTTGGATTTCGCGGGTGCGGAAGCCGTCACGTTGACTCTCGGCGAAAGAAAGCCCGCATGAGCGCCGCTTTCGCCCTGATCGCGCGCGATGTGCGGATGGCTTGGCGCCATCCGAACGAGATCGCGACGATCCTCGCCTTCTTCGTCATCGCCGCGTCGTTGTTTCCCTTCGGCATCGGGCCCGAGCCGCAAATCCTGGCGCGCGTCGCCATCGGCATCGTGTGGGTGACGGCGTTGCTCGCCTGCTTGATGTCGCTCGACCGCTTGTTCCAGGCGGAGGCGGAGGACGGCTCGCTCGATTTGCTGGTCACGGCACCCGCGCCACTCGAACTTCTCGCCTTGGCCAAGGTCGCGGCGCAATGGATCACCACGGCGCTGCCGTTGATCGCGATTTCGCCCATCGTCGCGACGATGCTGCATCTGCCCGCCGAGGGTTACGCGACCCTGCTGCTGACGCTGATGCTGGGCACGCCCGGCCTGTCGCTATTCGGCGGGATTGGCGCCGCCTTGTCGGTCAATGCGCGGCGCGGCGGCGCGCTGCTCGCGCTGATCGTGCTGCCGCTGACGGTACCCATCCTGATTTTCGCGGTCGCGGCGGTCGATGCGGCGATCGCGGGGCTGAGCCCGCGCCCCCATCTTTTCCTGCTGGCGGGCTTGTCGGTCTTCGCCCTGACGATCGCCCCCTTCGCCATGGCGGCATCGTTGCGCCAAGCGGCGGAATAACCCCCGCGATGCGGTGTTCAACTTCCCGGGCACCGCGCCATCTTGTCGCCTTCATTGGGTTGGATTTTCACATTCCCGCGCGCCATAGTCCCCCCATCGCGACGCAGGAAAAACCGCAGGTTTGCCCGTGAATTGGCATCGTTTCGCCAGCCCCGCCAATTTCAAGCGGTTGTCCGCCCGGATCTTCCCCTGGGCGGCCGGCGGCGCGGCCTTGTGCCTGGGCTACGGCTTGTATCAAGCGCTGTTCGTTTCGCCGCCCGACTACCAGCAAGGGCAGAGCGTACGGATCATGTATATCCACGTGCCCGCCGCTTGGATGGCGATGTTCGTCTACGCGAATCTCGCTTTGGCGGGGGCCGCGACGCTCGTTTGGCGCCATCCGTTGGCGGAAGTAGCGGGCCGCGCCATCGCACCCATCGGGGCGGCTTTCACCTTCCTGTGCCTCGCCACCGGCTCGCTGTGGGGCAAGCCGATGTGGGGCACGTGGTGGGAATGGGATGCGCGCCTGACCTCGGTGCTGATCCTGTTCTTCGTCTATCTCGCCTATATGGCGCTCAACAACGCGTTCGACGACGCGACGCGGGGCGCGCGCGCTTCCGCCGTGCTCGCCCTCGTCGGTGCCGTCAACCTGCCGATCATCAAATTCTCGGTCGATTGGTGGAACACGCTGCATCAGCCCGCTTCGGTCATGCGGCTCGACGGGCCGGCCATCCACCCGTCGATGCTGTGGCCGCTGCTGGCGATGGGTGTGGGCTACACGCTGCTCTTTGTCGTCTTGGCGCTGGTGCGCATCCAAGCCGAATTGATCGAGCGGCGCTTGGGCGCGCTTGTCCAGGCGCGCTTGTCGGGGAGCCCCGCACAATGAGCGAATATTTCGCCATGGGCGGCTATGCGGTTTACGTGTGGACGAGCTACGCGCTGACCGCCGCGGTGCTGATCGGCCTGGGCGTGTCGAGCTGGCGCCGTTTGCGCGGGCTGGAAGCCGATCTCGCCGCGTTCGAGCGCGAGGACGCGCCATGAAACTTCCCAAAGCGCGCGCCGCCAAACGCCGCCGCATGGCCGTGCTGCTGCTGGCGATGATCGGTCTCGGGACCGCCGCCGCGTTGACGCTGACGGCGTTCGACGATCATCTCGTGTTCTTCCGCACGCCGACCGACGTGGCGACGCATAAGGCGCCGCTCGACCGCCAGATGCGCATCGGCGGTTTGGTCGAAGAAGGCTCGCTGGAACGCGTCGCGGGCAGCACCGAAGTCAAATTCCGCGTGACCGATCTGGAGCACGCCGTGCCGGTCGTCTATCGCGGCGTGTTGCCCGATCTGTTTCGCGAAGGCCAAGGTGTGGTCGCCAACGGCAAGCTCGCGGCCGACGGCGTGTTCACCGCCAGCGAAGTTCTGGCCCGCCACGACGAGAACTACATGCCGCCCGAAGTCGCCGAAGCGCTGAAGCGTTCGGGGCGCTGGCAGCACACCGAACCGCCGGGGGCGAAGAACTGACATGGCGCCCGAGCTTGGCCATATCGCGCTGATCCTGGCGCTGTGCGTGGCGCTGCTGCAATCGGTGCTGCCGCTGGCCGGCGCGCAAGCGCGCGACCCCGCCTTGATGGCGACGGCCAAGCCCGCGGCCTATGCGCAGTTCTTCCTGGTCGCCTTGGCGTTCGGCTGCCTGATCTATTCCTTCGTCGTTTCCGACTTCACGGTCGAGAACGTGGTGCGCAACTCGCACTCCGCGAAGCCCATGCTCTACAAGGTTAGCGGTGCGTGGGGTAACCACGAAGGCTCGATGGTGCTGTGGGCGCTGATCCTGGCGCTGTTCGGGGCGGCCGTCGCCGCGTTCGGGCGCAACCTGCCGCCGGGTTTGAAGGCGCGCACATTGTCGATCCAGGCGATGATCGGCGTCGCCTTCCTCGCCTTCATCGTGTTCACGTCGAACCCGTTCAATCGCGTGTTCCCGCCGCCGCCGGACGGGCAGGACCTCAATCCGTTGTTGCAGGATCCCGGTCTCGCCTTCCATCCGCCGCTGCTTTATCTCGGCTATGTCGGCTTCTCGATCGTGTTCGCCTTCGCGATGGCGGCGTTGATCGAAGGCCGCGTGGATGCCGCCTGGGCGCGCTGGGTGCGGCCCTGGACGCTGGCCGCATGGTCGTCGCTGACCGGCGGCATCGCGCTCGGCTCCTGGTGGGCCTATTACGAATTGGGCTGGGGCGGCTGGTGGTTCTGGGACCCGGTCGAGAACGCCAGCTTCATGCCCTGGCTGGTCGGTGCCGCGTTGCTGCATTCGGCGATCGTCGCGGAAAAGCGCGACGCGCTGAAGACCTGGACGATCCTGCTCGCCATTCTCGCTTTCGCGCTGTCGCTGGTCGGCACGTTCCTCGTGCGATCGGGCATTCTCACCTCCGTCCACGCCTTCGCGGTCGATCCCAAGCGCGGCGTGTTCATCCTGGCGATTTTGATTATCGCCGTCGGCGGCTCGCTGGCGCTGTACGCGTGGCGTGCACCTATGCTGAAAGGCGGCGGCTTGTTCCAGCCGATCAGCCGCGAAGGCGGGCTGGTGTTAAACAATCTGCTGCTGGGCACGGCGACCGCGACCGTGTTCATCGGCACGCTGTATCCCTTGTTCCTGGAAGCGATCGGCGGCGCCAAAGTCTCGGTCGGCCCGCCCTTCTTCAACGCGACCTTCGTGCCGCTGATGATCCCGCTGCTGATCGCCGTGTCGTTCGGGCCGATGATGGGCTGGAAGCGCGCCGAATTGGGTGCGGTGTTCCAGCGCCTGTGGGTCGCACTCGCACTCAGCCTCGGCGTGATCCTGCTGACACTCGCCGTCGACAAAACCCGCCATGTCCTCGCCGCGTTGGCGATGGGCCTTGCCGCGTGGCTGATCTTCGGCGCGTTGGTCGAATGGGCGGAACGCGTGAAGCTGTTCCGCGCCCCGCTCGCCACCGTGTGGTCGCGCGCGGTCAATCTGCCGCGCGCCGCCTGGGGCATGACCATCGCGCATGCGGGGCTGGGCCTGATGGTGCTCGGCATCACGGGATCGACCGCGTGGCAGACCGAAGTGATTCGCTTAGTGCGCGCGGGCGACGCGTTCGACGTCGCGGGCTATAGCTTCGTGTTCAAAGGCACGCAGCGCCAGGAAGGGCCGAATTTCATCGCCACGCGCGCGGTGTTCGAGGTTTACAAGAACGAACGCCTTTACGCGGTGATGACGCCGGAAAAGCGCTTGTTCCCGGCGGCGGGTTCGACGACGACCGAAGCCTCGATCCGCACGAATCTCCTGGCCGATCTATACGCCACGATCGGCGATCCCGAGGGTGCGGGCCAGCCCGGCGCTTCCGGCCCGCCCGCCTTCCTTACCCAAGCGGGTCAAGACGTCGCATGGACCGCGCGCATCTATCACAACCCGCTGGTCCCCTGGGTGTGGCTGGGCGCGCTGGTGATGATGATCGGCGCGGGCGTATCGCTCACCGACCGGCGCCATCGCGTGGGCGCCCCGCAGCGTTTGCCGCACGCCGCACTGCCGACGGCGGCCGAATGAAGCGTCTCCTGTTCATTCTGCCGCTGCTCGTCTTCGCGGGCGTGGCGGTCTATTTCGGTTTCGGCCTGACGCGCGATCCCAGCAAGATCCCGTCGGCCTTGATCGACAAGCCGATCCCCGAATTCGCGCTGCCGGAAATCGCGGGCACGGGCAAGCCCGCCTTGACCAGCGCCACGCTGAAAGGCGACGTGGCGCTGGTCAACGTCTTCGCGTCGTGGTGCGCGCCGTGCCGGATCGAACATCCGATTTTCATGCGCCTTGCGCGCGACAACGCCGTGCCGATCTACGGCATTTCCTACAAGGACAAGGCCGAGGATTCGGCCAAATGGCTGCGCGAACTCGGCAACCCCTATAAGGCGATCGGCTGGGATTTCGACGGCCGCGTCGCCATCGATTGGGGTGTTTACGGCGTGCCGGAGACGTTCGTGATCGACAAGGCCGGCACGATCCGTTTCAAGCATGTCGGCCCGATCACGCCCGACGTGCTGAACAACAACATCCTGCCGCTGATCGAAGAATTGAAGCGCAAATCATGAAGCGGCTCGCCTTTCTGTTGATGCTGCTGACCGGCCCGGCTTTGGCCGTGTTGCCCAGCGAACGTCTCGCCGATCCGGCATTGGAGGCGCGTGCGCGCGCCTTGAGCCTGGAATTGCGCTGCCAGGTTTGCCAGAACCAATCGATCGACGATTCCAACGCGCCCTTGGCCGCCGATCTGCGCCGTTTGGTGCGCGAGCGGTTGGTCGCGGGCGACAGCGACGCGGGCGTGCTCGACTATGTCGTGCGCCGCTACGGCGATTACGTGCTGCTGCGTCCGCCGATGCGCGAGGATACGGCGGTGCTGTGGTTTGGCCCGTTGGCGATCCTGTTATTGGGCGCGGCGGGCGCCTTCGTCTATCTGCGCCGGCGCAAACCCGCCGCCGAAGCGCCGCTCAGCGCGGAAGAAGAAGCGCGTTTGAAGGCGATCGTGGAGCGCCGCGAATGATCTGGGCGCTGGCGATTCTTCTGGCGGTCTCGAGTATCGGCGCCGTGGTATGGCCGCTGCTGCGGCCCAAGGCGAACGCGCAATCGCGCGCCGAGTTCGACAAGGAAATCTATCGCGATCAATTGGCGGAAATCGATCGCGACATGGCGCGCGGCGCCATCGGCGAAGCGGAAGCCAAAGCCGCGCGCGCGGAAATCGGAAGGCGCTTGCTGGCGGTCGCGAACGAAACGGCCGAAGGCAGCGTGGCGCGCCCCGCTCTGCGCAAACTCGCGGCGCTGCTGGTGCTGGCTTTGCCGCTGGCGGGTGTGGTGCTTTACGCCGATCGCGGCGCGCCCGGCCAGCCGGGCCAGCCTTTGGCCGAGCGGCGGATGCAAGGCCCCGATGAAGGCGAAAGCGATCGCCAGCAAATCGTGCGTTTCGCGCAAACGATGCGCGAGCGCACGGCCCAGGATCCCAACGATCTGGAAGCCTGGATACGTTTGGCGCAAGCGACCAGCGCCATCGGCCAAACCGCCGAAGCCTTGACCGCGTGGCGCAAGGCCGACGAGATCGCCGGCAAACCGCCGGAGATCGCCGGGCTGCTGGGCGAAGCGGCGGTCGCCGCCAATGACGGCAACGTGACGCCGGAAGCCGAAGCGGCCTTCGCGCGCGTGCTGGAAGTGGCCCCCGGCGATCCGCGCGCGCGTTTCTTCACCGGCTTGGCGCGGCTGCAAGCGGGGCAAGCGCGCGACGCCGTGCGGATTTGGTTCGATCTGATCGCCGCCTCGCCCAAGGACGCGCCCTGGGTCGAAACCGTGCGTGCGCGCATGGAGGAAGCGGCCAAGGAATCGCGCATCAATCTGCGCGGCCTTCGCGCCACAGCCAATAATCCGCCGGCCCAGATCACGCTGGGCCCGCCGTCGATCGTGCCGCCCGGCGGCGCGGGAATCGCCGCCTTGCCCGACGCCGATCGCCTCGCCGCCATCCGCACGATGGTCGAATCGCTGGCGACGCGTCTCGAGGCGCAACCCGACGATCTGGATGGCTGGCGGCGTTTGGCGCGCAGCTGGCGCGTGCTGGGCGAGAAGGACAAGGCGCTTGCCGCTTTCGCGCGCACGGCCGCGATCGTGCCCAACAATGTCGGCGTGCTGCAGGATTACGCCGATGCGCTGCTCGACATGGTGCCGGAGACCGAGCGCCTACCCGAAGCGGGGCGCGTCGCGATGGCGCGTTTGCTGGAACTGGAACCCGCCAACGCGGCGGCGCTATGGCTCAACGGCCTCGACGCCGCGAACGCGGGCAACAAGCTGGCGGCGACGGCGTTGTGGCAACGTTTGCTCGACACGATCCCGGCGGATTCGCCCGCGCGCGCCGATTTGACCGAGCGCATCGAAAAGCTCAAACGCGCCGAATAGTCAGACCGCGGCGATATACGTCCGCAACGGTGCCGCGCGGCCGGCGATCGGAATTTCACCCAAATCGGAAAGCCGCGCGCGAAGCCCGGCATCGCGCAGCCCCGCGACCACATCGCCCGAAACCAGCAAGCGCGCGCGTCGTGCGCCCGCTTCGGTTTCCAATCGCTTGGCGACGTTGACCGCATCGCCGAGATAGACGATCTCGCGCCGCACGTCGCCGATTTCGCCCACCGCCACCGCGCCGCCATGCAAGCCGCCGCGAAAGCGCGGCGCGATACCGAAACGCGCGACGTAATCGGGGGCGAGTGCATCGAGGGCGGCGATCGTCGCGATGGCGCCTTTGACCGCGTCGTCGGCGCGCGCGATGGGCCAAGTCACGACGATCTCGTCGCCGATATAGCGATGGATTTCGCCGCGCGATTCGAGGATCGGCGGCGTCGCGTCGAGTATCGCGCCGCCCAAGAGTTCGAGGAAACGGGGGGCGCCGAGTTTCTCCGCCGCGGCGGTCGAGCCTTCCATATCGAGGAACAGGAAAAGCCGCGTCTCCTCGCGCGGGCGATGATAGCGGCCGATCATCAAGCGCCACAGATTGCCCCGGCCGAGCAAGCGGTCGATCGACAGATAGGACGACGCGGCCGCCAGCAGCGCGAAGCTGAACGCGATATCGGCCAGGAATTCCGGCACGCGGCTGGCGTTGGGATAGGGCATCGACCAGCGCATCAGCACGAGGCCGGCAAGGATCGCCGCCCACCACGCGACGAAGCGCGCGAGCAGCGAAATCGCGAAGGGTGCCGCGCGCAAGCGCCGCCCGGCGGGCCCATCGACGACGTAAGATTCGAACAAGCCGATCGCCAAGCTGATCGGCAGGCCCGCGATCACGCCGCGGATCGCCCCGCCTTGCGAACCTTCGGGCCCGCCCATGAACGCGCCGTAGATCGCGCTCAGCACCGTCGCCAGCGCCGTCAAAATCGCGACGAGGCGCGCGCGCTTGCTCATGCTCTGCTCGCGCGATCGACGCGATAGGCAGCGGCGAGGATGAATTTCACGTCGCCTTTGTCGTTGGTCAGCGGCAAGGAAAGACGCTCCCAAGTTTGCGGCTCGTCGTTCT
>VFQU01000344.1_pt1 | contig 44053 bp, 50 predicted proteins | sample 3512311 | NCBI WGS metagenome assembly VFQU01 (sample SAMN10412377, study PRJNA504923) | tailings metagenome | isolation source: Relicate 3 Philex TSF3 active mining site | place: Philippines: Tuba, Benguet | collected 2017-08-29 | reverse complement strand
GCCGTGTGGAAATATCCGCCGGGCGAGTTGAAGCGCTATCCGAATTTGAAGCTCGTCTCGTCGCTGGGGGCGGGGATCGACCATATCGTCGGCGATCCCGATTTCCCCGCGCACGTGCCCTTCGTGCGCTTGACCGATCCCACGCTGACGGCAGGCATGATCGAGTACGCGCTTTACGGCGTGTTGCGCCATCACCGGCAGATGCGCGCCTATGCCGCATCTCAGCGCGACGGGCGCTGGAAGCCGCTGCCCGCCCCGGTCACCGCATCGTGCCGCGTGGGCGTCGCGGGAACGGGCGAGATCGGCGGGGCGGTCGCGCTCGCGGCCAAAGCCCTGGGATTCGACGTCGCCGGCTGGTCGCGCACGGGCCGCGGTCCCGAAGGTCTATCCATGTATGCCGGCGAATCGGACTGGATGCGATTTCTGGCGCGGTGCGACATTCTGATCTGCGTTTTGCCGCTGACCGAAGCGACGCGCGGATTGCTGAATGCGCGGGCATTCGCGGCGATGCCCAAAGGAAGTGCGGTCATCAACATCGCGCGGGGCGGCCATGTCGTGGACGCCGATTTGATCGCGGCGCTCGATACCGGGCATTTGCAATATGCGCTGCTCGATGTGACCAGCCCCGAACCGCTGCCGCCCGAGCACGCGTTCTGGGCGCATGAAAAAGTCGAGCTGACGCCGCATATCGCCAGTCTGACCAATGCCGAAACGGCCGCGCCGCAGATCGTGGACAATATCCGTTCTTATCTGGCCGGGCGGCCACTGCGGAATGTCGTCGACCGGACCCAGGGGTATTGACTACCCAGATGAGTCCTGCGAGTTAACCCTACCGGCCCGAACCTGATCGTTCGGGCCAAAGGAAAGTCATTCGCAATTGCGACGGCAAGCCAGTCGAAACGATGTCCGAGGCCGCCACCAATAACGAACCGCCTGCCGAACTTCCGCCACCGAAGAAGGCGGATAAAAGCAAGCATTTCGCGTTCGATCACGCCGTCTTCCAGGTGAAGGGGGCGTATTTCGGATTCGGCAAGGACGGGGACACGGTGTGCCTGCACGTGCCGCTGGGCGACATCATGGCCGCGCTGCCGCTCGACGCGGTGCTGATCCAGTTCAAGATCGACAAGGACAGCGAGGACGCCAAGCTTCTCGACGTCGTCCAAAAGTCGATGAAATACGCGCGCCGGATCGAGCCGGGCGATTCGATCCCCGCCGAAATTCTCGACGGCACCGCGTCCTGGCGCGTGGAGCCGCATCACGTCGCGCGGGCCAATGCGCGCATCTCGGTGTCGATCCTGTCCTGGATCAACGGCAAGCCGGTCGAATTCGGCGACGGGCATCAGCTGGAATCGATCGCGAACAATCCCGAGACCAAGAAGAAGGTCCAGGAAGGGTTCGAGGTGCTGGCCGAGAAACTTGGCTTGGGCCGCGCCAACAAGAATCAGGTCGTCGACAAGATTGAACAGCTCGCCAAGGAAAGCGCCTATATCGAGGCGCTGCGCGAGCGTTTCGCCGATATTCAGAAGGTCTATTCCGGCTTCAACATCCTGTTCAACGCCTACAAGCGCGAGCGCGGCGTGCAGGAGGAGATCGGCCGTATCCGAATCCTGATGAAGAAGCCGGTCGACGACATCTCGGGCATTCTGCTGCAGGTCGACGCGAATACGGGCGAGGTCTTCAACGTCTTGAAGCGCCTGCCCGAAGTGATCAGCTATATCCGCGAAAAGCGCGACGAGCTGCATCAGCGCTTCATGCTGTGGGATGACATTCTGCCGGCGTGGAAGAACATGCCGATGGAGCGCGACGGGCGGGTCGACAAGCTGGTTCGCACGACCTATCGTTTCGTCGCGCGCCATTTCCCGCAGAATTCCGAGTGGAGCCTGATGCGCTAGGCATCGGCGCGGAAAGGACTCGATGACCGACCCCGATCTGATCGTCGATCGCCGGCGTTTGCGCCGCTCGCGCTCGCTATGGCGCGCGGCGGCCGTCGCGTTCGGCGTTGGCGCGATCGCGATCGCCGTCGGGCGCAGCGATCTGGCGCGCGAATTCAGCCCCTATGTCGCCGAATTGCGCGTCGCGGGCATGATCGTGCAGGACCAGGACCTGCTCGACGCGGTCGAGGACACGATGGCGCGCGATCAGGCCAAGGCGCTGGTTTTGCGCATCGACAGCCCCGGCGGCACGGTCGTGGGCGGCGAAAGCCTGTATCACGCGATCCGCAAGGTCGCGGCCGAAAAGCCGGTCGTCGCCGTGATGGGCGAGATGGCGGCGTCGGGCGGCTATATGGTCGCGATCGCCGCCGACCGGATCTACGCCCGCGAAGGCACGATCACCGGTTCGATCGGCGTGATTTTGCAGACGACCGACGTGACGGGGCTCCTCGACAAGCTGGGCGTTTCGGCCGAGGCGATCAAATCCGCGCCGCTGAAGGCCGTGCCCTCGCCGTTCGAGAAATTGACCGACGATGGGCGGCGCGCCACCCAAGGGCTGGTCGACGACATGTATGCGATGTTCGTCGGCATGGTCGCCGAACGGCGCGGGCTGGACGCCGAAAAAGCCAAGGAATTGGCCGACGGGCGGGTTTTCACCGGGCGCCAAGCCGCCGCCAACGGCCTGATCGACGGGATCGGGGGCTTGGCCGAAGCTCGCGCCTGGCTCGACGAAAAGGGCGTTTCGGCCGATCTGCCGTCGCGCGAAATCCGGGTTTGGCGCGAAGACGATTGGCTTGGCGGGGCCGCCAAAGGCGCGATTCGGGCCATTTTCGGAAAAACCTATCTTCCCGAACGGCTTACGCTTGACGGGCTGGTGGCGGTCTGGCACCCTGAACTGCGTATTCGTTAGCGATTTCAACGGGGTGTTGGGGCGATGACCAAATCCGAGCTGATTTTGCGCCTAGCCGAGCTCAACCCGCACCTTTATCAGCGCGACGTCGAGCGCATCGTCTCGACCGTGTTCGATGAAGTCGCCGCCGCTTTGGCGCGCGGCCATCGCGTCGAACTACGCGGTTTCGGCGCGTTTTCGGTCAAACGTCGCGGCTCGCGCACCGGCCGCAACCCGCGCACCGGCACCTCGGTCGAGGTCTCGGAAAAGCATATCCCGTTCTTCAAGACGGGTAAGGAACTGCGCGAAAAGCTGAACGAACAGCCCAAGCCGGCCGCCTGAACGGGCGGGGCCGCACCCCTTGCGCACGCTCTATTGGATTTTGGCGGGATCGCTCGCGGCCCTCGCGGGTTTGTTCGCGCTCAATAATCGCGGCGAATTGACCGTCGATCTGTGGCCGATCGGCCCGCAGATGCAGCTGCCGATCTTCGTGGCGCTGGTCGGCGCGCTCTATTTCGGCTTTCTGTTCGGCGCGCTGGTCGCGTGGCTCGCGGGCGGTGCCGCGCGCAAACGCGCGCGCGAAATGGCGCGCAAAGCCGCGAAACTCGATCTCGAGCTTCAGGAATTGAAGGCCAAGCAATCGGGCGCCGCGGTCGAAACGCCGCCGCCGATTCCGCTGCCGCCCGGTTCGCCGTTCTAGACGATCGTTCTGTCCGGCAGCGACAACGCGTGTTGGGCGATCTCGCCGGTACGCGCCAGCCAAATCGCGTCGCGGTGTTTGGTGATATGCGCCAGCACGCGGCGCAGATGCAGCAAGCGAAACGGCACGCCCACCAGATAAGGGTGGAGCGACAGGTTGAACACCAGCGGGCGCTTTGCCGACAAACGCCGCATCTCGTCGAACATATCGATCACCGCGTCGGCCCAGACCGAGGGCGGCCATTTGGCGCCCATCAAGCAGGGCAGATCATTGGTGTGGCGCGCATAGGGGATCGACAGCAGCTTCGTGCCGCTGCGTGTGGCCAGGAAATGCGGCTGATCGTCGGCCGGCCAATCCATCGTGTAGCGATAGCCCGCTTCGGCCAGAAGATCGGGTGTGGCGCGCGTTTCCGAAACCCACGGGCCCATCCAGCCTTGCGGCGGCGTGCCTTCCTCGGCGGCGATGCGGTCGCGGCACGCGGCGATCAACGCGGCTTCGCCCGCTTCGTCCATCGACGATTGGCGCTCGGCATTCGTGCGTCCATGGCCGACGATCTCCGCCTTGCACGCGCGCAACGCCTTGGGAATGGCGGGCGCTTCGTCGTAAGTCGCGATGTTCATCAACGCGCTGATCGGAAATCCGTCGAGGGCGTCGAGCACGTTCCAGATGCCGACGCGATTGCCGTAATCGCGCCAGGCGAAGTTCTGCACGTCCGGCTCGGGCTGTTTGGGTGCCAACTCCGGCCCCATGCCTTCGCCGAACGGAAAGACTTCGACGTTGAGTGCCACATAGACCGCCAAGCGCTTGCCGTCGGGCCACGACCAATCGGGCCGGTCGGGCAAGGCGGAGTAGGGATAGCGGCCGTGGCTCGTCAGTCTTTCATGCGCCATTCGGAATCTCGTCGTGATCGCCGTTCAGGAACTGACGATACGCCGCTTCCGCTTGATCCAGGAACAAGGTTCGGGTGACACCCGCGACGATGCGGGGTGCAATGTATTTCATGCCGCTATTGGACGCCGAAACGGGGCCGAGGCTCATCACCGACGCGCGAGTGATGTTGAAGATGCGCTTGAGATAGGGCGCCGACCCCGGCGTCTTCTCCAGCATCTCGCCATTGGGGCCGAGATAGAGGAAATTGCCGAGGCGCGCTTCGGCCATGTCGGGCGGCGGGGCGTAGCGATCCTTCCACAGCGCCGCGTGTTCGCGGATCGCGGCGTATTCGGGTCGCTTGGCGATATCGACGTAAAGCCCCGTCGCGACGATGGCGAAATCGTATTCGAGTTTGCGCGTCCCGCTTGTCACCACGATCGTCTTGCCGTCGCGGCTTTCGACCTTGTCCCACGGCGTGGACGGGCAAAGCTTGAAACCGGCCTGCGCCATCGCGCGATCATAGGTCGGCTTGGGCGGCGGCTGGCCGATGGCGTAAAGCCTTCGCATATAGGCCCAGCGCTGCGCATCGGGCAGCGCCGCGAAATGGGACAGGAAGCCCGGATACTCCATCCAGCGGCGCGGATTCTGCCGCGGCAATTGCGCGCGCCGGAAACACAGATCCGCGCTCGCCGCCCCCGCTTCCAGTGCGGCGGTGGCGTTGTCGAAGGCCGAAGCGCCCGCCCCCAGAATGCCGATGCGCTTGCCCTTCAACGTCGTGAAGTCGATCGCATCGTTGGTGTGGGCGTAGAGTTCGGCGGGCAGCGCGGTCCGGATGAAATCGGGAATCGCGCGCCCGCCGGAACCTTCGGCCCCCATCGCCATGACGACGGTGGATGCATAGAACACCTTGTCGCCGTCCGGCGTGGCGAAAGTCAGCTTGAACAACGTATCGCCCAGCGGTTCGATCCGCATGCAGTCGTGACGGTTATGAACGACCGCACCGGTCACGTGGCGATACCAGCGCAGATATTCCATCCAAGTCGGACGCGGGATGCGGAACATCTCGTCCCACGCCTTGGCGCCGTATTTCGCTTCGTACCAGGACCGCACGCCCAGCGACGGAATGCCGAACTCGGGCCCGGTCAGATCCTTGGGCGTGCGCAGCATCGACATGCGCGCGAAGCTCATCCACGGGCCTTCGAAGCCTTCCTCGGCGCGATCGAAACACGCGATGCGCGCAACGCCTTCGCGCTTCAAACCGAAGGCGAGGGCAAGGCCGTATTGCCCCGCCCCCACGATCGCGCAATCCAACGCCGCTTTGCCGTCGGGCGCCAGGACCGGCGCCACCCAATCGCGCTTGGGATAGGCGACGATATCGAGATCGCGCGCGATCCGCGCTTCGAGGGCGGGAAGTCCTTCGATTGCCGTCGTCGTCATGTGCGTTCCTTGGCCGTCGATTACCGGAATGTATGCCCACGCTTTGGGCATGCGTCGCAGCAATCGACGTGCCATTCGCGCCGCATTCGGGCAATTCGCGGGCGATGGCACGCGCGTTGCTGAAATACCGTCCATGCGGGCGTCAACCGGTTGCGGCGCCCCGCGCGGAGGTCGCGGATTTGGATTTCGAGTGGGGTTTATTCGTCGAATCGCTGCCGGCGCTGGCCAAAGGCGCCGTGACGACCGCCTATCTCGCTTTGGGCGCGGCGTTCTTCGGCTTGGCGATCGGATTGGTCGGCGGTTTGATGCGCGTCGCGCGCAACGCCACGCTGCGCGCGGTCAGCCTGTTCTACGTCACCGTCATGCGCGGCGTGCCGTTGCTGGTGACGCTGCTGTTCATCTATTACGGCCTGCCGTCGGCGGGCATTCTTCTTGAAGCGAAAACCGTCGCGATCCTGGCGCTGGCGCTGACCAATGGCGCCTATGTGACCGAAATCGTGCGCGGCGGAATCGAATCGATCGATCGCGGCCAGATGCGCGCGGCGCGCTCGCTCGGCATGTCCACGGCGCTCGCCATGCGCCGCATCGTTCTGCCGCAGGCGTTGCGCCGCGTGCTGCCGCCGATCACCAACGAAGCGATCACGCTGCTGAAGAACACCTCGCTCGTCTCGGTCATCGCCATCCCCGATCTGCTGCGCGCGGGCACCGACATCATGACGTGGCAGGCGAACACGTTCAGTCCCTTCGCGGGCGTGGCGCTCATGTATCTGTGCCTGACGCTGCCGCTGGTGGCGCTGAACGGCCATCTCGAACGCCGCTTTCGGATTCGGTGAAAACAATGGCCGTTCTGTTCCGCGCCGCTTCCTATCTCGACGCCGACCTCGCCCTCGTGCGCGGCAGCGACATTTTGGTCGTCGGCACGCATATCGCCGCGATCGGGAAAGATATCGCCGCGCCCGACGGTGCCGAGATCGTCGATGCGCGCGACCTGCTGCTTGTCCCCGGTTTCGTCAACGCGCATACGCACTCGCCCGAGGCGTTGGCGCGCGGCCGCGCGCCCATGGCGCGGCTGGACGTTTGGCTTGCCGACGCCTGGCGCGGCCTCGATGCGCTCGACGAAGCCGGAATCGAAGCGGCGATCGACGCCTGCGCGGACGAGATGATCCGCGAAGGCTGTGTCGCGGTGCTCGACCATTTCCGTCAGACGCCGCAAACCGAATGGGGTTTGCGCGCGGCGCGGCGGGCTTGGGCGCGCAGCGGCTTGGATGTGACGCTCGCGATCATGCTGCGCGACAAGCCGACTTCGTCGGGGGCGTCGCCCGGCGATCCGGCCGAAAGCCTGGCGTTGCTCGACGCCGCGCTCGCCGTCGACAACGGCGTGAAGATCGCGGTTGCGGCATCGGCCCCGGATCGAGCGTCGCCGGAATTCCTGAACGCCCTGGTCGCGCGTGCGCGTGCGGCGAAGGCGCCGTTGCATATGCATGTCTGCGAAACCGCCGAGGATGCCGCCGCTTGCCGTGCGGCGTTCGGGACAAGTGCGATCGCGCATTTGGAGAAGATCGGCGCGCTGGGAACGCGGACCTCGCTTGCGCATTGCGTTCATCTCGACGCCAACGATCCCGCGCGCTTGGCCGCGACGGGGACGACGCTGGTACATAACCCCGTCGCCAATCTGCGGCTTGGCAGCGGGATCGCGCCGATCCGCGCGGCCCTTGATGCCGGTGTGACGCTCGCCATCGGCACGGACGGGGCGGCGTCCAACGATTCGCAATCGATGCACGAAGCGATCAAGCATGCCTGCCTGCTGTCGCGCGTCGCGGGCGGGCAAGACAAATGGCTTTCGCCGCGCGAAGCCTTGGCGGCCGGGATCGGCGGCGGGGCGTCCTTCGGCGTCGCGCCTCCGCGGATCGCGGCGGGTGCGCGCGCCGATATCGCGTGTTTCGCGGCGGATGCGGCGTCGCTCGCACCGCTCCACGATCCCGTCGCGCAGATCGTGTTCGCCGCCGCGCGCGGCGACGTCGTGCATACGATGGCGAAGGGCCGCTTCCTGATGCGCGATGGCGTCCTCGCGCGCCGCGACCGTCCGGAGGCGGCATGAGCGAGCCAACGATCCGTGTGCGCAATCTGCACAAAAGCTACGGCGAGACGGCCATCCTGCGCGGGGTCGATCTCGACGTGGCGCAAGGCGAGGTCGTGTGCGTGATCGGGCCGTCGGGCTCGGGCAAAAGCACGTTGCTTGCCTGCATCGACGGGCTGGAGCCGTTCGAGCACGGCGAGATCGTCGTTTGCGGCGACCATGTCGGCCTGGGGCCGGAGCGCGGCGGCGCGCGCCAGCGTTTGCCCGAAGCGCACATGAACAAAGTGCGCCGGAAGATCGGCATCGTCTTCCAGCAGTTCAATCTGTTTCCGCATATGACGGCGCTGGGCAACATCGTCGAAGCGCCGATTCATGTTCTAGGTATCGCGCGCGCCGAGGCCGAAGCGCGCGGCCGGGCGCTGCTCGCCGATGTCGGCCTCGCGAGCAAGGCCGATTCCTATCCCGGCGAATTGTCGGGCGGGCAGCAGCAGCGGGTAGCGATCGCGCGCTCGCTGGCCATGCGGCCCGCCGCCATGCTGTTCGACGAAGTGACGTCCGCACTCGATCCCGAGCTGGTGGGCGAAGTGCTCGGCGTGATGCGCAAACTCGCCGCCGCCGGCATGACGATGGTCGTCGTCACCCACGAAATGGCGTTCGCACGCGAGGTCGCCGACCGGATCGTGTTCATGGACGAAGGGCGCGTTGTGGAAGTCGCGCCGCCCGCCGAATTCTTCGCCGCCCCCAAAAGCCCGCGCGCCGCCGCCTTCCTCGCCCGGATCCTGTCCGGCGGGCGCGACGCCTAGTTCCAGCCAGAAAGAAAAGGAGCATCCGATGATCCGCAAATTCGAGCCCAGCCGGCGCGCCGTTCTCGCCGGTCTCGCCGCCGCCGCGGCGTTGCCCGCGATGGCGCAGGTGCCCGCCGATACGCTCGCCAAGATCAAAGCGGCGGGCAAGCTGGTGATCGGCAATGGCGGCGCGTTCCCGCCGTTTGAATTCGTCGAGAACGGCAAGCTGACCGGCTTCGACGTCGAACTCGGCACCGAACTCGCCAAGCGCATCGGCGTGCCGGTCGAATGGCAAGTGATCGAGTTCGCCGGGCTGATCCCGGCTCTGACCTCGGGCCGCGTCGACATTCTGCTGACCGCGATGACCTGGACGAAGGAACGCGCCGAGCGCATCGCCTTCTCCGAACCTTATTACAAGACCGCCATCGCCGCCGCCTATCGTCCGAATCTGTCGATCGACAAGCCCGAGGATCTCGCGGGCAAGGTCGTCGGCGTGCAGGTCGGTTCGGCGGGCGAGCGTTTCGTGCGCGACGGCTACGCCAGCGTGGTCAAGGAACTGCGCACCTACAACGAATTGCCGCCGGCGTTGCGCGATCTGGAGATCGGCCGCGTCGAAGCGGTCGTCAACACGCTGCCGGTGATCCGCTACAATGTCAGCCGCCGCGAAAAATTCGGGCTCAAGTATTCCGCGGCTTGGGATCAGCGCGACGTCGGCATCAACGCACGCCTGGGCGACGCGCCGATCATGGCGGAAATCAACAAGCATCTTGCCGCCCTGCGCGCCGAAGGCTTCCTCGACAAGCTCGACGAGAAGTGGTTCGGCGCCAAGGGCTGACGCTTCCGCATCGGCGCGGTCTTGCTATAGTCGCTCCGGCGTCGCCAGCTAGGCGGCGCCGGATTTGCGTTCGGGAGGCGTCATGCGGGGCGGGACGGGCGGTCCCTTGATCGTCGGGGCAAGCCAGGTCGAGAACATCCTGGAAGTCGGTCCGCTGGTCGAAGCGTTGCGCAATGCGTTCCGGCGCGGCGCGGTCGTGCCCGTGCGCCATCATCACGCGATGGACGTGCCCGGTGCCGCGACCGCCACGCTGCTGCTGATGCCGGCGTGGCAGCCGGGGCGCTATGCCGGCATCAAGATCGTCACCGTCTTTCCGTCGAACGGCGAACGCGGCTTGCCGTCGGTCATGGGCAGCTATGTGCTGATCTCCGCCCGCGACGGTCAGCCGCTCGCGGTCATCGACGGCTCGATGCTGACATTGAAGCGCACCGCCGCCGCGTCGGCGCTCGCCGCCAAATATCTCTCACGCCCTGATGCGTCGAAATTGCTGATGGTGGGCACGGGCGCGCTTGCCCCGCATCTGATCGTCGCGCATGCGAGCGTGCGGCCGATAACGGAACTCGTCGTGTGGGGCCGCGACGTTGCCAAGGCCGAACGCCTCGCCAAGAATTTCGACGGCCGCCGCTTGAAGGCGCGCGCGGCGCGGTCGCTCGACGAAGCCGTCGCCTGGGCCGATACGATCAGCTGCGCCACGCTGGCGAAGGAACCGCTGGTGCGCGGCGCTTGGCTGCGCCAGGGCCAGCATCTCGATCTGGTCGGCGGCTTCACGCCGCAGATGCGCGAGGCGGACGACGAAGCGGTGGCGCGCGCGCGCGTCTATGTCGATACCTATGCCGGCGCCGTCAAGGAAGCGGGCGACATCGTCCAGCCTTTGGCGAACGGCACGCTCGACGAAAAGCAGATCGCCGGCGAATTGGCCGAACTCGCGCAAGGCCGTGCGGCGGGCCGTTCGTTCCATAACCAGATTACGCTGTTCAAATCGGTCGGCACCGCGCTCGAAGATCTCGCGGCGGCCGAGCTCGTTTACGAATCGATCCGCCAATGAATCTGCTGCCCGACCCGGCGTTGCTCGCGATGTTCCTTGCCGCCACGCTGGCGCTGAATCTGACGCCCGGTCCCGATATGGCTTTGGTCGCCACGCGCGCGGTCGGCCAAGGCAAAGCGGCGGGGATCGCGGCGGCGCTGGGTGTGGGTGCAGGCTGCCTCGTTCACACGGGCCTTGCGGCGCTTGGGATCGGCGCGGTGTTGCGCCATTCCGAAACCGCTTTCGCGATCGTGAAATACGCCGGAGCGGCGTATCTGCTTTATATGGCGTGGGGCCTGTGGCGCGCGGGCACGGGCGAGAGCGGCGTCGCGCCAGCCGCCGCGCGGGTGTCGCTGACGCGCGCCTTCCTCGAAGGGGCGATTACGAACACGCTCAACCCGAAGGTCGCGCTGTTCTTCCTCGCGTTCCTGCCGCAATTCATTCCCGCCGATCATCCTTCGCCCGCGCTGGCGATGGCCGTTTTGGGGTTGTTGTTCAACGTCTCGGGCACGGCGGTGAATGCGGGCGTCGCGGTGCTGTCGAGTGCGGCCCGCCGCCGGGTTGGGGCATCGGCGACGGTCAAGGGCCTGCCCAACCGTGCGGCCAGCGTGTTTTTCATCGGCCTCGCCGTCCGTCTGGCCTTTGCCCAGCGCCCCTAGCCGACACATTCCCTGGTGTCCGCCCGGCCCGGCGGCAACGCGATATATGATATCCGCCATCGCGCTGTGAATCTCCGTCGCGCGCCGGCGGGCCATCGCGAATTTCGCGGTCGTACAAGCCAAGGCGGTTTTCCCCGCTTGGCGGTTTTCCCGCCCGCTGCTAAATTCGATGATGGCGGAACAGGATCGTCTTCGAAAAGAAAGACACCCGATCCGCCGTAAACGCGCACGGGATTGCGAAGGGCGGACGGAGACAGCAATCGCGGCGAGCGGACAGGGAAACGAAGACGTCGTGCCGGTCAACGCCCGACGACGCAACACTGAGGACGATGGATATGCCTTCGGGTGACGGGACGATGCGGGCCACGGTGAAGTGGTTCAACACCGCCAAGGGTTTCGGGTTCGTGACGCCCGGCGACGGTTCGCCGGAAGCTTTCCTCCATCTCTCCGCGTTGAAGCAGGCCGGTTACGAATCGGTCGGCGAAGGCGCGTCGGTGACGGTGGAGATCGGTCAGAGCCCCAAGGGCCGCCAGGTGCTACGCGTGCTGGAAGTCGATAATTCGACGTCGCGGGCGCCGGCGCCGCGCGCGCGTCAGGGCGGCTTCGGCGATCGCGGTGATCGCGGCGGCTATGGCGGCGGCGGTGGCGGTTACGGCGGCGATCGCGGCGGCTACGGCGGCGGTGGTGGCGGGTATGGCGGCGACCGCGGCGGCTATGGTGGCGGCGGTGGCGGCGGCGGATTCGGCGGCGGCGGCGGTTACCAGCCGCCCGTGAATCTCGAAAACGCCGAAGACATGGACGGCGTGGTGAAGTGGTTCTCCGGCCTCAAGGGCTATGGCTTCGTCCAGCCCAATGGCGGCGGCAAGGACGTGTTCGTCCACATCACCGTGCTGCGCAACGCCGGTCTTCAGAATTTGGCGCCCGGCCAGCCGGTGCGCATGAAGGTCGTGACGGCCCGCAAGGGGCCCGAAGCCGTGACGGTGGAACTGACCGGTCCGGTCGGTCCGGCTCCCGGCGAGTGAGATCCGCGACAGCGGAATGAGAAAGGGCGCGGCGGCGAAAGCTTCCGCGCCCTTTTTATTTTAAAGCGCAGCGTTCATTCGCGCGCTAAAGCGCGACCGCTTCGAACGGCCCCACGGCGCGGGTCGAGGTGATGAGCTTCGCGCCGTCCCACAAATGCAGCTGGAAGCCGGGCGCCTCGTCGGTCCACATCGCGGGCGCTTTCTTTCGCCAATCCAGCGCGAATTGATGCGCGGTCGACGGGCACACGCTGGCGATCGTGCCGCCGAACGGGGCGATCATCTGGCGATGCAGATGGCCCGACACGATGCGCACGATCTGCTTGTTCTTCGCGACGATGCGCTCGAACGCGTCGGCGCCGGCGAAGGGCCATGCTTCGACATGGCCGATCGCGGTGTCGAAGGGCGGGTGATGCGTGGCGATCAGCGTGGGCCGGTCGGGTGCGGCCGCCAACGTCGCTTCCAGCCAAGCGAGCCGCTTTTCGCAAAGCTCGCCGTTCACCTTGCCGGGCACATGCGTGTCCAGGCCGATGATGCGCAAGGGGCCCAAATCGTCGCGGACCCAATGCAGGAATTCGCCTTCACCCATGATCGCGGTCTTGCCGAAAGCCGCATGCAGTGTGTCGCGCGCGTCGTGATTGCCGGGAATGATGGCGAGCGGAATGCTAAGCCGGTCGAGCAACGGTTTGAGGCGCGCATATTCCTCGGCCGAGCCGCGATCGACCATGTCGCCGGTCAGCAAGGCGAGATCGGGTTTGGGTTCGAGCGCCACGATCGCGTCGATCGCGCGCGCCAGCATCGCGTGGCTGTCGAAGCGGTCATAGACGCGCTTGCCGTCTTCCAGCACATGGGTGTCGGTGAATTGAACGATCAGCATGTCACTCCCCCGCCAAAACGCGGATATCGACTTTGGCGCCCGGCTTGAATCGCGCGGCGCACCATTCCCAGGCTTCGCGCATCGCTTCTTCGTAGCGCCACGGCGCGTTGATCGCCAGAATTCCGCAGCCGCGCAAGCCTTTCGCGTCGGGCGCGGGCGGCCATTCGATCTCCGCGAGCGTCACGCGGCGCACTTCGCCGCTCGAATAGGCGGCGATCAGCGCGTCGGGCCCTTCGCGATCCTTGATCGGATACCAGGCGAGGAACACGCCCGTCGCGAAACGCTTCAGCCCGTGGCGCAGTGCGCGCGCGAGTTTGTCGAATTCGTCGGTCGATTCGAAGGGCGGGTCGATCAGCACGACGCCGCGCCGTTCTCGCGGCGGGAGCTTGGATTTGACGGCCGCATAGCCGTCGTCGGCGACGATCTCGATCCCGCTTTCGCCCGCGAAGGTCCGCTGCAACGTCGCGGCGTCGACCTGGTGCAGCTCGCACAGCATCGCGCGGTCGCCATCGCGCAGGAAGTGGCGCGCGATGCGCGGGCTGCCCGGATACCAGCGCGGCGGCAAATCGGCGAGGGCGGCGGCATAGGGGGCGAGCGACTCGGGCGCGTCGGCGAGCTGGTCGCGCAGTTTGGCGATGCCGTCGCGCCATTCGCCTGTGCGCGTCGCTTGATCGGCTTCGAGATCGTATTCGCCCAGCCCCGCATGGGTGTCGAGCACGGCGAAGGGTTTGGGCTTTTCAGCCATGCGCGCGAGCACCCAGGCATAGGTCGCGTGCTTGACGACATCGGCGAAATTGCCGGCGTGGAAGGCGTGTCGGTAGTTCATGGTGGCGCGCAATCTAGCGCGCGATCGGGGCCAGCGCCCCAAAAAGTAATCGGGCCGCCGTCCATTCCCGGGAGCGGGGGTAGGACGGCGGCCCGACGCCGCGAGCGGGAAGTAAGGGGCTCGAAACCTTACTTCCAGCCGGCGCGGTCCGTCAGCCGCAGGGCGGCTTCGTTGTTCTGGCCGAACGTGGCCGCGGAAAGCGTATCCTCGCGGAACTCGCCGAATTGCTGGAGGGCGGCCACCAGCTTCGTGCCGCGCACGACCGGGTACTCGCTGTTGCCTTCGGCGAAGATCGTCTGCGCGTCGGGCGAGGCGAGATATTCAAGGAAGCGGATCGCGTTGGCCTTGTTCGGCGCGGTTTTGACGACGCCGGCACCCGAGATGTTCACATGCGTGCCGCGATCGTTCTGGTTCGGGAAAATGATGCCGGTACGGGCCAGCACATCCTTGTCCTTCGCGTCGTTCGAGCGGAACAGATTGGCGTAGTAGTAGGTGTTGACCACCGCGATCTCGCCTTCGCCGGCCGCGACCGCGTAGAACTGGTCGCGATCGCCGCCGCGCGGCGGGCGGGCCAGATTGGCGGCCAGGCCGCGCGCCCATTCCTCGGTCTTCGCCTCGCCGTGCACGGCGATCATCGCGCCGGTCAGCGACTGGTTATAGATATTGGTCGAGGAGCGGATGACGACCTTGCCCTTGAGCTTGGGGTCGGCGAGCGATTCGTAGGTCGGGGCGTCGGCGGGGTTGAACTTCGCCTTGTCGTAGATGAACACGCGCGCGCGTTTCGACAGGCCGAACCAATGGCCTTCCGGCTCGCGGAAATGGGCGGGGATCGCGGCTTCCAAAGCGGCCGACTTCACCGGCTGCAGAATGCCGGCCGCGTGGGCGCGCCACAGGCGGCCCGCATCGACCGTGACGAACACGTCGGCCGGGGAATTGGCGCCTTCGGTGCGGATGCGCTGGAGCAGCGCGTCGGCGTCGCCTTCGATCCGATTGACCTTGATGCCCGTCGCCTTGGTGAAATTGGTGTAGATCGCTTCGTCGGTGTCGTAATGGCGGCCGGTGTACAGATTCACCACGCCGCCGGCCGCACCCTGCGCCCATGCCGGCACGGAAGCGGTTGCGGCGAGGCCGGCCGCCGTACCGAGCAATGCGCGACGCGAAATTCGGGGGGTCACCAGGGTCATTTCCTTCGAGCCTCGTTAGTTGAGAATGATTTGCAATCGCGGACGAAACATACCGCCGACGATTTCGAACTGCAAGTGCAAATTACTCGCAAGGCCAAAATCCGTAAACAGCACCACACACCGGCAGATTCGTTTTATCTGACAATGTCTTGCACCCGTCCTCTATCCCTTGCCCTCGACTCGCGGTTGGGCGTAGGGTTCGAAAATCGGCATGGACGATCTGATTCAAAGCAAGATCCACGATCTGCTGCGCGTGGCCCAAACGGGGCAGCGGGCGGCACGTGCGACGGTGGGTAACGAGCTCGGCGAGATTCTCGCCGACGTGCCGATGGCGCTCGACCGCACGGAATACGAAATCGCCGCCGATATCGTGCGCCGCCTGGTGCGCGACATCGAAACCGATATCAAGCTGCGCTTGGCCGAACGTCTCGCCGAAACGCCGGACGCGCCCAAGGAATTGGTCGTCGCGTTGGCGAACGACGAGATCACCGTCGCCAAGCCGCTGCTGACGATGAGTGCGGCCCTTGCCGACGAAGATCTGATCGAAATCGTGCGCCAGCGCGGGGCTGCCCATCGTTTGGCGATCGCCAGCCGCGACGGCGTGTCTGAAGCGGTCGCCGCCGCGTTGGTCGAAAGCGGCGACAGCGACGTGATGAAGGAGCTGCTTGAAAACCGCTCCTCGCGCATCGCCGAAGCGACCTACGCCTATCTCGCCGAATTCGCGCGCGAGCGCGACGGTCTGCAAAAGCCGCTCGTCTCGCGCGAAGATCTGCCGGGCGATGTCGCCGCGCGCCTCTATGGCTGGGTCGCCGCCGACCTCAAGCGACAGATCCGCGAACGCCATCCTTTCGACGCTTGGGCCGTGGAATGGGCTGGCGAAATGGAATGGGCGATCGAGGAAGCGAGCGTGCAAGCCGCGTCCGATCACGCCCAATCCTACGATTGGGGGACGGCGACCGACCATTTGGCCGACGCGATTCAAAGCGAACGCCTCAACGATCCCGCGATCCTGGTCAAAACGCTGCGCCAAGGCCATGTGTCGCTGTTCGAAGCGATCTTCGCGCGCTTCGCCGAGTTGCCGATCAAGATTGCGCGCCGCTCGCTCTACCAGCCCGACGGCCGCGCACTCGCCGTCGCGTGCCGGGCGCTGGGCATGGAACGCACGCATTTCCTGGCGTTGGCGCAACTCGTGCGCCGCACGTCGTCCAGCGAAGGCCGCTTGCTGCCCGAAAGCGAAAATCCGCAAGGTGCGCCCGACGGTGCGGTCGCGTTGTTCGATCGCATGGGCACGCCCGAAGCGATCGGCATTTTGAAGAAGTGGCGCGATCAGCCGTCCGCACCCTCGGGCGTGCGCGGTTTGCCGTGGGCGCGCCGCATCGATCCGGCCGCCATGCCGGGTGCTGGGGCCTGACGCCATGATGGACCCCAAAGGCGATCAGACCGACGAGGAAACCCTCCTCACCGAATTGGAGCGCATCAAGCGCTCCGACGATATCCAGTATCGCTACGGCGCGATCATCGCGATGAACTCGCCCGCGTGGTTCAGCCGCCGGCGCGAGAATTTCCAGCAGATCATCAAGGCGCTGCAGCAGCTCGTCGCGGGCTCGGACGCGGGCGTCTACGCGATGCACAACTACAACATCGTGCTGCTGTTCCGCCGCGACCATCGCTATCACCTCGATTCGATCGAGGACGATCTCAAAGGCATTCTGCGCACCCATGCCTCGGCCGCGGGCCTTGAGGAAGGGCAAGCCGCGCAAGCCTACGAGCTGTTCGCGTTCAAGGACACGTTCGCCGATTTCGAGGCGATCGTTTCGAAGATCTACGAGGATTACAAAGCCTTCCAGGAACGCCGCCAGCGCCTGCTGCAAAAGGCCGGCACGGCGATCGGCTCGTCGCAAGGCCAGCCGCTGACCACGTCGTCGCTGTCGAAGCTGGAAGACCTGCTGCGCAAGGCCGACATCACCGGGTTCCTGAAAAGCCAGATCGCCTGCGCGATCGCGCCCGGCGAGCCGATCCGCCCGTTCTTCCGCGAAGTCTTCGTCGGCGTGAACGATCTGCGCCAATTGGTGGCGCCCAAGAACGATCTGCGCGCGGTCAAGCCGCTGTTCCAGCAATTGACGCGCACGATGGATCAGCGCGTGCTGCGCGCGATGTTCGACGGCTTCGTCACGCGCCAATCGGGCAACGTGTCGCTGAATCTGAACGTCCAGACGATCATGTCGTCGACGTTCCGCGAATTCGATACGCGCATCGCGAATTTCATCCCGAAAAGCCAGCTGATCATCGAAATCCCGCGCCTGGACGTGTTCTGGGATTTCGCCGAGTACCTGACCGCGTGCGAATTCCTGCGCAACGCCGGCTATCGCGTGCTGCTGGACGGCGTCACGCTCGACACGCTGCCGATGTTCGCGCGCCCCGAAATGGGTGCGGACTTCATCAAGATCTTCTATCGCACCGAACGCCCGGCCGAATGGCGCGAGGCGGGCGTGGCCGAAAAGATCGCGCAGGCCGAACCGGGGCGCCTGATCATGGCGCGCTGCGAGAATGCCGAGGCGCTGGAATTGGGCCAAGCCTCGGGTATTCGCATCTTCCAGGGCTTCCATATCGACGCGCTGATGCGCGATCCGAACCGGCGCATCGCGTAAGCGCCGCATTGCGCCCGTCGCAAAACGTAACGCGACTTCCCTAAAATCACCGATCCGTCGCCAGGATTTCGCCACGATCCGCAGCGATACCCATCGCAGCCGATTTTGGGAGGCTGTGATGTGGGACCTTCGCTACGACGAGCCGCGTTTGGACGAGATGCTGCGCGACCCGGTCATGCTGGCCGTGATGGATCGCGACCGCGTGACGCGCGAAGACTTGCTGGTGTGCGTCGAGCACGCCCGCCGGCGGCTGGTCGCCCAGCGCCACGCCGCGCGGCGCAGCGAGCGCGCCCGTTTGCGCGCGATCGACTGAGGCCGCGTCGTCAGGCGGATTCGAGTTCCGAATCCCAGTAGAGGAAGTCGCGCCAGCTTTCGTGCAGGAAGTTGGGCGGGAAGGCGCGGCCGTTCTCCTGCAATTGCTGCGAGGTCGGCGCCTCGGCCGCGTGGCGCGGGAACATCCCCACCTCGTGCGGCAGATGGCTGCCTTTGGCCAGATTGCAGCTCGAACACGCGGTGACGACATTGGCCCAGGTCGTGCGCCCGCCGCGCGAGCGCGGGATGACGTGGTCGAAGGTCAATTCGTGCGCCGGAAAACCGTCGCCGCAGTATTGGCAGATAAAGCGGTCGCGCAGGAACACGTTGAACCGCGTGAAGGCGGGGCGGCGCGCCGCCGGCACGTATTCCTTCAGCGAGATGACCGAGGGCAGGCGCATCGCATGGGTCGGCGAGCGCACGACCTTGTCGTATTCGTGCACGACATTGACGCGATCCTGAAACACGGCTTTGACCGCGTCCTGCCAGGACCACACCGACAATGGGTAATATGACAGCGGCCGGAAATCGGCGTTCAAAACCAGCGCTGGACAAGCATCGGCCGAAACGTACACGACAAGATCACTCCCTCGAGGTGGGTCGAAGGCCGCCTTGTCGATTCGCCGATGATCAGTCCCGGCGGGAACGCCAAGGCGGAAGCAACGTCGTAGACTCCATTAATTGTTAGGCGAATCGCGGTCCGAACACAATATGTCGGATGGCGCCGAATATTGCGGCGCCGTTAAATCACCCGTCGAGCGCCTTGACCGCCGCGATCGCGGCTTGGGTCAGGGGCTGTGGCAACGCGTCGCGCGCGAACCAGCCCAGATCGGCGAGTTTGTCGGGTTCGTGGATTTTGGGCGTGCCCGACGCAATCCGTGCGCGCTCGACGACCGAAACCCAATGCACGCCGTTTGGCAGAATCAAATCGACCGCGCACAGGAAACCTTGCAGTTCCAGGCGCACGCCGATTTCCTCCGCGATCTCGCGAAGAATCGCGTCGCGCGTGGCCTCGCCGGGCTCGATCTTGCCGCCGAGTAGCCCGTAGCAGCCGGCTTCGGGTTCCGTCAGCCGCCGGGCGAGCAGCATCCGGCCGGATTCGTCCAGGATTGCCGCCCCGCAGCCGAGGCGCGGCACCATCAGCCGAGAACGCGGGCGAGGAATTCCATGCCCTTGGCGATGCCCGCCTCGTCGATCGAGTGCGGCAGGCCGGGGCAGGCGAGGGTTTCGACCGGCACGTTCAGCGCCGTCAGCGCCTTTTCCGCCGCCGCCATCGAATCGAACGGCACGATCGGGTCCTGGTCGCCATGGACCAGCAGCACCGGCGGCCGCGATTTGATTTCGTCGGCCAGCAGGCCGCCGCCGATCAGGCGCCCGGAATAGCCGGCCACGCCCGCGATCGGCGCCGCCCGGCGCGGGGCGACGAACAGCGACATCATCGAACCTTGGCTGAAGCCCATCAGCGCGATCTTCGCGGGCGGCAATTCGGCCTTGGCGAGTTCGGCGTCGATGAACGCGTCCAGGATCGGGGCGGCGGTCTGCACGCCCGCCAGAATCTTGGCCGGGTTGCGGTCGAGCAGCGAGAACCATTGCCGCCCATACGGCGCCATGTCGCAAGGGAACGGGGCATGTGGCGACACGAAAGCCGTGTGCGGCATCGCGCGCGCGAAAATCGGCGCGAGCGAAATCAGGTCGTTGCCGTCGGCGCCCAGGCCGTGCAGCAACGCGACGATGGAACGGGGCTTTCCGCCGGCGGCCGGGCCCATGCGCGGCCCATCGAGGTGGATATTCGACATGGGCCTTTCCTAGCAGCGCGGCATGTTAGTGTCGATCCCGCCATGATCGTCACGCGTTTCGCGCCCTCGCCGACCGGCTTGCTGCATCTGGGCTCCGCCTATTCGGCGCTGTTCGCCTGGGATCAGGCGATGAACGTCCCGGGGCGCGCCAAGGGCCGCTTCCTGCTGCGGATCGAGGATATCGACACGGCGCGCTGCCGGCCCGAATACGAATCGGCGATGCGCGAAGACCTCGCTTGGCTCGGCTTGCGCTGGGAGGAGCCGGTGCGCCGCCAATCCGAACACCGCGCCGACTACGCCGCCGCACTCGACCGATTGAAGGCGAAGGGCGTGATCTACCCGTGTTTCTGCACGCGGGGCGATATCGCGCGCCTCGCTTCCGCGCCGCACGGGATCGAGCCGATCTATCCCGGCACATGCCGGGGTCTTGCGGCGGACGAGACTGCCCGCCGCCAGGCGCAAGGCCAGCCCTTCGCGCTGCGCCTCGATTCCGCCAAAGCGGCGGCGCTGACCGGGCCGCTCGAATGGCGCGACCGCGATCGCGGCGTGTTCACGGCCGATCCCGCAAGTCACGGCGACGTGGTGCTGGCGCGCAAGGATATCGGCACGTCCTATCACCTCGCGGTCACGCTCGACGATCATCTGCAAGGCGTCACGCTGGTCACGCGCGGCGAGGATTTGCTGCCGGCGACGCATATCCATCGCCTGCTGCAAGCCTTGCTCGATTTGAACGTGCCCGATTGGCGTCATCACCGGCTGATCCGCGCCGACGATGGCGAGCGGCTGGCCAAGCGCACGCAAGCGCTGGCGATTCGCAACATGCGCGAAAACGGCGAGACGCCGGAATCGCTGCGCGCGCGCCTCGGCCTTTAGCGCCGCATGCCTTCGACGATGGCGAGATAGTCGGGATGCTCGGGGCTGATCAGCCCGTGGCGCACGAAGAAATCGATCAGGACGAGATTGCAGTTGAACTTGAATTCGCGCGTGCGCTCGACCGTCTCGGCAACGCGCGTCCAATGCCACAGGAAGAATTCGTCGATCTCGCCATCGGTATTGCGCGGCGTGAAATCCGGCGGCAATTCCAGATCGAAGCAGAACTGCACGTCGGGCTTCAGCCCGTCGGACGCGTCCATGCGATAGGAAATCGCGCCGACCGGCACCACCTTGCGCGCCAGTTCGGGCGGAATGCCGCCTTCTTCGCCGCATTCCTTCACCATATTGTCGATCAATCCCATGCCGACCGGCTGGCCGCCGGCGACGGTGTTGTCGAGCATGCCGGGATAGGTCGGTTTCAAACGCGCGCGGCGCGCCACCCAGATATGGATGCCGTCCGCTTTGCGCGTGTAGCCGGTCATATGCACGCCGAAGGATCGGATGCCGAAATGCGGCGCGGCGGCGCGCTCGATGACGAAATCATAGGGCCGCCCCCATTCGGGGCAGGCGGGATAGTTTTCGTCGCGCCGGCCTTTCACCACGCCTTCGGCTTCGAGGATTCGCACCGCTTTGTCGATCGCGGCGCTGCGTTTTTCAACCGTGTCGAATTCGGGCAGCAACGTCACGCTCGTCCCGTCGACCGCGAAAATCGCCGGCATCTTCGCCAAGCGTTCGGCCAAAGCGTGGCGCACGGCCCCCACTTGCCGTCCGGTGGCGAAAAAGGGGCGGTAAGCGGCAGGGTCGTGCTTGTTGCACTCGGCGATGCGATCGAGGAAAGACATGCGGCCCATCTGTGCGAAGCTTCGATGGCGCGCTATATAGCACGCGATGAAACGCTTTTTCGTGCTTCTCGTCGCATTGCTGGCGCTGCTCGCGGGCCCGGTTTCGGCCGCCGATTTGCGCGGTTTCGCGCGTGAAATGCGGCTCAACGATGTCGAAGGATTCGTCGCGACGGTCGAATCGATCCGTGCGACCGGCCGCCTGCCGGCCGACCGCTATATCGACAAGGACGACGCGGCCAAGCTCGGCTGGCGGCCCGGCGGCGATCTGTGCCGCGTGGCGCCCGGTAAGGCGATCGGCGGCGACCGTTTCTTCAACCGCGAAAAGCGCCTGCCCGAAGCCGCCGGACGGCGCTGGACGGAAGCCGATCTCGATTTCGCTTGCGGCCGGCGCAACGCCAAACGCCTCGTCTTTTCCAGCGACCGGCTGATCTATGTGACGGTCGATCACTATTCCAGCTTCCGCGAAGTGCCGAAATGAAACGCGCCGTCCTGACATCGGGCCACGACACAATGGAAAAGGTCTACGCGGCGCTCGCGGCCGACCTGGCGTTTCCGGCCCATTTCTCGCCCAATCTCGACGCGTTGTGGGATACGCTGCTGCGCGACGTCGAAGGCCCGTTCGAGATCGCCTGGCGCGATGCCGCCAAAGCCGGGCACAAGATCGGGCCGCAATTCAAATCGCTGTTGATGCTGTTCGCCGATCTGGCGGAAGCGCGCGGCGATTTCAGTTTCCGCCGCCGGTGAACCCATGCAACTCCTTCTCGCCGTCTTCCCCTATCTGATCGGCGCGGCCTGCCTCGCGGTCGTCGCCACGCTGTTCACCGGGATGGGCGGCATGGCGCAAGGCGGCGAATTCAACCGGCGCAACGGCAATAAGATGATGCGCTGGCGCGTGGGCTTGCAAGCCTTGGCGCTGTTACTGATGCTGACTTACGCGCTGCTGCGCAAATACGCGGGTTGAGAAATGGTGAAGCTGACGCGCATCTACACCAAGGGCGGCGACACGGGCGAAACGTCGCTGGGCGATGGCAGCCGCGTGCCGAAGGACGCGCTGCGCGTCGCCGCGTTCGGCACGGTGGACGAGGCGAATGCCTGTATCGGTCTCGCGCGCCTGCATACGAAGGGCGAAGCGGATTCGATGCTCGCGCGCATCCAGAACGATCTGTTCGATCTGGGCGCCGATCTGTGCACGCCCGAAACGCCCGATCCCAAATATCCGCCGCTGCGCATCGTCGAAGCGCAGGTCGAACGGCTGGAGCGCGAGATCGACGCGATGAACGAGAAACTCGCCGCGCTCAATTCCTTCGTGCTGCCCGGCGGCAGTCCGGCGGCGGCGGCACTGCATCTGGCGCGAACGGTCACGCGCCGGGCGGAGCGCGAAATCGTGGCGCTCGCCGCGCGCGAAGCGGTCAATCCCGCCGCGATCCGCTACGCCAACCGGCTGTCGGATCATCTGTTCGTGCTGTCGCGCCACCTGAACGAGAACGGCGCGGCCGACGTATTGTGGGTGCCGGGCAAGAACCGCTGAAAACTTACTGTTCGCGCGTGTTCTCGTCGATCAGGTTCAGGCCTTCGACCAGTGTCTTTTCCGCCTTGTCGGCGCCGACGACGAGTTCGAGCATGCGCACGCTCGAATAAAGCTCGGCTTCCACGTCCTGGCGGTTTTCGACCGTCAGGCCGCGCGAGCGGATATCGCCGAACAAGCGGCCGGTATGGCCGTCGATCTGGCTTTCGACGCGCTTGATCTCGTCCTTCAATTCCTTGTCGAGGCCCAGATCGCCCGCGTATTTCGCGGCGAGTTGCAGCGCCACCAACCGGTCCTCGACCAGCTGCATTTCGCCGATATCGCCTTCGCCCGCCGCCTTGGCCGCCAAGCGGCCGATATCGGCGAGAACGGCGCTGACGTCCTTGCTCGCGTTCTCGATGATGTTCGAGTTGACGACGTCCTTGAGCTTGATCTTCACGCGCTCGAGCCGGCGCGACGCGGCCGCACCCGACTGGCCCTTCAACTGCTCGCGGCCTTGGGCGATGCCCTTCAGATGGTGCTCGATTTCCTTGGCGAGATCCTCGCGCACCGTGACCTTGCCGTCGTTCGCGCCGCTGGCGATGGAACGGCGCACTTCCTCGAAACGCTGCTCCATGTCGGTCACCATCACCTCGGTGGTGATGGAGGCGAGCTCGCCCGTCGAGCCCGCCATGCCCTTTTCGGCGACGCGCACGAAGATCGACAGGATTTCGGTCGGCTGGTCGAGGCGCGCGACGAGCGCATAGACGAGGACGGGCGCGCGCTGGCGCATGCGCGCATCGACCGCCATCACGGTTTTGCCGATTGCTTCGATATCGTCGTCGGTCAGCGCCACGATGGGCTTGGGCGGCAGCGCTTCGCGCATGCCTTGGACCTCGACCGCGATTTCCATGACGTCGGTGATGTCCTGGAAGTCGAGATACATTTCCGGCCCGCCCAGCTTGGGCGTGATGTCGGCGCGGTAGGAAACGTTCTTTTCCGCGCGCGTGACGATGTCGCGCATTTCCTTGGCGCATTGCGGCCACAGGCGCGCGCCCAGTTCCAGCCACGAGGCGTGGTTCTTGGGCATCGCGCGGATCGCGGTTTCGATCTGCTCGATCTCCGTGCGGCCCAGCTTGTCGACCATCATGTCCCAGGCGGGATCGATGACGTTGCGGCTGATCTTGCCGATGATCTTCGACTGCGTCTTGGGCGCGTTGGTCAGCATGTCCTCGAACGGCATGGCGAACAGGCGCTTGGCGCTCATGCGCCGGTTCGGCCGGACGAGTTGCAGACGCGGACGGAATTGGCCCAGCAGGCCCAACGCCGTCTGATCGGTGTGGTTGCCGGCGCGCTTGCCTTCCAGCGCCCACACGATCTCGATCAGCGTGGACTCCGGAATCTGCGAGAGCCGCTGCGACAGGTCGCCCAACGCTTTGGTTACGTCGGTCATGCGGCTTTCGCCTTATACTTTTCGAGGCGGGTGCGCAGATCGGCGTCGATCGTGCCGGTGACCCAATCCTCCATCGGTTTGACGAGCTTGCGGCGCTGCACGCCAATATCGCGGATCTTGTCGCGCCGCGCGCCGGTCACTTCCTCCTCGGGAATGATCGGCAGGATGCGCGCGAGCTCCTGCACCACGGCCTGCTGTTCGTGCGGCGCCTTGACGACGGCGTCCTCCCACATCGCGACCAGCAAATCCCAGCCGTCGAGCATCCACGAGATGCGCTCGATCGCGTCGGCGATCTCGGTCTGCGTTTTGTCCCAGGCGGAGACGGTCTTGTCGATCTTCTCGAGATAGGCGTCGGCGACGGCGAAGGTCTCGGCGGCGAGGGCGGAGGTTTCGCGGGCGACGAGGCTGGCGAGCCCGCCCAGCGGCGCGTGTTCGGATTTGTCGACCTCCGACCAGCCGCCGATCGAATTGGCGAATTCCTCGATCCGCTGGCGCATGCGGCGCAGGCGCGGCGCACGCGTCAGCTTCGGCGTGCCGATGGGGCCGAGCAGATCCGACCACGCTTCGATGCGCGCGTAGAGCTCGTTGCCTTCGATGTTCACCTTGTGCGCGACGCGCGCGAGGATCAGCTTCGCCTGCTGGCGGCCCGTCTCGCTTTGCACATGGGCGAGCGTGATCTGCAACTGGCCGCCCGACAATTGCGTGACCGTTTCCGACAGCAGCGAAAACTGGATCAGCAATTTGAAATCTTCCTGCTCCTTCAGCAGGGCCTTCGCTTGCTTGGCGGCGGCGGGGCCGGCCAAGCCGGTCGCGGCGGTGCGCATCGTGGCGCCGCGCACGGCTTCGGGCGTCGAGGCGCCCGCTTCGTCGAGCGCTCGATGCAGAACCCGATCATGGACCGTGAGCGAGAACACTTCCGGCAGAGACTTCCACCCCAGAATGTAGTTGCCCTTTGCGCCCGAAGGATTCGGCACGACGAGTTCCAACTCGTCGTAATGCCCCCGGACGCGGCTGCCGACGATGATCGGTGTCGTGAACGGCACCGACGCCCCCCGCTCGGCGAAAGTCGGGGGAGCCCAGAACGATTTCGATACGGCTCCGTCCATCGTTCTTGTGCGTCCAACCCGTCCGTTCGACCGATCACCCGGAAGGGGCCCGAAGCGGCAAGGTTGCCGCGCCGTAACCCCGGCAACTTATCCACGGAAAATAGCAGATAAGGTAATATGAGGCCAGAGATCGCCTATTTGAGTCAAATTGTTAATATCCCAATTCGCAAAATGAGACGACTGAATATGTCCCGTCCGGCAGCCCCCCGTTTCGATCCTGCCCGCGAGCGGCAGGCCGTCCTGTTCGCCAACGAAATCTTTTATCGGACGTTTTCCGACCGGGATTTCGCGGCCATGGAGCGGATCTGGGCCAAGGCGGCGGCGGTCGCTTGTATTCACCCCGGCTGGCCGATTCTGACCGGCCGCGACGCCGTGATGGAAAGCTGGCGGCGGATTTTGTCCGGCCCGGCGCCGTCCAGCGTGCCGGTCGAGCCGGATGTCATTTTTGCGGGCGAAACCGCCCTTGTGGTGTGTTTTGAATCGCTGGATGGCGGCAAAGGCTGGTGTGCGGCGACCAATGCGTTCGTGCGGGAAGGCGGCGAATGGCGGATGGTATTGCATCAGGCGGGGCCGGCGCCCAAACCCGCCGAACCGCCCCCGGCGAAGGCGCCGCGCGCGAATTAATCTCACCCACGGGTGAGGGAAATACATCGGCCCCGCCCGCTGCGGGAATTATGCTGTTGCCATGGCCTATCGTCTTCCGCCGCTGAAAACCTTGCGCCTGTTCGAAGCCGCTGCGCGCCACGCGAGCTTCAAAAAGGCGGCCGAAGAATTGGCGCTGACGCCCAGCGCCGTCAGTCACGGCATCCAGACGCTGGAGGATTGGCTGGGCGCCAAGCTGTTCGCGCGCGGGCCCGGCGCCCTGTCGCTGACCGAAGGCGGGCGCGACTACCTGCCCAAAATCCGCGCCGCGCTGGAGACAATCGCGCGGGCGAGCGAGGGCGTGCCGGGGCGGCGGGCCAACGGCAAGCTGACGGTCAGCGTCGCGCCGACCTTCGGCATGCGCTGGCTCGCCCCCAATCTCGCCAAATTCGGCGAGGCGCATCCCGGCATCGAGATCACGCTGGATACCAGCCAGCGTCAGGTCGAATTCCCGCGCGACGGGGTCGATGTCGCGATTCGGCTGGGGCGCGGCGATTGGCCCGACCTGACCGCCACGCTGCTGTTCCACGAATGGCTGGTACCGGTCGCGTCGCCCGCGATCGCCGCCGAGATACGCAGCGTCGCCGATCTCGACCGCTTCGCGCCGATCCGCATTTCGACCGCGCGCGACGATTGGGATTCGTGGCGCGAATTGGCGGGGGCGCCGCAAGCCGGCCCCGGCACGCCGCCCGCGCGCAACGTCGATTCGATCTTCATGGCCTGCGAGACGGCGGCGGCGGGCGGCGGAATCGCGATCGGCCGCCTGCCGTTGATGCAGGCGGAGTTCGCGCAAGGCCGCGTCGTGCCGGTGCTGGGCCCGCCGCTGCGTTCGCTCTCCGCCTATTGGCTGGTGTCGTCGCGCGAAGCGATGGCGCGGCCGGAGGTCGCCGCGTTCCGCGCCTGGGTCAAAACACTGGTCAAGCCGCAGCGCCGCCCGCCGGTGTCGCGCGCATAAGCCACGCGTCCAGCGCCTCGCGCAGATCGCGCGTGGGCACCATCTTGGCGAATTGCTCGCTTTCCACCAGCAAGCCTTCGCCGATCGGCAAATTGATCCCGCGCGTCGTCGCCGCGATCACCGACGCCACCGCCAAAGGCGAGTGCCGCACGATTTTGTGCGCAAGCTCCAGCGACGCCGCCATCAAATCGGCATGGCCGACGACGCGGTTGACCAGGCCCAGCTCCAGCGCGCGATAGGCGTCGAAACTGTCGCCGGTCAGCAGCAATTCCAGCGCGCGTTTGCGGCCCGCCAAGCGCGGCAAACGCTGCGTGCCGCCGAAGGTCGGCGGCATGCCGAGCTTGATTTCCGGCTTGGCGAATGTCGCGCGCGCCGAAGCGACGGCCAGGTGCGCCGCCTCCGTGATTTCGCAGCCGCCGCCATAGGCCAGACCATTCACCGCCGCGATCACCGGCTTGGGAAAGGCTTCGATCCGCGCGGTCAGCGTTTGGCCGCGTCGCACGAAATCGCGCACGGCTTGGAAGGCGCCTGCGCGCACGCTTTCGGAAAACTGCGGAATGTCGCCGCCGGCGGAAAACGCGCGCTGGCCGGCACCCGTCAGGATCACGGCATGCAGATCGGGATCGATCTCGATCGCGTCGAGCCGGGCGAGCAACGCATCGGCGGTCGCGTAATCGATGGCGTTGAGCTTTTTAGGCCGGTTCAGCGTCAGGATCGCGATCTTGCCGTCGCGATGGAACAGCACTTCGTCGGGCATCGTTACCTCCGTCGGGATCGGCGATCCTGGCGGCCGGGGCGGTGCGCGCGCCAACGAGAATTTCTCGTCCGCGGGTGAATCGAACGCGTTTGGCCAGCACCACGCGATTTGGCGCAATGGCGATCCAGACGACGGAGGATTTCCATGCGCGACGATTCGCCCGCCCCCGATTCACCCGAAAGCCGCAGGCTCGATCTTTTCTTCTCGCTCGGTGTCGCGATCGGCGTGGCGATCGTCTACATCGCGTTCCACGTGATGGCGGCGACGCCGGACAAGGAATTCCGCGTGCTGTCGCCCGATTTCGCCGACGGCGTGGCGCTCGACGACCGGCTGACGCATTCGCAATTCGGCTGCTGGGGCGCCGATCGCTCGCCGCTGCTGTCGTGGAGCGGGGCGCCCGCCGGCACCCAAAGCTATGCGGTCACGCTGTTCGATCCCGATGCGCCCACCGGCAGCGGCTGGTGGCATTGGCTGGTGATCGATATTCCCGCCGCGACGAAAGGCCTGCCCGCGACGTCGCCGGGCGCCAAGCCCGCCTTGTGGCCGGCAACCGCGCGCGAAATGCGCAACGATTTCGGCGCGGCCGGTTACGGCGGGCCGTGCCCGCCGCCGGGGCCGTCGCACCGCTACGTGCTGACCGTGTTCGCGCTCGGGGTGGCGAAGCTCGATCTGCCCGACGACGCGTCGGCCGCGATGGTCGGCTATCTCATCAACGCGAATGCGCTGGCGCGCGTGCGGATCGTGTCGCCCTATGGGCGGCCTTAGAGCTGGCTCTAATGCCGCCCGAACGCCGCCAGGAACAGCAGCAGCCAGCCGGCCAGAAACGCCATGCCGCCGGCGGGCACGACGGGCCCCAAATCCATGCCCAGCAACGCGCGCGCGTAAAGCCCGCCCGAGAACATCAAGCCGCCCAGCGCGAAGCAAAGGCCCGCGAAGGACAGGCGGAAGGTCAGGCGCTTTTCGCTCAACGCCGCGACGCCGATCAAGGCGAGCGCGTGGATCGCCTGATAGAGCGACGCCGTGCGCAGCCATTCCTTGCCCGCGTCGTCGATGTCCGGAAAATGCGCGCCCATCGCCCCCATCGCGACCGCGACGAATCCGTAAAGCGCACCAAGGGCGAGCCAGAATCGCATGACCGGAAACATGCCATTTCCGCGCGGCGGCGCAAATCGGATAACGTGCCGTAAATCCTTCGGTTGGAGACGGCGGATATGGATCAAGGGCTGGCGGGCAAAGCGGCGATCGTCACGGGCGCGTCGCGCGGTATCGGGTTGGCGATTGCGGAGAAGCTGGCGGCCGAAGGCGTCAATGTTCTGCTGGTCGCGCGCTCGGCCGGCGAACTCTACGCGCATGTGGCGCGGCTGTCGCGCCAGACGACGTGCGCGGCCTTCGCCATCGATCTGCGCGAAGCGGACGCGGCGGCCAAGGCGGTGGCGGCGGCGATCGCGCGATTCGGGCGGCTCGATTTTCTGGTGAACAACGCGGGTGCGACCAAGCGCGGCGATTTCGCGGCACTGACCGACGACGATTTCCTCGACGGCTTCGCGCTTAAGTTCCACGGCACGGTGCGCATGACGCGCGCCGCGTGGGCCGCGTTGAAAGAGTCGCGCGGCGCCATCGTCAACATCATCGGCATCGGCGGGCGCATGGCGGCGGGCGATTTCACGATCGGCGGTACGGTCAACGCGGCGCTGTTCAACTTCACCAAGGCGATCGCGCAACCGGCCACGCGCGACGGGATCCGCGTCAACGGCCTCAATCCGGGCTGGATCGAAACCGACCGCTTGAAGGGAAGGCTCGCCCAAGCGGCGAAGGACAAGGGGATCGACGAAGCGACGGCCCGTGCCCAGGCGCTGGCCGAGCTCAAAATCGCGCGTTTCGGCCAGCCGGCAGAGATCGCCGATCTGACCGCGGCACTCCTCGGGCCCCGATTCGCCTATGTGCAGGGGGCACTGATCGATTGCGACGGCGGGCTCACGCGGGCGCTCTAGGGGCCTGAAAACAAGGGATTTTCGGGCCCGGCAGCGCGGGCGGCCCCGGCAGTTGCATCTTGGGCCCGTGTCCTGTAGGTTCCGCGCCGCTTCGAAATGCCCCCGGTGTGCCGCAGTAGCTCAGGGGTAGAGCAGCGCATTCGTAATGCGCGGGTCGGGGGTTCAATTCCCTCCTGCGGCACCATTATTTTCAATAACTTAGGCGGGGCGAGCCTTCTGCCGAAAAATGTTTAGCTAGCACCTAGCTAGCACCGAGGGCGGAATCGCGAGTTTGGATCGCCTGAAATGCTGACGTAATTATATCGGGCGACGGCGGGGTACAGACTCATCGAGAGTGAGTCTCGAAAGGCAGTTCCAATGGCGCGCAACCCACTTTTTGCTCTGGCTGTTGTAGCGATGGTTTCGAGCTCGCCAGTCTCAATGTCGCAGCCCCAGCCCTCGCCGCCGCTTATATCGAAGATACTGCGACCTCTACTGACTGAAACTGATGCAATCGCTCGAACACCCAAATCCCGAGCGCTTTTTGCGAGCACGATATACGACTTCTGCGCGGGGGCGCTTAGTAAAGTTCCGCGACTCTCTCCGCGAGAGGACTCGTGGCTTAGGTCCGAGTTGTCCTCACCCAGATATGCATCTGCCGCAACGTCTGTTGAGTATTCGCAGCAGTATTTGGTGAACCTACTTGAGCGTTGCGCGGCGCATGGCTCAAATATTCGTCCGGGGAACTTACAGCAAAAGGAAGAAGCCATTGAATGGCTAGGTTTAGCATCAGTTTTTTTGGATTTAGACATCGAACATCACGCAGAAAAAATTTCAAATCAGAAGCGTGTTGTTATCGACGAGTTCAAAGATGCGCGTACGACAGCTTTCGTCATGATCGGGCAATGGATAATCTCGCATTTTGCCATTCCAATTCTTAAGGCAAATTAGTTTCACGGCAGCGCGCGGCTACATTTCGCCTAATACGACGAGCTAGTTCCCGAGATTGTCGTCTCTCCGCTATAGCCTCAGCGCAGTAGAACCCGTGCTTCCAAGCATTGCGATTTCCCTTGGGCGCGCCACCGCCCGCGCCGTGCATTCGGCAGACCGCCCAGCCTTCAACCGGTCGATTGCGGCACCGCTCGCGCGTGCGTTTCGAGTGCGCTCGGCATTGGCTCGGTTGGATCGTGTTCGATTGTGCGCGCGTTCCCTTCATGGGGTTGATCCTTTGAATTGTCGGGCACCCCTCCCCCCTGGGGGCGGGCGTTGATCCCGACGACGGCTTGATTGGCGGAGACGTTCACATGCTGATGAACAACCCGGACCTCTTGCTTACCCCGGTTCCGGTACTTCGAAAGTGCTTCCAACTGCGCGGCATAGGTCCGCTGCAACTGATTCAATAGCCGCCCGTTGCTGTCCTGCTGAATGACCGTTTCGCAATGCGCCAGCTTGCGGTGCGCGGACATGATGGCCTCATGCGTCGCGACCATCTGGGTTATCAGGACTGCCTCATGCGGATCGGCGGGGGCCAGGTCAGCGAGCAGCGCAAGCATTCGGTTGACCTGTAGCTCACTCGGCTTTCCGTCAACGCGTGGCGCCATCTGGAGCAGGCCCGTAACGAGGGCCTCCGCGCTTTCCAAGTCGCAGCCGCCAAAGGCATTGGTCAGGCGTGCAACGGTTACGGTTCCTGCGTCATTGTCGCCGTCATGTGCGCCAAGGGGCAGGAACCGCAGCTTCACCTCGCGTCCCTTCGCCTCCAATCTCATCTTCGGGGCGGCAGGCTTCGTCTTGGCGCGTTCGAAGTATCGGTCAACGTCTGCCCGGTCGCGTTCAGTCATCTTGTATGGCTGCTGGATTTTTGCCGGTGCCTTGTCGGTCATTGCCTCACCTCATATTCCAGATCGGTTGCGCGCCGTTCACGGCAGCGGATCGATAGAAGGTCTGGCGCGCGCCGGTGGCCTTGCTCACTAAGTCGGCGCGATCCGTGTGCAGCCGCGCCACCGTCCATTCGCCTCGCAGCAGCGCTACAAGCCCCGCCGCCGCGTATCCGCGCTCGGGACGGTCGGGATCGACCCCGAAGCAATCCAGCACAGTCCAGCCCAGCCGCATCGCCTCCGCGCCGTGCCGGTCTAGAAACACCGCCGCATCGTTGACCAAGGATTCCCACGCGGGCGCCGAATAGCTCTCGGGCCTCGGCATGGTGGGAAGCCGCGCCAGCCCTTCGGCCCATGAGCGCGGATAGCCGCCGTCATATTCCGCGATGGCCGCGCGTTCCTCAAAATCGACCAGATCGGCAGGCGCTTCAGAATTTGAGGTTGGAGGGTGCCCCCCTGCTAATTCTGCTAATCGTGCTAATTCACACACCGCCTCAAGCGCCGGCGCATCTGGTTTAGCATCTTTAGCGAGATTAGCAGGGGCAGGGAGCGGCAGCGCCAGAAGCGCCCGGCCATTGAAGCGCGGGAACATCAAGCGGCCTCCACTTGGACGATCCGCCATTCCTTCGCTTTAGCGTCGGCGGGGATAAGCCAGCCGTGATCGATCAGGATGCCGACAACTTTGCGCGCCTCCGCCGCTTCCCGAACCTCACCCGGTCCGCGCTGGTAAATGTCGGAAAGCTTGAACGTCGCTTGCCCGCGCGCTTGCAGCCAGGAAAGCACTTTTTCGGCACGCCGGATTTGCTCGGATACGGAAGCGCCCGCAAGCAAACGTAACGCTTCACTACAGTAATGCTCGGCAAGCCGCGCCGCGCGGGTCATCGTCGTGGCGTCGATCGATTGCGCGTTCGGATCGTCGGTTAGGGTCAGCACCCCGGCAATCCGTGCCGCCTGTTCGGCAAGTTTCGATCCGAAAGCTTTGATCGGTCGCAGCTCGCCACCGTCGCCCAGCATCCCCTCAATGTGATCTTGAAAGCCGCTGAACATTCGCGCCGCGTCGGTCTCGAACGTCAGAACGGGTGGGGCCAGTTCGTTGCGCTTTCCTTCGGCTAACGGCAGCGGCATTTCGAGAATTGCCAGCAATCGGCCCTCGTAACGCTGGAGTGCCGCATAGCTTTCCGGGTCAACCTCTCGCACAAACCTAGTTCCCGCCGTCGCCTTCGGCGCCACGATCAACAGCCGCGCCAGCATGCCAATGCTTTCCGCGTCGGGATCACCCAGCAACTGATTCGCTATTCGGGCCTGAAGCATCAAGTGAAGCGACAAGCGCCGCCCATTCAACAGCAGCACTCCCCCTTCGTTTATGCGAACACGTTTGATTGCCTTGCCGTCCCAAGCGCCATTGAGTCCGGCCATCGTGCGGACCTTTGCCTCCGCACTCATTCCATGACCACCGACAAAGCCACCGCCTTCGTCGCTGAACAAGCCCAGCGAGGCATGGCCTTTTTGCATTACCCGGCATAAGCCTTCCCATGTCGGCTCGGGTGCCGTCAGCAGAGGCGCCAGCGGCTCGACAGGCTCGGGTCCGATATCCGCCAAGGCGACCGCAAGGGTGCTTGCGTTCGGTTCGCCCTTGGCTCTTTTCAGAACCGCCTCGCGTGCCTTCTCCCAAGCCAGCTTCGCATTCTTGAAGGAAGGCAGCTCGCAGTCGTACTGCGCTTGGAGTGCCGTCTCCCGCCGATTGATCGGCCCGAGGGCAAGCCGGTCGCATTGGCTCTTGCGCTCGCCACTCTCCGCGATGGTCAGGCAGAACAAAGATAGAGGCGAGACTTGCCCGTGCGGCAGTTTGATATTCCGCTGTCCCTGCGCGGCAAGAGCCGCCGCCGCAAGAACCGACTGCGCGCACATGGCGAGCGGCGCCTGCACAGTGTCATGGATCGCGCGCGCCGCCGTGCCAAGTATGTCGCCCAGATCGTCAACCGGGTAGCGTTCCGGGTCGGGAATCTTTCGCGACAAAGGTAACGGAGCTTGCGGCTTGTATTCGGGCGCAGCATTGAAAGCCTGTTTGATCAAATCAGACATGCGACACCGCCCGCGCAAGATCGTTGAAGTCTGTTCCGGGCTCGGGCGGGAGTGCGATTCGCACACTGCGCCCTTGGCGGGTCCAACGCTCGGCAGCGGCCTCCGCCGCTCGCTTTCCAACACCGCTCTCGTCGTTATCAGCGCCAATGATGATGCCGCTAGCGAGCGGCAGTTCGGGTAGCGCTAGCGCGGCAATATTGCCGGCGAACATCGCAGCCCATGTCGGAATTCCCGTCGCGTCCATCACGCTCAAACAGGTTTCCAGACCTTCGCCAATCGCCATGCTCGGGGCAGCGGGTGCCAATCGGATCGCAGCACCAGCGACGGCACCAAGCGTCTTTCGGTCGGGCACCACCGGCGCCTTGCCTGTGCCGTCCGAATCCAAGAAAGTTCGGTGGACCGCCACAACGTCACGCGAAGGCCAGCACGCGGCGCCGCAGACAATTGCGGGAAGCCGTTCGCCACTCTCCGTATGCAAGGCGCTCGGCGCGAAGCGGATCGTCTCAGGCAGCCTGCCACGGATACCCCGCACCTCTCGCAAGTATCGCTCGCCAATCGTGCCCGTGATCGGCTCCGACGCGCGCCAGTCTCGCGCCGCCAGTTCCGACATGCGCGCGGCCTTTTCTTGGCGTTGCCGGTGGCGCTCGGCTATCCGCTCGATAGCGGTCGGTACGGATGCGTCGGCTTGGTGGCCGTGCCCGTCCCATTGACCGCAGGCTTTCAGCGAGTCGAGAATGCCGCCGCCATCACGGCAATTCGCGCACCAGAACAACGCCCGGCCTTGCTCGCCTTCGCCTAGAACCAAGGCGCCGCGATAGCCGCACGCCGGGCAGTCGCCGCGCCACTGGTTCTTGCCGCTGGATTTGAGATTCAGCGCCCCCGCAAGGCGCCCCGCATCGCTTTCCATGATGCGCCTCAGGCCGCGTCAGACGCGCGCTCAGAGGTGTTCCGGCGCCGGAGGCTTGCCAGCCAGCGGTCCAGTTCGGCGCGGGCGTAAATGACGGCCCGCCCGGCCTTGGAATAGGCGGGGCCGTCACCCCGCAGCCGCATCTTGGCGAGCGTCGATTCCGCCAGCCCGAGATAGCGCGCCGCGTCGGGCGCTCGATAGTTTGTTCGATCCATTTTCTTCCTCGCTTGTCTTGCCGCCGGAACCGCCAGGGCATGCGAGGAAGATCGGGGGAACTCTGAGCAAAAGAAACCGAGAACGCTTTTTTGGATTCCGTAAATCTAATTTTTGGAATCTTGCCAGCGCTTGGAAACCCAAGCGGCGATAACGCTTCTCTGCAATGGTTGCTCACCGTCTTTGGAATGCTGAGAGAGCCAGTGCTCGGCCCACTGTGTCATCTCCGTTTTTGTGCGGAAGGGCGGCCCAGAAATTTGCCGCGAAACAATAGCGTCGATCAGAGGTCCCCAGGCTTGCTTCTTTGGTCGCCCGCTCCTTTGAACATTTTGATTGGCCATCGAACTATCTTTGAGGCCAAAAACTTCAGAGATTTGCGCGCGTCGTAGTCTTACAAATGTGGCTTCACCAATAATATCGCTTGGCCCTTTACGCGTCGGGAGGCTGCGGAGAATGGAGTTCGCTGGCCAGTCAAACAAAGATGTGCGCCCAAAATCTCTGCCATAGACCGCAGTGAACCATTCAGGCCCTAACTTGGCGTGCGTTGCCGAAGCTCGACCAAGTTTGGGGTTCAAGTTAAGCCAAACTGTTCCTTCAGCATCAATCCGCCCGCCCCAGCACGCGTTGCAGATCGCATAAGCTGCATCATCAAGTGCGCGAACAACGATATGGCTGTCATCGAATTGCCAGTTCTCTAAAGGGAACTCGACATTAACCGCGCGCTCTTGTGCTGCGGAAAGCAAATCATCGTGTGAAAACTCGATGCCATGCCTGCTGAGCCATGTGAGAGCGATAAACTCGACCGCATGAGCAAGAAGAATCCAATCGCCCTTACTCGTTGATACTCGAGAATCCGACTCCCAAGGCGGATCGTCGATCTTTTTCATTCTTGCCTCCGCAGGGCAGTCCGCAGAGTCAGCGACGGGGAAGCGCGTGCGGTTCGCGCTTGTTGGCTGGCCGGCCTATCCCCGTCAATAAAGATTATCGCGCAATGCAACGTGTCATGCGAGAGAAGTATGGCGCTGGCGTTTGGTACTGCCGCGCGGCTTGGGCAATGCCATTGGTTTGGCTGACCGATATCTCATCTATGGCAGTTTTTGCGGCTCGGCAAGATTGTTCAGACGACACTGTGACGCTCTCGACCCGTGATTCGATGGCGCCGCTCGGCGATGACACAAGCGAGACGATCAGCAGCATCCACTCCATATTCGAACCACCTCTTGACTGGACTGCGCGGGCCCCCGCGCTTGGTCAGATTCAGCCACGCTTTAGCGAAACAACCTCCGCCGTCTTGCCGCTCATCGCCGCCTCGATCCTCCGCGCGTTGCGATCCATCGCCGCATGCAACGGATCATCGGCCAAATGAGCGTACTTCTCAGTTGTGGCTGTCGTCGCGTGCCCTAGCATCTTGCCGACAAGGAACAGACTATCGCCCGCCATGACGGCGCCGCTGGCAAAGGAATGCCGTAGATCATGGATACGGACATCGGCAAGGCCCGCGCGCTCTTTCAGCCGTCCCCAGATATGCGGCAGGCCGACAAGATGCGCGCCCTCTTTGTCGCCCGTGAAAACATGCGGGTTCTTGGCGATGCGCGGAACCGATTGCAGCACCTTTAGGGCAGGCGCACCCAAGGGGATCGTCTTGGCACCGGTCTTTGAGTCGGGAAGGCGGATAACGCCGCGCTCCATATCGACCCAGGCCCATTGCAGCCCGAGTATTTCCATCTTCCGCGCGCCCGTCAGCACCAAGAGCCGCAGGGCGGCAATCGCAATTGGGTTCTCGCCAGCCTTCGGCGGCTGCGGTTTCCCTCCCGAAATTGCCTTGGCGCATCGGTCCCGCCAATCGTTCCACTCGGCTTCCGCCGCATCGAACGCAGCACCCAGGCGCCGTAGCTCGTCACCGGAAAGGAAGCGTTCCATTTTCTCACCTTTGAACAGCGCAACGCCGCTGGCGGGGTTCTCTTTGACGATGCCCTCGCGGATCGCCCAGGAATAGATGGACCGCAGCACCGCCACGACGCGCGCGGCAATGCCACGCCCGCCCTTGGTATCGGAAATCCCGCGCGGTTTTGTTTTGAAGCGCTTCTTGGTCTTACCCGCTGCGATGTCGCGCTGCATCTTCTCGATATCGTGGCGGCGAACATCGTTCGCGCGCTTGCCGCCCAATAGCGGCTTGATATGGCACTCGATGTTCGAGCGGTCGGTAGCAATCGATCGATCTTTCTTCGGGCGCCCCTTGCCCGGCACCACTAGCATCGGCGCGGCGATTAGGTAGGAGTCGCACATAGCCGCCACGGTGGGGACGATCCGCGCCGCTTCTAGGGCCTTGGCCGGATCGTTCCCCGCCTTGGCCTCCCGCAAGATCGTCTCCGCGCGCTCGCGGGCGGTGTCAGGCGTCCAGGGCGAGCCATGCTTGCCAATGGTGAAGAACCGCTGGGGCGCCTTTCTGCCCCCACCGACGCGGAAATAGACGATGTAGGTGGGCACGCCCCCCTTCTTGCTTTTTTGGAGCCGGACGCCAAAGCCCCGCAATTCGCCGTCCCAGACGGTCATGCCGGGCGCAAGGCTATCGACAATCCGCTTGGTGATCTTCCCGGCCATAACATCCACTGCGGCAAGCGCCCCGGGAGATTTAGCTAGCACCCAGCTAGCACCGTGGCGGAAACTCGGGATGCCTGTATCTCAGGAAATACCCGATTTATCTATGTCTATCGTAGTCGGGGAACCGCCATAAATCCAGATAAATAACATTCGTAATGCGCGGGTCGGGGGTTCAATTCCCTCCTGCGGCACCATTTTTCAAAATCGCAAAAGACCTTCGGCGCGGCGCAGATTTAGGCGGCGTTCTTCGCCGCGTCCTTCATCACGCCGGCGAGCAAACCATATGTCGCGGTCCATGCGGATTCGATGTCCGGCGTGAACTTGTCGCCCAGGCCCTGCTTCAACGTGAACAGAAGTGCGGCACCGACGATGTCGTAGTGCTCGTCTTTCACGCCATATTTGACGTGACGCGCGCCCAGCTTCGCCACCGCATCGGCGATCTTGTCGACTTGGTGTAGATTGGCGACCGCCGTGCCGATCATCTGCATCAGCTTCTTCTTCTGGTCCTTCATGTCTTGCGGGAACATCGCGCGGACTTGCGGCGCGGTCGCGAACAGGCGGTCGTAAAAAATATCCGCCGCCGTGTCGGCGATCGGCGCCACCAATTTGAAGCTCTCTTGGACGAGTTTGACTTGCTCGGGCGTCATCGGCCTTCTCCCGCCAATCCGGGGTTGGGGTCGGCAATCGCGCCGCCCGCAATTTATGGGGCGCAATTCTCCGAAATCGCCGCGATCTATGCGAATAACGTGCCGACCTCAGGTGGCAGCGCCGCGCAAACAACTATCGCGCCGGCGCGCCCGAGCTTCGCTCACAGCACGTAATAAAGCCCCGCCAGGACCAGCGCGATGGCGCCGTACTTGATGATGTTATAGGCGGTGCGGTTGCGCTTTTTGACGTTCTGCTTGATGTAGGCGCGCAGCTTGTAGATCGGCTTATACGCGGCCGAGATCCACGAGATTTTGCCTTGCGCGTCGGCACCCGTGAACTTGCTGACCACGCCGAAATCCAGCGCGTCGGCCAGCGGCTTGATCGGCCGCCACAGCTGCGTCTTCTCGACGTCGCAGAACAGGATGATGCGCACCACGTCCGTCTCGTTGATCGCGCTGTGCAGATAGGTCGGGTCGAACAGCAATTCCTCGCCGTCGCGCCACACATGCGGCACGCCGTCGAGCGTCAGCGCGCATTTCTCCGAATTCGGCGTCAGCAGGCCCAGGTGATAGCGCAGCGACGAGGCGACCGGATCGTGATGCCGGCCCAGGCGCGCGCCCGGCGGCAGCACGGTAAACAGCGCCGAGCGCACCGAGGGAATCGAATCGACGATCGCACAGGTCTGCGGGCATGCCGCTTTGGCACTGGGGTCGCATTCGCGGCTGTACCATTTGAGGCGGTAGAGCCGCCAGCCGCCCTTCTCGAACGTGTTGTAGCCGGGCTCGTCCTTCGCGGGCGCGCGGTTGAACACGCCCGCGTCGCGCAGCGCCTGCGCCTCCGCGCGGATGATCGGATAGGCGGCTTTCAACTGGTCGAGCCCCGGCACGATGCTGGCCGGATAGGTCGCCGATTGCTTGCCGCGCGTGAAAAACGTGAACAGGAAATTCAGCGGCGCGAACAGCATCACATGGTTCGCGAGATACCGGTGGAATTCGAGCCGGTCCGCGTAACGCGAATAGGTATAGGCGAAGGTCGCGCCGTAAACGCCCAACACCGCCGCAAATTCCCACTTCATCGCGTCCCTTTCCCCGCGTCGCAACTGTCGCTGGCGAAACTACCGAAGGGGATTCGCGCTGGCAAGCCAGCGCCGGAATCCGGCGTCTAGCGGATGCCGTCCTTGTTCGAGAAATCGAGCTGGACGGAGGCGACGTTGGCGCCCCATTCCTCGACAAGCGCCTGCTGACGTTCGCCCAGGCGCCGGTTCTCGCGCTCCTCCTCGACCTTCGCCAAGTAGCGCACCAGCATCGGCACGCCGTAATAAAGCGTGGCGCCCAGCAACGCGCCCAGGAACGGCCACATATAGGCGTTCAGCGTCCACAGCGGCGTGAAGCGCATATTGCCCACGACCGACAGCAGCACGAACGGCAGCGCGCCCGCGAGATTGAGCGCCCCCACCGCGAACACGCCGCGCTGCTCGGGATCGTCGTCCATCATCAGCATGGCGAGCGTGGGCAGGCCCGCGATCAGCAGATAAACCGCCGTCGTCGGCTGCACCACCAGCAGCGCCAGAAAAATCAGCGCCGCGCCGGACCAGGCGGCGGGCAGAAGCTTCGTGAGCGAGGAGCGCGGAACGATGGCCATCGATCCACGCTAACCCAAATGCAAGGCGAGCACGACGAAGAACAGCGCCAGCGCCAGCGAGCCCGCCGCCAGCGCCGCCGATTCCCGGCCGCGATAGATCGCCTGGCGCGCGCGGTCGATCATCACGAGATCGGCCTTGGAAAGTTTTTCGGTCGCGTTGGCGTATTCGGTTTTGGCCGCCCCGAAGCCGCGTTGATCGGCCTCCAGCCCCACCTTGTCGTCGACCAAGCGCACGAGCTCGCGCAGATCGCCCGCGATGATCGCGGCTTCCGCCTTGCTGCGGATCAATTCCTTGGTCGCGATGCGCTGATAGCGCTCGAGCGTGGGCCGCACCAATCCGGCGCATTCGCGCGCGAGATTGGGCAGCGAGCCGACGAGATAGGTTTCCTGCAATTCGGCGAGCAGGCGCAGCGCCGCAAGGCGCGCTTCCTCGTCCGCCGCCCCGCCGGCCAGGCCCCGCAGCGCGTTCTCGTCGGCCGAAACGCGCGCGGCAAGGAAGGCGGGCACATGCCGGTCGAAGCCGCGATTGGCGCCGTCTTGATCCTCCAGCGCGCGATCGATCTCGGGCAGCAAATCGCCGGCCGTTTCGACCCAGCCGTCGACGCTGAGCGGCGACAGGCACGGCATGCGCGGATCGAGTTCGTAAAGGCAGCGCTCCAGCCCCGCGCCGACGACCGGCTCGTTCGCCCAGCGTCCCAAACGCTCGAAGGCGTTGATGCGCCGCGTCGTGGATTTCTGGTTGGGGTTCGCGGCTTTCTGCGCGTCGGCCCATTCCAGATGCAGGCCCGCCCGGATCGCCGCGTCGATCGCGGGCAGCATCTGGCGGTCGGCGGTGAAGGCGCGGCCCAGGGCCGCGGCGATCCCGTCGGGCCGGAACGCGTAGCCCGCGACCCGCAAGGGTCCGGTCGGATCGAGCGCCATGCACGCGCGCGCGACCAGCGGTCCGTCGCCGTCGCGCGCGGCGGGGCTGCCGGGGCCGGACATGGTGTCGAGCTTGCGCGAAGCGATGTCGTCGGGCAAAGCGCGGCGCGCCCAATCGCGCAACAGGCCGGTGCGCAAAATCGCGGCGGCAGGCTGCGGGTTTTTGCCCATGGCGATCGCGATTTCGCGGCCCGTGCGCAAAAGCTTGCCTTCGAACAGGAAGGGTTCGCGCGCCTTGGGCGGCATGGTGAAGCGCGGCAATTGCGGGCGCGATCCTTCCGCCCATTTGGCGAGCGTGGCCAGCGACCAGCGCTCGTTCGGGTCGTCGCACAACAGCCCGCGCAGCAGATCGTACATTTCGGTCGGCGGATTGTACTTGCCGGCCAGCGCGTCCCAGCTGCCCAGCTCCATCCGCTTCTCCAGGATCTGCTCGTCCGTCAGATCGGCGAGCGGCCATTCGCCGCGCAGCAAAGCCAGCACCGTAACGCCCAGCGAAAACAGGTCGTCGCCCGGCGTGCCAAGCCCTTTGCCGTAGGAGTCGCAAATCGCCATTTCCAGCGTTTCGCACACGGCGGGCTGCATCGCGCCGGCGGGGCCGACGGTGGCGGGTCCCAGCGTCAGGCGCGTTTTGCCGTAGTCGTACCAGAACACGTTGTCGGGCCGGATCGCGCGATGCGCCACACCGCGCCGGTTGTATTCGGTCAGCACCTGGGCGGCCGGGATCACGAACATGCGCGCGAGCAGGCGCGCATCCATCGCCTCGATCCGCTTGCCTTTGCGCAGCAGCGGCGGTCCGGCCGGGGTTTCGTAGACCATGGCGAAACGCTGCGCGCCGTCGGGCCAGGTTACGGGCCCCGCTTCCAGCAGCTTGACCACGCCCGCATGTTCGTAAGTGCGCAACTGCGCGCAAGCGCCCACGCGCGGCAATTGTTCGGGACGCGCGACCAGCGCCACGCAAGCCGTGTCCGGGCGGGTCGAATCGCTGGCGGCGAAGGCCTCGGCCAGGGGGCTGGCCATGTCCAACACGGTTTGGGTCGGGTGGATCTTGATCCGCTCGCCCAGCGTGACGGATTCGCGGCCGCCCAGCGCGGCGCGCAAGCCCGCCTCGACGGCGCCGACCGTTGCTTCCGCCAATTCGCCGTCGTCGGCCATGAATCCGATAAACCCTTCCCGCCGCGCAAACGCGGCGCCGGGTATGGAGTTTCACGCCTTGGGCGCCGGGGTCAAGGGCCGGATTTTGGACGTTGTCAGGCGGGCTCGGGGTCGGCCGGCGTCAATTCCAGCAAGGCGGGCGCCTTGTCGATGATCTCCCGCAGAATTTTCTCCGCCAGATCCAGATCGTGCGTGGTGTCGCCCGGCAATTGGCCCAGGAAAGGCGGGCGCGACAGCGTGTTTTTGAGGTTGTAGATCGACCGCAACTCGCGCAGGAACACGTCCTTGGCGCCCAGCGGCAATTCCTTCTGATTGGCGACCGCGCCGATCAACTCGATCGAGGCCTTCAACATGCGCGTCATCGCGTGAACGCGCGCGGTCAGCAGCCGGCTTTCGAACCCGGCACGTTCCGCGTCGCCGGGGATCTTCTTGATCCGGTACTCGATCAGAATGCAGAATCCGTCGAAATCCGACGCGGCGTCCGAAAACGTCTTGTAGGCGGCGAAGGACGAATGCGCCACGCCGCTTTTGGCGTGGGCGATCGCCGCGTCGAGGGCGAGAGACTTCTCGTCCAAGGCGCCCAAGAAGCGTTCGGCCTCGGCGGTGGGGTTGACAGTGCGGGCCATGGCCTCAAAGGTGGCGAGAGGACGACATCTGTCCTTCTTAAACGCAGCCGATTAAACGACGATTAACCGCAATGACGCAATTTACCTTGTCCGAACTCGATGCCGCCGCCGAGCGTTTGCGCCGCGCTATACCGCCCACGCCGCAATATCACTGGCCGCTGCTCAGCGCGCGGGTGGGCGCTGAGATCTGGGTGAAGCACGAGAATCACACACCCGTCGGCGCCTTCAAGGTGCGCGGTGGCATTTTGCACATGGCCGATCTGGCTGCGGCGAAGCCGGGGCTGCCGGGCGTGATCTCGGCCACGCGCGGCAATCATGGCCAATCGATCGCCTTCGGCGCAGCGCGCGCGGGGTTGAAGGCGACGATCGTCGTGCCGCACGGCAACTCCACCGAAAAGAACGCCGCGATGCGCGCTTTGGGTGCCGAATTGGTCGAGCACGGCCATGATTTCCAAGCGGCCCTCGAACACGCGCGCGACTTGGCGGCGTCGCGCGGGCTTCACTTCGTCGGCTCTTTTCTTCCCGATCTGGTGCGCGGCGTCTCGACCTACGCGCTCGAATTCTTCCGGGCGGCACCGGCGCTCGATCGCGTTTATGTGCCGATCGGCTTGGGCTCGGGCATTTGCGGCGTGATCGCCGCGCGCGATGCGTTGGGCCTTGCGACCGAAGTGATCGGCGTGGTCGCGGAAAACGCGCCCGCCTATGCCTTGTCGTTCGAAGCGCATAAGCCCGTCTCGACCAACACCGCCGACACGCTGGCCGACGGCATGGCGTGCCGCGTGCCCGTCGAAGGCGCACTGGAGGTTATCTGGAAGGGGGCGGCGCGGATCGTGCGCGTTTCCGAAGCGCAGATCGAAGGGGCGATGCGCGCCTATTTCTCCGACACGCATAATGTCGCCGAAGGGGCGGGGGCGGCGGGATTGGCCGCAGCCCTCGCCGAAAGACATCTCAATGCCGGCAAGCGGGTCGGATTGATCCTGTCCGGCGGCAATGTCGACCGCGCGATGTTCGCGCGTATTATTTCGCAAAAGGACGACGCATGACCCAGGAGCTGTTCCGCGAGGATTCCTATCTCAAATCCTGCCGCGCGCGCGTGGTCGCTTCGGGGCCGGAAGGCGTCGTGCTCGACCGGACGGTTTTCTATCCGATGGGCGGCGGCCAACCGGGCGATACGGGCACGCTGATTTTTGACGACGGCAAGCGCCTTGCCGTGACCGACACGCGCAAAGGCGAAGCGGGGATTCTGCATCTCCTGGCCCCCGGTTCGGAAGCGCCGGCGATCGGCAGCGAACTCACCGCCGAGATCGATTGGGACCGCCGCCACCGCCATATGCGGATGCACACGAGTCTGCATTTGCTGTGCGCCGTCATCCCGGCGGGCGTGACCGGCGGGCAGATCGGGGCGGAGCGTTCGCGT
>VFQU01000343.1_pt1 | contig 44065 bp, 35 predicted proteins | sample 3512311 | NCBI WGS metagenome assembly VFQU01 (sample SAMN10412377, study PRJNA504923) | tailings metagenome | isolation source: Relicate 3 Philex TSF3 active mining site | place: Philippines: Tuba, Benguet | collected 2017-08-29 | reverse complement strand
AAGCCGTTCTGCGGCTACAACTTCGCCGACTACTTCGGCCACTGGCTGAGCTTCGCCGACGCCGGCGCGGCGCTGCCCCGGATCTTCCACGTCAACTGGTTCCGCAAGGGCAGCGACGGCAGGTTCCTGTGGCCGGGCTTCGGCGACAACCTGCGCGTGCTGGAGTGGATGATCGCCCGCTGCGAGGGCAAGATCGGCGCGGAGGAGACGCCGATCGGCCGGCTGCCGCGGCGCGCCGACATCAACCTCGACGGTCTCACCCTGTCGGCGGCCGACCTGCACGCGCTGCTCGACCTCGACCTGCCGGGCTGGCAGGACGAGCTGACCGCCGTCGGCGAGTACCTGACCGAGTTCGGCGACCGCGTTCCGGCGCTATTGGCGGCCGAGCACGCGCGGGTCAGCGCCGCGCTGGCCGAGGCGGCGGCGCCGGCGCCACAGAAGCGCAGCGCGGTGGGCTGAGTCCGTCGTGCGGGCGCCTGCTGGCGCCCGACGATCGACGGCGACTGCACGCCGGCCGCGGCAGGCTCCAGCGGTGCGCGTCTTCTACTGCCACCACTTCGTCCTGCCGCTGCCGCCCGAGCACCGCTTTCCGATGGCCAAGTACGCGCGACTGCATGCGCGCGTCGAGGCGGCGTCGGCGCGGCTCGGCATTCGTCTCGAGGAGCCCGCGGCGGCCGGAATCGAGGACCTGCTGCGCGTGCACGCGCGCGGCTACGTCGAGGCGATGCTCGACGGCAGCGTCGCGCCCGATCTGATGCGGCGGATCGGCTTTCCCTGGTCGGCGGCGATGGTCGAGCGCTCGCGGCGCTCTTCCGGCGGCACCATCGCCGCGCTGCGCGCCGCGCTGGACGGCGAGGGCGTGGCGGTGAACCTGGCTGGCGGCACCCACCACGCCGCGCATGATCGCGGCGGCGGCTACTGCGTGTTCAACGACAGCGTGGTCGCCGCCCGCCACGTGCAGGCGGCCGGGCTGGCGCGCCGCCTGCTGGTGGTCGACCTCGACGTCCACCACGGCGACGGCACCGCCGCGCTGTGCGCCGGCGATGCCAGCATCACCACCTTCTCGATCCACGCCGCGCGCAACTACCCTGCGGTCAAGCCGCCCTCGGACATCGACGTCGCGCTGCCCGACGGCACCGGCGACGCCCAGTACCTCGACACGCTCGCGCACTGGCTGCCGCAGGCGATCGACCGCGCCCGGCCGGATGCGCTGGTCTACCTCGCCGGCGCCGACCCCTTCGTCGGCGATCGACTCGGCTACCTGGCGCTGAGCAAGCCCGGCCTCGCCCAGCGCGATCGCGAGGTGCTCTACACGGCGGCTCGGCTGGGCCTGCCGGTGGCGGTGAGCATGGCCGGCGGCTATGCCGAGGACGTCGACGACATCGTCGACATCCACTTCGCGACGGTGGCGACGGCGGCCGGGCTGCAGGCGGCGGGCGCATGGGGCGACCCGGCGTCGAAGATCGGGGCAGGCCCCGTCGTCGGCGTCGCCGGCTCCGCTTAAACCCTTACGTCCCGCGGCGCATCCGAAGGATCATGCTCGCCGTGATCCCGATCGACGCCCTGCCTGCCGACGCCCCCGCCGAGGATGCCGACGGCGATCTCGTCCGCCGCGCCGCGCAGGGCTGCGCGCGCAGCTTCGAGGCGCTGTACCGGCGCCACGTGCGGCGCGTGTTCGGCGCGGTCTGGCGGCTGGTGGGCGGGGTCGAGGCGCGCGCCGAGGAGCTGACCCAGGAAGCCTTCATCCGCGCCTGGCAGGCCCTGCCCGGGTTTCGCGGCGACAGCGCCTTCAGCACCTGGCTGCATCGGCTGGCGGTCAACACCGCGCTGATGGATCTGCGCTCGCGCGCCGGCGGCATCGCCCGCGAGACCGACGACGCCGAGCTGGAGGACCACGTCGCACCCGCCGCGCCGAGCGGCCTGGCGATCGACCTCGAGGCCGCGGTGGCCACCCTGCCGCCGCGCGCCCGCGCGGTGCTGGTGCTGTACGACGTCGAAGGCTGGACCCACGAAGAGATCGCCGTCGAGCTGGGCATGGCGGTCGGCAGCTCAAAGGCCCAGCTCCACCGCGCCCGCGGCCTGCTGCGCCAGCGCCTGGGAGGACACCCATGAACGACTTCGAGCTTCGCCGCGAACTGCGCGCGCTTTCCGCCGGCCGCGATCCGCAGCGCGACCTCTGGCCGGGCATCGCCGAGCGCGTCCACAGCGCACCCGCTGCGCCGCGCCGGCCGCGCTGGCCCTGGCCGCTGGCGCTGGCGGCGAGCATCGCGGTGGCCAGCGTCGCCGGCCTGCTCTGGCGAAGCGCTCCTTCGCCCATCGACGACACGTCGCCGGACGACGCGCTTCAGGTCGCCGCGCGCGCCGCCAGCGGTCCGCTGCCGCGCGAAGCGCTGGCGCTGGAAATCGAATACCGCGCCGCGCTGGCCAGCCTGCCGACCACGGCCGCGCCGGCCGAGCTGCGACCCGCGCTGCAGGCGCTCGACGACAGCGCCATCGCCCTGCGCGAGGCGCTTGACCAGCGGCCCGACGCGGTCTACCTGCTCGAACAGCTGCAACGCACCTACGCCCAACGCCTGCGCCTGAGCCGCCCCGAGCTGCTCGGCTGAACCGCATACTCCCGAGGATCCGACGATGACGCTTTCGACTTCCACCCTGCGCGGACTGCCGCTGGCCCTGCTGCTCGCCGGCCTGCCGCTGGCCGCGCTCGCCGACGAGCGCATCGATCGGCTGCACCCGCTCGATCCTGATGCGTCGGTGACCATCGAGAACGTGCGCGGTTCGATCACCGTGCGCACCGCCGAGCGCGCCGACGCCCACATCCTGGCCACGCTCGGAGCGGGCGTCCGCGGCCTCGAGGTCGAGGGCAACCGCCGCCGGCTGAAGATCAAGGTGGACTACCCCGACTCCGGCGGCTGGAACCTGTTCGGCGGCGCCGCGGCCGGCGACAGCCAGCTCGACATCACCCTGCCGCCTGGCGTGGCGCTGGAAGTCAGCGCCGTGTCGGCCGAAATCGACGTCGACGGCGTGCGCGGCGCGCGCGCCGAGCTGCAGTCGGTGTCGGGCGGGGTGCGCTACCGCGGCAGCGCGGCCGAGCTCTCGCTGGAGACGGTCAGCGGCGACGCCCGCCTCGAGGGCAGCGCGCGCGAGCTGAGCGTGCAGAGCGTCAGCGGCGACGTCGACGCCGAGGTGGCTGTGGCGGAGCGCCTGCGCGCCGAATCCGTGTCCGGCGACCTCGACCTTCGAGTCGCCGGCCCGCTGCGCGAAGCCCGCGCCAACGTGGTCTCCGGCGACATCACCCTGCGCGCGGCGCTGGCGCCGGGTGGCCGCATCAACGCGCAGAGCCTGAGCGGCGACCTCGAGGTGACCCTGCCCAAGGCCACCTCGGCACGGCTCGACCTCACCAGCTTCAGCGGTCGCATCCGCTCCGACGCAGGCGAAGTCGAGCGCGAGGAGTACGGCCCGGGCTCCAGCCTGAAGGCCAGCGTGGGGCAGGGCGACGGCCAGGTGCGGCTGGAGACCTTCTCCGGCGACCTGAGCCTGCGTTTCGAGTAGGTCTCAGTCGAACACGAAGTCCGGCTTGCCCACCGCGGCGACGTTGAACTCGTCGACCGCGGCCAGCGCGGCGGCGAAGGCCTCCTGCTCGACCGCGCTGAGCTGCGGGTTCCACAGGTCGAGCAGCATCACCACGCGGGTCTGGTCGCTGTCGTTCCAGGCCTCGTGCAGGAAGGAGTCGTCGAATATCAGACAGCGGCCGGGCTCCCAGCTGCGCGCCTCGCCGGCCGCCCACAGCGCGCCGCAGTTCGGCGGCACGATCAGCGGCAGGTGGACGATCAGCCGGCCGTTGATGCTGCCGTAGTGGCGCGGAATGCGGCTGTTCGGCCGCAGCACCGAGAACAGCACCTCCGGTGCGTGCCGCGGGATGCGCATCAGCGGAAGGGTCTCCAGCACCTCCATCGTGCGCGGACAGCGCGCCGCGTTGGCGGCGATCGGCCGACCGTGGCGGTAGAGGTGGAAGGCCGACCAGTCGGGCGAGCGGTTGAGCCCGCCCCATTCGGCGGCCCGGCGCGAGTCCGGATCGAGCTGGATGTAGGGCTGGAAGCCCGCCTCACCTTCGCCGAGCAGCGCGCGCAGCTCGTCGAGGATCACCGGGTAGGCGGCTTCCAGCCGTCCGATCCAGGGGAAGTCCTCGCGCTCGAAGAAGGGTCGCGGCACGAGGCCCGGGATGTAGAGCGTGGCTGGCTGCTGCAGCGGATGGCCGGGCTCGGGTCGATGCTGCTCGATGTAGCCGTCGAAGCAGGCCTGGATGCGTTCCAGCGCCGCCGCGCCGTGGCGCTCGTGCAGCGGGCCGAGCACCGCGTCGACGGCGGCATGACGCGACTTTCGCACCAGCTGCCGGCCCTCGCCCAGCAGGTGGCGCACCTGCGGCGTGGCGTTCTCGAGCAGCCCGGGCACGACGTGGACCTGACGCAGCGCGGCGATGTACTCGCCGCAGGCCGGCGCGGTCGCCCCGGACTGCTGCAGGTAATAGCCCAGGTGCAGCCGTGCCGAGAGATGGTCCTCCTTCAGCGCGAGCAGGCCGCGCAGGACCTCGATGGCGGCGTCGAGGCGGCCGGTCTGGGCCAGCGCGATCGCCAGGTTGTGGCGGGCGTCGAGGTTGTCCGGGACCAGCGCCACCGCCCGCGTCAGCAGCTCGGCGGCGCCCGCGAATTCGCCGCGCCGGAAGCGGATCGCCGCCAGCCACTGCAGCGGGCGCGGTCGGCGCGGATCGAGCGCGAGAGCCTGTTCGAGCAGGGCGGCTGCGGAGGCCTCGTCGCCGGCCTGCAGGGCAGCGTGGCCGCGGGCGACGAGCTGGTCGACGGCGCTGCGCGCCGCATCGCCCATCGCGGGCGGAAAGTGGGAAGTGCTCACAGTGACATAATAGCCCGATGCCCGTCCCGGCCCCTTCCGCCAACGACGAAGCGGCGGCCACCGAGGCCTGGACCCGGCTCTGGCGCGCCGGTGCGCTGCACTCCTGCGGCTGCGCGTTTCGCGACAACTACGAAGGCGCGACCGCCGACTTCTGGCGCGGCCGCTTCGCGGCGCTCGACGACGGCGCGCGGGTGGTCGACCTGGGCACCGGCAACGGCGCCATCCTGCTGCTGGCGCGCGAGGTGGCGGCGGCGCGCGGCGTGCGTTTCGCGCTCGACGGCGTCGATCTTGCCGACATCGATCCCGCCGCGCTGCCAGGCGCAGAGGACCGATACGCCGGCATCCGCTTCCATCCGCGCACGTCGATGGCGGCGCTGCCGTTCGCCGACCGCTCGGTCGATCTCGTCTGCGGCCAGTACGCGCTCGAGTACGCGCCGTTCGCGCCTGCGGCGGCGGAGATCGCCCGTGTGCTGGCGCCCGGCGGACGCATCGCCTTCGTCCTGCGCGCGATTCGCTGATCCTCGAGACCACCCGCGACCAGCTCGAAAGCTTCGCGGTGCTCTTCGAGGGCAGCCGGCTGTTCGACCACGCGCGCCGGCTTGCGGCGCGCCTGGCGGCCGCGGCAACGCCCGAGTCGCGCCGTGCGCTGGCCGCCGACGCCGGCGCTCAGGCCGATCGCGAGCGACTCAACCTGGCCGTCGGCCAAGTCGCCGACCGCATCGCGCTGGCCGGCACGCCCGATGTGCTGCAGGACGCGCTGCAGGCCGTTCGTGACGCGCTCGCCCAGGCGCATCGCCTGGGTGTCTTCGCAACCGATCGCCTGCTGGCCGAGCGCGCCGCGGCGCTCGCCGGCGAACGCGAGCGCCTGCGCGATCTCGACCGCGCCGCGCTCGACCGGGCCACGCTCGAGGCGCAGATCGCGCACTGGGCTTCGCTCGGCCTGGTCGACCTCGCGGTCGATGCGCTCGACCACGCGCCCGGTCGCAAGCTCGGCTGGACCCTGGTCGGCCGGCGCGGATGACGACGACGCTGGCGGCTGCCCAGGCGCTGCATCGCGCAGGCGATCTCGCCGGCGCCGAGCGCGCCTACCGTGCAGGCCTCGTCGCCAGGCCGGGCGACGCCGAGACCGCCCAGCAACTGGCCGTCCTGTTGCTGCAGACCGGGCGTCCGGGTCAGGCCCTGCCGCTGCTGCAGCGGCTCGCCGCGGCGCGCCCGGGCCTCTTCGACGGCTGGTTCCTGCTCGCGGTGGCCTGCCGCCAGACCGGCGCGCTGGCGGCCGGCATCGAGGCCGCCGGACGCGCCTCGGCGCTGCGCCCGGCAGATCCGGCCGCGCAGGCGCTGCTCGGCAGCCTGAAGGTCATGGCTGGCGCCTACGCGGAGGGCGCTGCGCTGCTGAGCCGGGCGCTGGCGGTCGAGCCCGACCATCCCGACGCGGCGCACTACCTGGCCATCGCGCATCATCGCCGGCAGCGCTGGGACGAGGCGCTGGCCGCGTACCGCGACGCCGCGCGTCTCACCCCCGACGACCCGCGCCTGCACTACAACATCGGCCTGTGCGCGGAGGCGCGCGGTGATCTCGATGCGGCGCTGGACAGCATGGCGCGGGCCCACGCGCTGCGGCCGCGGCGCGCCGACGCGCTGGCCCGGCTGGCATGCCTGCAGGCGATGACCTGCCGATTCGACGACGAGGCGGCCAGCGTCGCGGCGCTCGAGCGTCTGCTGGCGGAGGGCGGGTCTGCCGAGCCCGACGATCGCGTCGAACCCTTTGCCTTGACCTTCCTGCCCTTGTCGGACGCGGCGGCCTCCGAGGTGCTTCGCCGCGCCCGTTCGGCCATCGAGCGCGAGGTCGCAGGGCTGGGCGGTCCGCTGCCGCCGCCTGGGAAGTCACGCCAGGGCCCGCTGCGGATCGGCTACCTGTCCGCCGAATTCGGCGACCATGCGGTCGGCGGGCTGATGCGCGATGTCTTTGCCGCCCACGATCGCACCGTCTGCAGCGTCCATGCCTACTCGCTGCGCGACTATGCCGATCCGGTCGCAGCGCGGATCCGCGCCGGCTGCGACGCCTTCCACGACTGCGCGGACTGGCCGACCCGGGCGATCGCCGAGCGCATCCGCGCCGACGCCATCGACGTGCTGTTCGACCTGTCCGGCTTCACCCTCGGGGCGCGCCCGACGGTGCTGGCGCTGCGGCCGGCCCCCGTGCAGATCGGCTACCTCGGCTTCCTGCACGCGTATGGCGGCGACCTGGTCGATTACCTCGCCCTCGATGCCGAAATCGCCCCACCGGGCGGCCGGATCGGGCCCGAGGCGGTCATCCGTCTACCGACCTGCCTGCTGCCGGTGCACGCGCTGCCGCCGGTGCCCGCCGTGGACCGCGCCCGCTGGGGATTGCCCGCCGGCCGCGCCCTGCTGGCCTCGTTCAACAACAGCTACAAGCTGGACCGGGCGCTGCTGCGCTGCTGGGTCGAGATCCTGCGCCGCTGCCCGCGGGCCGACCTGGCGATCTACCTGCCCGGCGAGGCGCGCGATGGATTCCACGCCGGCTGGGTGACCGCCGGCGGCGATCCAGCCCGTCTCCACTGGCTCGACAAGCTCGGCTATGCCGACCACCTGTCGCGCGCCGCCGCCTGCGATCTGGCGCTCGATCCGCTGCGCTACCACGGCGGGGCCACCTCGGTCGCGGCCCTGGCCGCCGGCCTGCCGGTGCTGTGCTGTGCCGGTGACCGCCCCCTTCGGCGCATGGGAGTGAGCCTGAATCGCTTGCTGGGTGCCGAGGATCTGGTGGCCAGCGACCCGGCCGACTACGTCGAGCGGGCGGTGCGTCTGGTCGACCGGCCCGCCCGGCTGGCCGAACTGCGGCTGCATCTTGCATCGCCCGCCGTCCGTGCCCGGGTCGCCGATCCGGGGCGGATCGCCCGCGCCCTCGAGGCCGCCGCCGCCGCTGCGTGGGCGCGCTGGGAGGCCGGTCTGGCCCCGACCGACCTCGACTGCGGTTGAAGCGCATCGCGGTCGGTGCGCCGGCCCGGCCCGGTCACGCATGTATAAACAGGTTAAAAAAGTGCTACGATCCGCCCGCTCGCTTTCCCGGGTTCCTGCGTCTTGCGGGTGCCGTTGGCTTTTCGGGGAGCGGCTACGTGGGCACACCCACCAACTCACAAAGCCCTTCTAGAGCTGTCCTCGACACTCAGAATTCGTTGGAGAAACCGAATGGAATTGAATCGTAATCTGCTCAGCGAAGCCGTCCGCTACGGCCTGGCCGCAGGCGCTGTCGGCCTGTTCGCCCTGCCGGCCGCCCCGGCGTTCGCCCAGGACGACGACGCGTCGACCCTCGACCGCATCGTCGTCACCGGCTCGCGCATCAAGCGCGCCGAGGTCGAAGGTCCGAACCCCATCACCGTCATCAACCGCGAGGACCTGGAGGTCAAGGGTGACCTGTCGGTTGCGGACGTCCTGCGTTCGTCGACCTTCAACACCTTCGGCTCATTCCAGCAGTCGTCGGGCAACACCGCCCAGTCGCAGGCCACCATCAACCTGCGCGGTATCGGCTCCAACTACACCCTGATCCTGCTCGACGGCCGCCGCGTGGCGGGTTCGCCGGTGCTGGGCGCCTCGGTGCAGAACCTCAACGCCATCCCGTTCGCGGCGGTGGAGCGCATCGAGATCCTGCGCGGCGGCGCGTCGGCCATCTACGGTTCCGACGCAGTCGGCGGCGTGGTCAACATCATCCTGCGCAAGGACTACGAAGGCCTGAACATCACGGCCGGCATCGAGCGTCCGACCCGCGGCGAGCCGAACGCCAATTCGGGCTCGATCAGCGGCGGCGTCAGCTCCGACCGCGGCAACATCACGTTCGTGATCGACCATCAGGAACGCGAGATGATGTTCAATGCCGATCGTCCGACCGGCATCCCGGGCCTCGACCCGGCGGTCGGCCTGTCGGCCTTCGGCTTCCCCGGCACCGCCTACGTCTACAGCTCGACCAACGGCACCTTCTCGGGCGACTTCCTCGGCAGCTTCGCCGATCCGCGCTGCCCGAGCGCGCTGGGCGCCGACCCGCTGTTCCCGAACTCGGTCCGCGTCGAGGGCTACTACGGCAGCCTGTGCTACTTCAACTTCGCCGCCGTCTCGGCCAACGAAGCCTCGCTGCGCCGTGACAGCCTGATGGTCAACGGCAACTTCGAGATCAGCGACGACATCCAGGCCTTCGCCCGCGCCACCTACACGAACAGCTTCTCGTTCGGCCGCTACGCCGCGACCCCGATCACCGGTCCGTTCCCGACCATCGCCGGCAACAACCCGAACAACCCGTTCGGCGGCGACGCGCTGCTGCTGTACCGCTTCGTGGCGGGCGGCAACCGCGACAGCAACGTCACCGACAACAACCTCGACCTGCTGGCCGGCCTGCGTGGCGCGCTCGACCTGTTCGGCGGCTCGAACTGGGAGATCGGCGTCCACCACAACCGCTACAAGATCGACAACGTCGGCACCGGCTACCTGATCCGCCAGCAGCTGCAGCCGCTGATCAACTCGGGCGTCTTCAACCCGTTCGGCGACCCGCGTGACCCGGCCTTCCAGGCCGCCGTCGCCCGCGTCAGCCACACCACGCTGCAGAACTCCGAGTCGCGCTTCTTCGGCGTCGACGGCCAGCTCAACTTCGACCTGATGGAGACGGCCAACGGCCCGATCTCGATGGCGACCGGTTTCGACTACCGCGACGAGTTCTTCGAGGACCTCGTCGACGCCCAGTCGGCCGCCGGAAACGTCGCCGGCACCGCCGGTGGCAACGCGTCCGCTGAGCGTGCGGCCTACGCCGTGTTCGCCGAGGCCTACATCCCGCTGCTGTCGAACCTGGCGCTGGACATCGCCGTCCGCCGCGACCATTACAACGACTTCGGCAACGCGACCAGCCCGAAGGTCTCGCTGGAATGGCGCCCGATGGACACCCTGCTGGTGCGCGGTTCGTGGGGTGAGGGCTTCCGCGCCCCCAGCCTGCAGCAGCTCAACCAGTCGCCGCAGCAGTCGTTCAACGGCGCCCGCGACATCCGCGCCTGCAACGGCCTGATCCCGTTCAGCGCCCCGTACAACCCCTGCAACACGCGCCAGTACGAGAACCGCACCGGCGGCAATCCGAACCTGCGTCCGGAGGAGTCGGAGAACTGGGGTGTCGGCTTCGTGTGGAGCCCGCTCGACCGCCTGAACATCACGGCCGACTGGTACGACATCGAGCTCGACCAGCAGATCGCCCCGCTGGCCCTGCAGACCATCCTGAACCTGGAAGGCTCGACCGATCCGGCCGACAACGCCCTGGTCGCCGGCCTGGTGCAGCGCAACCCGAACACCGGCGCGATCATCATCGTCAACCGCACGCCGCTCAACCTGTCGGGCTTCAAGACCGACGGTATCGACCTGAGCGTCGACTACGCGTTCGACAGCGACTACGGCACCTGGAGCCAGCGCCTCGACTACACCTACGTCAACAGCTTCGAGACGGAAGGTCTGCCGGGCACGGGCTTCGGTGACGCGCTGACCGGTTCGGGCTTCGTGCCGGATACCCGCGCCGCGCTGACCCTGGGCTGGGCGATGGGCGACTTCGGTGCGACCCTGATCGGCGACATGATCGGCGACAGCTCGCAGACCATCACCGTGGCCGGCCAGCCGATCACCGTGAACATCCCGCACTGGGTCACTTGGGACCTCCAGGGCACCTGGAACACCCCGTGGCAGGGCAAGGTCACCGTCGGCGTGCGCAACATCGGCGACAAGGCACCGCCGCTGGACAACCAGATCATCAGCTCGCCGTTCTACCTGAACAGCCAGTACGACTTCTACGGCCGCGTGCCGTACGTCCGCTACGAGCAGAACTTCTGATCGAGCTGTCCAGAGCTGCAACGTGACACCCCGCGGCCCGCCTCTCGGCGGGCCGCGGTCTTTTCGGGCCCCGGAATGGCGCCGGCTGGCGCTAACCTATGCGCCGACCCGCCCACGCCGGAGCCCCGCATGCCGCACGCAGCCACCAGCGAACGCCTGGAGAGCCATTTCCCGGTGCAGGTGCTGGTGCGCGACCACGCCGGAGCGGGACCGCTCAACCAGCGCCTGTTCGAGGTGATCGCCGGCCTCCGCCAGCGCGATGCCGGCAGCGAACGCGACGCCGTGGCGATGCGCCAGTGCACCACCATGGGCGGCTTCCAGACCGCAGGCGACAGCGATTTCCTCGATGACGCCGACCCCGCCGTGCGCGAACTTCGCGACGCGATCGTGCTGCCCGCAGTGCACCGCTATCTGGCCCAGGCGCTGCAGGCCAATCCCCTGCTGGTCGACTTCCGCCTGCACAGCTGGGCCAACCTGCTGCGCGCCGGCGATTGGCAGGCGCCGCACATGCACCCCACCGAGTTCAACGTGGCCAGCGGCGTCTACTACGTGCGCGTGCCCGAGGCGCCCGAGCCGCAGGGCTGGATCGAGTTCATCAATCCGCATCCGATCTCGACCTTGCACGGCGACCGCAGCAGCCGGCGGCACCCGCCGCGCGAAGGCCAGCTGCTGGTCTTTCCGCCGTACTACATGCACTTCGTCCACCCGTTCGCCGCGGCTGGCGAGCGGGCCATCGTCTCCTTCGACGTGCGCCTGCGGCCGGCGCGCGGATCAGGCTGACGCCCGCGCGTCGAGCGTGTAGCCGAAGCGCCGGGCGTAGGGCGCCAGTTCGTCGAAGAACGCTTCGAGCTGGCGCCGGTAGCGCCGCCAGCGCTCGCGGGCGTCGAGATAGACCGGCTTCGCCACCTGCTGGTAGCTGCTGGTGGTGACGCGCTCACCGCCGCCGTGTTCGTGGTGGTGCAGCACCGCGTCGTCCCAGGTGAGGTCCAGGTCGGCGAGCAGGCGGCGCAGGTGCGTCTCGGGGGCGGCGACGAGGTCCTCGTAGCGCAGCGTGGTGATGGGATGGACCGCCGAGGCTTCGGCGGCGAGCCAGGCGTCCATGAAGGCGCGGTAGTAGGCGACGGCGTCGGCCAGGGTATGGAAGTGCCAGTTGGCGGCGTTGGCGGCGAACGGCTGCATGAAGCAGCTCAGCACCACGTCGCAGGGGTGGCGCTGCAGGAAGATCACCCGCGCCCGCGGGAACAGGCGCTGGATCAGCGGCAGGTGCGGACTGCGGTAGGGGTGGGTGTCGACGACGCGCTCGATGTCGTCGCCGCCGCCGCAGGCCGCGACCCGCGCGCGATGGTGCGCGCGCAGCCGCTGCAGCCCTGCCTCGTCGAGCGCGGGCAGCGCGTCCGGGTAGCCGCCGGGCAACGCATCGACGAAAGCAATGCAGTCCTCGATCGTCGCCTGCTCCTCCAGCGAGTCGAGCGCGGAGTGCGAAGCCAGCATGCGCCGCAGCAGGGTCGTGCCCGAGCGCGGAAAGCCGAGCAGGAAGATCGGCCGCGCGGGGTCTGCGGGCAGCGCCGGCCAGCGCGCCGGCGGGTGATCCCGGCAGAGCGCCGCGATCCGGCCGTAGCGTGAGCGCAGCGTGGCGGCGTCGTCCGCCAGGGCGACCGCGCCGCCGCGCGCCAGTCGGTTGGCCTCGCTGAAGGCGGCGAACGCCGCGTCGGGCTGCTGTTCGGCGTCGAGCAGCTGGCCGAGCTCGTAGTGGCAGCGCATCGCCACGCGCAGCGGCAGGCCGGCCGGATTGATCGAGCGCATCGTCGCCAGCGCCCGCGCCCGCTCGCCGCGGCGGCGGTCGAATATGGCCGATTCGAGGCGCAGGCGAGGGTCCTGCGGCGCGACCTCGAGACCGCGGCGCAGCACCTCGGCCATCTCGTCGAGTCGGCTTTCGACTTCGAGCAGGCCGGCCAGCTCCGCCCAGACTTCCGGGTCCTGCGGCAGCAGCCCACACGCGTTGCGCAGCGCGGCCTCGGCCTCGGCGCCGCGATGCTGCTGGTTGAGCAGGACGCCGAGATAGAGCCAGGCCAGCGGATGCGGCTGGGGGCCCTCGAGAGCGCGGCGATAGGCAGCCTCGGCGCCGTCGGGCCGGCCGAGCTGGTGCAGCGCGAGCCCGGCATGGACCCGGGCGTCGGCGTCGTCCGGCGCGGCGTCGAGCCGGCGCTGGAAGGTCGCCAGCGCCTCGGCGGGACGTTCGGCGGCGAGCTGGGTCTTGCCGAGGTTGAGCGCCGCGCCGCGCGCCGCAGGGCGCAGCCGCCAGGCGGTGGCGAAGGCCTCGCAGGCCGCATCGAGACGACCTGCGGCGCGTTCGGCGACGCCGAGGCTCTGCCAGGCCGGCGCGAAGTCGGGCGAGAGCGCCAGCGCGCGACGGAACGCATCGAGCGCCTCGACCGGCCGGCCGAGGTTGTGCAGCGCGCGGCCGAGATGGTTCCAGCCGGCCGCATCGGGCGCCAGCGCCAGCGCGCGTCGGGCTGCCTCGGCCGCCTGCGCAAAGCGGCCCGCGGCGTGCGCGGCGACGGCGTGCGCCAACCAGTCACCCGCATCGGCCGGCGGGTTCGGGGCCGGCAGCAGGCGAACCGCGTCGTGGATGCGGCCGTCGACCACCAGGCCCTCGCGCAGGGCGGCACGCAGCGAAGGGTCGCGGGCCAGCGCAGGATTCGCCAGCAGCGTCGCCTCGGCCTGCCGCCAGTCGTTTCGCTCGATGGCGGCGCGCAGCGCCTCGCGGGCTTCCGTGCTCATCCGGTGTCGCGGCCTCGGGGTATCGGGAGTGACGCATCGGCGCCGGAATCGCTGAACGACCCGGCGCGGGCGGGCATAATGCGCGGCATTCCCCCTTCAACGCCACGCGCCGCCCGTCCGGGGCCGCGCCGCAGGAGTGCCCCCGCGTGTCCAGCCAGCAGCCGGTGACCAAGCTCGAACTCAATGCTACCCGGATGTTCCCGTCCTGGCTCGCCGAACAGAACGCCAGCATCGCGGTGTCGACCTACGAGACCGGCATGCTGTTCCTGATCGGTGTGCGCCCGGACGGCACGCTGTCCTACTTCAATCGCGCCGTGGCGCGCTGCATGGGCCTGGCCGCCAGCCAGCAGACGCTGTGGGTGGCCACCATGTTCCAGCTCTGGCGTTTCGAGAACACGCTGGCGCCCGGTCAGGTGCACAACGGCTTCGACGCCTACTACGTGCCGCGCGTGGCCTGGACCACCGGCGACGTCGACGCCCACGATCTGGGCGTGACGCCCGACGGCCGGCCGGTGTTCGTAAATACCCTCTACAGCTGCCTGGCGACGGTGGACGAGCGCTACAGCTTCCGCGCGCTGTGGCACCCGAACTTCATCACCCGGATGGCGGCCGAGGATCGCTGCCATCTCAACGGCCTGGCGATGGTCGACGGCCGGCCGAAGTACGTGACCTGCATCAGCCGCAGCGACGCGCCGGGCGGCTGGCGCGACTTCCGCGTCGGTGGCGGACTGGTGATCGACGTCGAGACCAACGAGGTCGTGTGCTCCGGCCTGTCGATGCCGCACTCGCCGCGCTGGCACAACGGCAGGCTGTGGGTGCTGAACTCGGGAGCGGGCGAGGTCGGCTACGTCGACCTGAAGACCGGGCGCTTCGAGCCCGTGGCGTTCTGCCCGGGCTACCTGCGCGGCCTGAGCTTCATCAACAACTACGCGGTGGTCGGCCTGTCGATGGGCCGCGAGAACACCTTCGGCGGGCTCCCGCTGCAGGCCGCGCTGGAGAGCAAGGGCGCGATGGCGCGCTGCGCGGTGCAGATCGTCAGCCTCGATCGCGGCGACGTCCAGCACGAGATCCGCGTGGTGGGCGACATCCGCGAGCTCTACGACACGGCGGTGATCCCGGGCGTGCGCGTGCCCGGCACGGTCGGCTTCATGTCCGACGAGATCTGGAAGCGCATCACCCTCGAAGGTGACCTGGACTGAACCCATGCCCGGCGCGACGCCCGGCCAGCGCCTGCAGGCGGCCTGGGACGCGCATCGGGCCGGACGCCGCGAGGAGGCCGAGCGCGCCTATCGCGCGCTGCTGGCGGAGTATCCCGGCAATGCGGCGACGCTGAACCGGCTCGGCATCCTGCTCGCCGAGCGCGGGCGGCACGGCGAGGCGCTGGACATCTTCGTGCAGGCCGCCACCGCGGCGCCGGCCGATCCCTCGCCGCTGCTCAACGCGGCGCGCAGCGCGCTGGCCCTCGGCCTGCCCGAGCGCGCCGAGTCCGCCGCCGCCGCCGCGCTGCGCCTGGGCGCCGGCGCGACGGCCTTCCAATTGCTGGCCGGCGCACAGCGCGATCTCGATCGTCTGGCGGCCGCGACGGCCACCCTTGCCGAAGGCCTCCGTCGTTTCCCCGATGATTTCGGCCTGCGCTTCAATCTCGCCGCCTGCCACGCGCTGGCCGGCGAGTACGCGTCGGCCGAGCAGGGCTACCGCGCGCTGCTCGAGGGGGCGCCGCGGCGACCGCGGGTTCTGCACGGGCTGGCCAACGCGCTGGCTGCACAGGGGCGACGCGATGAGGCCGAGCAGCGCTACCACGATGCGCTGGCTGCAGCGCCCGATTCGGCCCATGTCCTGCTCGACCTGGGCCTGCTGCTGCTGCAGTGCGATCGGCCGCTGGAGGCGCTGGATCGGCTGCAGCGGGCGCTGGCGCTGGCGCCAGCGGATCCGGCGGTGATCGCCCCGCTGGGCATCGCCGCCTGGCGGGCCGGCGATGCGGGCGCGATCGCGCGCCTGCTCGACTGGTCGCGGTTGCTGCTGTCGACGGAGGGGCCGGTGCTGTCGCCCGCGGCGCGCGAGGCCCTGGTCGATGCCCTGCTCCGGCATCCGAGCCTGCAGGATGCGCCGCCCCTCAAGACCACCCGCGGTGGCGGCCAGACCGGACGACTGGGCAGCGAGGAGGCGGGGCCGGTCGGCGCGTTCGTGCGCGCGCTGGAAGCCCGCGTCGCTGCCGCCCTCGAGCCGTTCGCGGCCGGCCTGGCTGCGCTCGACCATCCCCTCGCGCGGGCGCGCCCGGCCCGCTGGCGCATGCACGTCTGGGCCACGCTGCTGCGTGGCGGCGGCCACCAGGCCTCGCACCTGCATCCCGCCGGGTGGGCGAGCGGAGTGCATTACCTCGCCGTGCCGGGCATCGACGAGCGCGCCACGGACGGCTGGATCGAATTCGGCACGCCACCCGACGCGCTGGCCCGCGACGACGGCATGCCGACGCTCGCGCTCCGGCCCGAAGCCGGCCGGATGCTGCTGTTCCCGTCCAGCAGCTACCACCGAACCCTGCCGCATCGCGGCGAGTCGCTGCGGATCAGCATCGCCTTCGACGTGGTGCCCGAGCGGGCGCCCGACTGAGGCTCAGCCGGCCTGCGGCTGCGGCGCGCCGTTGATCCAGGCGTTGAAGGCCACCACGATGCGCGGCCGCTGGCCCCAGTAGGGGAAGACCTCGTGGAACACGTAGGAGGGGAACAGCAGGAGCTGCCCCACCTGATGCCGCGCCTCGAAGCCCCCGCCGTGGTACTGGCCCTGCCAGTGACCGTTGCCGGAATCGAGATACATGCCGCCGCCGACCCGCGGGTCGAGGAACCGCACCGTCCCGCTGCGCGGCTTGTCGGCCGGCGAGTCGCCCGGATCGACGCAGAAGATGCCCGACCACGAGGCCATCGGATGGTTGTGCACGCCCTGGTGACCGCCGTGACGGGTGACGTGGAACCACGAGTGGTACTGGAAAGTGAGCGCGTCGTAGACGGCCGGCGGAAAGGCGCTCAGCTGCTGCACCGTCGCCGCAAGCATGTGGTGGATGAAGCCGAACAGCTCCTGCACCGGCGCGTCCGGCCAGGTGTGCAGATCGAACGGGCTTTCGAACACGCCGTGCTGCGCGTCGCGGGCGATCGGATTGCGCGCGGCGTCTCCGCGCGCCTCGTGGGCGAGGAACAGCTCGGTCAGCGACCGGCACAATCCTTCCGGGCGCTCCATGCGGGCATGGGCGAACGGCACCGAGAACAGCGGGGTGATCTGCGGCGTCGGCACGCGTCAGGCCCTGCGGCCGCTCACAGGTCCTGGTGGTAACGGATGTACGGCGTGCGGGTGTCGGCGTCCCCGGTGCGAGGCAGCGACGGCAGGGGCCATTGGCTGGCATCGGGCTGGCCGAGCAGATTGCGGGCACCGACGGTGAATCGGGCGTGCCAGGGCGTACGCCAGGACACGCCGAGATCGAAGTCGATCCACGACGCCTGGACACCGCCGGGCACTTCGATCAGGCGGCCGGTGAGGGTGCCGGAGAAGTCGCCGATGCCGCCGCCGAAGGTCAGCGTGGTGGTATCCCAGCGCAGCGGAAGACCGCCCCACGGCAGGCCTGACTGCTGCGCGCGCCCGGCGGTCCCGTCGAGCTCGAGCCACCCCGTGCGGCCGATCCTGCGGCCCGCGCCCATCTGCACCTGCCAGGCGTCGATGGAGAGCCCGGGCAGGCCGGCGATCGTCGCGGACAGCCCCGGAGCGCCGCCGTCGATCACCGCGAGGCTGGTCGGGCTTCCCGCCTCCAGCCAGGACAGGCCGAAGCGCAGGTCGAAACCGCTCTCGGCGGAGTGCCAGACACCCTGCAGTCCGACCTCGCGGCTCACGGCGTTCTCGAGCATGGGGTCGTCGCTGCCCATGTCGGCGAGCAGGCAGTGCTCCCCGAGTGCCCCCAGCGCCGCGGCGATGCCGATGTTGCCGCGGCACAGCAAGGCCAGTCCGGGCTCCGCCTCGAACGAGAGTTCGGCGCCCAGTCGTCCCGGCGTCGCCTGGGCGAGGCGCAGCGTGGCCCCGGCGGGCCGTTCGGCCCCGAGCACGCGGTCGAGCGCCCGCGGCGAGCCGGACGCGGATTCGTCGAGCAGCAGGAGCGCCTCGATCCGGCCACTCTCCTGGCTGAGCACGGGCAGCACGCGCGGCGTCTCGGCCGACACTGCTCCGGCGGCGCAGAGCGCGCAGGCGGCCATCCATCGGCGAGGGGCGTGAAGCGGCTGCAAGATCGGAGCGTCGGTAGGAAGGGGCGGGCGGGACTGCGCAGTCGGACCGACGCCAGGCACGGCGAGTTCCGCAGCGCGGGTGAACGCGTCGACAGGATACGCCAGAAACGATTCGTTAACAAAATCCACCGGCGTGCGTGAGTGCGCGAGCGCGGACGGACGGACGGCGCGTCGCCCGCCGTCGGTCGGACTGCGCCCGGCGTGCGGGCTGCTAGACTCGGGGTTCGGGGCAACGGGGGCGCGATGGGTCCGGATGCGGCCATGCGTAAGGGAAGCGCGGCATCGGAGCGGGCGTCCGAGCCGGTGCCGCCGCGCGATCAGATCGTTCTCGCCGGATCGACCGGCGCCGAGCTTGCCGCCGCCCTGCGTCGCGCCGCGCCGGCCGATTGCGTCGCCACCAGCGTGCAGCTCTGGAGCGAAGACGGCCAGGCCCTGCGTCTGCTCGCCTCCGACGGCGCACCGCCCGGACCGGAAGACGCCGCCTGCGCACGCGCCTGCCTTGCCGGTGCGAACGCGCCCGGCGGCGAGCGTCGGGTGTGCCTGGCGATCGGCGAAGGAGGCGATCGCCGCGGCGCGCTGCTGGTCCACGTCGAGGAGGGCGTATCGGCGGCGCTGCTGACCTACCTGCACCACGCCGTGAACCTGCTCCAGCATCGCCTGCCGGCGGCGATCGAGCTGGATCGGCTGCATCGTGCGGTCGAGCGTCTGGCCGAGACCGAGCGCCTGCAGCATGCGCTCTACGTGATCGCCGAGCTGGCCAGTTCGGCAGCCGACATGAAGACGCTGCTCGGAGGCCTGCACCGCATCGTCGCCGAACTGATGTACGCCGAGAACTTCTTCATCGCGCTGCTCGATCGCGGCGGCAAGCAGCTCCGTTTCGCCTACTTCCACGACGTCGTCGACGACGATCCGCCGGATCCGGACCAGCCTTACCCGCTGGAGCATTTCCGCGGCTCGCTCACCGCCCACGTGATCCTGAGCGGCGAGTCGCTGATGGGGCCGTCGGAGTCGCTGGAAGCCGCGATCGGCGGCAGCGCCAGCGGCGAAGGGCCGCAGAGCGTCGACTGGCTGGGCGTGCCGCTGGCCGCCGGCGGCGAAACGCTCGGCGCGCTGGTCGTGCAGAGCTACGTCGAGACGCGCCGCTACAGCGAGCACGAGCGGGCGCTGCTGACCTTCGTCGCCCGCCACATCGCGACCGCCCTGCTGCGCAAGCGCGCCCACGACGAGCTGGAGGAGCGGGTCGCCGAACGCACCGACGCGCTGCGCGAGTCGAACCGGCAGCTGCGCATCGAGGTCGAGGAGCGCCAGCGCGGCGAGCAACTGCAGGCCGCGCTGTTCCGCATCGCGGAGCTGGGGTCGGCGAGCGATTCGCTGGACAGCTTCTATGCCGCCGTGCATCGCGTGGTCGGCCGGCTGCTGCACGCCGAGAACTTCTACATCGCGTTGCTCAGCGAGGATGGTCGCGAGGTGGAGTTCCCCTACTCGGTCGACGAGAAGGATCCGGTCCGGCCGCGGCGCAGGCTCGGTCGCGGCATGACCGAGTTCGTCCTGCGCACCGGCCAGCCGGTGCTGGCCGACGACGCCGTGCACGCCGAGCTCGCCAAGGGCGGCGAGGTGGTCGCCCACGGCGTGCTGGCGCGCTGCTGGCTCGGGGTGCCGCTGGTGTGCGACAGCGGCACCGTCGGCGTACTCGCGGTGCAGTCCTACGACGACGAACACGGCTACACCCGGCGCGACCAGGAGCTGCTGACCTTCGTCGCCTACCACATCGCCAACGCGCTCGAGCGCAAGCGCGCCGCCGAGCGGCTGCGCCTGGCCAATGCCGAGCTGGAGCGCCGCGTGGCCGAGCGCACCGAGGCGCTGTTCGCCGCCAATCGCGACCTGCGCCTGCAGATCGCCGAGCGCGAGCGTTTCGAGCGCCAGCTGCAGTTCGCGGCCACCCACGACGCGCTGACCGGCCTGCCCAATCGCGCCAGCTTCCAGCAGCACCTGGCGCAGGCGATGTCGCTGTACCGGGCCCACGGCGACCGCCGCTTCGCGGTGCTGTTCCTCGACCTCGACCGCTTCAAGGTGATCAACGACTCGGTGGGCCACCTGGTCGGCGACGATCTGCTGAAGGAAGCCGGCAATCGCGTCGCCGGCGTGGTCGGTCAGGCGGGGGTGGTCGCCCGGCTCGGCGGGGACGAGTTCGCCGTCCTGCTCGATCCGCTCCGGCACGACGACGAGGCGCTCGAACTCGCCGACCGCATCATCGCCGCGCTGGACGAACCGATCCGGGTGGCCGGCAAGGAGCTCTTCACCTCGGCCAGCATCGGCATCACGGTGGCGCGTACCCACTACAGCGATCCGGACGAGCTGCTGCGCGACGCCGACGTCGCGCTCTATCGGGCCAAGGCGCGCGGGCGCCGCTGCCACGAGATGTTCGACGAGGAGCTGCGCCGCGAGGCCCTGCGCCGGCTGGAGGTCGAGGGCAACCTGCGGCGGGCGCTGGCACGCGACGAGTTCGAACCGGTCTACCAGCCGATCCAGGCGCTCGACGGCGGCGGCGTGATCGGCTACGAGGCGTTGATGCGCTGGCGCCATCCGCAGCGTCACCTGCTCTCGCCCGGCGAGTTCCTGCCGATCGCCGAGGAGTCCGGCCTCGCCGAGGCGATCGACTGGCAGGTCTACGAACTGGTTCTGGCGCAGTCCTGGTCGCTGCCCGATCCCGGCGCCTACGTCAGCATCAACGTGGGCGCGCGGCACTTCCGCTCGCCGACCTTCGTCGACGACCTGCTCCGCCTGCTGGCGCGCTACGAGTTCGCGGCCTCGAGGCTCTGCCTCGAGGTGACCGAGAGCGCCCTGCTGGAGGACCCGGCCCATGCACGCAATCTGATGCGCGAGCTGCGCGCCCGCGGCATGCGGCTGGCGCTGGACGACTTCGGCACCGGCTATTCGTCGCTGAGCTACCTGCACCAGTTCCCGCTCGACGTGCTCAAGGTGGACCGCTCGTTCGTCGAGGCGCTGGGCGCGGAGAACAGCAGCAACGCGCATGCCGTGCTGCGCGCGATCTGCTCGCTGGGGCGATCGCTGGGCATGCACGTCGTCGCCGAAGGGATCGAGACGCGGCGCCAGCTCGAGACGCTGCGCCTGCTCGGCTGCGACTACGGCCAGGGCTACCTGTTCGCGCAGCCTGCCTCGCTGGAGGCGCTGCGCAGCGCTCGCGGCCTGCCCGGCACGGCCTGAGCGGGCCAGACGCCGCGTCAGTGTGCCGGGCCCCCGGGCGGCGCGCTGCCGCCGCCGGCGAAGAGCTGCTCGATGTCGATGCGGTCGAACAGGTAGTGCCGGCCGCAGAACTCGCAGGCGATGTCGGCGCTGCCGGAATCGGTGAGCGCCGCCAGCGCCTCATCGTGGCCCAGCGACACCAGCATCGCCCCGACCCGCTCGCGGGTGCACGCGCAGTCGAAGCGCAGGGCCTGGGTCCCCAGGATCTGCACGCCGTCCTCGTGGAACAGGCGGTGCAGCAGGACCCCCTCGTCGGTGCCCAGGAGTTCAGCATCGCCGAGCGTGTCGAAGATCGCCTGGGCGCGGTTCCATCCGTCGGGATCCCGCGATTCTCCGGGCAGCTGCTGCAGCATCAGGCCGCAGGCGCGCTCCTCGTCGGCGGCGAGCAGCAGGCGCGTGGGGAGCTGTTCGGACTGGGCGAAGTAGGCCTCCAGCGCCCGGTCCAGCCGCTCGGCCTCGAGCCCGACCATGCCCTGGTAGCGGGTGCCCTCGCGCGGACCGCGCGGATCGGTCTCGATGGTGATGGCGAGCAGCGCGCCCGGTCCGAACTCGCGTGGCCCGAGGCGCGCCGGCAGCGGGTCGCGCCACAGCGCGATGCCGCGCAGCCGGCCGCCGCTGGCGTACTCGCCGAACAGGGTGCGCAGTGCACCCTCGCCGCGCATCTGGATGCTCAGTCGGCCGTCGATCTTGCTGTGCCCGCTCAGCAACGCCGCGCTGGCCACGGTCTGGCCGAGCAGCGCCGCCAGCGCAGGCGGGTAGGGCGTGCGTTCGCGGATCGCGGTCCACGCCTCTTCCAGCCGCACCAGCACGCCGCGCACGCCGCTGCGCTCGATGACGAAGCGGTGCAGGTGGTCGGAAGCCGCGGGGCCTGCGCTCACGACGGTCGGCCTTGTGCAGAATCAGCGCCGGGCGAGACGATTGCGGGGTGGGACGGCATGCGGGAACCGGATCGGACGAAGACGCGATTATCCCACCCTCGGCCGCCATGACCACGCGAAGCCGGTCGGGGTCCGGCGGATCGGGGCCCGCGCGTGGCCGCGCGCGAAGGTGGCTGCGCCGTGCGATGGTCGCGGCGATGATCCCGGTGCTGCTCAGCACCGCCCAGGTCGCGCTGCTGCGCTGGCTCGATCCACCGACCAGCGGGGTGATGCTCTGGCGACGCCTCGAGGCGTGGTCGGCCGGCGCGGCGCTGGCGATCGACTACCGCTGGCGCCCTTACGCCGAGATCTCGCCCGCGCTGGCGATCGCCGTCGTCGCCGCCGAGGACCAGCGCTTCCCGACCCACCGCGGCTTCGATGCCGAGGCGATCCGCGCCGCCTGGGCGCGCCGCCAGGCGGGCGGCTCGCTGCGCGGCGGATCGACGATCAGCCAGCAGGTAGCGAAGAACCTGTTCCTGTGGCCCGAGCGGAGCTGGCTGCGCAAGGGGCTGGAGGCCTGGTACACGGTGCTGATCGAGGCGCTGTGGCCGAAGCGGCGCATCCTCGAGATGCACCTGAACCTCGCCGAGTGGGGCGAGGGTGTGTTCGGCGCGGAGGCCGGTGCGCAGCGGCACTTCGGCGTCGCGGCGGCGGCGCTGTCGCCGTCCCAGGCGGCGCGGATGGCCGTCGTGTTGCCCAATCCGCGCGCCTGGCGGCCGGACGCCCCGGGCCCGGTGACCCTGCGCCGCGCGCGCTGGATCGAGGCGCAGGTGCGCCAGCTCGGCGGCCCCGCCTACCTGGTCGACATCGACGCCGACCGCTGAGCCGTGCGCCGCCCCGCGGCCGCTCGGTTACGATGCCCGCCCGACGCGGGCAAGGCAGTGGCGATGACCCAGACGCTGGCGGTGGTGGTGCCGGCCTACAACGAGGCGGAAGGGCTGGCGCAGTTCCATGCGCGGCTCGTCGCCGTGCTCGACCGCCTCGATCTCGTCGCCACCGTGGTCTACGTCGACGACGGCAGTCGCGACGCGACGTGGTCGGTCATGGCCGGCCTTGCCGCCGCGGACGCGCGGGTCCACGCGCTGCGGCTGTCGCGCAACTTCGGCAAGGAGCTGGCGCTGACCGCCGGCCTCGACGCCGCCGACGCCGATGCCGTCCTCGTGATCGACGCCGACCTGCAGGATCCGCCCGAGCTGATCCCCGAGTTCGTCGCGCGCTGGCGCGAGGGTTTCGACGTCGTCTACGGGACGCGCCTGGCGCGCGACGGCGAGAGCTGGCTGAAGCGCTCCACCGCGTCGGCGTTCTACCGGCTGATGGAGCGGCTGTCGGCGACGCCGATCCCGCGCGATACCGGCGACTTCCGGCTGATGTCGCGGCGCGCGGCCGAGGCCCTGCGCGGCCTGCGCGAACGGCGTCGGTTCATGAAGGGCCTGTTCGCCTGGGTCGGCTTCCGCCAGGTCGCGCTGCCGTATCGCCGCGACCCGCGCCACGCCGGGCTCAGCAAGTTCAACTACTGGCGCCTGTGGAACTTCGCGATCGAGGGCATCACCTCGTTCTCGACCGTGCCCCTGCGGCTGGCCACCTACCTCGGCCTCCTCACTGCCGTGCTGGCCTTCGGCTACGGCCTGTGGACCATCGCCAAGACCCTGCTCTGGGGCGACCCGGTGGCCGGCTATCCGTCGCTGATGACCGTGGTGCTGTTCCTCGGCGGCATGCAGCTGATGGCGCTGGGCGTGATCGGGGAGTACCTCGGGCGGCTCTACGACGAAGCCAAGCAGCGACCGCTCTATCTGGTCGCCGACGTGGCCGGTGGATCGATCGCGCCGGCCGGCGACCCGGCCGCCGAGGCGCTATCATCGGCGCAGCGCCGCTGAGGGAGGACCGTGATGCGAACCGTCAGCCAACTGCTCGACGACAAGGGACGGCAGATCATCGCCATCGATCCGGCCTCACCGGTGCTGGAAGCCATCCGGCGCATGGCCGAGCACGGCGTCGGCGCGCTGCTGGTGATGGAGCACAACCGCCTGGTCGGCATCGTTTCCGAGCGCGACTACGCGCGCAAGGTGATCCTCAAGGGTCGCTCCTCGGCCGACACGAAGGTTTCCGAGATCATGACCGCCGACGTGCTCAGCGTCGGGCCCGAGCGCAGCGTGCACGGCTGCATGCGGCTGATGACCGAGCATCGCATCCGCCACCTGCCGGTGCTCGAGGATGGAGTCGTGGTCGGCATGCTGTCGATCGGCGACCTGGTCAAGGCGGTGATCGAGGACCAGCAGCAGGAAATCGCCCAGCTGCAGCAGTACATCAGCGGCTGAGCGCCCCCACCCACGAGCACCCATGGCTGCCGCCGAACTCGAGGCGCTGATCCGGCGCTTCGCCGCCCGCGTGCGGGCGCAGATCGCCACCCACCGCCTCGACCGCCACGGCATCGACCCCGAGGACGTCGAGCAGGAAGTGCACATCCGGCTCTGGCGCGCGCTGGAGCGTGACCCGAACGCGGTCCTTCCTGCGTCTTATGTGCAGAAGGTCGTTGCCAGCGTGCTGGTCGACGCCGTCCGCCGGGCCAGCCTGCGCGCCACCGAGGCGCTGCCCGAGGACGACGACGGCGGCGCGCAGGCGACGCTGGCGCAGGATCCGCGTCCGGACCGCTGGGCCGACGAGGCGCAGCGGCTGAGCCGGCTGGCGGTCGCCATCGACGCGCTGCCGGAGCGGCGTCGGCGTCCGCTGCAGCTCTACCTCCAGGGATTCACCATCCCCGAGGTGGCGGAGCTGTGCGAGCTGACCTTCGATGCAGGCCGCAAGCTGGTCTATCGCGGCCTGGCCGAGATCAAGGAACGCCTCAAGGCGATGGGTGAGGAAGGCTTCGATGACTGACCACGCACTGCGCAGCGCCTATCGTGCCCTCACTGCCGGCACGCATCCGGCGTCGCCCGACGCGCTGCTCGCGCTGGCCGAGGGCCGTTCGCTCGGCGATGGCCGCGATGCGGCGCTGGGCGAAGTCGCCGGTTCGGCGCGCGAAGCCGACCTGCTGCGCGCGGTCATGGCGCTGGCGCCCGACGCCCGGGCGCTGTCCGAGGACGTCGCCCGCCTGCGCCGCCGGCCCGCGACGGTCGCGCCGCGCCGCCTGCGCTGGCTGGCGCTGGCCGCCTGCATCGCGCTGGCCAGCTTCAGCGTGTCACTGCTGCGCACCTCGCCGGTGGACTCCGCCGGCGGCGCGCCGACGCTCGCCGCGCCGGCCGGCGATGCCATCATGTCGGCCTCGTTCGAGGGCGACTCGGTGGCGACGCGCGACGAACCCCGCATCTTCAGCGGCGACTTCGACTCCTGATCGCAGCGGCCGCCCGAGCGGCCCCTCGCCCCGCGTTCCCCGGCGTCCGGCTCAGCCGGCGTGCTCGCGCGTGGCCGCGAAGTGCACGCCCGGCGCGCGCTCCCGGGCGAGCTGCAGGTTGACCCGCGTGGGCGCCAGATAGACCAGCTGGTCGGCGGCGTCGAGCGCGAGGTTCATCGCGTTCTTCTCGCGGAACTCCTCGAGCTTCCTCGCATCGTCGCAGGCGATCCAGCGCGCGGTGGTGACCTGTACCGGCTCGAAGCTGGCGTCGACGCCGTATTCGTCCTTGAGCCGATAGGCGACGACGTCGAACTGCAGCATGCCGACCGCGCCGAGGATCAGGTCGTTGCTCATCAGCGGGCGGAAGAACTGCGTGGCGCCCTCCTCGCTGAGCTGGGCCAGGCCCTTCTGCAGCTGCTTGAGCTTCAGCGGGTCGCGCAGCCGCGCGCGGCGGAACAGCTCGGGCGCGAAGTTGGGGATGCCGGTGAAGGCCAGCGGCTCGCCGGCGCTGAAGGTGTCGCCGATCGAGATGGTGCCGTGGTTGTGCAGGCCGATCACGTCGCCCGGCCAGGCCGTGTCGACGATCTCGCGGTCGCTGGCCATGAAGGTCAGCGCGTTGGCCAGCTTCACCTCCTTGCCGGCGCGCACGTGCAGCGCCTTCATGCCCGCCTCGTAGCGGCCCGAGCACACGCGCAGGAAGGCCACCCGGTCGCGGTGCTGCGGGTCCATGTTGGCCTGGATCTTGAACACGAAGCCGGAGAACGACTCCTCCTCGGGCGAGACCAGGCGCGTCGTCGTGGCGCGCGGCCGGGGCGAGGGCGCGTGTTCGACGAAGAAGTCGAGCAGCAGCTGCACGCCGAAGTTGTTCACCGCCGAGCCGAAGAACACCGGCGTCTGCCTGCCGGCCAGGTAGGCGTCGAGGTCGAAGGGGTGCGAGGCGCCCTGCACCAGCTCCAGCTCGTCGCGCAGCTCGGCCAGCATCTGCGTGCCGATGCGCTGCTCCAGCTCGGGATCGTCGAGCGAGGCGAAGATGGTGCTGTCCTGGCGGGTGAAGTTGCGGCCGGGTTCGTAGAGGTGGACTTCGCCGCTGATCAGGTGCACCACGCCCTTCAGGCGCGAACCCATGCCGATCGGCCAGGTCACCGGCGCGCACTGGATGCCGAGCACCGACTCGACTTCGTCGAGCAGGTCGATCGGGTTCCTGCCCTCGCGGTCGAGCTTGTTGATGAAGCTCATGATCGGCGTGTCGCGCAGGCGGCACACCTCCATCAGCTTGATGGTGCGTTCCTCCACGCCCTTGGCGACGTCGATCACCATCAGCGCCGAGTCGACCGCGGTGAGCACCCGGTAGGTGTCCTCGCCGAAGTCGGCGTGGCCGGGCGTGTCGAGCAGGTTGACGATGCGCCCCTCGTAGGGGAACTGCATCACCGAGCTGGTCACCGAGATGCCGCGTTCCTTCTCCAGCGCCATCCAGTCCGAGGTGGCGTGGCGCGCGGCCTTGCGGCCCTTCACCGAGCCGGCCATCTGGATCGCCCCGCCGAACAGCAGCAGCTTCTCGGTCAGCGTGGTCTTGCCGGCGTCCGGGTGCGAGATGATCGCGAAGGTGCGGCGGCGCCGCGTCTCGCGCAGGTGGTCTGACATGGGCATGGCGGTGCCCTGGTCAGGCCCGCGGCAACGAGAGGGGCGCGCATTATCGCCGGGAAGCGCGGCCCGACACAGTCCGTCGCGTTCAGCGATCGGCCACGGCCGCGTCCGTCGCGCCGAAGACCGCCGCGAAGCGCGCCCTCGCCGTCGCCGGCGCGGCAGGGTCCGGGGCGATGTAGATCTCCTCGGCGAAGCTGTCCATGCGCAGGCCGAAGGCGGCCAGCGCAGTGCGGCTGTCGACGCCCGCGCGCCCGTCGAGCGCGGTTGCCAGGAACGGCCCGAAGTCGCTTCCGGTCAGCGCCCGGCAGTGGCGTTCGATGTCCGCCAGCGCGTAGCGCGCGTCCGGCCGGCCGAACTCGGCGAACAGCGCGGCGGCCAGCGCGTCGAGCCCGACGCGGTCGCCGCTGCGCAGGCGCAGCTCGGCGTCCAGCGCCAGCGCCGCGAGCGCGCCGCCGCCGTAGACCAGCAGGCGGTTGGGCTGCTTGTCGCGGCCGGCCTCGCGCACGCCCAGCGTCGATCCCTGCAGATGGCGCGCCAGGACCCAGCGGCGCTGCGCGTTCTCCAGCCGCCTGAGCACCAGGTCGCGATCGACCAGGCCGTTGCGCGCCATCGTCGCCACCGTGAGGTAGTCGGTGACGCCTTCCTTGAACCACTCCTCGTGGAAGTCGGCCGGCACCAGCGACAGGCCGTTCCAGAAGTGCAGCAGCTCGTGGGCCATGGTGTGGCCCCAGACCACGCGGTTCTCGGGCGTGGCGTCGCCGGGGATGAGCTGGCTGAAGCTGCCGGCGAAGGCGCCGCCGTCGCCGCTCGCGCCCTCGCCGATCACCACCAGGTAGCGCCTGGCCAGCGGCGCGCCGCCGAACAGCTCGGCGTAGCTGCGCGCCTGGGTGGCCAGCAGGTCGCGGAACAGCGGCAGCCGGGCGCGGTAGCGCGGCTCCAGCACCAGGGTCAGCTCGAGCCCGCCGGCCTCGATCCGCTCGGCGGCCGAGGTGCCCACGAACAGCACGTTGTTGAGCAGCTCGCGGCGACTGGCCGGGCGGAACGCGTTCGGCCGGTCGGCGGCAGGCCAGGGCGTGTGGGCCTGCCAGCCCGGCGGCAACACGAACTCGACCTCGAACGGACCGACCATGCGCTCGCCGCCGTCGGCGAACAGCAGCGTGGAGCCGCGGAACAGCCAGCCCTCGGGGCCGCGGTAGGCGACCTCCTCCTTGCCCGCCGGCCAGTCGTGGCGGTCGTGCTCGAGCACCACGTGGTAGTCGAGGCTGACGCGCTGGCCTGCGCGCAGGGCGTAGTCGCCGAGTCCGAGGTCGCGCGGACGCAGTCGATCGCCGTCGGCGGCGCGCACCTCGAGGTCGCGCACCAGGCTGGCGTGGCCGAGCGGCAGGGCGGCGCTGGGCGACACGTCGAACATCGACAGCATCGGCGCATCCAGCCAGATCGACGCGGTGACGTGGACTCGACCGCCGGCGTCGTCGATCTCGACGCGGTAGCGGTTCGGCTGCCCGTCGTGCTGCGCCAGCGGCGGCAGCCAGTCCGGGCGCAGCACCGGCACGGCGGCGGCGCAGAGCGCCAGCAGGCCCAGGACCAGGAAGATGCGCATGGCGTGTCGTTGACGGGAAGACAGCGGGTTGGAGACGGCCGGCTGCGCTCCGGTTGCATGCCCGGCCGCCGTGTTCCGCCATCGCCAGCCGTCCATCGGGGCCCTGCATCCGGAAAGGCACGGAGTGCGTCGCCATGCCGCGGTCGACCCGCACCGCGACATCCTGGTGGGGCGGTCGGGAACACGGTGTCGCCGCTCCTGCCGATCATCCGGCGGGCGCGCACGCGCATGCCCAAGCGCACCACCACGCTGCCGGCCTGCAGGTGCGCGTGCACCGCCATGCTGCCTTCCTGGTGGAGGATGCGCAGGTGGTCGGCGTGGCTGCCGAGCCTCTCGCGGTCGAGCCCCGCACCCTCGAAGTGGCGCTCCCCCTGGGTCACCGTGCCGGCGCGCGCCGCAGGCACTCGTTGCCCTCGGCCCAGGCGAAGTCGATGCCTGGCCCGAGGCGTCGTGGTGGCTGAAGCTTCCGCGATGGCCCTGCGCCCCGTCGGTCGCTGCCGGCCAGCGGCGCCTGATCGAGCGCGTCCTCGGCCCGCGCGCGCGGGTCGCCGGACACCGCCCGCGTCGACAGGCGTCGGCGATGCGCTCAGTCCGGACGCGCTCCGAACAAGCCGAGGTGAAGTGCGCGATAGACGTCGCTCGAATCGATGGTGCCCTGGATCAACCGGGCCCCGGGTCCGATGCCGCGGGCGACGGTGCCGCCCGCCATGTCGCTGTCGGAGGCCCACACGACGTAGAAGGGCACGCGCACGCCGCGGACGTCGGGCGCACTCAGATAGGGCTGGCCGCCGGCGGAGGCCAGCGGCAAGCCGTTCTCGCTGCGTGCCGGAAGCGGGCGCGGCAGCTCGTCGAGGTCGTCGCTGGTCGCGTTCATGCCGCCGTTGTCCGAATCCGACGCCACCACGATGGTCAGCGTCGGGTCGCGTTCGGCCGCGGCCAGCGCGATCGCGATGGCGCGGTCGGCACCGGCCGCAGCGTCGAGCGTGGCGCCGACGTTGTTCTCGCCCGACAGGTTGTCGGTGCCCTCCTCGTTGCCGACCAGCAGGTAGCCGCGGGGATTGCGCGTCACCCGCGCCAGTGCGGCGCTCACCATGACGTCGAAGCGCGGCGCCTGCGGCTGGAAGACGGGCAGGCCGCGGGCGGCCAGGGTCGCCTCGTCGGCCTCGTTGAAGGTCTCTTCCTCGGCGAACAGCCCGAGCAGCGGGGTGTCGTCGAGCGGCGCTGACGCCAGCTCGTCGGCGCTGAACACCACGCGGTAGCCCGCCTCGCGCGCTTCCTCGACCAGGTTGCGTCCGTCCTCGCGCACGCCCTCGCCGTGGCGTCCGCGCGTGCCCCTGGGAAGGAAGAACATCTCGCCGCCGCCCAACGCGACCTGTGGCCGTGCGGCGAGCAGCTGCGCGGCGATCGTCGCGTCGTCGTCGCGGTCGGCGACGCTGGCCAGAAAGGCGGCCGTGCCGGGTTCGGTCAAGCTCGATGAGTTCACCAGCGCGACCGACTTGCCGGCGGCGATCGCCGCCTCGGCCAGCGACTCGCGCCTGCCCGACGCCGCGACCGGCTTCTCGCCGTCGACCATGCCGAAGCTGTCGAGCCGGGCGCGCACCCCGTAGGCATGGGTGGTGGCACCGCCGTTGGAGGATGCGTTGACGGCATCCAGCATCGGGCCGACGTAGATGGCCACCTGCGGCAGTCGGTCCCAGGCCAGCCTGCCGTCCGGACCCACCTCGCGCAGCCGCAGCACGCTCCAGGTGTTGGCGCCCATGCCGTCGGGGTGCAGGAAGATCGCGCTGCCGGCGGCCGACGCACCGCATGGCGTGCCGCCGAGGATCAGCGCCGCCAGGGCGCCGGTGAATCTGGAAACGCTGCTCATGCTCCCTGCTCCTGTGGTTTGGCCGACGGCCGCACTGGCGTGACCGGTGCTGTGCCATGGCCGTGCGGCGAACGCGATCGGCGCGCGGACGCACTGACCGTGCCCGCCAGCATCCGGCTTGCGCCGGATCGGCTGATTCCCTCGCCGCAGGCGGCGGGCGCGAAGCGCGCCGGCCGGCCCGCGCAGCGCCGGATCAGTAGTCGAAGCGCACCCCGGTGATCCAGTAGCGGCCGAATTCCTCGAGCTCCAGCACGCGGCTGGCGCTGCCCTGGAAGCGTCGCTGCCGGCTGTCGGTGATGTTGTTGACGTCGAGGAACAGGCGCAGCTGTTCGGTGAGCTGGTAGCTCGACGAGAAGTCGAGGATCTCGCGATCGTCCCAGAACACGTTCAGCTCGCTGTCGCTGACGTCGAACTCCTGGATGTACTTCGAACGGTAGTTGTAGGACAGGCGGGCGTTGAGGCCGTGCTTCTCGCAGAAGACCGCGAAGTTGAAGTTGTCGCGCGAGGTGCCGGGAAGCTCGGTGCGGCCGATGCCGAAGGGCAGGTTGGCGCTCGAATCGGCGTAGGTGTAGTTGGCGTACACGCCGGTGCCGTCGAACGGCGCGGGCAGTCCGTCGAAGGTCTGCTGCCAGGCCAGTTCGAGGCCCTGGATGCGCCCGCTCTCGCCGTTCTCCGGGCGGGTCACCCGGAAGCCGTCGAAGGGTCCGCCCTCGATGTCCGAGGTCGCGGTGAAGATCGGGTCCTCGAGGTCCTTGTAGAAGGCCGCCAGCGAAAGCAGGCCGAGCGGGCGGATGTAGCGCTCGATCGAGACGTCGAAATTGTGCGAGTAGGTCGCGTCGAGGTCGGGATTGCCGGCCTCGGCCTCGCGATCGTCGTCGCTGATGACCAGACGCGGCACGGTGTCGATGAAGTTGGGCCGGCTCAGCGCCGTCGACCAGGACCAGCGGACGATGGTGTCGGGGTCCATCTCGAAGCGGAAGTGCAGGCTCGGCAGCAGGTCGTCGTAGTCGCGCGACACGCTTACCGGCGTCGCGGTCTCGGTGTCGGCATCGAACTCGAAGGCGCGGCCTTCGGTGTCGGTCTGCTCGAAGCGCAGGCCGCCGATCATGCCCAGGCGATCCCATTGCGCGTCGAGGCGGACGTAGCCGGCGAGGATGTCCTCGGCGGCCTCGTAGTCGCTGACGATGGAGTCGGCGACCAGCGGACGCAGGTTGGCGGTCCGCACGCGGCTGCCGAAGTCGGTGAAGGTCGAGTTGCAGAACACCCGGCCGAACGCCAGTCGGCCGAAGTTGTTCGACACGCGCGGACAGAGCAGGTCGGCGTAGGCCGGGCCATCGGCCGCCACGCCGTTGCGGTTGCGGTCGTCGTTGCTCTGCTTGTCGCGCAGGCGGGCGCGCAGGCCGACGCGCAGTTCGCCGTCGTCGCCGATCCAGTCCTGGGCGCGGCTGAAGTCGACGCGCAGCGCGGATTCGTCTTCCTCGGCCTGCTCGAAGCGCTGGTTGTAGCGGCGGAAGCCGTACAGGTTCTCGGCGAGGTCGATGCCTTCCTGGCGCACCGAGCCGTCGCTGTCGAGCAGCGTGAAGGCGGGGATGCCCGAGCCGTCGAACTGGTAGCGCATCGGCGGCCGCAGCGTCGAGCGATAGATCATCTGCTGCCGCGCCGGCAGGTCGAGCTTGCCCTGGCTGTAGGCCAGCTGCCAGTCGAGCCCCCAGTCGCCCAGGTAGTGCTGGCCGCCGAAGTTGGCGCTGCGGATGCGCTGCTCCTGGATGCGCTCGCGCAGCTCCTTGTCGAAGGTCGCGCGGCCGGCGGTGCCGCTGGTCTCGTCGGAGTCCGCGGTGTGCCGCTCGTACTCGATGGTGAAGGTGTTGCGGAACTCGTTGTCGCGGAACTTCGATGTGCCCAGGATGGCGTAGAGCAGGTGGTCGTCGTCGATGCGCGCGTCGATGCGCGCGGTCGCGCCGGTGCGCGTGCGCTCGCCGTCGTAGTCCTTGATCTCGGTGAGTTCCGGCAGCAGGCGGCCGTCGTCCTCGCGGTAGTAGACCGTCTCGACGTAGTCGGTGAAGCGTCCGGCCTGGCTGGCCGAGGCCGCCACCAGCACGCCGATGTTGCCGTCTGCGCCGAAGCGGTCGCCGACCGTGAGGTTGCCGCGCAGGTTCTTTCCCGAGCCCAGCTGGTACTCGCCCGCGCCGATGCTGCCGCGCAGGATGCGGCCGCCCTGGTCGAGCGCGCTCTGGGTGACGATGTTGATCGCGCCGGCGATCGCATCGCCGTCCATGTCGGGCGTGTTGGCCTTGGTGACTTCAAGTGCGGCGATGACGTCGGAGGGAATGGTGTCCAGCTCGACCGAGCGGCTGGTCGCGTTGGGCGCGGCGAGATTGACGCCGTCGACCGACACGCGGGTGAACTCCAGCGGTGCGCCGCGGACGTTGACGTAGCGACCCTCGCCCTGGTCGCGCGAGATCGACACGCCGGGAATGCGCTGCGTCGCTTCGGCGATGTTGGCATCCGGGAAGCGGCCCACCAGGTCGGCCGAGATGATGTTGACCAGGTTGCCGGAAGCGCGCTGCTGGTTGAGCGCCAGCGCCTGGGCGTCGCGGGTGGCGCGCACTTCGATCGCGTCGAGCTCGGCGGTGGCCGCGGTGCTGGTCAGCACGACCCGGGCATCCAGGCCGCTGGCGTCGGTCAGTTCGATCTCGGTGCGCGCTGCGCGGTAGCCGATGAAGTCGACTTCGAGGACGTGGCGGCCCGGCTCGATGCCGGTGAGGCGGAAGCGACCTTCGCGGTCGGTGGTGGTCTGCGCACCGTCGATGCGCACGAGCGCACCGGCGAGGAAGACGCCGCGCGCCGACTCCCGGACCTGCCCGGAGACCGTGCCCACCGGGCCGCGCTGACTGATCTCGGCGGGGGCGGACGACTGCGCGAGCAGGGGGACGGCGCCGCTTGCCAGCGCGATGCCGATGGCGAGCGAGAGTGCGAAACGGGTCGGATGGCGGCGCATGGTGACTCCGGGTGGCTTGCCGAGGCCGCGGAGTCTGTTGACGCATTGTTGCTGGATGATGACCCGGCGGCGCGTGCGCCGAGTCGGTCAGTCGCGCGTGCCGCCGCTGCGCCGCGCGAAGTCGAACGTCGCCTCCTCGACCGGGCGGCCACCGCCGTCCGCGCCGGTGGTGTACACCGTCACCTTCAGCGTGTCGCCGGCGGTCGCGACGCGCATGAAGCCCCAGGTCTGGCCCTTCGACCAGAGGTGGCGGAGCGGCGGATTGTTGCGCTGCTGCTGCGCCATGAACCGCGGATGCAAGGGACGGTACTTGCCGGCGGCGCCGGAGACCAGCGTGGGCAGCGGGGACTCGCGGGCGTCGGCGACGAGGCGGCAGTCGTCTGCGTAGACCTCGAGCATGTGGTCGTCACCGGCGAAGTAGGCGTCCGCGTGGCGGCACAGCGCCGGCAGCAGCAGACGCCGCAGCGCGCGCGCCTTCTCGTACTTGCTGCCGCCACCGGACCACAGCGCGTGGTGGCCGAACACCAGCTTCCAGCGCGCTCTGGAGTCGGCCAGCGCCGCCTCCAGCCAGGCCGCCATCCCCCGCTCGGCGTCGTCCTGCGGTCGGATGTGGGCGTCCGGTTGCTCCAGTTCGCCGCTGTCGAGTTCGTTGCCGTCGGCATCCAGCGCGTCCTTGCGCACGGTGGTCGAGGCCAGCAGCAGCTCGGTGTCGATCACGAACAGCTCGATCTCACCTTCCAGGCCGACCGGCACGGCCCGATAGAACAGACCCGGCATCCGGAAGCGCGGGTGCTGCTGCAGGTAGGCGACCTGGGCCAGCGCTCCGGCGCGGGAGTGCTTCCAGTCGTGGTTTCCGAGCATCGCGTAGATCGCGAATCCGGGCGTTTCGGCGCCGAGTCCGGCGAACGGCCGGTCGAACATGTCCTCGAATCGGCGCGCGTCGTCGATCCCGTCCTCGCGCAGGGTGGCGCCATCGGGGTAGACGTTGTCGCCGACCATCACGGCGAAGTCGCAGGTCGCGGTGCGGCAGGATTCCTCCATCGCCCGGGCCACCGGGTAGAGCCCGCTGGCCGCCATGTAGCTGCCGAGCGCGCTCTCGAACGTCCATGGCGTCGGCGTGAACCCGTCGAGGTCGGGATTGCGTTCCAGCCAGTCGCGCACTTCGGCAGCGAGGTAGTCGCCCAGCGTGCGCAGCGGCGGCTCATCGGCATCGAGGCGCTCGTAGCTGGGGATGTAGCCGCTGTCACCGAACACCAGAAAACTGGCGTCGGTCGCGGCCGGGTCGGCGATGGGAAGCAGCACCAGGCTGGCGGCGAGCAGGTGTCGGGAGAGGCGCATGACGGGTTGCGGGCAGGGCAGGGCCCGACAGACTGGATCGCCCACGTGTCATCCGAATGTCACCCCCTCTTGTATCGCTTCATCCGCATGAAGGGATTGACATCCGGAAAGCGCCGGCGCAGACTGGCCCCACACCATCCAGACCGGCTGAGGGACAGGCCCTTCGAAGCCGGGGCAACCCGCGGCGGCGCAAGCCGACGCGACGGTGCCAACTCCTGCGGAGCCCGCGTCGAGGGGCGTCCGGAAGATGGGTTGCGCGATTCCCCGCCGTGGGCGCGCTTCGCTTCTGCCGGTTCCGCGAAGTCGGGTGGCCCACTCGCCAGGAACCGCGCCATGAGCCTCGTCGACACCGCCCCCTGTCTTTCCGAACCGGCCTGCAGCCACGAAGCGCTGCCGGCGCTGCCCGATGCCCGCCGCGCCGAGTTCGATGTCGAGCTGAGCCTTCGCCACGCCGGCCTGCGCCGGCTGCGCCTGCGGGTCGAATGGCAGGGTCGGCGCGACGCGCCGGCGGTATGGCTGGCCGGCGGCATCTCCGCGCATCGCCACGTGTCGGGCAACGCCTGCGATCCCGCCGCCGGCTGGTGGGAGGAGGCGGTCGGCAGCGGCCGCGCGCTCGATCCGCGCCGCTATCGTCTGCTGGCCTTCGACTGGATCGGCGCCGACGGCGATCTGGACGCACCGATCGACAGCGCCGACCAGGCCGACGCCATCGCCGCCGTGCTCGACCGACTCGGCATCGAACGCCTGCACGCCTTCATAGGCGCGTCCTACGGTGCGATGGTCGGGCTGGCCTTCGCCGCGCGCCATGCGGCGCGGCTGAACCGGCTGGTCGCGCTCAGCGGCGCGCACCGGCCGCACCCGTATGCCAGCGCCTTCCGCGCGCTGCAGCGCCAGGTGGTCGCGCTCGGCCAGCTGCAGTGCGACGACCAGCACGGGCTCGCGCTGGCCCGCCAGCTCGCCATGCTGAGCTACCGCACGCCCGAGGAGTTCGCCGAGCGCTTCAGCGCGCCGCCGCGGATCGAGGGTGATCGGCTGCGCTGCGCCGCCGAGGACTATCTGGCCGCCTGCGGCGCGCGCTACGTCGAGCGCTGGCATCCGACCGCGTTCCTGCGGCTGTCGGAGTCGATCGACCTGCACCGCGTCGATCCGTCCGAAGTGCGGGTGCCGACCGACCTGCTCGCCATCGAGCAGGACTGGCTGGTGCCGCCGGGCGAGATCGAGGCCCTGGCCGCGGCGATCCGCGCGCCGACGCGAGTGCGCAAACTCAGCTCGCGCTACGGCCATGACGCGTTCCTCAAGGAGATCCCGCGCGTCGACGCCCTGCTGCGCGACGCCCTGGCCGCCGCCGCGGTCGCCACGCCCTGCACCGGACACTGACGCCATGAGCGACGACCTCGGCTTCGCCCCCGCCACCCGCGCCGTGCGCGCGGCCATCGACAGCGACCCGGCCTACGGCGCCGTGGTGCCGCCGCTGGTGCTGTCGACCAACTTCAGCTTCGCCGGCTTCGGCGGGAAGCGCGCCTACGACTACACGCGCAGCGGCAACCCCACGCGCGACCAGCTCGGCGAGGCGCTGGCCGCGCTCGAAGGCGGCGCCGGTGCGGTGGTGACCGCCAGCGGCATGGCGGCGATCACGCTGGTCCTGCAGCTGCTCTCGCCCGGCGATCGGCTGGTCGTGCCGCACGACTGCTACGGCGGCAGCTGGCGGCTGTTCGATGCGCTGGCGAGGAAGGGCCACTTCGAGCTGGTGGTCGCCGACCTCACCGACCCGCGCAGCCTGGCCGAGGCGCTGTCGGTTGCGCCGCGCCTGGTGTGGATCGAGACGCCGAGCAATCCGCTGCTGCGCATCACCGACCTGCGCTTCGTCATCGACGCCGCGCACCGCGCCGGCGCGCTGGCGCTGGTCGACAACACCTTCCTGTCGCCGGCGCTGCAGACGCCGCTGGCCTTCGGCGCCGACCTCGTCCTGCACTCGACGACCAAGTACATCAACGGCCACAGCGACGTGGTCGGCGGCGCGGTGGTCGCCGCCGATCCGGCGCTGCACCAGCAGCTCACCTGGTGGGCCAATGCGCTGGGCCTCACCGGCAGCCCGTTCGACAGCTTCCTGACCCTGCGCGGCCTGCGCACGCTGGACGCGCGGCTGCGCGTGCACGGCGAGAACGCGGCCGCCGTCGCCGCCCTGCTCGACGATCACCCGGCAGTGGCCCGCGTCCACTATCCCGGCCTCGAGCGGCATCCCGGCCACGCGCTCGCGGCGCGCCAGCAGCGGGGCTTCGGCGCCATGCTGTCGTTCGAGCTGGCCGGCGGCGTCGACGCCGTGCGCGCCTTCCTCGACGGCCTGCGCTGTTTCACGCTGGCCGAGTCGCTGGGCGGCGTGGAGAGCCTGGTCGCTCACCCGGCCAGCATGACCCACGCCGCGATGACGCCCGAGGTGCGCGCCAAGGCCGGCATCTCCGACGGCCTGCTGCGCCTGTCGGTGGGCATCGAGGCGGCCGAGGACCTGCTGGCCGATCTCGCTGCCGGGCTTGCGCGGGCGCAGGCGGTGCAGGCGCCGGCGGCGGGCTGGGCGTACTGAAGCCGCCGCGGCGCAGCCGTCGGCGAACAACCCGGGACTCGGCCGAGCCGGCCCGGCGCGGCGGCGACGGCCTCGCCGCAGGCGCGTGCCGCGCCGCGCGAGCGAGCCGGCACGGGCGCCGCGACAGTGGCCTCCGAACCCGCCGGCTGTCAGGCCGCCAGCGGTGGCCGCGCCGCGTTCGGGGGCGGCAGGGCGAAGTAGACGTCGATGGGCGTCGGTCGATCGATCGCGTAGCCCTGTGCGCAGTCGACGCCGAGCTCGATGAGCCGATCGCGGATCGAATCGTTCACGACGAACTCGGCGATGGTGCGCCGATCGATGCCGCGGGCGATGTCGGCGATCGCCCGGACGATCGACAGCGACAGCGGCGATGCGTCCAGTTCGCGCACGAAGCTGCCGTCGATCTTGAAGTAGTCGACGTCGAGCGCATTGAGGTAGGCGAACGAGCAGAAGCCGGTGCCGAAGTCGTCGAGCGCGAGCTTGCAGCCCAGCGCCCGCACGCCGTCGACGAAGCGCTGCGCCTCGCCCAGATCGCGAATGGCCGAGGTCTCGGTGATCTCGAAGCACAGCTTGGCCGCCGGCACGCTGCTGCGCGCAAGCCGGCTGCGCAGGAACAGCAGGAACTCGGGATCACCCACCGACGCCGCGCACAGGTTGATGCTGCACAGCGCGATGCCGGGAACGTGCTCGGGGTGGCGTTCGAGCCAGTCGAGGGTCTGCTCCACGACGTGCCGGTCGAGCCGCCCGCCCAGGCGGAAGCGCTCGGCGGCGGCGACGAACTGGCCGGGCATGACCTGGGCGCCGGTCTGCGGATCGGTCATCCGCAGCAGGATCTCGAAGTGGCGGCCACCCTCGTCGTCGTCGCGCAGGGGCGCGATGCTCTGGCAGTGCAGTTGGAACAGGTTCTGCTCGATGGCGGTGGTCAGCCGCAGCGCCCAGAACATGGCCGAAGACCGCTCCTGCGCGGCCTCGGCCGCGTTGACCAGGTGGACCCGGTTGCCGCCGCGCTCCTTGGCGCCGAAGCAGGCGGCATCGGCCTGGGCCAGCAGGGCCGGATAGTCGAGTCGCCGCGGCAGGAACGGCACCAGGCCGATGCTCGCGGTGGTGGTGTAGACGTGGCCGGCATGGGGCAGGCGGAAATCCGCCACCGCCTGGCGCATGCGCTCGGCGGCGCGCTCGGCTTCGAGCGGCAGGCGCCGGCGCAGCAGCACCGCGAACTCGTCGCCGCCGATGCGGGCGATACGGTCGTGCGGCTCGAGGATGGTCTGCAGCGCGCCGGCCAGGCTGCGCACGAGTTCGTCGCCGACGGCGTGACTGGCGGTGTCGTTGACCAGCTTGAACTGGTCGAGGTCGATGTAGGCCAGCGCCATGGGCTCCTCGCCGCCGCCTTCGAGCAGCGGCCGGACTTCGCCCTCGAAGCCCACCCGGTTGGCCAGGCCGGTCAGCTCGTCGCGCCGCGCCGCGCGCAGCACGCGGCGGGCGGCGATGCGATTCTCGAGCACGGCTGCGGAGAGAAACAGCGGCGCCAGCGCGACGGTCGAGAGGAACGTCAGCAGCACCACGGCGTCGTACAGCGTCGGCGGCGTGGGAAAGCCGGCGGCGCCGGTGCCGGCCAGGACCACCAGCGTGATGCCGAGCACCAGCGAAGCCAGCACCATCAGCATCGGCGGGAAGCGCAGCGCGCTCCACAGCAGCAGCGCCAGCGGCAGCGCGGAGAGCCCGAGCACGTAGCTCTGGATGAGGTGCTCGCCGGTGGCGAGCAGCAGCGCGGCCAGCAGGGCCAGCGCGACCCACAGGGCGATCTCGCGCCTGCCCGCGTAGCGCAGCGGCCCCTCGCCCGCCGGCGCGCTGCGCGAGGGCACCAGCGCGAGGCGCAGCGCCGGGGCGACCAGCACCACGCCGAACAGGTTGGCGATGAACCACTTCGCCAGCGCCGGGCCTGCCTGATCGACCGGCGCCATGCCGGCGACCAGCAGCCCGCTGACCCCGATCAATGCACTCGAACCGGCCAGCACCAGTCCGCCGGCCAGCACGTGGAAGCCGGCGCCCAGGGAGAACTCCGCGAGCTTCCGTCCACCCAGGCGGCGTGCCAGCGTCGCCCCGGCCAGGGCCCCGAGCGTGTTGGCCGCCGCGGAAAACGGCAGGAACGCCCACGCCGCGCCGAGCAGGAGCTGCGAGCCGAGGTCCGACAGCAGGATGAGCGGCCACAGTCGGCGGCCGAAGATCAGCAGGGTCGCCAGCGCCACGCCCGCCGGCAGCCAGACCAGCGCCACCCGATCCGGGCCGTGCAGCACGTGCGCGGCGAGGAAGGCGCCGCCCACGTACAGCGCCGCGATGGCGGCGAAACGCGGCAGTTGGCGCAAGGCGTCCACCTGCCGAGTGTAGTTCAGCATCGGCGCAGTTGGTGCGTCGGCGCCTCGCGCGCCGGAGCCTTCACGATTCGTCGACGGTCGGCGCCGCCGCCGACCCGCCGACGCTGCCCGGGGTCGGTCAGCACTCGATCACGTTCACCGCCAGTCCGCCGCGCGAGGTTTCCTTGTACTTCTCCTGCATGTCGCGGCCGGTGTCGCGCATGGTCCTGATCACCTTGTCGAGCGAGACCTTGTGCTTGCCGTCGCCGCGCAGGGCCATGCGCGAGGCGTTGATCGCCTTGACCGCGCCCATCGCATTGCGCTCGATGCAGGGGATCTGCACCAGGCCGCCGATCGGGTCGCAGGTCAGGCCGAGGTTGTGCTCCATGCCGATCTCGGCCGCGTTCTCGATCTGGCTCGGCGTGCCGCCCAGCGCGGCGGTCAGGCCGGCGGCGGCCATCGAGCAGGCCACGCCGACTTCGCCCTGGCAACCGACCTCGGCGCCGGAGATGCTGGCGTTCTCCTTGTAGAGGATGCCGATGGCGCCCGCGGTGAGCAGGAAGTCGAACACGCCGCGGCGGTCGGCGGCGGGGCAGAAGCGGTCGTAGTAGTGCAGCACCGAGGGAATGATCCCGGCCGCGCCGTTGGTCGGTGCGGTGACCACGCGACCGCCGGCGGCGTTCTCCTCGTTCACCGCCAGCGCGTAGAGGTTGACCCAGTCGAGCACGGTCAGCGGATCCTTCATCGCCGCCTCGGGGCGCGAGGACAGCTCCTTGAACAGCGCGGGCGCACGCCGCGAGACGTGCAGGCCGCCGGGCAGGGTGCCCTCGCTGCGGATGCCGCGCGCGACGCAGGCCTGCATGGCGTCCCAGAGCTGGGTGAGGCCGGCATCGATGTCGGTGTCCTGGCGCCAGACGCGCTCGTTGGCGCGGACCAGTTCGGCGATGCTCCGCCGGCGCTCGCGGCAGTGGGCGAGCAGCGCCTCGCCGCTGCCGAACGGATAGGGCAGTTCGGTGGTGTCGGCGACGATGCGGTCCTCGGCGGCCTCGTCCTGGTTGACCACGAATCCGCCACCGACCGAATAGTAGTCGCGGGTGGCGATCTGCTGGTCCTGCGCATCGAACGCCGAGAAGCGCATGCCGTTGGAGTGGAACGGCAGCTTCTGCCGCTTGTTGAACACCAGGTCGCGCTTCTCGTCGAATGCGATCTCGTGGCGTCCGAGCAGGCGCAGGCGTCGGCTCGAACGGATGCGTTCCAGCGCGGCCGGGATGCGGTCGGGATCGACCCTGTCCGGCCACTCGCCTTCGAGGCCGAGCAGCACCGCCTTGTCGGTGCCGTGGCCGCGGCCGGTCAGCGCCAGCGAGCCGTACAGCTCGCAGCGCACCCGCACGCAGTCGGCGAGCCGGCCGGGCTCGTCCAGCCAGCGCTGGACGAAGCGCGCGCCGGCGCGCATCGGCCCGACGGTGTGGGAGGAGGACGGGCCGATGCCGATCTTGAACAGGTCGAAGACGCTGACGGCCATGCGTGCGGTCCACGGTGAGGGCCGCCTATTCTAGGGCGATGGCCGCCCCGACCCTCTACCTTCGCGACGACTGCCACCTGTGCGATCTCGCGCTCGATGCGCTCGCCGCGGCGGGACTGCCGGACCTCGACTGCGTCTTCATCGACGGCGACGCCGCGCTGGAGACCCGCTACGGAACGCGCGTTCCGGTGCTGCGGTCGGCCGACGGGTGCGAACTCGACTGGCCGTTCGAGCCGGCGGAGCTCGCCCGGCTGTCGCGCTGACGGCGATCAGCGCGGCGCCGGCTTGGCCTGCTCCTCGGGCCGATCGAGCGGGAACTGCGGCCGTCCGGACAGCACCTCCTCGGGCTGCGGATGCGGACCCTTCTCGATCACCACGATGCTGTCGTAGAAGTGCATCGAGCGGGTGCCGCGCGTGAACGCGCCGGGGGTGAAGCTGTTGGGGTCGCGCGAGTGCCAGGCGTTGAGCTCGTCGACCAGGCGCTTGGCGTACTCCATGAAGGTGTGCGGATTGCGCAGCCCGCCGCCGTGGTCGTGCCAGTAGCTGGTGTGGGTGTCCTCGACCAGGATCACGCCGTCCTCGCGCACTGCGCCGTAGAGCTCCTCCAGCGTGGCGATCTGCTGATGCATGCGATGGCCGCCGTCGTCGATCAGCACGTCGATCGCTCCGATGCGCTGCGCCAGCGCACGCAGGAAGCCGCGGTCGGCCTGGTCGCCGATGGCGATCTCGATGCCGTCGCCGGCCAGCGCGCGCACGCGCGGGTCGACGTCGACGCCGACGATGCGTGCCCCGGGTCCGAAGTAGTCGCGCCACATCTGCAGCGAGCCGCCGTGGTAGACGCCGATCTCGACGACCGTGCAGGCCCGGCCGCGGTAGCGCGCGAAGTGGCGGTGGTAGACGTCGAAGTAGTGCGTCCACTTGCTGATCAGGCGGCCGGGGTTGCGATCGAAGTAGGCGCGCAGCGGGTTTTCGGAATCGCTCATCGTGGTTCGATCCGCAGGACGGTCCGCCGATGGTCGGCGAGCCGCGTCTCCGTCACAACCCCGTCAGCGGGGCGCCGGCGTCGCGGCGCCGCGCAGCCGCGAGAGGATCTCCTCGCGCGCCTCGCGCAGGATCGAGTCGCGGTCCAGCCCGTCGACGATCTCGCGGACCACGCGCTTGGGTCCGTGCTCGCCCCAGCTCTTGCCGGCGGCGAGGTAGCGCTCCGCTGCGCGGCCGACCAGCACCGTGGCGTACCAGGCCAGCGCGCCCTGGGCGGCGGCGGTGAGCGCGGTGGACAGTCCGACGCTGCCGGCCTTGAGCGCCGAAGCGACCAGGTGCGCGCCCCAGATCGCGCCCATCAGCGCGACCAGCTGGGCGCTGATGGTGGCGATGAGCTGACCGGCCTCGGCGCGGGTCAGCGGCAGGCGGTACAGCCGCGACAGGTGCATGACCAGCGCGACGTCGATGCCGGCGGCGGCGAGCAGGTCGGCGACCGGCACCGGGTTCAGCCCCACCGCCACGCCCTTCGCCAGGCAGTAGCTGCGGATCACCCGCTGCGCCAGCTCGCGGCGCAGCTCGGCGATGCGCGCGCCGACGGCGTCGCTGAGCTCGCCGGCGAACAGGGCGGCGTTGAGCGCGGCCAGCGTCTTGCCCTCGCCCTCGAGGATCGCCAGCAGGCGGGCGCGCAGCGCGGCGATGTCGACCGCCGGCTCCCGGCGCGACTCGGTCTCGCTGCCGTCGGCGGCGACCTGGATGACCACCTGCGGCGCCGGTCGGGCGCTGGCCGCGATGATGTTCTCGGCGGCGACCAGGCCGGCGGCGTGCTCGCGCAGCCGCACCAGCAGTTCGGCGCGCTGCCGTGCGGTGTAGCGGTCGGCCTTGTTGAGCACCAGCAGCAGCGGCCGGCGGGTGGCGGCGAGCTGGCGCAGCGCGTCGGTCTCGCTGGCGGTCATGTCGGCGTCGACCACGAACAGCACCAGGTCGCAGCGTGCGGCGACTTCGTGCGCCAGGCGCTCGCGCTGCTCGCCGCCGAGCTCCTCGATGCCCGGCGTGTCGACCACGTGCACCGCGCCGTCGTCGAGTTCGGCCCAGGGCTGCGCGGCGCGCACCGTGGTGGTGCCGTGCAGCACGCCGACCGCGAACGCCTCGCGGCCGAGCAGCGCGTTGAGCAGCGCCGACTTGCCGACGCTGACCCGGCCGAAGGCGGCCAGATCGATGCGGCCGCGCTCGAGCTTGTCGAGCATCGCCTCGACCTCGGCGTAGTCGGCCGCCAGCGATTCGCGCACCGCGGGCGGGATGGCGCGGTCGTCGAGCAGGGCGCGCAGGCTGTCGGCGGCGCGCAGCAGCGGGTCGCCGGGTACTGCCGCCCGCGTTCGGCCGAACGGCCACCAGCGCAGCAGGCGCGCGCGCAGTCCGCTCACGGTGCGTCGGGCGCCCCGAGATCGAGCGTGGTCAGCACGCGCACGTCGCGGGCGATCACCTCGGTGTCGGCCCACTCACCCTCGCCGACCTTGAAGGCGAGGCGGTCGAGCGTGGCCTCGCCCTGCAGCGTCGCCTCGCCGTCGCCCTGCCGCCAGGCGAACACCAGCGGCACGGCGCGGGTGACCCCGCGCAGGGTCAGCTCGCCGTCGGCGCGGAAGCGGCCGTCGTCGAGCCGGGTGAAGCGCTCGGCGACGTAGCGCGCGCTCGGGGCGGCCGCGCTGTCGAAGAAGGCCGGGTCGGCCAGCATCTCGTCGCGCTCGGCGTTGCGGCTGTCCACCGAGCCGAGGTCGATGTCGACCTCGAAGCGGCTGTCGGCCAGCGCATCGGGCGCGAAGCGGATGCGCGCCTGGAAACGCGCGAAGCCGCCCTCGAAGGACTC
>VFQU01000342.1_pt1 | contig 44145 bp, 48 predicted proteins | sample 3512311 | NCBI WGS metagenome assembly VFQU01 (sample SAMN10412377, study PRJNA504923) | tailings metagenome | isolation source: Relicate 3 Philex TSF3 active mining site | place: Philippines: Tuba, Benguet | collected 2017-08-29 | reverse complement strand
CCGCGACTGCGCTGATCAGTCTTTGCGTTCGCATTCGCGCGGCATGCACCGCATCCCTCGCCGTCGAGTAATTCAAATACAAGGCCTCCGGGCAGACCTAGTCGATCAAACGGCTACTATTATAGCTATTGTCGTCCAGCGCGTTTAGGACAGATTGTTCAATCTGCATAAGGCAGAGTATTTGGTACACCGTCACTGTTGGAGAACTGCCCAGTTCGTCCTTTCCATAAAATCCGTGGTTTGGGCGCGGTTAATCGAGGGCAGCGCGGTCAGGCTTACGATGCTCTTCCTGTGGCGCGTTTCGGGCCTATCTTCGGGCGAGGGCTTCGACGAACGGTCTTCTGAACTACGAGTCATCTGCCGAGGCGCGTAACTCGCGCCATCATCCCGGAACCACGGCCGACAGAATGCAGCATGAGGCGTATTGAGACCTTTTCTCAGCTTGTTACGCTGTAACAAACCCACCAAAGGAGTGAGCCTGCGGCCGCGATCCATATCGCAATGATGATCGCCAAGCCGGCACGGCTTATAGGCCGTTCGATCATCTCGGCAGCTCGGCTCCGGAACTCCTCGAGCAGAGTCATTGGGATGAGCCGAATGGCCAACATGATGCCGAGCGGCACAATAACAATGTCGTCGAGATAGCCGAGTACAGGAACGAAGTCGGGAATCAGATCAATCGGAGAGAGCGCGTAGGCAGCTATCACTATTGCGATAACTTTGGCGGCAAGCGGCGTTCGAGGATCTCGAGCAGCTATCCATAACGTCATCACATCGCGCTTGATGACGCGTGCCCATTGGCGCACCCGCGCTCGCCAACCTAAGGCCGTCATCGCGTCCCAATCATGCTGGATACGCTCATTGCCGATCGTCCGTCCTTGCTTGGTCTCCTATTAGCGTTGGATTATATGCCCTCGGCAGTAGCTCGGCGATGCGGCTAATCGGATGGCTGGCGGCGAGGGTTTCGAGAGTGGTGGTCAGATGAGCGAGTGGATCGAGCGCGTTTAGCTTCGCGGTCTCGATAAGCGCGGCTGGGCACGCCCAATGCCGAGCCCCACCGTCGCTACCCGCGAACAACGCGTTCTTGCGCGTCAGCGCCTGCGGCCGGATCGTTCGTTCGATCGCGTTGTTGTCGATCTCGATGCGCCCGTCGCTCAAGAAGCGGGTGAGCCCATCCATTCCTTTGCGGAAGTCGATCGGCTTCAGCGTCAACAGGACGCGCGCGCTGCGCCCTGGCCCGATCATGACCGGTGGCGCAGCGTGTTGATCGGCGCCGTCACCGTCGACGCCGGCGCGTTCCCCGGTAGCCAGACGCACGCGCCCTTCATCTCGATCTCGATGAACGGTGGAGACTATAGTGGCGGTGCTGGCGCGGCCGGGCCCGTCAGCAGCGCGGGCGCGAACGCGATCGCAGGCCCGACGCGCAGCGCCTTGCCCGCGCCCGCTTCCTTCCGCCACGTGTAGAGCAAAGCCCGGCTGACGCCGTAACGGCGCGCAACTTCCGCGCCCCTCGAACCCGGCTTCGCCAAGTCGGCCAGGATCGCCGTCTTCTCGTCGTCGCTCCAGCGCCGACGCCGCTCCGGACCGTCCAGTATCTCGCCGCGCATCATCGATCTGTCCTTAAGAGCGCACATAAGGACGTCCCCGACGCCCCGCGCCATTCCCAGGACATTCCACCGCGAACGCCATCTGCCGATACAAGGGCCAGCACACGACGCTTACGCTTCCTCAGCATATTCAGGTTTCCAATCCATACTGATTATCTCAATCAGCCTGGCTCAAGAAAACCCGGGCAGGTCAGCGGCTAATAGTTGTTCGATTCACATAGAGCGATAACGCTCATAGAGCAGGCGTTGACGTCCTTCCAATATTCTCAATCATCTGGGATAAGAATTTGGGGTCGGTAGACTAATTTGAATCACGCGAGTTTAAGGGCTCAGGGCACTATCGCTTTTTTCTAGGTTTCCTGACTTTCTTAGGTTTCGGTTCGCGGGCCATCTGAACGAAGTAACTAGCAGAATGCGCGCGCGTTCGGCTGTTCTGCTCATATCGGTTGCCCCATTCGATAAGTGAGTTTTTGTCATCGCTCTCAGGAAGGACTGTTTCATATACCAAAGTGAGGAACTGTGGATTTCGATGTGCCCAGTAATACTTTCCCGCCAGCACCGATTCTTTATAGGTGCGGAGCGTCCGAATCAGGGCTGGAACGAGCTTCGAAAGAATCGGCCGTGCCGCGTAACACGACAATCCGTCCCAGCCCTCTGCCTCCGACTTCTGCACCCAATAGTCGAAGCTTGTCCAATACCTCCTATCTTTCTCATTGGTCCATATTGTATTGCCTTGAGGCCAGAGCAGGATACGACAAGCTTCCAGCAAGTCCCGAAAATGCGAGCCGTCAATCTCTGTTCCGGCATCGTATTGATGGGCATCGCCAAGGAGCTCGAGGAAATCCTTCAAGCGGCGTAAGGCCAGTGTGTGGGCATAAACATGATCGGCCGCACTCGGCGCGAACGCGCACAATAGAGTCACGGCCTTCGCAGTCGTATCCCCGTTATCACCGGCAGCAATAAATTCAATCGACTTGCTTGAATTGCTGCCGTCAATCGCCCTAGTAGCTTGCCAAAAAAGATGGCGGCTGACGTAAATCTTTTCACTCGCAAGATCGACAGCGTATGCGATCACGTTCGTACGGTAGCTGAGCTCGCACCAATAATTTAATGTCGTTTGCTTGATCCCACCGACTGAAGGCGTTTTGTCTTCACGCAGTTTAAGGCTTTCAGCGGACTTGACCTGAATCTTGACCACGCGCGCAGTGACCTGATCATCTATGACTAGCTCCAGCTCAAAATCGATGCCGTAATCGTTCTCGGTCAGGTTTCGAAATATCCCGAGAGCGCGCAGCTTATAGAGGAGTATGGCGTAAGAATGCGCCTCCGATTTCTGTTGTTTTGTTCGTTTCGGAAAATCCATGCAATCTCTGCCGCTGATATTGGTTCTTTGTAGTTTGATGGTTCGTCTACGCAAAGCCCATTTATTTTCTAGATGTCGATGGCGCGGAGACTGATGGCGCAGTCTGTGCGGCGTGCGATGTGAGGCTGTCTTTTAGCCAGCTCACACCCAGTCCAAGCACAATCGCCAGAATGATTGCGCCGACGACACGACTATAGGTTTGCTCCTTCTCTATAGCGTGTACACGATCGCCAAGCGTCTTATCGACGTCCTTAATTTTCTTTGAAAGGCTGGCAAAGGATTGAAGCTCTCCCGACACGGCATTGATCAGTTCAGGATCTATGCCTTTTCGAAGAGCGCCTTCCTTCTTGAAAGTCGTTTCGCGATCGAGGTTGGCGTACCAAATCAGAAATATCGGTTGACCTCGCTTGAGGTGAATTGGCACAGGGCCGGCATTGAAGACCGCGAAAGTAAGCTGCCCCCGATAGCCGGGATCGACGTGGAATCCTGAGACGTTGACTAAGCCCCGGAACTTCGTTTTGGCGCGGATCGAAATAAAGGCCAATCCATCCGCCGGGACGGAGACCGTTTCTTCAGTTAGCAAAAGCGCGAATTGGCCAGGTGGCATCGTAAATCCTTCTCCATCAGCGAGCTTGCGGACAGTGACTGAAGATGGGTCTGTGACCTGATCGTTCGGGGAAACATAGATTTCCGGACCGATCGCAAGAGTATAAGCCGCGCAATCTACGCGTTCAGGCACGAATGGGTTGATCAAAGTCTGGAGGCGATCGCGTAGCGTTTCACCGCTCCAGAATGCGCCCGACGGTATGATCATCGCTTATTCTCTCCTTGCCTGTTATTATTGCAACAGAAACTCTGCAACTTGTGCGATGTCCCTGAAGAAAGATAGACCCTATTGAATATCATAGGCCACGGTGTCGATCTGGTGAATGTCGCTGAATTGCAGCGATGGATCGACGACCCGCGCGATCCGCTGCTCCCACGCAGCTTCGTACAGCCCGAACTCGATGAAATCGGTGACGGGATTAACAGGATAGAGCGCTTGGCCGGGCGCTTCGCCGCGAAGGAAGCGGTGCTTAAGGCGCTCGGTACAGGATTCGGGGCGGGCGTGGCATTTACCGATGTGACTATTCACCGCGCGCCTGGCGCTGCCCCCGAGGTCCACCTTACTGGTGGAGCTGCGAAGGCGGCCGCGGCGCTAGGTGTAACGGCGTGGCGGCTCAGTATCAGTCATGCCGGGGGCATGGCGATGGCGAGCGTTCTCGCTCTGGGTGCTGCCCCTCAATTCGATATTTCCTAACGAGATGGCGAGCCCAAGAACGTGATGCGCCGAGCATCCAGATCGACACTGATGCGGCCGCCACGCGCCGCGAGAACAGCACGCCAAACGTCAAAGCCCTGTAAAATCGCCCGCTCCCACTCCCCAGTGGCGCATTGCCGTACCTCCAGATGCGATGTCATGTCCTTGACCGTGCGGAGGAGCTGGAAGTCGAGGGCGGCGACGCCCTCGAGAAAGCGATGGCGGCGCGCATAATCGAATGTGAGGGCAGCGACGCCTTCTTCGATGACAGCCGCGCGTCCCCCATCTTCCACCTCGTCGAGAAGCGGACGGCTCCTCCGCTTGCGTCTTAGCAATGCACGCGTGATCGGCGACCATCCCAAGACGGCCGCATAAGCGAAGTGAAAAACATCGTGGAAGCGGTAGCCGTCAGGGTCGTAGGCATTATCGGTAAGTTCGGCGCCGAATGGCTTGCCATCGACCAAGATACGCACCTGCTGGCGCGCTTCGCCGGTGACGTCGATAAGTTCGACTTCGAACTGACGGGGGAGACGCTCGCCTTCGGGAAGCTCAGCGTCAAAGGCGAGCGGTTTGGTGCGCTCGCTCGCCCAGCGCTGCTTCACCTTGGATAGATTTGCAGCGGCGACATCGGACAGCGAGAGATCGAATTTGCTAGCGACGTTGGCAATGTACCAAAGGAGGTCGCCCAACTCTTCGGATACGCGCTCCTTAAAAAGGCGATGCGCCTCGCCGTCACGTAGGTGCTTCTTGTATTCGCTTAGGAGTTGGCCGGTTTCGCCCGCGAGACCCAGCATTGGAACGATCAGCGACGAGGCATCATCATCGCCATCGCGCGCGGGAACGCGGTCGGTCTGTAATGCCTCCTTTTGATAGCTGTTGAAATCCATTCGCGTCTCCTTTGCCATTACCCCGCCACGGCGCGCTGTGGCGCGGCAATACGGATCTTGTCGTTGAGTTTCCACTTGGGTGGATAAAAGAGCTTGATGGGCTCGGCGATTGGTTCAAATTTCTGCTTGATGCGGACGCGGCCTGTTTTCCCCGCGATCTGCGGATGCGCGACGCGCGCATATTTGTCGACCTCGCAAAATAGATTTTGACAGTCTATGAGTTGAAGGCGACGGCCCCAAAGCGATTGAAAATCGAGGCCAAGTCGCTCGAACTCTTGCTCCTGCCGATCAGCCATGAGTCGGATAAGCTCAGGCTCGTTGAGCCCTCCTGGATCGAGGAAGCATTTGCGGAGACCGTCACGCGCGCCGGGTCCCGGCACAACGAAGTCCATTTCGCTGAAGTCAGTCAGTTCGCTGTAGTTGATATCGGTTATGAACTGATAGGCGAGAAAATCGCCGATGGTCGGATAGGCTCTCAGTTTTTCGAAGCCCTCCTGCATGGTACGGATTTGTGCCAATCGTTCGGCTAGACGGTCCGCCATCATGCTTTCAAGCAAAAGCAGATGGTTCTGATGCTTGGCTGATCGGCCGAACGCGCGGCTGCCCGGCGGCATAATATAGGCGGCCGAATAGATGCGACGTCCCGCCTTCATTGCCCGCGTCAGTACGGCATCGTACGCGGAGAAGCGATAATCCTCGAAGGTGATGGGGCCGAAGCTGTGCTCTAGCATCTCCCAAGTCTCGATTTTGTTGAACAGTTTAAAGAGCAGGATGCGGAAGAACACTTCGCGCGGTGAATTCGGCAAATCGTCACGATAGATCACATGCCGGATAAGATACTGGCTGACCCGGTCGGATGCGCGGTAGGCGTTGGTGAACTTATAAATCGCCAACACTGGATTCTCGGTCCAAGGGCGATGCTCACCGCGAGCGCGACGGAAAAAGACGGCCTGCCGCTCCGCCGCAAATCGCCAATAGCTTTCGTAAACCTCGGACACTTTCGCCGGCGCTAAATGGCGTAGCATGATCGGCACGGGCGCCGCGGATGGCTCCTTCGGGCGGATTGCGACCGGCAGGTCCATCGGCAGAGGCGCGTCAACGGCGTCAGGGCGTGACTTTCGGGGACGACCACGCGGACGTTTCGGTAGTGCTTCTTTCGACGACTTAGAACTCAAAGCGCTGCTCCTGTGGTCGCAGCAGCGATGGCCGGCCGCGCCGGTGGTGCGATCAGGGCTTGGGCCGCGGCGATCAGCGGCGCAAAGTCCGCATCGCTTTTCGTGATCCGCTCGAGTTTTGCGATTCCGACCATGACGTTCAGCCGTACGAGCGGCATATCCATTTGCTGCGCCATGAATGCGCCGAGTTGGGCCAAGCCGAGGTAATTGCCGTAGGCTTTGTCGAATATTTGTTGGGTTGCGTAGAAGGCATTGGTGACCAGGCCGGCCGGCGTCGGCTCGAAGCTGACCTGTTGCAAGCAGGGAAATCCGAGCTGTGCGCTGGCAACGTGATCGCGAGCGGGATCGAACGTCGTGGCCTGAAGCATGGAACGACGCACGCCGCTCCTCGAATTGAATTGAGACAAAATCCACTCCAACTGATTGCCGTCACACGGGCCACGCCCGTACATGACTAGGCGCTCAAAGTACAGACCGCGCCCATTGGCCTTGCGATTCATGGCCTGCCAGCGCGGAAAAGTCGCGCGATACAACGAAAATAGGTGCGCCCTGTCGCCGCGTGACATTTCCCAAAGGCGCTGGGGGAAAATCGTGAATGCGACGTCGTCGACGATGAGTCGCCCCTTCTTTTTGAGCAGCCGGTCGAGGGCCTGCCGTGTCGCCCGGTCTTCGACGGCGATGCTGTTCTGTCCGAAGCCGTTGACGCTCAGGATCAAGGGCGCCACCTCCGTGCCGACGCCGTCGAGAACCTGAAGAAGCAACCGCGCCCAAGCACGCGACAGGTTGGTGTCGTCGATGACGAGAGGCGACGGTGCAACCATGATCTTGGATTTACTCATCCGGGTCCTCCTCCAGATGGCGATATTGAGCGAGACCGACATACGCCTCGGGCGCGATACGGACAAAGGTGGCCCAATCATCCACACTGGCCTGCATAATCCCAGGCTTCACCGCCCGGAAAAGGCGCCCGGCCGCGACGTCGCGCACGAATTCCAATCCGGTTCCTGCGGCCTTAGCGCCCGCAGGCAGAAGAACAAGCGTCTTGACCTCAGCGTCCACAGTAGGCACTGCGCGGTGGCGATCGGCAATAATCAACGGTTCGGGCGTCACGGCATCCAAGAGCTCCATACGGAGCGCCTTGGGGGTGACGCGCTGCAAAGCGGCGGCGCGGCCGCGTGACAGCATGTTCACGCCGAACGATAGATGCGTCAGCAGCGTCGTATAGCCAACGCCGAACTCGCAGGCGATGGTGAACATCTGCTCCGGAGTCGCGGTTTCTGGCGCCCAGTCTCGGACCAAAAAGGCGCGACGCAAACCGACGACGGGCATAAGCGTGAAGCCGGCGAAGGTGTCAGCCAGGAACTCCTTCGGATCTTCCCACGGCTGCGCCTTGGCGTCCTCCCGCAGCTCGTCGATTGACGAGCCATGGCCGAAGACGTGGTGGCCCAGCTCATGCGCGCAATTGTAGGCGCGCCGCGCCAACGGTCGGCGTGCCGAGATGTGGATGCGCGAGGGAACGCCGCGCTGATACATGCCTTCCATGTTGATGTTGTTGAAGCGCACCGGGACGCCCAGCGTTTCGCACAATGCATAGATGCAAATTGGGCCCGCTTGGTCGAGCTTGGCCTTAGCCCGCGTGGCGATAGCCGTCTGCATCGCTTGGATTGCCAGCGCGCGCCGATTGAAGCTGGGCTTTGTGGTGCGCATCACTTTCATCAACGGCTGCCTCCGTTCGGGGTGGAATCGCTGCGCATGGCAGCCAGCAGTTTGAGCAGGCGTTCCAGATCATCGGGCTTGAGCTTGGACAGTTCGCGCGCGGCAAGCTCAAGCCGCGGGTCCTGGGCATCCAGGGTTTCGGGAGTCTCGCCGAGGAGCCAAGCGACGCTAACGTCATAAATTTCGGCGAGCTGCGCGAGTTCGTCGGCCGACACCCTGCGATTGCCGGCCTCTATCTCGCTGACAGACGGGCGATGTAGGCCGAGAATCTTGGCGACGTGGCCTTGTGACAGGCCAGCAAGCTTGCGTGCTTCCTTTAGCCGCTCAGCAATCCGGGCGCGCTTGGCGGAATCAACTTCGGTCATGCTGCGGTCGCTTGCTTTTCGCTCTGCTTCTTGAGCAGTTCGCAGACGAAGGCAGCCGTCTCGTCGATCGAACGCGGGAGCTTAGTCGCCTCATCGACGAAGATGTTCACGTCATTCGGGATGGTCGCGCCGATCTCCGTCGCGAGAATAGTAGTCGCGACGGGCCAGACCTTGCTGTCGAACTTCGGGATGCTGTCGACCGGCTTGATCGCGCCCGACAAGGCCGGGCATTCTAGGCCACTATCGGTCTGAATCTGGGTAAGGACGGTAATCAGTTTCTCTTTCAGGGTTGCAAGATCCATATCGGCCTCCTTGATCTGACGCATGGTAAGATAATCTTACCAACCTTGGCCGTCAAGGGGCGTTCGTTCGATCTTTTTGGACCCCCCACTTGAAATCCTCCGAGCGGCGACTTATTATGACCTCATGTAGTCACATTGGGGGTGTGCCGTGCAGTCCATTCAGATTCGCGACGCCAAGGCGAAATTTTCGGCTTTGATCGACGCAGCGGAACACGGGAAGCCTACAACTATCACTCGACATGGGCGTCCAGCGGCCGTGGTCGTCCCTGTCGAGGACGCCCGGCGCCTCTATCCGAAGAGTCGTCCCTCGTTCGCAGACCTGCTGCTATCGTTTCCTGGCGGCGTCGAATTTGAACGCGACCACACACCCTTGCGTGAGGTTGATCTGTGAGTGCGGGCTACTTGCTCGACACCTCGGTGGTGTCGCTACTAGCACCCGGCAGATCCTCAACTGATGAGGCGCTCGTCGGTTGGGTCCGAGACCATAACGACGCGCTTTTCGTTTCGGCCGTCACGATGTCGGAGATTGAACAAGGTATCTGCAAATTACGCCGAGCTGGAGGCACAGACCGTGCTGATGCTCTTACAAGGTGGCTGGACGCATTAATTGACAGCGGTGGGGATCGCATCCTGTCGTTTGACGCCCGTATAGGTCGGATCGCGGGCACGTTGTCGGATCGTGCAATTGCCGCCGGACGACATCCCGGCTTCGCAGATATTGCGATTGCGGCAACAGCCCTTGCGCATGCTTTGCTGTTGCTCACAGGCAACGGAAAGCACTTTGCACCGCTCGGCATCGCATTCAATGATCCCGCCGAGGGATTGCCCACCTGATCAAGGAGGGCTCACTCTGTCTCGCATCGAGAACAAGTCGGTAGTATTCAAGTGTCGCCAATTGAGATGCCATCTCAAACTAGGCCCTACGACTGCGAGAGTCGAGTACACAACGTCAGTTCATTCTAAAGTTGATAGTCAGAAATATTAGATTCTATATTGTATTCATGCCCGGCAAAGAACGAACGCCGCGGCATCTCGGAAACCGCCTACAACCGAGAAAGCGATTGCCGGCGCGTCGGCCGACGCGCTCGACCATGATGTCGCCGCACCTGGGGCAGCTAACCCCGATATCGGTTTCATAGGCTGAGAGTCTTTCCCTTGTGCGTCGCGCGTGGGCGCGATCCGTGAAGAACCCTGGCGCTAGGCGTTTTTCCAGTACTGCCGCCGTAAAGAAGTTTGCCTCATCGTTTGTAAAAACGGGCACTTGCTTTGCCCGAATAAAAGCGACCAGCTCACGAACGCCGTACACGACTTCCGCAGGCATCACGGTTTTGAACGTGCACGCGCCGACAAACACGATAGCGCCATGTAGCTCATGAGGCTGAAGACCGAGGAGTTCGCGCACTGCGTTGATATGTATGTCGTTCTGAATAAGTGGGTTCTGGAAACGTTGCTTGAAGTAAAAAATCACCTGCGTCCACTGCGCGTGATTTGCGTTGCCGAATATCCAGCCACTGATATTTTTTGTCTCGATAACGAATACGCCATAAGGCGAGATCACCAGGTGATCAATCTGGGTCGTATAGCTACCGGTCTGCAGGGTCACGTTCTTGATTAGACGATAGACCTTGCGATCCAAGAACAGTGAAAGCCCAACATTGACTTTGAACTCGCCCCATTTCCCTCGAAACCATGCTGACCGCAGAACCAGCGACCAAGCTGGAAATACGAGTAAGAGCAGCAGCCAGTACCAATGTTGCGCCATGGGCCACAACCTGATCGAGTTTTTGCGTCAAGTTGGGCCAAAGATTACAGCACGAGGACAGGGGGTTCGAGAGGCTGAATCTGGTCGAAGAACCTCCTTGAGGCTTCCCATCGTTGAGTTAGAGCCAATTGAGGGGAATGGCCCTGAGATGACGCGAGATGTCGCTTATCGCGTGACTCTGGCCGCACCCGGCTAAGGGTTAGCCTTCGCTAAAACGGCCCTTGTTACAGGGGGGGCTAGCAACGATAGGGGAGGGGGCCGGGGGGATTCGAACTGCACTTTTGATAATGCAGGTTACCCGTGTTGTGGCTTCACTTGCCTCGTGTACTCGGTGGCGGGCTTTACGATGAGATTTACGGCCGCTTCGGTGTTGCTGATTCCCGATGGGCCGGCATTTACTTGAGGTACAAAGATCCAAGTCTCTCCTATATGCAAAGCATCGACCGAAATAACGTGCGCTGATTGAAAACAGAATACCACCCGTTCACCGAACGAGCGTCCGAAGCTTCGCCAACGCGACTTCCCGATCCTCGTGGAAGTCGATCGTGCCGGCGAATTGCCCCTTGCGATCGATCATGAACACCGAAGCGGTATGGTCCATCGTGTAGTTTCCGCCCTCGAGCGGAACCCGGCGATAGTGGACGCGCCACGCCTCGGCGATTCGATGCGTCTCGTTCTCATCGCCCACCAAACCGACGATTCGGTCGTCGAACGCCGCGAGGTACTCCCGCAGGAACGGCGCCGTGTCGCGCTCGGGATCCACCGTCACGAAGTAGGCGGTCATTTCCCGCCCCGCATCGCCCAACCTATCGAGCCAGTCGGCGATTTCCGTCAGCGTCGTCGGACACACGTCCGGACAATTCGTGAATCCGAAAAACAGCAGTGACGGCCGCCCGATCAAATCGCGCTCGGTCAGCCGGCCACCGCGCATGTCGCCGATCGAGAAAGGCCCGCCGAACATCGCGCGGGCGTCGCGCGGGATAGCGGTCTCGGGCGCGCCCGGTGCGGCGTGTTCTCGAAACGCGAAGGTGACGGCGAGACTCACGACCACCAACGCCCAAGCGACCAAGCGTATCGCGCGCAAAGGGCTCATCTCCGGGGACTTTCCGGATGGGCGTGCGGGGCGCCGCCATCTTGGGAAGGCGGTTGACGCGTCCGCAAACCTTCGACCGCGACGTCGACATCGATGTCGCCTCTCCGCTCGAAGGTCAGTCGCATCGCAAAGCGTTGCCTTTCGACCAGGGGTTCCCTGAGATCGATCAGCATGACATGGCGTCCGCCGGGCGCCAGATCGGCGGCGTCGCCAGGCCGGATCGTCAGACCATCGACCAATTGACGCATGCGAAGCACCGTGCCGTCGCGAATGATGTCGTGAAGTTCCGATCTTCCGGCGACGGATGTGTGCGCGGCTATGAGCTTCTCGTCGGTCGAGCCGGCATTGACGATCCTGAGATAGACCGCGCCGGTTCGGGCATTGCCGAGCGTGGCGCGCGCCCAGGCATGTTCGATGCGCAGGTCGCCCGCGGATTGGGCGTGATCAGCGGCGAGGCGATGCGGAATGACGCAAACACCGACCGACGCCGCGGCACCGAGCAAGAGAAATCGCCGTACCGAGCCCTTGCGGACATACGTCACGGCGCGCCGTCGCGTTGGGCGGCATCGCGCCGCGGAGCGAAGAACGCGCGGAACCCGACGATGACGCTGCCGCCGACGATCGCGATGTCGGCCGTGTTGAAGGTCGGCCAGTGCCAGCCGGCATAGTGCAGATCGAGGAAGTCGATCACGGCGCCGATGCGGATGCGGTCGAACAGGTTGGCCAGGCCGCCACCGAGGACCAGCGCGAACGCGAACGCTTCGAACCCGTCGTTCGTCTTGTAGGCGAAGCCGGCGACAAGGGCGAGAATCGCCGCTTTGATCGCGATCAACAGCCACACGGCGTCGAAGAACGTCTCGTCGAACATCCCGAAGCTGACGCCGAAATTGAAGCCGAGCGTCAGGTTGAAAAACGGGGCGACGGCGATGGACCTTGTATCGGCGAAGACGAAATCGATCATCAAGCGTTTCGCGATTTGATCGACGGCGAAAGCGGCGACGGCCGTGCCGGCGACAATGCGAATGCGGTTCCAGGCGATCATGGGGGCGGGGAAGCCGGTTGTTTCGCGGCGGATGCCGCGTTCCGCGCGGCCAGGCTCACGACGATCGCCGAACCCGCGAGCATGAGGACGAGGATCAAGACGCCGATCGAGCCGGCCTGGTCGCCGATCGCGGCCACGGCCGCACCACCCGCGAGATATCCGAGGCCTACCGTGACGGCGACCCAAACCGCCGCCGAACTCAGATTGAGCGGCGCGAACCGCCGCCAGCGCCAGCCGAGCAGGCCGAAGGGGATCGAGCCGAGCGTGCGCAGGCCCTTGGCGTAGCGATAGAGGAAGATGTAGTAGGCGCCGTAGCGATCGATCGCCGTCTCCGCCACTTGGATGGACCGCGCCAAACGGGGCATGGCGCGGATTCGGTCGGCATAGCGATGGGCGATCCAGAATCGCGCTTCGTCGCCGAGCCATGCGCCGAGGAACGCCGACATCGCGACCAGGGCCACGTCGAGATCGCCCAGCGACGCGAAGTAGCCCGCCACGACCGGCAGATAGCCGCTCTTGAGCGCCGTATAGGCGAACAAGAGCGCGTAGATCCAAGGCCCGTAGTCGCGGACCAACTCGCCAAGCTCGCCCATCGTCGTTCTATCTGGTCGCCGGGGGCGACGATTGCCGGAGCATGGGATCGAGGATTCGCTCGAACGCGTCCATATGAAGTTCGCCGGGATACGCTCGGTCGCCGACGACGAAAGTCGGCGTGGAACGGACATTGCGCCGCTGGCCCTCCAGCGCGTCGTTGAGGACGCTGTCCTCGACAGTCTTGTCGGCGAGGCAGGCGCGCGAATCTTCCTCGGAAAGTCCGGCGAGGCGCCCCAAGCGCGCCGCGCCCGCGACGGGGTCCTGGCCCCTCAGCAACTCGGGCTGGCGCTGGTAGATGAGCTGCATACAGGCCGAGTACCGGTCTTCGCCGACGCAGCGCGCGAGCTTGGCCCATTGCAACGCGACCCGATCTAGCGGGAAGTCGCGCCAGACGACCCGGATGCGGCCCGTATCGACGTAGCGCGCCTTCAACTCCGGCCACGTCTCGCGCTTGAACTTGGCGCAAGCCGGGCAGGTCATCGAATGGAACGCGATCACGGTCACCGGCGCGTCCGCACGGCCATCGGATCGTTCGCCGAGCGCCGGCGTCGCTTCGGCGGTCGATGTGGATGCCACGCCGAGGAGGATCGTTAACGCGGCGAGCGGCGCCTTCAGCGAACGCATCGCGTCAGATATCGTCATGTCGGGGCTCCCGAACGTGTTCGAGCATGTCCGTGACCACGCAAGTAATGTGATCGTCGGCCGCCGAGTAGTAGACCTGCTTGCCCTGGCGCTCCGCGCGGACGATGCGGGCGGCCTTCAAGAGCCGCAGGTGATGGCTGACGAGGGACGGGCTCAGATCCAGCCGATCGGCGATCTCGTTGACCGGCAACGGCATGGTGGTGCATTCGAGCACGATGCGCAGCCGCGTCGTGTCGCCGAGGAGCCGGAACAGATCGGCCAACTCGGCCGCGTGGTCCTGGGCCATGCGAATTCCGGTCTTGAGTCGGGGCATCGGCGTCCGTCCTTGAAAGGCGTCGGGGAATGACGACGCTTCTAACGCATCGCGATTCCGCGCGAAAGCCGGTTCAAGAAAAGCACAAATGAACAGATATACAAATATAGCGTCGGACGCCGGCTTGTCAAGGATGGCATGAGGCGTCGGGCGCCTTGACAAACGAATGAACGGCTGTTCATGTATATGCGTAACTTGCCCCCGCTTTCGAGGACCCTGCGCGATGAACGCGATCACCAAGCACGTCTGGCATGTGACCGGAATGGATTGCGCTTCCTGCGTGGCGAAGGTCACGAAGGCTGTCGAACGCATGCCGGGCGTGTCGGATGTCGAAGTCAACTTGATGGCCGAGCGCCTGTCGCTGACGCTCGCCGCCATCGACGGCGCGTCGCCCGACGCCGTCGTGCGTCAGGTCGAGGGCCTCGGCTACACCGTCCGAAAATTCGATCCGTCGATGGCGGTCGGCCGCCCATCCCAAGCGCCGCACGCGCACGCCGAGGGCGAAGCGGGTCACCATCACGATTCGACGCACGCCTCGGAATCGACGCTCGACATCGATCCCCATTGGTACGAATCGTCGAAGGCGCGGATCGTGTTCCTGCTGGGCGCGCTGGTGGCGGGCGCCTATGTCGCCTCGCATGCCGTGCCCGAGGGGTCGTACTGGCTCTATTTGGCCGCGACGCTCGTCGCACTCGTGCCGTTCGGCCGACGTGCCATCGCGCTGGCGCGTGCGGGAAGTCCGTTCTCGATCGAAACGCTGATGTGCGTGGCCGCACTCGGCGCCGTGATCATCGGGGCCGCCGCCGAGTCGGCGTTGGTCGTGTTGTTGTTCGCGATCGGCGAACTCCTGGAAGGGGTGGCCGCCGGACGTGCGCGCGCCGGAATTCGATCCCTCGTCGCCATGATGCCCCGGACGGCGATGCGCCGGCGGACCGACGGGTCGCTGGAGGAGGTGCCGGCCGACGCGCTCCGACGCAACGATACCGTTTTGGTGCGACCCGGCGAGCGCTTGCCCTGCGATGGCAAGATCGTCGAGGGGCAGTCGGCGCTGGACGAAAGCCCGGTGACCGGCGAATCCCAGCCGGTGTCGCGCGGACCGGGCGACAGCGTGGTCGCCGGAAGCGTCAACGCGAACTCAGCGCTGGTCGTGCGGGTGACCGAGACGGGCGCAGACAGCACGCTCGCGCGGATCGCGCGGATGGTCCAGGATGCCGCCGCGTCGCGCGGCGCCACGCAACGATTTATCGAGCGCTTCAGCGCAATCTGGACGCCGGCGGCGATGGTGCTGGCGATTCTCGTCATGACCGTTCCGCCTTCGCTGTTCGGCGGCGACTGGTCCGTGTGGGTTTATCGCGGATTGGCGGTCTTGCTCGTCGCTTGCCCCTGCGCGCTCGTCATCTCCGTGCCGGCGGCGATGGCGTCGGGCTTGTCGGCCGGGGCGCGGAGCGGATTGCTGGTCAAGGGCGGGGCGGCGCTCGAAGCGATCGGAACCGCGACCGTCGTGGCCTTCGACAAGACCGGGACGCTGACGCGCGGCAAGCCGAAGGTCACCGACGTGTTGTCGGTGGCCGGCGCCTCCCGCGAGGATGTTCTCGCTCTTGCCGCCGCCGTCGAGGCCAATTCTTCGCATCCCTTGGCGAAGGCTTTGGTCGAGGAGGCGCGTCGCCTCGGGCTCGCCATTCCGCCGTCGAGCGACGCCGTGGCGATTCCGGGAAAAGGCGTGGTCGCGAAGATCGAAGGCCAGGCGGTCGGCGTCGGAAGCCCGACTTGGGCCGAGGAAGACGGCCGCACGATCGGTCCCGAGTTCGCGGCCGCGCGCGGCGAACTCGAAAATTCCGGCAAGACGGTGGCGTTCGTCTATCGCGCCGACCTTCCATTCGGCGTCGTCGCCCTCCGCGACGAACCGCGCGAAGACGCGGCCGAGGGCGTCGCCCGACTTCGCGATCTGGGGGTCTCCGCCGTTATGCTGACGGGCGACAATCCTCGGACCGGGGCGGCGATCGCTTCGGGCTTAGGAATGAAGGTTTTGGCGGGCCTTAGTCCCGCCCGGAAACTCGAAGAGATCCAGGCGATGCGGCGAAATGGCGTCGTGGCGATGGTCGGCGACGGCATCAACGACGCGCCCGCCCTCGCGGCGGCCAATGTCGGGATCGCGATGGGCGGCGGAACCGCCGTCGCGCTCGAATCAGCGGACGCCGCCATCATGCGCGATCGGGTCACCGGCGTGCCGGAACTCGTCGAACTCTCGCGCGCCACGCTCACAAACGTGAAGCAGAACGTCGCCATCGCGATCGGGCTCAAATTGGTCTTCCTGGTGACGACGGTCGCCGGAATCACGGGGCTTTGGCCCGCTATCCTCGCCGATACCGGGGCCACGGTACTGGTCACGCTCAACGCGCTGCGGCTGCTGCAGTGGAAGGCGCAGTGATGTCCGCGTGGCGGGTCACTCACTGGTCATTTTCCGGCGCTCGGCGAACTTACGTGATCGACCCGTCTCATCGCATTGTTCCGAACTCAACCTGACACCCAGTCTCGTCGCGGACCAAACCGGAGGCAGTCGTCACGATCACCCGCGCTCCGGCGGCGGCTTGCCGATCCCCATCTCGTTGCGCACGCGATAGAGTTCGCGCGCCATCGCCGAAACGAGCGCGGAGCTGGACGCCGAAGGCGGGCGCAGGATCAAGGCGCGGAAGTAGATCGCCGGCTCGAACCGCCGCACGGCGATGCCGTCGACCATTCCGTCCGACACCGCCGCGGCGTTGGCGATCCCGACGCCAGCACCCAACGAAGCCAAGATAGCGATCGACAGCGAGTACGGAGTCTCGATCGCGACGTTCGGGACGATGCCCTCGCGCGCGAACGCGGCGTCGAGCGCGCGCCGGACGGTATCGTCTGGCGACAACGTCACCAGAGGTTCGCCCGCGAGATCGGAAGGGTGGATGGTCTTGCGGCGCGCCAGCGGGTGTTTCTCCGCCATCACGCAGACGGCGGGCGGCGTGGCGAAAACCGAGTGCTCGACCCCGGTCGTATCGACTTCGTCGGCCGCCAGCCCGATATCGGCTTGGCCCGTCGCCACGAGATCGCGCACCGCGTTCGACGTGCGGACCTGAAGGTTCACGCGGACCTTCGGGAATCGCCGCGCGAACGCGGCGACCGCCCGCGGCACCAGCCCGTGGCCCAGCGCCGACAAGCTTGCCACGCAGATCGATCCGCCGCCGACTTCTCGAATCCTTGCCGCCGATCGTTTCAGCCGTTCGAGGCCCACGAAACTCTCGCGGATCTCGGCGTGGAGCAATTGTCCTTCGCGGGTCGGAACCAAGCGGCCTCGTATCCGGTCGAACAGCCGAAAACCCAGGTCGCGCTCCATTTTCGCCAGCGCGCGGCTGATCGAGGGCTGCGAGGACCCGAGTATCTGCGCGGCGCTGCCCACGCCGCCCGACAGCATGATCGCGTGGAAGACGTCGACATCCCGAAGGTCCATCGGTAGCTCATATCAAGAATGAATGGAGTGCCGCAACCAGATCATAGCCGGGCATGAAGCCGTTCCGTATTCTTCGGCGTATGACCGATCGCGGAGAGGATACGAAGCACGTGGCGCCGGGTCGGGATCCCGACCCCGCCGCGTTCCGGTCGCTCACGACGCCGATCCGCCGGGCGTCGACGGTCGTTTTCGACGATCTCGACTCCTTCGAAGCGCGCGCGAGCCGTCTTTACGACGGATACAGCTACGGCCTTTACGGAACGCCGACCAGCCGCGCCTTGGAGGAGCGGATCGCCGCGCTCGAAGGCGGTTCGCGGGCGATCGTGTTGCCGTCGGGGTTGGCCGCGATCGCGTTGGCGACCTTGAGCGTTGTCCGCTGCGGCGATCGCGTGCTCTTTCCGGATTCGATGTACGGACCGGCCAAAGAGTTCTTCGGCGGGCTTCTCGAACGCCTCGGGGTCGAAGCGATCCCCTATCCGCCCGAGATCGGAGAAGCGATCGCCGAGCGTCTCGACGACCGGGTCCGTATGCTTTGGATGGAGTCGCCGGGCTCCCAGACCTTCGAAGTTCAAGACGTGCCCGCGATCGCGCGGGCCGCCAAAGCGCGCGGCATCGTCTCCGCCGCCGACAACACCTGGGCGTCGCATCTGGGGTTCCGTCCGCTCGACCACGGCGTCGACATCGCCATGCAGGCGCTCTCCAAGCATGCCGGCGGCCATGGCGATCTGGTGATGGGATCGTTGGCCGTCTCCGACGAGACGCTGTTTCGGCGCCTCAAGGATTCGGCGCGCGTCTTGGGATACGGCGTCTCGGCCGACGACTGCGCCCTATGCGAGCGCGGCCTGATGACGATGCCGCTGCGGCTGCGCCATTCCTGGGCCACCGCGCGCAGCCTCATCGCGTATCTGTCGTCCCGGCCCGATGTTTTGCGGATTCTGCATCCCTCCGTGCCCGACCATCCGGGCCATGCGATCTGGCGAAGGGACCACCGGGGCGCGGCGGGCGTGTTCGGGCTTCTGTTGCCGCCCGCCGACCGCGAGGCGCAGCGTGCCGGGCTGGCGGAGATGCGCACGATCAAGATCGGCGCGAGTTGGGGCGGCGTCCATAGCCTGATCGCGCCCGGCGATCCGCGCCGAAACCGCGCACCGATACCTTGGTTGCCGGAGGGAATCTATTGGCGGCTGTCGATCGGGCTCGAAGACGAGGCGGATCTTCGCCGCGATCTCGCGGCGGCGCTCGACGCGATTCGAACCCGACGGCGAACGACGTCGAAGATCGCCGGATGAACGAAGGCGTCTCTCGAAAAAAGGAGGAAAAGATGAAGTGGGGTCTCGGACTGATAGCGGCGACGACGGTCGGTATGCTTGCGGCATTCGTGCCGATGCAGGAAGCCTCGGCACAGTCGATTCTGGAGAAAGTCAGGCAGCGCGGCTTCGTGAATTGCGGCGCGAGCCAAGGCGTGCCCGGTCTGTCGCGGCCGAACGAGCGTGGCGAATGGCTCGGCTTCGACTCCGACGTCTGCCGCGCCGTCGCGGTCGCGGTTTTCGGCGATCGGACCAAGGCGCGCTTCGTACCGCTGAACGCCGCGCAGCGCCTGCCGGCCATCCAGACCGGCGAGATCGACGTGCTGTCGCGGACCACGACATGGACGTTCTCGCGCGACATGGCCGTGAGGTTCGTGGCCACGACGATCTACGACAACGACGCGTTGCTCGTCCGCCGATCGGCGAACATCCGCACGGCGAACGATCTCAACGGGCTCACGGTCTGCCTGCAGGGCGGCGGCAGTTTGACCGAGCAGGCGATCGACGAAATGGAGGAGGAGCACACGGGCGTCAAAATGCGCCGCGTTTACTTCGACTCGACGATCCAGGCGCGCGACGCCTATTTCGCCGGCCGCTGCGACACCTACGTGACCGACGGCCTTGCCGCTTGGGGGCAGCGGGCGTCGACCGCCCGTAACCCCGAAGAGCACCAGGTCTTCTATGTCGGGCACAGCACCGAGCCGAACGGCTTGGCGATTCCCCGCGGCGACGACAAATGGTTCGACATCGTTCGCTACACGGTGAACGTCCTTATCTGGGCGGAGGACGAGGGCATCACGCAAGCCAATGTCGACGAGATGCTGCGGACGACCAAGAAGTCGGAAGTCAAGCGCGTACTGGGCGGCGAGCCGGGATGGGGCCGAATCATCGGCCTCGACGACAAATGGGCGTACAACATCATCAAGCAACTCGGAAACTACGGCGAGATTTGGGAGCGCAATCTCGGTCAAGGCAGCCCGCTGAAGGCCGAGCGCAAGTTCAATCGTCTTTACAAGAACGGGGGATTGATGTTCCCCGTTCCCTTCAACTGACGTCACCGCCCGCCGGCGCCTTCCGGGCGTCGGCGGGCATCGTTCGGACCGGATGTTCGCATGCTGGGTACGGCCAAGGGTCGCGCGATCGCCATTCAGGTCCTCGTCGTCGCGATCGCCGCCGCCGCGCTGTACGTCGTCGGAACCGCGACCGCCGCGAATCTAAAGGCGAAGGGAATCCCGCTCGGCTGGGATTTCCTATTCCGGCCGGCGGGATTCCAGATCGCCGAGACGATCCTTCCTTATTCGCCGCGCGATCCGAATTGGTGGGCGGCGATCGTCGGGATCGCCAACTCGCTGTTCGTGTCGGTGCTTGTGGTCGTCTTCGCGTCGTTCTTGGGACTCGCGATCGGAATCGCCCGCCTCAGCCCGAATCCGCTCGTGCGCGGCACGGCGCGTTGTTGGGTCGAGATCGCGCGCAACACGCCGGTCATCGTCCTGCTGATTTTCACCTACTCGATTTGGTGGAAGCTGCTGCCCCAGTCGACGGAAGCCTGGCATTTGGCACCGGGCACGCATCTTTCGCTTCGTGGGTTGGTGCTGCCGGCGATCCGCTGGGAAGGGGCCGCTTGGCTTTGGTGGATGGCGCTCGCGTGGATCGTGGTCGTTGCCGCCGCCTCGCGCATCGCGGCGTGGCGCCAGGCCGCGACGGGCGTCCGGCCGCCGTTCGTGCTCGCGAGCGTCGCCGGCGGACTTCTGATGCTCGGAGCGGCCGCGCTCTCGGCATCCGACGGGATCGTGGTCGAGTTCGCCGAGTACCGGCGCGGCAATTTCTTCGGAGGTTGGCAGATAACCCCCGAGCTGACGACGATCCTCGTCGGTTTGACGTTCTACACGGCGGGGTTCATCGGCGAGATCGTGCGCGGCGGCATCCTCGCGATCCCGCGCGGTCAATGGGACGCCGCGCGGGCGCTCAGCCTCCGTCGCGGGCAGATCTACCGCCTGGTGGTCGTACCGCAAGCGTTGCGCGCGATCGTGCCGCCGCTGAACAGCCAGTACATCAACGTCGTCAAGAATTCGACGCTCGCGATCGCGGTCGGCTACCAGGATTTCATGACGGTGATGGGCACGGTCATCAACCGGACGAGCCACGCGATCGAGGGTATCGTGATGATCCTCGGCGTATTCCTCGTCTTGAACCTTGCTCTGTCGAGCCTGATGAACTGGTACAACCGCCGCATCGCGATCGTGGAGCGCTGAGGATGGCGCCGATCGGATCCACGCGATTTGGCGAGGCGACGTGGCGGGCGTTCTTCGGCACCCCGCTCAACGCGGCGCTGACCATCGCCTTTCTCGGCTTTGCCGCCATGATCGTGCCGCCATTCTTGCGGTGGGCGATTTGGGACGCCGTCGTTTTCCCGGCCGTCCCGGCGAGTTGCGAGGCCCGCGCGGGCGCGTGCTGGAGCTTCGTCGTCGCGAAGTCGGGACAGATTCTCTTCGGCATCTATCCTTACGACGAGCGTTGGCGCCCTGCGATCGTCTGCGCGATCATTCTGACGCTGCTGGGGATGTCCGTCCGTCCGGCGAGCTGGACGAAATGGCTCGCCGTCGTGTGGGGAACGAGTATGGCGGCGGTTCTCGTGCTGATGGGCGGGGGCGTGTTCGGACTCGCGTCCGTGCCGACGAGCGCCTGGGGCGGGCTCCCGGTCACGCTGATCCTCACCGTGTTCGCGCTGGGAATCGCGTTTCCGGCGTCGATCTTCCTGGCGCTTGGCCGACGGTCGGACATGCCGGTCGTACGCATCGGTTGCGTGCTGTTGATCGAAACGGTGCGGGGGCTGCCGCTGCTCAGCCTTCTTTTCGTGGCCTCGATCATGTTGCCGCTGTTTCTCCCCGACTCCTTGCTGCCCGACAAATTCGTCCGGGCGCTCGTCGCGTTGACGATTTTCGCGGCGGCCTACCTGGCCGAAGTGGTGCGCGGTGGCTTGCAGGCGGTCCCCAAGGGGCAGTTCGAGGGTGCGACGGCGCTCGGGCTGGGATACTGGTCGACGCATTTTCTCGTCGTCTTGCCGCAGGCGATCCGCGTGTCGATCCCCGCGCTGGCGAACACGATCATCGTGATGGTCAAGAACACGAGCTTGGTCCTCGTCGTCGGAATCTTCGACTTGATCAGCTCGGGCAAGGCGGCGTTGGCCGATCCCGCGTGGCCGTCGCCTTCCGCCGAGACCTACTTGTTCATCGGCGCGCTCTATTTCGCCTTGGCCTTCGCATTCGCGCGGTTCGCCGATTTTCTGGAGCGGCGCGGCGCCAACGCCCGCTGAGTCAAATCCCCAAGTGTCGCGGGTGAAATGACGTCACGAAACAAATCGTTACGTGGACGACATGATCGCGTTACGATCGCCCTGCTTCAACACCGCACGTTTCGCCCCCCCAAAGCACGCGGTTCCTCGAGATGCACGCTTCGATCGATACGAGAGCCCAACGACCTTGGCGACAGGGACCACATGACGCGATGACGGCGCCGTTCGCGAGCGCCATGATCGGCGCGCTGGCGATCCTGATTGCGCTCGCGTCGCCGGCGGCGGCGCACTCCGAGTTGAGGCGGACGAACCCCGCTTCGAACGCGGTGCTCGATGCCTCGCCGGCGGAGATCGTCGTCGAGTTCAACGAACGCGTCCAGGTCACGACGCTACGGCTCGTCGATTCCGCCGGCCGGCAGACTCGACTGCCGACCACCACGCTCCGCGCCGCGGCATCGATCGAACGGGTCGCACTCACGGCGCCGCTCGCCCCGGGCCGTTGGCAGATCGAATGGGCCGCCATCTCCGCGGATGGGCATCCGATCTCCGGGCGCGCTTTCTTCGAGGTGAGGACTCGTCAATGATAATCGAATACCTGCAGCCCGATCCGAACCTTTGGGACGGCATCACGGTGGTCGTCCGTGCGGCCTATTACGCGTCCTCTCTCGGCGCGGCGGGATTGGTCTTCTTTCTCGTTTTGCTCGGTCACACGCTCGGGGAAGAAGAGCGGCGGCGGGTCGTGCGATGGCTCGTCGTGTTCGTGGTCGCGGGCGTCGCGACAAGCCTCGTGGCTTGGCCGGTGCGAGTCGCTGTCCTCTCCCGCGACGGGTTCGAAGGCATGATGCGCTGGGACCTCTATGCGCCGATCGGCCGGTCGCGGATCGGAGATGCCTTTTTCCTCAGGATCGGGGGGCTGCTCGTCTGTCTGTTGGCGGCATACCGTAAGCCTTGGGCGCTGCCGGTCGCGGCCATCGGCGCCTTCGTCGTCTGCGCGAGTTATGCGGCAATGGGGCACTCGACGCTCTATCGCCCGCGTCAGGAACTCTCGGTTTTCACGACGGTTCATCTTGTCGCCGTGGCGTTCTGGATCGGATCGTTGATCCCGTTGAGGGTCGTTTGCGAACGCTCGGACAGCGCTTCGATCGCATCGATCATGGACGCGTTCTCGAAGGTCGCGATCGGCGCGGTCGCATTGCTCGCGGCGATCGGCGCGGTGGCGGCGATCTATTTGATCGGGCGGTGGGACCTGCTCGCGGCAAGCTGGTACGGCTGGGCCTTCATTTCCAAGGTGACGGTGTTCTTGGTCCTGCTTTCGATTGCGGCGTGGAACAAGCTGCGCCTCACGCCGGCGATCCGCGAGGGGGCGCCGGGTGCGTCCGCGCGCCTGCGCTTCGCGATCGGTGTCGAGATTTGGGTCGCGCTCCTCGTGTTCTACGCGGCTGCCGAGATGGTCTCGGTTCATCCGCTCGACTACGGGCACCGAATCCCGAGCTAGGGCGGCCTTTCGCTGGCAAGACCAGCCTTTTCGTCTGCGCGTCGCCGTCGGTTCGAATCTCCGCGTGTCGCACGTGGAATGGCCGCCTCGAAACAAATCGTTACGCTGATGACATGACCGCGTTACGACCACATAGCATCAACGCTGCGGAGTATCCCCCAACTCACGCGGTGCCACGAAAATGAACGCTTCGGACTCGATTGGTCGTTTGACTCTCTTGCGGCCTGCTTTCGCCATTGGACTCTTGTCCTCTCTCGCTCTGACATTGGCCGATCGAGCTTCGGCGCACTCCCCCGGACCTTCGATGCCTCGCTCGGCGTCCGCGGCGGAGGGGCCTGCGGCTTCGGGATGGAACTTCGCGATCGGCGGTGCCGCGATGCTCGCGCCGAAGTTCGAAGGCTCGCGGAAGTACGGCGTGAAGCCGCTACCCGTCGTCGAAGTGGGGTATTCGGATTGGTTCCGGGCGTCGTTCGCGTCCGGCGCCCGCGTGGATGCGCTCGCTCTTGGCGATTTCGGCGACACGGCTTTCGGCCGGCTGTCGGCGGGACCGCTCGTTCGATACGGACATGGACGCTCGTCGAGCGACGACGATGCGCTGCGCGGCTTCCGTACCGTGAAGGGCGCGATCGAAGCCGGCGGATTCCTGGGTCTCCAGCGCGGCCCTTGGAGCGCCGACCTTGCTATCGCCCAAGCGGTCAATTCGGGCTCCCATGAAGGCCTACTCGCCGATCTCTCGCTCGGCTATCGATTCGGAATCGCGACGGATCTCACGGGACGTCTCGGCACCAAGGTCGGTTGGGCGTCCGAGCGTTACATGCAGACGATGTTCGGCATCGACTCGGCCACGGCACGCGCCTCCCAGCTTCCCGGCTTTACCGCGTCGTCCGGATTCAAGGATGCCGGTGTCTCCTTCGGCGTACAGTATTCGCTGGGGCGCGGGCTATGGCTCGACGCGATGACCGGGTACACTCGCTTGCTGGGCGACGCGGCGAGTTCGCCGCTCGTCAAGCAACGCGGCTCCCCGAACCAGGCCATGACGGCCGCCGGGCTTTCCTTCCGCTTCTGAAGCAAGGCGCTCGTTTCAGCCAAGGCGACCGAATGTCCCTCCCTGTCTTGCCGTCGCATCCGGCGCCCTTGGCCGACACCCCCGCAAAGACCGAAGGCGCGCGACGGCCGCGTCACGACGTCCGCGCCGCGGCGCTGCGCTTGGCCGCCGCCGTCGTGCTCGTGACGAATTTGATGGCGGGCGCGATGGGGGGCGCGGCGCCGGCGCATATGGGCGCGATGGCGCCGCATATGGGGGCCGCCCTTCTGTACGCCGCTGTCGCGGGCGGCGGTCTCGTCGTCGCGGTTCGAGGCGTTTCGTCGGCGTGGCTCGCGACCGCGATGGTCGTCGTGGACGCCGTTCTGGTCGTGACGCTGTTTCACCAGCATTTGTTCGTGCCGGCGGAGGTTTTCGATCACAGTCTGACGGCGTCGACGCTGGCGGTCGGATTCTTGCTGCTGGCCCAGGTGTCGTTGGCCTTGCGCCCCGGTCCCGTGCTGCTGTTTTCGGGGCTGGTTTTGGCGGGATGGCTCGCCTTGCTGGGCGCGATGTCCTTCTTCTCGATGCGGACGCTGGGGACATCGTCGCATGATTGGCGAATCCTCTACCTCGAATTCGCGCTCGCCGCCGCTTTCGGCTTCGCGGCGCTCGTCAGCTATTTGTTGACCCGCGATCACAACGCGTTGCTCGCGGAAGCCATCGAGAACGAGCGGCGAAGGGGAAATCTCGCGCGGTTCTTTTCGCCCGACATGGTCTCGCGTCTGCAAGCCGATCCGAAGACGCTGGCGATGGCGCGCCGGCAAGCGGCCGTCATGTTCGTCGACCTGCGGGGGTTCACCGGTTTGAGCGAAATGCAGGAGCCGGAAACCCTCGCCAAATTGCTGGGCGAGTACCGAGCCATCGTGACGGGAAAAGTATTCGCGCATGGCGGCACCGTCGACAAATTCATCGGCGATGGCGTGATGGCCGTTTTCGGTCACATCCGAGCGAACGGTCACGACTGCGAAAGGGCCGTCCGATGCGGCCTTGAGATCGTCGACGCCTTACGCGCTTGGCGCGCGGATCGCGCCAGACGTGGAGAGCCGAGTCCGGCGGCCGGCGTTGGGCTGCATTTTGGCGAGGTCTATGGCGGCGTGCTCCACAGCGGGTGCCACGACGAGTTCACGGTTTTCGGCGACGCCGTGAACGTCGCCGAACGGCTCGAGAAGCTGTGCAAGCCGCTTGGGGCGGCTTTCGTCGCTTCCGAGGCCGTGCTGGCCGCAGCCGGTCCGTTGTCCAAGACGGATTGGCGGTGGCGGGAGGCGACCGAGCTCGCCGGACGCGGCGCGACCTTGAAGGTCGCGTTCGTCCCGCTCGCAAGCGAGTCCCCGGCGGTGTAGCCAAGTTTCCTGCGGCGGCAAGGTCTGCGGAACTTCATTCGCAGGACCTGCGACAGATCGTCACCGATACACTTCGTTACGCAAGGGAAATGTCCCCGAAACGCGATCCGCCCAGTTTTCTCCGCGCGGGCCCAAGCCCAAATGAGGGGAGAACACGATGACTCGCAAACTGCTCGCCGCCGCCCTGATCGGAATCGCCGTTGCGGGCGCCGCTTACGCGCAAGCGCCGAATCAACACCAACATGACACGCCGCCAGCGCAGTCGGCACCCGGCCGGCCGGCGCACAACATGGAGTCGATGACCGAGATGATGCGCCGCATGATGCCGATGATGGAAGCCATGCGCACCGCCACTCCGGAACAACATGCGCGGATGATGGAAGACATGCGCGGCATGATGCGGCAGATGATGCCGATGATGCAGGAGATGATGCAGCCGCCGGCGCAAAGGTAAGTGCCGATGGCCGGTCCCGTCGCCGCGCCGGCAACCTCCGATCCACCGGCATGGGATGCGTTCGGCGCGTCGTCCGGATGGCTGTCGTTCCTGCGGCGGTATCTGGTCGCTTCCGCCCTTCTGCATTACGCGTGGGAATGGGTTCAACTCCCGCTCTACACCGTTTGGTTCGACGAATCCTTTGCGCGCTTGGCGTTCGTCGTCGCGCATTGCACGGCCGGAGACGTCGCCATCGCGACCGTCGCGATGGGGCTGTCCTTGGCGTTGTTGGCCGACAAGAGATGGCCCGCGGCCGGGCTCGGGCGGGTCGCCCTTGGCGTCGTGGCGATCGGCGTCGCGTACACGGTCTACAGCGAGTGGCTCAATACCGTGGTCCGCGAGGAATGGGCATACACCGACGCGATGCCGACGATCCCGCCCTTGGTAACGGGCCTCGCGCCGCTGCTTCAATGGTTCGTCGTGCCAATTCTCGCAGTCCTTTACGCGCGCGGAAGACGCCTCGCTTGATCGGAGGAGGATATCGAGATGCAACATGAACACAATGCCCAACATGAGCACGCCGGGATTTTCCCTTCGGCGCGCGCGGCGTGGGTGCTCGTCGGATTTCTCGCCGTCGCCGCCTATTTCCTATGGACCGAACATCGGGCGCATGTCGTGTCGGCCTTGCCGTGGTTGCTCTTGCTCGCTTGTCCGTTGATGCATGTCTTCATGCATGGCGGGCACGGCGGACATGGGGGCCACGCAGGTCATGGGGATGATGCGTCGAAGCGCGGCCCGGATTCCGGGGGACCGCAACGATGATGCCCCATGCCGAAGCCTACGGAATGTGGAGTCTGGTCGTCATCAACGCGGCGGTCTTCATCCTGTTCGCGTTCAGCTTCTTCAAGCCGAGGACGGCGCGCGATTGGCGCAGTTTCGGCTCCTTCAGCGCCTTCGTCATCGCGCTCTTCACGGAAATGTACGGCTTTCCGCTGACGATCTACGTCCTGTCGGGTTGGCTGCAGAGCCGATTTCCGGAAATCGACCGGCTTTCGCACGACGCCGGGCACTTGCCCGAAATGCTCTTCGGCTGGCGCGCCAATCCGCATTTCGGCCCCTTCCATCTGTTGAGTTTCGTCTTTATCGGCGGCGGATTCGTCGTGATCGCGGGCGCTTGGCAGTATCTGCACGCGGCGCAGCGTGCGGGCGAGGTCGCGATGGCCGGCCCCTACGCCTATGTCCGGCATCCGCAATTTGCGGGATTCATCTTGGTCATGCTGGGCTTTCTTGTTCAGTGGCCGACATTGTTGACCCTGTTGATGTTCCCCGTCCTCGTCGCGATGTATTTGAGGCTGGCGAAGCAAGAAGAGACGGACGCCCGCGCCCAGTTCGGCGCGGCCTACGACGCGTATGCGAAGCGCGTTCCCGCCTTCATCCCCTGGTTTGGGCGAACGAACCCAACTCCGACTACCTGACGGCCGGGAGCACGTACGCGCTATGAACGACCATCAACACGGAGTCATTCGGGAGCTCGTCGACAAAGGCGATCCGAATTCGCAGGGGCATCGCCACACGGGGCCATCGACCGCGCGGAAGGAGCCGCTGCACGATGCCGCCGTCGCGCGCGGCGCCACGCGATGGGTATGTCCGATGCATCCCCAAATCGTGCGGCCCGCGCCCGGCGCCTGCCCGATTTGCGGCATGGCGCTGGAGCCCGAGACTCCGACCGGCGAGCAAACGGGGAATCCCGAGCTGGCGGACATGGCCCGCCGGTTCTGGGTCGGGGTCGCGTTGTCGGTCCCCATAATTGCACTCGAAGCGGGAGGGCATTTGACGGGATTGCACACGATCTTGTCGCCCGCGAAGTCGATATGGATCCAGCTTGTGCTGGCGACGCCCGTCGTTTTGTGGGCGGGCTGGCCGTTCTTCGAACGCGCCTACGCGTCGTTGGTGACCCGCAGCCTCAATATGTTCACGCTGATTGCGATGGGCACGGGTATCGCGTGGGTCTACAGCGTGGTCGCCGCCGTGGCACCCGGGATTTTCCCCGAGGCGTTCCGCGGGCCGGGCGGCACCGTTGCGGTCTATTTCGAGGCCGCCGCCGTCATCACCACGCTGGTTCTGCTCGGTCAGGTCCTGGAATTGCGGGCGCGGGAGACCACCGGCGGCGCCATCCGCGCGCTTCTCGACCTGTCGCCGAAGACGGCGCGGCGGTTGCGTCCGGCCGGCGAAGAGGAGGAGATTCCGCTCGATCGCGTCGATGTCGGCGACACGTTGCGCATCCGGCCCGGGGAGACCGTTCCCGTCGACGGCCGCGTTCTGGAAGGAACCGGATCGGTCGACGAGTCGATGGTGACGGGCGAATCGATGCCCGTCGCGAAGGAACCCGGCGCGAAGCTCATCGGCGGCACCCTCAACCAGACCGGCGCGTTGATCATGGCGGCGGAGCGGGTGGGCCGCGACACGATGCTCGCGCGGATCGTTCAATTGGTCGCGGCCGCGCAGCGCAGCCGCGCGCCGATCCAACGGATGGCAGACTCGGTCTCGGCTTGGTTCGTTCCGCTCGTCGTCGCGATCGCCGCCGCATCGTTCGTGGCGTGGTGGGCGATCGGGCCGGAACCCGCGATGGCCTATGGGCTGATCGCCGCCGTTTCGGTCCTGATCATCGCGTGCCCTTGCGCGCTCGGCCTTGCCACGCCGATGTCGATCATGGTTGGCGTCGGGTGCGGCGCGCAGTTGGGAGTCCTGATCCGGGATGCCGAGGCGTTGGAGCGGATGGAAAGCGTCGATACGCTGGTGGTCGACAAGACCGGGACGTTGACGCGCGGCAAGCCGGAAGTCGTGGCCGTCCTCCCGGGGCGCGACTTCCAGGAAACCGAGGCGCTTCGTTTGGTCGCGAGCCTGGATCGGTCGAGCGAGCATCCCTTGGCGCAGGCCGTCGTCCGCGCGGCGGTCGGCCGTGGGTTGCGGCTCGTCGAAGCGACCGACTTCGCGTCGACGACCGGCAAAGGCGTGACCGGGAACGTGGAAGGCCACGCGGTCGCGATCGGATCGACCCGCTTCCTGCGGGAACTCGGGGTCGATACGTCCGGCCTCGACGAGGCGGCCGACAATCTCCGCGCGGAAGGTGCCACCGCCATCCTGGCCGCGATCGACGGAAAGCTCGCGCTCGCCATCGGCATCGCGGATCCGATCAAGGATACGACGCCTGGCGCCCTCGCGGCGCTGCGCGCGGCGGGCGTGCGGGTCGTGATGTTGACCGGTGACAATCGGATCACGGCGGCGGCGGTGGCACGAAAACTCGGCATCGAATCGTTCGAGGCGGATGTGCTGCCGGAGCAGAAGGGCGAAGTCGTGAAGCGGTTGCGCGCGGAAGGGCGCGTGGTCGCGATGGCCGGCGACGGAGTCAACGACGCGCCCGCTTTGGCCGCCGCGGATGTCGGCATCGCCATGGGAACCGGAACGGACGTGGCGATGGAAAGCGCGGGCGTCACGCTCGTCAAAGGCGATTTGACGGGCATCGCGCGAGCGCGTGTTCTCAGCCGCGCGACCATGCGCAATATCCGGCAAAACCTGTTCTTCGCCTTCGTCTACAACGCCGCCGGCATTCCGGTCGCTGCGGGCGTTCTCTTCCCCTTCATGGGCCTGCTGCTGTCGCCCATCATCGCGGCGGCGGCCATGGCTCTGAGTTCGGTCAGCGTCATCTTGAACGCCGCCCGTCTGCGGACGGCGCGGATCGAGGGTTAGGGGCGCCTTGACCTTCCGCTCCCGACAATCCGTATCGTCTTGGTGAAAATGACTTATCCGACAAAGAGGAAATCTCGATGGCGACCGTCTTGAATGTCGACAACATGCATTGTGGGGGATGCGTCAAAAGCGTTACCCGCGCGATCAAGAACGTCGCGCCCGCGGTCGAAGTCGTGGCCGACGTCGCGCGACGGACGGTCGAGATACGCGGGATCGCGGACATAAAGGCGATTTTGCACGCGCTCGACGACGCGGGATTTCCGGGTCGGCCCGCTTGACCCGCGTACGGCAAGTACGCCGGCGACAATTCATGTGTCCGTTATGACGAGTGCAGGCATATCCCGAGATCTCTCCGGCGGACCCGTTCTCGCGCTCACCATGGGAGAGCCCTCCGGGATCGGGCCGGAAATCGCCATCGATGCTTGGTTTCGGCTGCGGGACGGGCCCGTCTCGTTCGCGTGGTTTGGCGATCCTTCACTGCTTGTCGCGACTTCGGCGCGCATTGGCCGTCCGGTCGCGATTCGGGAGATCGGGAACTTCGCCGAGGCGCGCGCCGTGTTTCGCGATGCGCTGCCGGTCGTGCCCCTCGGGATTTCGGTCGCTGCGACGCCGGGCCAACCGAGCCCAGCGAACGCGCAGGCGGTGCTGCGTTCCATCGATCTTGCGGTCGCCGCGTGCGCGCGCGGCGAGACCGCTGCCGTGGTCACCAACCCGATTCAGAAGGCGACCCTCTACGCGGCGGGTTTCCGCCATCCCGGGCACACGGAGTATTTGGGGGAGATCGCGGGCGGAGACGCAGCACCGGTGATGATGCTGGTATGTCCCGATCTCCGGGTCGTTCCGGTCACCATCCATTTGTCGCTTCGCGATGCGATCGCGCGATTGACGACGGAGGCCATCGTCGCAACGGCGCGGACGGTGGACAAGGCGATTCGGCGCGAATTCGCGATCGGCGCGCCGAGATTGGCGGTGGCGGGCCTCAATCCGCATGCCGGTGAACAAAATTCGATGGGCATGGAGGATTCGGGGATCGTCGCGCCGGCCGTGGCGATCCTCCGGAAGGAAGGTATCGACGCGGTCGGCCCGCTTCCGCCCGACACCATGTTCACGCCGAGGGCGCGCCCGACCTACGACGTGGCGATCTGCATGTATCACGATCAGGCTTTGATCCCCTTGAAGACGCTCGATGTCGAAGGGGGGGTGAACGTCACGCTCGGCTTGTCGGTGGTCCGTACGTCCCCCGATCACGGAACCGCCTTGGATATCGCCGGACGGGGGATCGCCGACCCGTCCAGCCTCGTCGCCGCGATCCGGCTGGCGGCGGAAATCGCCGAAAATCGTACCAAGGGAGACCGTCGATGCTGAGGTTAGGCGTAAATGTCGATCACGTCGCGACGATCCGCAACGCACGCGGAGGCACCCATCCGGATCCGGTGGCGGCGGCCAAGATCGCCCTCGCTGCGGGTGCCGACGGCATAACGGCGCATCTGCGCGAGGATCGCCGCCATATTCGCGACGACGACATGCGCCGGCTGCGTCGCGAGGTCACGGCACCGCTCAATTTCGAGATGGCGGCGACGTCGGAGATGCTGGAGCTCGCATTGGAGATCCTGCCGCATGCCTGCTGTCTCGTGCCGGAACGGCGGACGGAAGTGACGACCGAGGGTGGTCTGGACGCCGCCGCTGGTGGATCGACGCTCGCCGACTACGTCGCGCGGCTCCGGAAAGTCGGGATCCGAGTCTCCCTTTTCATCGATCCCGATCCCCGGCAGTTGGATGCCGCCAAGCGCGTCGGCGCGCCGGTGGTGGAACTGCATACCGGAAGCTACGCGCACGCGGCCGGGTCGGGCGTGGCGCTGGAACTCGGGCGGCTCAAGACTGCCGCACGGCATGCCGCCGCTCTGGGGCTCGAATGCCATGCGGGGCACGGGCTCGATTTCGACAATGTCGGCCCCGTCGCCGCGATCCCCGAGCTGGTGGAACTCAATATCGGTCATTTCTTGGTGGGCGAAGCGGTCTTCGGCGGGCTCGGAGGCTCGGTCCGGACGATGCGCCGCTTGATGGATTCAGCGCGGGCGACGTGACGGGGATTTCCGTATAAGGATCGTATCCGGAAGGCCCGTCCCGAAATGAGCGCTGCGATACACATTCTCGTCGTCGACGACGACACCGAAATCCGCGACCTGCTCAAGCGATTCCTCTCGCGCAACGGATTTCGCGTCACCTCCGTCGCCGACGGCGTGGGGATGCGTTCGGCGCTCGCGCAAGGCGGGGTCGACTTGATCGTGCTCGACGTGATGATGCCGGGGGACGACGGTTTGGCGCTTTGCCGCCAATTGCGGGCCAAGTCGGCCACGCCGATCATCATGCTGACCGCGATGGGCGACGAGACGGACCGGATCGTCGGACTCGAAATGGGGGCCGACGACTACCTCGCCAAACCGTTCAATCCCCGCGAGCTGCTGGCGCGCATCAAGGCCGTCTTGCGCCGCAGCGGGCAGGGCGCGCGCGCCGGAGGCGGGAACGTGATGGGCTTCGACGGCTGGAAGCTCGACCTGACCAAGCGCGAATTGACGTCGCCGAAGGGGGAACTCGTCGATCTGACCGGTGGCGAGTTCGATCTGCTCGTCGCCTTCGCCGAGCATCCGCAGCGGACCCTCTCGCGCGACCAGCTCTTGGATCTGACACGCGGCCGGATGGGCTCGCCCTTCGACCGCAGCATCGACATCCAAGTCAGCCGATTGCGCCAAAAGATGGGCGAGGACGCCAAGGAATCGAAGCTGATCAAGACCGTCCGGAGCGTCGGGTACATCTTCTCGACGAAAGTGACGGTGTCGTGATCCGGAGATGGCCGCGCCCGCTGTCGAGCCTCTACGCCCGCGCGATCGCGGTGCTCGTTCTGGCGGTTCTGGTATCCCACGCGCTGAGCATGGCGCTCTACCACTTCGAGTTCGTCGAGCGCCTGACCGAGACCCAGGAAGAGCGCCTGGCCGAGAAGCTCGAGGCGATGAAGCATCTATTGGAATCGGCGCCCGAGGACGCGCGCGAAGCAATCGCGCATACGATCGGCGGCGCCACCATCGAGGCGCATTGGAATCGACAGAACGCCATCGCGAGCACGCCCGACGGAGATGAGTTCGCGCGATCCGTCGCCGCGCGGCTGGCCGAGAGGCTGACCGGAGTCGGCGCCGACGACATCCGGGTCGCCACCGGTACGTCGTCCGACTCGGCGACCCAGCCGCGGCTGCTTCTCGTCTCCATGCGGTTGTCGGACGGCACATGGGTCAATGCGAGTTCCGGCGTCTATCACGCGCCGGGCGGCGGGCTGAAAAGCGCGCTCGTTTCGACGATCCTGATGGCCTTGGCGGTCGTCCCCGTGGGGATTTGGTTGTTGAGGATCGCGATCCGGCCCTTGCGCGTGTTCTCCGAGGCCGCCGAGCGCCTCGGACGGGACGTGCATGTGCCGCCGATTCCGGAGTCAGGCCCGGCGGAAGTGGCGCAAACCGCCCGGACGTTCAACGACATGCAAAAGAAGATCGGCAAACTTCTGACGGATCGAACCTCGATGCTCGCGGCGGTCTCGCACGATCTTCGGACGCCGCTGACGCGGTTGAGGCTTCGCGCGGAGTTGGTCGACGATCTCGAGCAGCAGGGGAAGATCGTCGCCGACATTGTCGAAATGGAGGAGATGGTCAATTCCACTTTGGCGTTTTTCCGCGACGACGCGGTCGCGGAGGCGGTGCGGCCCCTCGATCTTGCTTCGCTCGTGCGCACGGTGGTGAACGAGTGGACGGATATGGGGCATGAAGTCGCTTTGCTCGATTGTCCGCCATGCGCGATCGAAGGCCGGCCGGTGGGGCTGAAACGCGCCTTGGTCAATTTGATCGAGAACGCGACGAAGTACGGCGACCGCGCCCGCGTGTCGCTTGGGCGGGGACCTAGCGAGGCGATTCTCACGGTCGACGACGACGGTTCCGGTGTGCCGCAAGAGAAGCTGGAGGAAGTCTTCGAGCCGTTCGTCCGTCTCGAGACGTCGCGAAGCCGTGCGACCGGCGGCGTCGGTCTCGGGCTCGCTTTGGTGCGCAGCGTCGTGCGCGCCCATGGCGGTTCGGTGAAGCTGGAGAATCTCGCCGGCCGGGGATTGCGCGCGACACTGCGTTTGCCCTTGAGTCCCGGAGGAGCGGCATGAGAGCTCCGATATGGGTTGCGGCGATCGCCGCGCTCGTTGTCGCGGCCGGCCTAGGCGCGTATTTCGCGTTCGATCGAGGGCCTTCCGGTCCGCGCTCGGACCCCGCCTTCCTGGCAAAAGGCGAGAGGGTGTACGCCGAATTCTGTGCGGCATGCCATGGCGCCAATCTGGAAGGGCAGCCCGATTGGCGAATTCGAAAGCCCGACGGCCGCCTCCCGGCGCCGCCGCATGATGCGACCGGGCATACCTGGCATCACCCGATGGCCGACCTGTTCGCGCTGACGAAGTACGGCCTCGCCCGGTTCGCTGGCCCGAACTACCAATCGGACATGCCGGCTTTCGAAGGGCGGTTGTCCGACGACGAGATATGGGCGGTATTGGCCTACATTCACAGTCGTTGGCCCGACGACATCAAGTCGCGCTATGCGCAGATCGACCGGCGTCGCCCGCAATAGCGGGCCAGATACAATTCGTTACGCAAGACCCTCGGCGCGGAAACACGGCGGATACATGCGGCGCCTAGTTAAATGGCGTCCATCACGCCGAGAGGGTTCAGGTGAGTAACGCAAGAGTCGAAAATCGTCGGAGCGGTCCCCACCGGGTTGTCTTAGGTGCCGTGGCTGTCATCGCCCTGGTGGTGGCGGGCGCGTCCTTTGTCGCGGCGCAGACGGCGCCGCGTCCCGAGCGAAGCGCGCCCAGCGCCGTGGCGCCGCTTCTGGCACCCAGTCAGCAACCCCAAGCCAGCCAGGGATCGACCTTCGTCGCGCCGCCAGCGATCGGCGACGAGCCCGAAATCGAGTGGCGCGCGGCGAACGACGAGGCGGCTCGGCTCGGCGGTCATGTCGGCCAAGCCCGAGAACGGGCATCCGCCCCGCGGCGTTGAACCCCGAAATAGAAATACCGGAGATCTGTTGGATGCGAATTCGTGCGTTGAATCGACTTGTGGTCGCGGCCGCCACCGCCGCGTTCGTCTCGGGCTGCGCCGTCGCGACGGACCCGGCCGGCTCCGGCCCCGCGCCGTCGATGTCGGATCGCGGGCAAGTCGCGGCCGTGGCGCGCGCGGGGTACCCGGATGTCCCGGCGATCCGGTCGCGGCTGTCGGCGCTGATTGCGAGCCCTGTCGACGCGGATGCGGCGGTCAAGATCGCGCTCCTCGCCAATCCCGATCTGCATCGCGTGTATTTCGATCTGCGAATTCCGGCCGAGTCGGTCGTCGCGGCGCTCGACGCGACCGGTCCGGAGGACGGGATCGAGATCCGGTTCGTCGAGCGCGTCCTGGGCGGACTGCGTCGTTCTTCCGCCGAAGTCGAAAGCTTGAATTTCGAGCGCGCCAAGCTCGCGGCGGCGGGCGAGATCGCCAGGCTCGCGCTCGATGTCCGAAAAGCCCATGCGGCGGCCGTCGGCGCCACGCAAGTCGCGCGTTTGGTCGACGAAGCCAGAATGGCGTCGGAAGCGGCAGCGGAGCTGGGGCGCCGCATGGCGCGTGTCGGCAATTGGCCGCGCCTCAACGAGTTCCGGGAGAGTGCTGCGCTCGGTGAAGCCAGCGTTCAGGCGGCGCGTGCGCGGCAAGCTTCGCTCGTGGCGCGGAACCGCTTGACCCGTCTCCTCGGCGTTTGGGGCGAGGAGGCGCGCTATAGGCTGCCGGATGCATTGCCCGGGTTGCCCGAAGCGCTGCCGGCGATCGCCGATCCCGAGGCGTCGGCGCTCGCCCAACGCTACGACCTGCGCGCCTTGCTCATCGAAATCGCCGCCGAAGTCCGCGAATTCGAACTTGATGGTTACGACAACGGCAGCGTTTCCGTCGGCGAGTTCCGTGATGTGACGATCGGCCGTCCGCTCGGCTCCGGTGGGGTGGAGCGAAAAATGCGGGTCCCGGTTTTCGATCTGTCGGCCCAGGGCAGCTTCGGAAAACAGGCGCGGTTCATGACGTTGGTCAATCAAACGTCTCGACTTTCGATCAGTGTCCGAGCGGATGCGCGCGAAGCCTATGTCGCCTATCGCACGGCCCACGACATCGCCCGTCACTATTCGGCGCACATGCTGCCTCTGCAAACGCGAATCATGGACGAGAGCGTCCTTCGCTACAACGGCATGCTGCAAAGCGTCTTCGACCTGCTGGCGGACGCGCGGCAACGGACCGCCGTGCAAGTCGCCGCGGTGGAAGCGCTGCGCGATTTCTGGATCGCCAGCGCCGATCTGCGGGGCGCGCTTGTCGGCGGTGGCTATGCGGGTGGCATGCCCGCCGCCGCGGTGCCGGGGGGCGGCGCGGCCGCGCCCGGCCATTGAATCGGGTTTTGACGTTGGGTGTTCACTCGGGAGTGTCGGATGTTTTCACGGCGTAACTTTCTTGCGGCTTCGGCGGTTGGCGTGGCCGGAATGGGCCTCGTGTCGAAGGCCAGTCTCGCGTCGATCCCGGAGGCGGCGACGCAGTCGTCGTCCGCCACCGTGTTTCCGTCGGCGCCGGCTTCCGGGCGTCCTTACAATCCCGTCGTCACTTTGAACGGCTGGACCCTGCCGTGGCGCATGCGCGACGGATGGAAGGAGTTCCATCTGATCGCCGAGCCTGTTATCCGCGAGATGGCGCCGGGAATGGTCGCCAATCTCTGGGGCTACAATGGTCAGAGCCCGGGCCCCACGATCGAGTGCGTCGAAGGCGACAAGGTCCGGATTTTCGTGACCAACAAGCTTCCCGAGCACACGACGATCCATTGGCACGGAATCCTGCTTCCCTGCGGCATGGATGGCGTGGGCGGGCTGACCCAACCCCACATCCCGGTCGGAAAGACCTTCGTCTACGAGTTCGTGATGAAGAAGAGCGGGACTTTCATGTACCACCCGCACGCCGACGAGATGGTCCAGATGTCGATGGGAATGATGGGGTTCTTCGTCGTCCATCCCCGGAATCCGGCGCTCCACGCCGTCGACAGGGACTTCGTCTTCATCCTGAACGCCTACGACATCGAGCCCGGCGCGAAGACGCCGAAGAATTCGACGATGCTCGACTTCAACATCTGGAGCTGGAACAGCCGCGTGTTTCCGGGGATCGATCCGCTCGTGGTGCGGAAGGGGGATCGGGTCCGCATCCGCGTCGGCAATCTTACCATGACCAACCACCCGATCCATCTGCACGGATACGATTTCGTCGTGACCGGGACCGATGGCGGCTGGGTTCCGCCGAGCGCGCGTTGGCCGGAGGTCAGCGCGGATATCGGCGTCGGCCAAATGCGCGCCATCGAGTTCGTGGCGGACGAGCCCGGCGACTGGGCGATTCACTGCCACAAATCGCATCACACGATGAACCCGATGGGCCACAACGTACCGACCATGATCGGCGTCGACCATCGCGATGTCGTCCACAAAATCACGCGCGTCGTGCCCGACTACATGGTCATGGGCGAGCGCGGGATGGCCGACATGCAGGAAATGGAGATGCCGATCCCGGACAATACGCTGCCGATGATGACCGGCCGCGGCCCGTTCGGGCCGCTCGAGATGGGCGGCATGTTCTCCGTGGTCAAGGTGCGCGAAGGCCTGGCGCGCGGCGACTACAAGGACCCGGGTTGGTACCAGCACCCGCCCGGCACGGTCGCTTACGAGTGGAAAGGCTGACTCTCTTACCCCCCAAGAAGGAGATTGGTATGAAGAACGAGTTTCTCGCGTCCCTTTTGGTCTTGGCCCTGGCCGGCGCCTCGATCGCTATCGCTTCCCCCGGCCATAGCGGCGGGCACGGCAAGTCCGCGCTCGGAGAGCCCGGCGATCCCAAGCGCGTCACCAGGACGGTCGAAGTCCGGATGAACGACCAGATGCGCTTCCTTCCGGATCGGGTCTCCGTCCGTCCCGGCGAAACGATCCGCTTCGTGGTCAAGAACATCGGCGAATTGCCGCACGAGATGATGCTCGGCACCGAACAGGAGTTGGTCGAGCACGCCAAGGTCATGCAGGAAAATCCCGGCATGGAGCACGACGTCGAGCCCAACGCCGTCACCGTTCAGCCTAGCAAGACCGGCGAGATCGTCTGGCGGTTCACCAGCGCTGGAACCTTCAAGTTCGGTTGCCTGAAGCCCGGCCACTACGAGGCCGGCATGGTGGGCACGGTGAGCGTCGGTCGATGAGGGCGCGGATGCTTCCGATCACTTGGCGCGGCCGGTTGGCCGCATTGTGTGTCGCCGTCACGGCGCTGGCGGGAGCCAGCGCCGCCAACGCCCAGAAGACCGACTGGATCGAGGGCGAGGTCCGCCGAGTCAACGACGCGGAAGGGAAGGTTACGCTTCGCCACGGGCCCTTGCCGGAATTGGACATGCCCGGCATGACCATGGTGTTCACGGCCCGCGACCGGGCCATGATGCGGGATCTGAAAGTGGGTGACAAGGTGCGGTTTATCGCTGAGCGCAGCGACGGGATCTTCTACGTTATCGAGATCGCCAAGTGACGGTGTAGGCGCAGTATGGGGGCGGGTTCCATCGAGCGGCCGGGGCGTTGCCGCTTCCTCGCGGGGGCGGCGAGCGTCTCGCTGTTTCCGGGCTTTGTGTCGCGCGCCAACGCGCAAGCACGGGCATTGCCGATTCCGCGCTTGGTCGATTCCACCGCCGGTCCAATCCGGCTGGAAGTGGCGGGTGCCACGCATGCATTCGGCACATTCAGGCCGTCGCCGACGATGGGCTATTCGTCGACCTATCTCGGGCCCACGCTGCTCTTCCGCAACGGGTGTGCCGCCGATGTCGAGATTCGGAACCTGCTCGACGAGCCGACCTCGACGCATTTTCACGGATTTCTGATTCCGGCCGCCGCCGACGGGTCACCCCATCATCCCATCGCACCCGGAACGATGTGGCGGACGTCGTTCCGTGTGGCGCAACCGGCGGCGACCGCGTGGTATCACGCGCATCCGCACGGCGCCACGGGAAGACAAGTGTATTCCGGCTTGGCGGGTCTCGCCATCGTCGAGGACCTCGACGCGCGGCGACACGGTTTGCCTGCGACGTATGGCATCGACGATTTGCCGCTGATCCTGCAGGATCGCGCCTTCGATGCCGAAGGCCGGCTCGTCTATCTCAATCGTGGCCCGGCAATGATGATGGGTATGCGCGGCGCGACTTTCGTGGTGAACGGCGTCGTCGATCCCGTGGCGCGGGTCCCGGCCGGTCTCGTGCGATTGCGGATCCTGAATGCCGCGAACGCCAGGAATTTCGATCTCGCGTTCGACGATGGCCGTCCGTTCGCCGCGATCGCCACGGACGGCGGCTATCTGCGCGAGCCCGCGCAGCTTCGGAGCCTCGTCGTCGCACCCGGCGAACGCGTCGAGGTCGTGGTCGATTTCTCATCCGGCCTAGGCGTTCGGCTCGAAACGGGTTCCGACACGACCGCGGCGCTGGCCGGGCGGCTGCCGATCTCCGGACGCATCATGGGGCGGGGTAGCGGTCCGCTGCTGCGCTTCGAGGTCGATCGGGCGTTGCCCGCCCAAGGCCGCCTGCCGGATCGGCTGCGCGAACTCGCGACGGTTCATGTCCGGCCCGAACTCGTGCGCCGGACCCTGTCCCTCGACATGGGCACTTCGATGATGCGCGGATCCTCCGAACACGGCGGGGCGCATGCGAGCCCGTTCGGCATCAACGGAAAGCCGTTCGATCCGAACCGGATCGATTTCGAGCCGCGGCTGGGCGGCGACGAGATCTGGGACATCGCGCCGCAGATGATGTCGCATCCATTTCATGTCCATGGCGCGATGTTCAGGATTCTTGAGATCGATGGTGAGCCGCCGCCGGCGCATTTGGCGGGCGAGAAAGACACGGTACTCGCGACGGGGCCGACCAAATTGCTCGTGTCGTTCCGTCAGCCCGCGACGACCGAGCATCCCTTCATGTTCCACTGCCACGTCTTGGAACACGAGGATGCCGGGATGATGGGCCAGTATCGGACGATATAGGGGACAAACTTGTCGCGATTGAGCGCATCGGAGCTCGGCTCCTATATCGGAACCGGATTCGTGATCGCACGGGGATTTTGCCCGGCATCGACGGTGACGGAATTGCGCGAAGCGGCACTGCTCGAATTGGCGGCGGGCCGCGCGCCCGTCGAACTCGAAGCGGATCTGGGCTATCCGGGCGCGCCGAACTCGAAGACGGCGCCCGGCGGCAAAACGATCCGTCGCCTCTTGAGCGCGGTCGACCGGCAACCCGTCTTCCGGGATTGGCTTGCGGGCACGCAGGTCTCGGCGGCCGTGCGGGACATCCTGGGCGAGGAAGCGCAAATGTCCCGCGCCCATCACAACTGCGTCATGACGAAGCATCCGCGTCATGGCAGCCGGACGAATTGGCATCGGGACATTCGATACTGGTCGTTCGGCTTTCCTGGTTTGGTCTCGATGTGGCTGGCGCTCGGGTCGGAGACGCGCGCGAACGGCGCGCTGTCCTTCATCCCGAGTTCGCACGCGCTCGATCTTCCCGACACCCTGTTCGACGACCGGAAGTTCCTTCGGCTGGACGTGCCGGCGGGGCGGGAGCTGGCGAAGACCGCCGTTCCGGTCGCGCTTGAGCCCGGGGACACGGTCTTCTTCCATTGCCGGACGCTCCATGCGGCGGGCCCCAATCTCACCGATGCGGTGAAGTTCTCGTTGGTGGCGACCTATCGCGGCGTTTCCAATCCGCCTTTACCGGGCTCTCGCTCCGCCGCGATGCCGGAGATTCCGCTGCCGGTCGCAGGCGTCGAGTGAAATGGTTGATCGTCCTCGAGAGAGGGCAAGAAAGCAGCAATGAAACAAGAGTTTTCGTACATCACAGCTGTCCGTGCGTCAGAATATTTACAACTTTAAGGGGCAATCAAGTAGCGACGGTGTTGGGGTTCATCATTACGGCCTCGGGAACTCTTGGGCGGATGAAGACTTAGTGTTCCGCTTGGGTACTTCTGGACTCACGCCTGACTGCCGCAGCCAACTGGCGTATTCCGCTCGGAGTGAGGGGGGGGTGCGCTCACTCCCTGGGTTTTCCCTGCAAAAATCCCTGTTCTTGGCGACCCGTGCCAAAGACAAGTGCTCGTCCGACTGCATCCTCCGCCAGCTTTCCGCCGCCGCCCGCAGGGCGGGCGGCCGAAAGCCGTCGGCGCGGAGCCCCGTGAACGAAGTCTTGTTCGATCGAACGCCGAAGGCGTTCGAGGCGGAGCGCCAGCGAAGTCCGAGCGTAGCGAGGAAAAATCCGCGAGCCTGCGCGCGGATTTTCAATCTCATCCCCTCCGCCGCCTTCTTGAATCCCGACGACCATGGAACAGAAGAGCACGTGCAGGATTTTGCGGCCGCCGAACTTCAGTGGCGAGGCTACAGAGGCGATTGTGCGCATCCGAAGTCTCAACATATCGTCAATGCGACTACGAGGGCAGAAGCCTATATCGGTAATAGTGATGCCACATCGCTCGAAAGACGTAGAATTGGCGATCCGAGTGATGCCGAAATCCAGCGCATAGTGTTTGCTCATCGCAGACGCATGCAAAGAACTGGCGGAGTGCAACTGACCCTTGGTGAGAGTAGTTGTCGATGTCGACAAGTTCTCGGCGCTTGCCGGATAGAAGCCACCGGCGAGAATGGTGTTCCACTATAGCAGTTGTGAGGCACTTGGCGATCTGAGATGCGCTCTCAAAGATTGTTTTCGGTGCAATTGCAAAACACCTGTGACTTTATCCAGCAAGCCAATAAACGCATTTCAGTCATTGATGAGACTAGCTGCCGTGAGTACTGCCTTGCGTTTGTCTGTGTGACTTGACATATGTGCACATCAGAAAATAAACATCTAAATATAGCAAAATACCTAAAGGAAATCTAGTGGGGGGCAAATGACAAGCTTGGAGGTTTACTCTGTCCGACTTCGCGAGCCGCGTAAACGAGGCAAGACGCCGCTTGCCTTCGCTAACGCTAAGGAGAACAAGTCGCTTGGGACGCTAGTCGGCGCTCAGTTAAAAAATCTGTCCGGAGGCGTTAAAGACATCGAGCTTTTGCATCGGTGCATGGAAGTGCGTGACCTCGAAACGACCGAGGACGGTTGTCGAGGGCGCCTCTTCGTCGGTGAGTATGGTTATTCATCGGATATTGTAAATTCAAAAGCTAAAAAGGTTTCCTACAAGAAAACCAGTACCGATGCAGAGCTTTTGCCCTTCTATTTTGACTTGTCTGTGCCAAAGGATGGGAGCCAAGGGCTCCTTGTGCTTCAGCGCTTGGGAAGGGGTGGTATTAAAAGCTATTTCCAGACTTATGTTCTGGAGCCGGTAGAGAAGCTTTTGCAGAAGACGATCGACCTGCAGCCCGTCATGCCGAAAGCATTGCTGCAAAAATTAATGAAGGGTGGGCGCATTACCGAGGTTCGAATTGTAAAGCACGAAATCCCTGGTGATGTCGCAGATATCTTCAATGGTAAAAACAAAGCGATTGAAGGTGAGTTTGAATGGGTTCTGCGGCCGAGAGGCGATGGGAAAATCTTAGGGGGCGTTTTTAGCGAATATTTAAAAAAGAAAGATGGAACGATAGCTGATCATGTGATCATCGAAGATTTTGATTATCAAGAAGTAAAAGTAGAGATTGAAGTAGGCGATGGACGACGTAGGATAGTAAATTTTGCTAATCTAAATTCTCTAAAAGCGACTTTTGATGTTAGCGATCAGGTTGAGCCTGGTCCTGATAGTTATCCAACATTTAAAAGCTTAAAATTGGCTAGCGCAAAGATCATGAAAGAGATTGGCGATGGTATCGGAGCTAAGCCATGAGCCAGAAGATAAACGTTATACATATAATCACAGAACATCATTCTACGCTCTGTTCCTATGCAACGGGCCGGGTCAGTCTTTTGGACTTGGCAGTGTTCTATGGGGTGCCATTTCTTTTGGGGGTTGCGTCATGGTGGTTCAATTTAGAACTCGATAGTGATCGGGCTAATGCCACAATTGCGACCGCGGCGATTTTTGCCGGTTTGCTCATCAACGTCTTGGTTTTGATTTATACGGTCGCTCAGAAAGGCGCCGAAGGTGCAGAAAAGAAACTGGTCAAAGAATTTTTCGCAAATGTGAGTTATGCAATTCTGCTTTCTGTAGTGACTGTTGTGTTGATCATGGCAAATCTATTTTTGCCTCAGCCATACAATTGGATTTGGGCACTGGTGATCGCTTTGTTCACACAGTTCTGCTTGGTGCTTTTGATGTCACTTAAGCGACTTCATGCGCTATTGAAGCATAAAGTAGGAGCTTAGCGATCTCGATAGCATGCTTTGTTATAATCCAATTGGCTCCTAAATTTCCCTAAATTCAAAATTGGCCCTCTTTGGTTTGGAGGGTGGCAAGTAAAGCCATATTTGACTGCATGAGGATTCTGTCAGGTCTATTCATAGCTTTGGTGAGATACTCGATCTTGGAGCTCGATAAGGCGCCCAAAGCCAAAACGGAAACGCGGCCCGGAAGGGCCGCGTTGCGTTTCATCAAGCGTTCGCGGGCGGCGGGGCGCCGCCGCCCGCGCCCGCGTCTTACTTCGCGAACAACTGCCCCATATCCTTGAACGCCTTGAACTCCAGCGCGTTGCCGCACGGGTCGAGCAGGAACATCGTCGCCTGCTCGCCGACCTGGCCCTTGAAGCGCACATAGGGCTCGATCA
>VFQU01000341.1_pt1 | contig 44259 bp, 48 predicted proteins | sample 3512311 | NCBI WGS metagenome assembly VFQU01 (sample SAMN10412377, study PRJNA504923) | tailings metagenome | isolation source: Relicate 3 Philex TSF3 active mining site | place: Philippines: Tuba, Benguet | collected 2017-08-29 | reverse complement strand
ATTTGCACCCTAAGCGACGGGTAGCTTTCTTGTCAAAATTCTGTCCGGACTATTGAATTAAATGACATTCGCTAATGGTCGAACCGTCACTAATCCACCCTCAATGGTATCTACCTCCAATCGATATCCGCGGAACATTTTCATACCGAGCAACGGCTCGGTATTGGCTGCATTAATCTCAATCTCTCGAAACTGACCAGCCCAAATCACACTGCCCTCATGGATATCGAACAGCGCTTCGCTGCCATCGCCTAACGTTGCACGATCGCGATAACTCCAAGAAAATTCAAGTTCAGCAATCAGAGAATCTGGCAAACTCAGAAAGCCTATGAATCCAGTATCAATCACCGCATTAACAGATTTAAGTTTCGTCCCATTGCGAATGACGACAGGAATGACCGCTTCACAGTAGTCATTGACATAGCCTTGCATCATCGATTTTCTCTCAAGCTCCGCGCTCCAAACCGATGAACCGCACGATAACCGATCCGGATGACCCAAGGTTGAGCATCAGGCATACGTTCATAAAGTCGTCGAGTTGCAGTCATGGTGTCATCGGCAAGTTCAAAGGCTCCAGTTTCAATATCAATCGCGACAATCTTGCCGTGGTTGCCTTCCTCGACCTGCGATCGCACCTGAGATTCATAAATCTCGTCGCCACGTCGAGCAAACTCCTCTTTGCTGTAGCGGGGTTGCCGAACTACCATACGATACGCTCCCTTGCTCTTCCTTTTAATCTTAGCTCGACTTTATTCCTTGGCTAGAACCCTCACAGGGCGGTCGCGATGACATCGCAGCGAGCAGAAATCGTTGTAAAACAGGCTCTCAGATCGCTGCAAAGTCCTAAGTGGTGGGCAATTTGTGAACTACTGCTCATACACACTTTCATTTATTCAAGCTCTTTCTCATATTTATTCAAGCTCTTTCTCATTTACTGCAAAGTATTCTATATACTCTGCACCAGTTGAAGAATTAATTTAATTCAGCCCGTTTTGCAGTTTTTCTAGATGCTTTTATATCTTGCTCTAGCTGATTGGCCTCATCTTGACATTCCTCCGCCAGCGTTTCGAGACTAGCTGCCGCTGAAAGAACTTCTTGTTTTAGCTGCTTAACCTTGGCTGATTTAAGATCGTATTCTCGCGAAGCTTCTGTGATATCCGAAAATAAATCTTTATACTCTTCAGGTGGGTTCTCTAGCCACACTTCAAACTCACCTTGCTGCTTCTCAATAACGGTCAGAGCATTTTCCCAAGAGTCTTTTCGGCGCATATCCAACGTTTTGATATCTGCGTACTTTGCCTTGAGTTGCTGAGTACTATTGACTTTCGCTAGCGTATAGACTTTCGCTTTTAGCGCTTGAAGTTTTATCATGTCGTCGGATACCTCGCCAGTGGGATATTTTACTCACTGATATCGCTTCAAATCTTGACGAAATTGCTCATTCTCTGCTCGAAGTTGTTGATTCTCCTGAGTCAGCATCGCAATTTGAGCTTGCTGCTGCTTGACCAAGTCTCTTGCTTCATCTCGCTGCCGAATATATTGTTTCATATGGGACACTCGACCTCCCAGACTTTTATTATTGTAAGCTAACTCCTTTTTGCGTTTCTCAAGCGCATCGTATCGCTTTTTGAGCTGTTCGAGTTCTGTCCGCAATTCTGCTTCAGCTTTACTGTTTTCAGCTTCCGCTCGAACCGCTTCATTCTCGACTTTGAGCGCAGCAATCTGCGTGGTTAAGCGCTTGATCTCTTTGTCTTTACCGAATAGTTTCTCTTGCAGTGCTTGAATCAGACGAAGAAGCCTGGTTTTTTGGTGATCTCTTGCCTGGCAGGCCTCTTCGAGTTCGTTGGCACGATCGCGGAGCCGACCTGCTCGATGCTGTAGCACTTTAGCTGTACATTCGTACTTGATAATTGCAATGACTCGACCTCGTTCTAGCTCATCGAGTTGCTGAACTGCGGAACTCCGCCAAAGATCGTCGTAATTCGTACATTCGTGGCGCAACGTTTGAGTCGGAACGTGACCTGGAGCTGCTATCAGATCCGGGTTTCTGAGTCGGACTCGATCATGCCAATAATCGAAGAGAACTTTGCTGTCGTCCATTGTGCAATCGCTTGCGATGTAGTTATTGATACTTAAGGATAGAATACCTGGAAGCTGACCACTTGCATCGTTGATGCTAAACAGTTTTGCGAAATCTTTACTCTGATGTGTCATTTGCTGTCTTTGTATGTGAGTAGGTTGTTCATTATCACTAAGCCATTTCTTACTTCTGTAGACTGAGTTTAGGCATAATCTGTTCAAGAATTCGTTTCTGACCATTCGGCGTCAGCGCAACTCCATTCCCGGTGACAACGCGAATCTCTTTGCTCTTAATCAGCCTTGACAGAGCCACATTGACGTTTTGAGGTTTCTGATCAGAAGCTTGTTCTCGAAGCTCAGTCCGACTCAATCGATTATTTTCTGCGTGGTACAAAAGTAGAAGAATTTCATCCGTAGCAGAAATATCTCTTACTAGAACCAAAGGCTTGCCGTCCAACTCATGAATAACCGAGTGTTCTAGTTGAACAATTTGAGCAATGGTTTCTGACAAAATCTTGCGATCTTGATTCCAAGCTAGACGGAGAAATTCCGCAAATATCCACTTACTGGCATGAAGTACCAGCATCGAATCCATATAATTGGCAGTGTACTCAGTGGAGATATGAACTGCTCCTCGATCAGAGCGAAATCTGTATACAAGTTCAATCACTTTAGCGATGTGATAACGATCTTTTTCGCCGAGTTGGTGAGCAGTACCTCTGTTCAGCAAATCCTCACGGATTTTTCCTGGCAATTTGCGGTGATCAATCTGCCCTGTATCCATCTGCAGTAAGCACCGTGAAATTGCTTCACAAAATCGTCCGCCATCTAACTCAGTGGGTTGCCAGTCACCCGCTAGAAAACGTTGCTGCATTTTCACATAAGATGTAACTGCTGCCTCAGCGAAATGAGGATCGACTATGTTGGAAAGGTCTTGGATCAGTTGATCAGAGGTTCTTTTCATAATTTACACCTCAGCAGAATGATCAAAGGAACCATCCGTAGCTACAGTCTCTTGCCTGATGTTTAGACGTTTTTCGACTTCAGTGCGACCTGAAGCCAGCAGTTGAAAGCCATTTTGCATCTTAATCAATTGCCCTTGCCCTGACATTGCTTGTAAGCTTCGTTCTAAATGGCGCTCATCGACCTTGCTACCAAGCCCCAAATACAGAAATTGCTTGAGTTTATAGCTTGAAACTGCTATATCTGGGTCGTTCGTGACTTTGCCGATTGCCCACAGCCCCAGACAACCTTTTTCGGCAACACTGTACTCTTGAAGGACAATCTGAGCATTCATGCTTGCGGCAAATGACTTCCAACTTGTGACCCAAGCTTGCACATCTTTGGAGAAGCCGTTGGCTTTGCGCTTGCTGGTCTTAGCAGAACTCTCTGAATCATCATCTCCCTTGGTGCTAGATTTTGAGCTTCGCGTCGCCGCACCTGAAGTTAAACTCCACTTATCTTCCACAGAACGATCAAGAACTTCTGTCAGAACTTTGCGAGCTTGCTCTTGACCAGATAACCGCAGTCCGACCAGTTCCCGCTCACTGATTAGTTCAGCACTCTTGCCAATCCAGGTTGCAGTGTTATTGTCATAAAGTCCAACTCTTTTGAGAATGTCATTCAAATCATTGCGCGGGATTTCTTCACGTCCATCGACTTCTAATGAATACAGAAGTACCAAGTAGGTCAATCTGCGTGCAGCATCTAACTTGTTTGCAGCTTTCAGTCGCGTCTCCATCAGTTGTAATTGCTCACCATTGTGTCGAAAAATTTGCTTTAATTTTTCAGCAGCACCTCCTTGAACTGCAGGAAGTTGAACAACGGTATCGATCGCTGGCACAAGATTCTCACCATTGGGTTCGTAGTTGAGCAAGGATAGCTGTTGATGACCCACTTGGTTGAGATCTCGAACCGCAGAACGACCAGTCGGTTGTTTACCAGAAGCTGTGTATCCGCCTACGATCGCCGCGATCGCCGCGCCACCCCAGCTAATTCCTACTTCGTTCGTCAAAGCCGCTTCGATTTCGCGTGAGCCGCTCTTATTTGTCTCAATGAATTTCAGAGTGTTAATCGCACCGATCGAACTACTTCCGTCGTTTGTACCTGAATTGCTTTGTTCGATCGTCCCTTCACCGACTGGCGTTCCGCACATCACACAATGCAGGGCATTCGGAAGCAGAGTTTCATGGCAGTGTTTACATCGGATTTGCTGCGGGCAATGCGGACAGTAGAAGAAAACACTGTTGGTGGGTAAGGAATTCTGACAGGAAGGACAGGTTTGCATATCGTTTGGTCTCAAAAATGTTATCTGGAGAGCATCTTATAAAGATGACTAGATAAAGCGCTAATATTTAGCAGTATTGAAGGCCAGATACTAAAACTACTGAAAGCTATATTTGCCAATAATTTTGAAGCTTCCAAAAATTCTAGGCTAATACTTTATTATTGTTTGTATTTCCCAGCGAATTGAAATATATGGCGCATCCTTATTCGACGCTTCCGGCGTTTGAGCGACTTTTGTTGTTAATTGCTACCTTTGTCCGGTATCCAGGGGCGGGTTGTGCTGATCCGATCTACTCTGGCACGAGTGAATCTCGCGATTCACTGCAAGAAATCCTGGTGTGTCTTCAGAAAGTGGCGCACGAGATGGATGTAGATCTCCCTCCCTATTCGCGCTTTACCATTCAAAGCGATTTGAAAACCTTACGTCGTTACGGGCTTCTCGCTCGACGAACTTATCGATGGGGATACTACCTGGGCACTGGAGCAATGAATTGTGAGGAATTGCAAGTCGCACTGAATGCTCTGCATTCTCAGGCGAAGTATCAGGAAGATCCCCAAATTAGCCGAGTCTATCAAAGACTAACGCGCCGATTACGCGGGTTAAACTTGAAAGACGAAATGTTTTATCCGGTTAGAACTCAGTTAGATCGAGTGATTGTCTACACTGATCCCGAAGAAATGATGGCGAAGCGCAAATATCGAGGCTCACTGTTTGAGAAGTTAGATGTGCTTGAGGCAGCAATTACAAAGGGTCAAGCTATCGAGCTTTTTCGCTGCCGCAATCCGTATGATTCAGATAAAACCTGGTATGAGAAAGTCTATCCGCTGCAATTGATTTATTCTGACATTGCTTGGTATCTATTGCAGGAAGATTTTGAAGATGGGCATCTTGTCGTATCGCGACTCGATCGCTTTAGTGATCACTTCAAAATACTCAATGAAGGGCGAGGGACAAATGCTCAGTGGCAAAGTTTACAGACAGCCCATCGTCTTCTAGAAGCAGGATGGGGACTGAAGTTAGGTTCAAGAAAACAGCAACAACGCGAGATTCGAGGAGAATTGCAGCTTGTGGAAGTGAGAGTTCGATTCTTCCCTGAAGTGATGGGTTTTATTCAAGAAGGTGAGAAGCGACATCCCAATCAGGAGATCAAACCGGGACCGAAGGGAAAAGACAGCAAACCTACTTATGTAGATTACGTCGTTAAATTGCCTGATCGATCAATCGATGAGTTTTCTCGATGGGTTTATCGCTTTATGGGTCAAGCCCAGTTCATTTCTCCTCAATGGCTTGTCGAGAAACATCAACAAGCCGCCCATATGGTGCTAGAGCGTTACTCCGAAAGCTCTTGATTAACGGCAGACCAGCTTACTCTAAGATCCGCAACGTACAGTCGCGACAGTTCATATCCGATAGCTAGCAGCTTAGATAAGCATTCTTTGATGCACTCTCACCAAACAAATTTGTTTCAGATCAAAGCGTCAAGCAGAGTATGGTCTAACCGAACGAGGTCTTAAGTTGCAAGCGTTCCTAATTGTTCTGCCATCAATTGTCGCGTGATTTCTAGACATTGCTGAATGCAAGTATACTTACATTCAGCAACACCAGAAGTTCTTGCTCCCCATCTCCCCACTCCGCACAATTCATGCGGTTGACGGCTAAAATACCCTCCTAACCTACCGCATCGTTATTCGGCTCCTTCGATCGGCGCAAATCCTTGCCGCTGAACATTCTCCGTCACCACTCGCGGCTCCAAGAACTGAAGCAAATAATCGACTCCACCCGCTTTCGAGCCAACTCCTGAAAGCTTAAAGCCTCCAAACGGTTGCCGAGCCACGATCGCACCTGTAATCCCGCGATTGATATACAGATTTCCGACCTCAAAATCAGCTTGTGCCTGCTCAATATGCGATGGCGTGCGCGAATACAATCCCCCGGTCAAGGCATAAGGCGTACCATTCGCCAAATCCAAAGCTTCTTGGAATGAACTCGCACGCATCACAGCTAAGACTGGTCCAAAAATTTCTTCTTGAACTATTTTTGCATCCGAAGAAACATCTGTGATGATTGTTGGTCCTACAAAGTAACCTCCTTCTGGAACAGGCATTCTTAATACAAGCGTTCCTGCCATTTCACCCCATTCAATGAATTTTTGAATGCGATTCCGAGCTTCCCCATCAATCACGGGTCCCACTTTCGTACTCGGTAATTCAGCTTCTCCGATATTCAGCGATCGAGTCGCTTCTACCAATCTCGCTAAGAACGTCTCATACACAGGTTCAAGCACGATCGCTTTAGAACACGCCGAGCATTTCTGCCCACTATATCCAAACGCAGACTGCACAACTCCCTGAACCGCTTGATCTAAATCTGCGCTCTCATCAATGATTACTGCATTCTTACCGCCCATTTCAGCGACCACTCGTTTGAGGTGCTTTTGTCCAGGCTGTAACACGGCTGCATCCTTGTAAATCTGGCATCCGACCGCTTGCGAGCCAGTAAACACAATCATATGCACATCAGGATGTTTGACAAGATGCGCGCCCACGGTATGTCCTTTGCCAGGAATAAATTGGAAGACTCCAGACGGAATTCCTGCTTCTACTAAAATCTCTGCAATTTTGGCAGCAATCACAGAAGAAGTCTCGGCAGGTTTCAACAATGCACAGTTACCCGTAACCAAAGCAGCAACGGTCATACCCACCGGAATTGCTAGTGGAAAGTTCCAAGGAGAAATGACCAGAACAATGCCACGCGCATGATAGCGATAGTGATTCGTTTCACCGGGAAAATCGTAGTCCACTCCCCGATCGAGCCGTTCCATCTCATCGGCATAGTAGTTACAGAAATCGATCGCTTCTGAAACCTCGCCGTCTCCTTCCTTCACAGGCTTACCGACTTCGTAAGTCATCCAAGCAATCAATTCCTCTCGACGTTGCTCGAAAAGATTGGCAGCTTTGCGCAGAATATGAGCACGTTCTTGAGCAGAAGTCCGTTTCCAGGCTGGAAAAGCAGCTTTCGCAGATGCGATCGCGTCTTCTGCTTGGTCAACGCTGATCAGCCCAATTGTGCCAACCGTCTCACTAAAACGCGATGGATTCTCAGATTTCAGCTTCTCAGCCGTTTCTACAAACTCGCCATTGATCAAAGGCAGGTAAGTTTGTCCAAACTGCTGACGAACTGATTTCAAAGCAGATTGAATGCGATCGCGTTTTGCTCGATCGGCATAGTCCGTATCGGCTGCATTCTCAAACTTGTCGAGCGCTTTGAGTTGAGAAGGTTCACCGACTTGAGGAGCCGCAATCAAATCCTCGATCGGTCTTTCTTCTAAGTTCTGCCGCAAAAATGAACTATTTGCAGTATTTTCGAGCAATCGCCGAATCAAATACGACATTCCCGGAATCAGTTCACCGTAAGGACAGTAAACTCGAACTCGATAGCCTTGTTCTACAATCGCTTTCGCAAGTTTATCGCCCATGCCGTAAAGGGTTTGGAATTCGATCCGAGATTTCGGAATTTCTAAAGCAGTCGCGATCGCTAACGCATGAGCTTGCGATCGCACATTATGGCTACCAATTGCCGCATTCAAAACCTCATGATTTTCGAGCAGCAATTCTGTCAAGCGTTCATAGTTCGCATCGGTCTCAGCTTTATCGTTAAAAACGGGCTGTTGCCAATCTTTCTGAACCGCTTTGATGGTTTCTTGATCCCAGTAAGCCCCTTTGACTAAGCGCACTGTGATCGGTGTGCCTCGCTCTTTCGCCCAATCAATCAACCCTTGTAAGTCGGCTTGACTGTCGCGCAAGTAGCCTTGAATCGTCATGCCCACATCAGAGCGCGATCGAAACTCTTCTTCTAAAAGCAACGCCTTCAAAGTCTCTAGCGTCAAATCTTTGTAAGCATACTGCTCCATATCAAAGTGAACGGCTGCTCCTAGCTCCTTCGCCCGACGCAGCAAAGTTCTAGCACGATCGGCAACCCGCACCTGACTTCCTGCCTCATCCAACGGGTCAAACTGCGAGTAGAATGCGGTCAACTTCACAGACACTTGCACCTTCGGCAATGGTTGCCCATCCGCGAAGTCAATTTGCTCAACTTTCGACCAAGATTTTGAGGCTTCGGTCAATTGCTCAAGCAACTCTAAGTAGCGATCGAGATAAGACTGTGCCTCCGCCTCCGTAATCACTGCCTCACCCAACAGATCGACCGTAAACGCCATTTTTTCTTTGCGTAGTCGCTCGATCGTTTTCAGCACTTGTTTCAGGTTCTCACCTGAAATGTACTTATGCGCCAATGTCTCAACAGCAGTAGAAAGCGTCGTTGCGGCAAGCTGTCCCGGCATCGAATCAGCATTGGCAAAATTCAGCAGACTCTTCAACGCCGCAGGTAATTCAACCGTCTGATCGCTCATATATTCCTGCAAATGCCGCGCGATTTCTGGCTTACTGCGGAGCGCAGGCAAACAATCAATTAACCGAAACAACTGCACTCGCAATCCTGGGTTACTCATTGCCCAGCCGAGCAACTTATCGTCCCACTGCATCTGATCGCGTACTTGAGCAAACCAAGATCTCGATTCGCGAGTTGCTCGCAGCAATTGTCTCGCGATCGCTTGCGTTTGAGATTCATAATGCTCACGCGACCTTGTGCCCAAGGCATCTCCAAAAGCTTGACTCACCATAACCTAACTGACTCCAATCGAAAAATCTGGGAAATGTGCAGGGAAAGTATCCAGTCTCCTACTGTTCTATTCTCGAATCTGTCAGGAGCGTCACAGTCGGGATGGATGAAAAAGGTTTACAGTTCCCAATCAAAGTTTGACTTCGTTTACAGTTCGTAATTCGCTCTCATTGGAGATTCTGGCTGTAATTGTTTAGTTGTCAACTGCTCATACATAGTGGAGAGTGGAGAGTAGCAACCATGATTTTAGATCTTCACTCTATCGCCCTATCCGATTGAATGGAGTGAACTACTAACTTCTATCTTCAAAGCAGACAAGATTGAAATCAGTGGACTGAAACTCAATGAAGAAAATGTTTTAACTGGCTGTTAGTCCCAGAGCGGACTTCGCACAGTTAGCCCCGAATTTATTCCGGGGCGGGTGAGCAACGAAGCGAGAGAACTTGCCGAATTGATGTTGAATTACACCCATCTACATGCCACGGCAGAACTTCCCCAGAAGCGAGAGAACTTGCCGAATTGATGTTGAATCACCCTCTACTTACCACGGCAGAACTTCCCCGTTAGAATGCCAAAACGTCCCTGTATTGTCTAATGAAAGCTGTTCGATTCGCTGCAATAGTCCTTTAACAGAGGTTTCTGGAGTAATCCCGTTTACGGTAAAGTTTGTCATTCGGGTTTGCACTAAACCAGGATGCAAAATTGCGACAGCAATGCCTTGAGGCTTGAGATCGTGAGCCAGTGATTTTCCTGCCATGGACAAGGCAACTTTTGACATCCGATAACCATAAGAACCGCCAGACGTATTGTCTGAGATCGAACCCATTCGGCTTGTCATCAGCGCAATTTTAGAGCCTGACTTGAGCAAAGGCAGCAGTGCATGAGTCAATCTTAGCGGCGCGATCGCATTCACTTCAAACTGCTCTCGAATACTCTCAACATCTAAATGGCTGAGGTCAATCCGTTTAGCAATTGCCGCATTGTTGATCAAAACATCGATCGTCATCTCACCTAAGCGCGATCGTAACTCTGCGATCGCAGATTCTGAGGTGAGTTCAATCCCTTCTTCAACTCGAATCCCTAGCTGCCGCAATTCTTCAGAAGCAGTTCGACAAACTGCAATCACCTCATGACCTTGCGCCTGTAATTGACGGCAATATTCATATCCAATGCCACGATTCGCGCCTGTCACCAAATAAGTAGCCATACACTTAGAGGAACACGTCTAAAACTTATTCATAGCCTACCTGAAATCGGTGTTTTCCAGCTTGTTCTATAGCCACCCTAGATTCAGTTGTGAAGTAAGAAGTTGTTCCCTTAGTAACTCCCCAATCCCCACTCTTTTGAGCCTTTACACTCAAACCGGATTGCTATAAATCTCTCTCAGTTGGTCGATTCGCTAACTTTAAGCATCGTGTAAACCTAAATCGTTAGCTTAAGATTCAATTCATGCAAGAGTTTGATTACTCACTGGACTTTAAAGCGATCGACTTTCGCCAGCATCCCGAACTGTATCGTATGGGTCGAGGTGAGCAAGGCGTATTGCTCGTTGAACCCTACAAAAGCGAGATATTGCCGCACTGGAGATTCAAAACGCCAGAGATTGCTCGTCAATCTGCAGACGCAATTTATCAACTCTTTCTCAACTACAAAGCTCAACAAGATTTTGTGGGCATGGACATGGCGCGTAAATTTCTACAGATGGGGTATACGCGCGCTCGACGCTATGCAAATCACAAATCAGGAAGAAAGTATGACAAAGACGCTCAAGTCGTTCTGCCTCGCGTCGAAGATCCAGTGAAAGCCGAATCCGCTCAAATTTTCTACGAAAAATGGCAGCTTGCTAAAACTGATTCACTCTATATTGAACTGCGCGATCGACATCGAAAACAGTCTGCTGAAGCGCAAGTTTTAGACTGAAAAAGCCGACTTCCGACAGACCCCACTCCGCATTCTGGTTCTGGCTAAAAAACTGCCTTAACTCAGGTTCTCGATCGCGATAGCATTTGAATACACCGATTCGTTCGTACTTTACATTTCAGATCTCCATTGTGCATCTAAACTGAATAAAAATAAATTTATTACGTAAGCGGATTATTTAGTCCGCCGCAAACAATCAAACAGACAGTACAATGGGCAGACTAAATAGAGTGGAATCACCCCACACCTGAGCCATCCTGAATTTCAGACGAGTTCGGGACGGCTCTATATTTAAAAAACACTCCAGTCAATTTACTAAAAGGAATCTCTGATGCAATCTTTCCTCTCGATCGATGATCTTGAAGCCGCCTCTCAAGAAACACTTGTCCTTATGGATACGCGGCGAGAAATACAGCAAAGATTAGAGCAATACTGTAATCGCTTAGAAGATCTTAAACGCGGCTTCGATGAAAAAGGCATTTTAGAAGGCGATACTCAAGCACGCAACACTTATGAACAATTAGTCATAGCCATTCGACATTACCGCAGCCAGATCCAAAACGATCTCCCTGAACTCTCTCGCCGCTTGATCGAAGCCCGACAATCCCTCGAAGAAAACGGCGAAAACACAACCGATATCGACTTCATCAAGCAAGTGATCGAAGAACGGCGGGAAGAACAAGCACAGCGCGAATACGAAGCGCAAATGAGCCGACACCAAGCCGAAAAACTCACCCAAGAACGACACGAAACTGCCGAACAACTTCTCGATCGCATTAGAGAACAGACCAGCTATTATGATGCCTCTTACTTAGCTATGGACGTTTATCACTATCGAGAGGATTTGAAAGGAGTCGATCGCTTAGATGAAGTCGTAGAGTTTCTGTTTAATCGCGTTCAAGAGTTAAGCGACAAACCAATTACCCTGCAAGGCACTGCCATCCAGAAGCTAAAAATCATGGATGCACATGCCCGCAAACTCTGGGCACAAGCGCAATCCGAACCCAAAGCAATCCTCGAAAAAAAGCCGAAACCTGAAACGGACATCGAAGAAAAAGAACAAAAAGAATCTTATACGCACTTACGCGGCAAAGTCGTTGTCTTTGGGGGACACACGACAACACGCACTTATGTAAAAGAAAAGTTACCGAAAGTTTATTTTGTCTGGTCAACGGTTGAGGATGGCTTACTGATTGTCGATCAAGCCGTACAGCAGATTCAAACCGCCGATGCAGTGCTCTTACTCACCGATGACACCAGCCATGCGGTCACCCGCAAAGCCATGACCGAACTGCGACGCTTGAAAAAACAACCGATCGAACTGCATCACGAAGGCGTGAACACGATCGTCGAAAAAATCGCCTGGAAACTAATGTTCAAATCTTGTTAAGCCAATTTCTGCATCTGTCCTAACGGATCGGACACAAGAATCGCTATTTTGGTATTGGTATTGCACAATGGCGATAATCGATCGCACTTTAGGACAGGCATGGCTGATCCATTGATTGAATTAAAAGGTGTCAGCAAACGATTCGGGGACAATGCCGTTCTCGATCAGGTCGATTTAACCGTTTATCGTGGAGAAGCCCTTGCAATCATCGGACCCTCCGGCACTGGAAAATCTACAGTTCTACGAATTATGGCAGGACTGCTTGCCCCTGATTCGGGAGAGGTCTATATCGGCGGTAAACGGCGGAAAGGACTGATCGAAGATGCGGCTGATCCACTACACATCAGTATGGTGTTTCAACAAGCAGCGCTATTTGACTCGCTGAATGTTGAGGAAAATGTTGGATTTTTGCTGTATCAACATTCCCGGCTGCCTCGCCAAAGAATTCGCCAACTCGTTGAAGAACGCTTAGAAATGGTTGGATTATCCGGCATCAGTCAACGATTTCCCGCTGAGCTTTCGGGTGGGATGAGAAAACGAGTCAGTTTTGCGCGGGCAATCATGGCAAATCCTGATAATCCTAGCGATACACCAGACGTACTGCTGTATGATGAGCCGACCGCTGGACTCGATCCGATCGCATCAACAGTGATTGAAGATTTAGTACGATCGCTACAATGTCCAAAGCGGGGATGTCAAAGTTATGTGATGGTGACGCACCAAGAGAGTACAATTCGGCGCACCGCCGATCGAGTTTTATTTCTCCATCGCGGGCAGGTGCAATGGGAAGGCAAAGTCCATGAAATCGACACAACCGATGAGCCATTGATTCGGCAGTTCTTTAGTGGCAGTGTAGAAGGACCAATTCAGGTATTAGGGTAGAGGGGTTATGCGATCGCGAACGGTTCGAGAAGGATCAGTAGGCTTAATGATTTTGGCAGGCGTGGGACTGTTTGGCGGTCTAGTGCTCTGGCTGAAGGGACTGAATCCTGCTAATCGAAGTTTTACCGTAGTAGCAGAATTCGAGACAATCAACGGCGTTCAGGTCGGGAGTCCAGTCCGTTACCGAGGAGTCAATGTCGGGAGAATCTCTAACATTGCAGCTGGCGCAAATGGAGTCGAAGTGAAGCTAGAAATTGCACCAGCGGATTTAGTGATTCCCAGAGACTCAACGTTGAGTGTGAATCAAACCGGGCTACTCGGGGAGACTGTTTTAGACATTTCGCCACTCAAAGATCTCGTAGCGACTGCTGAACCAGGTAAACCCTTGGATCGAGATTGCAATCGAGATTTAATTCTGTGTGAAAACTCTCGCATTCAAGGAGTGATGGGAATTAGCACTGACGAACTCATTCGAGCGACGATCAAATTTGCAGATGTGTATAGCAATCCGCAATTTACAGGCAACATCAATGCTCTGACCAAAAATAGTAGTGTTGCAGCAGCGGAAATTGCTCAACTGAGCCGCGAAGTGACGGGCTTAGTTAAGTCTGCACGTCAAGAAGTTGGCACATTTTCAGCAACTGCCAGATCCATTAGTAATACAGCCGATCGAGCAACTTTAACCATTACTCAAATTAATGATCTGATTGCCGCGAATCGATCGACCCTCGTTTCTACCTTAGACAATCTCAGTGCAACGAGTAGTGAGCTTCGCACGAGCGTCGTTCGGCTCAGCCCGATTTTGAACCGAGTTGAAAGCAGTCAGCTCATCAACAACTTAGAAACCCTGTCTGCGAATGCCGTGCAAACCTCTGCAAACTTGCGGGATATCTCCGTGACCTTAAACAACCCCGCAAATATCACAATGCTTCAACAAACATTAGATTCAGCACGGGCAACCTTTGAAAACACTCAGAAAATCACCTCTGACTTAGATGAACTGACCGGTGATCCGCAGTTAAGAGACAATCTGAAGCGCCTGATCAATGGTTTAAGTGGTCTAGTTTCTTCAACGCAGCAATTGCAACAGCAGGCTGACATCGCTCAAATTTTGGCAGCGCCTAAACCCATCGCATACCCAACTCCGACTCCTTCTCCCTAAGAATCTCCTGTCTCGATCGGATGGTTTAGCACGTACTCCCGCCACAGTGTAGAAAGTTCCTCGGCTTGGGGTCGAGCTGAGGAGGAAAGCTGATACATTCGGCGTGGACGACCTCGCTTTTCTGGCTTTTTCCAATAACTACTGACGAGTCCTTCTTTCTCTAGAAACCGCAGCGAACTTTGCAAAATTGTGTCAGAGAGTCGATAGCCCGGATAGTTCTGTTTTAAAGACTGAACAAACTCAGTCCCATAAGAGTCGCTTTCAACCAAGATCGACAACAGGTAACAAACCGTCAATTGCTGATTGAGGAAAATCACCTGCGGCGTTTGGAAGAATCGGTAAATGTCTTGCAGGGTGAAGGGGCGTTGAGCATCCATCGTTTGAATGTCCATGATTTGGAGAGCTACCGTCGAATAGAGTTACACTGGGCTAGGCATTATCATTGCCAATTGCGGAAAATTTCGGAGAAAGCAAGACAATCCCAATTTGTCTGAGTGATAGCCTTGGAGTTTGGAGTTCAATTGCCAATCTGGTCGATGGTCAAAGCAGATAGATTGTGATCTCATCCTCATTCCTGACACATCTCGATCGCTGACTGCAATCGAACCTACAGCCTCAGACTTTTTTTCCGACTAGAAGAATATTAAGTGCAGTAAGGTTGGTCAGATGATCAAAAACGCTCTGGAAAGCGTCTCTAATTTTGTAGTATGTGATACAAAATAGCTGCACTTATCCTAGCAGACGAACGGGAGTATTCCCCTGCTCAATGATCAGAATGATCTTTTACTCAACCCAGACATTTCTTAGAACAATTTCCATGAAGCATCAGCTTTAACATTTCTACTAAAAGGTTGTTATCAATCCCCCAATCGGGTGAGAGCGTTTAGATTTTAGCAGAATATTTTTGCAATCAGCCTAATCATTCTCATCGATTTAATACAGGATTCATGAGGCGGACTCGGAAATTGTGCAACCGTAAGTTTTGACCTGTCACGCAGCTATCGCCGTTAAGAGAAGAACAACCCGAGAAATTATCTTGATCATCGAACCCTTTCTTCAGTCTTTAGAGAGATGAAGCGATCCCTGATATGCTATACGCAGCGATTCACGGAGAAGGAAATGTCAATCGTTGTCGATTTAGAAATGTCAGACACAGAGTACTTAGAGTTACTGACTCAAGGACGCAATCCGGTGTGTGAGCAAATTTATACTCAGCAACTAAGCAGCTATGGCTTTAGTTTGACCGAAGCCAAACAGCTTGCACCTTTGTTTGAAAAAGCAGATTGTTCGATCGCTGAAAAAATTGCCGTCAATTGCGCCCTCAAACAAGTGTGGAACCACCTGATCAAACTGGCGTAAAACCCGCCACCCTCGCTGAATTTGGCCTTGCCATAATAGAGAAGTAGCAAGTATGAATCAGCATGGTAGCGAGTCCCGTTTTAGCCCGCGAATCGAAGCTTTGGATGCCTGATCGAGTTCTCTTTACACCCGCTGCATTAGATGAACCGTGGGGACAACAGATTTTAGAGCGAGTTCAAAGCTTAGATTTACCGATTGAAGAACTTCCCAAAAACCGTTTGACTGGCTTGCGTGGAGAAGATGATCGTGAGACCTACAGCATTGCGAAACGAACGCTAGCGATCGTCACCGCTCCTCAAAGTCAACTCAAGCTCAGTCCGATCCCGCCTTCTGCCGATTGGCAGTTTCATCTTGCAGAAGGCTGTCCTGCGCATTGCCAGTATTGTTATCTCGCTGGCAGTTTATCAGGGCCACCTGTGATTCGAGTGTATGCAAATCTCCCTCAGATTTTGGATAACTTAGCTCGATACGAGCATCCTAATCGTGAGACGAGCTATGAAGTGAGTTGCTACACTGATCCGCTGGGGATTGAGCATCTCACGGGCAGCTTAGCCGAGTGTATTCGTTACTTCGGTACACGCCAAGATGGCTATCTGAGATGGGTTTCTAAGTTCAGTCATGTGGAAGGCTTATTAGATCTGCCTCACAATGGACATACGCGCTGTCGAGTCAGCGTGAATGCTGCACCCGTGAGTCAGCGCTTAGAAGGCGGCACAGCTTCTGTCGAGGAGCGCTTGCAAGCCCTGAGACGATTAGGTTTAGAAGGCGGTTATCCTTTAGGCATTGTGATCGCGCCGATTATGCCGATCGATGATTGGCAAGCGCATTACACACAGTTGCTCGATCGCATGTCTGAGCTGATTGACTTCGATTGTGACTTGACCTTTGAACTGATTTCTCATCGCTTTACACCTGGCTCGAAGCAAGTCCTCCTAAGTTGGTATCCGAATACGAAGTTAGATCTCGATGAGTCTGCGCGAGTTGTGAAGCGGAATAAATTCGGCGGCATGAAATATGTATACGATGCGAAGACGATGCGCGAATTGCGACAGTTCTTTGAGCGAGAATTAGCACGGCGATTTCCACATGGGAAAATTCTGTACTGGACATAAGCTCAATACGCTAAGCTGATAGCGTAGATCGTGGGTTTTGCTCATGGCTCTTTTACGCTTTGTCTTTATCCTTGCGGTAGCAGGCATTCTGGTTATCTTCACGCTGTCAAATTCAACAGTGCCGATGTCGATCGTATTTCTAGGAGTGCGATCTCCCACGATGCCACTGTCGTTGTGGATTTTAGGTGCGATCGCGCTTGGGATTGCAACGACAATCATCATCAATTTCCTGTTTGGATTAACACGATTTGCAGCGCGTCGATCAGAACGTAAAACGGTTCGGCAATCGACAAAACCCGCAGGCGTTTACACCTACGGTCAACAATCCCCTCCCTCGAAAAGCGAGGATGCGGACGATTGGTTTAGTGATGGGAGTGATGATTGGGGAGAGACACCGCGCAATCGTCCTCGGCAAGAGTTCGAGAAGCGTCAAGAACCGACTACAGAAACACGATCTGGGTCGTCGTACTCCTACACCTATCGCGAACCTACTACACCGCCGGACGTTGTGGATGCAGACTATAAGGTGATCAAACCACCGACTCGAAATTTGGATGAGGAAGAGTTCTAAATGTTAAACGGGGTGAGTGTTTTTCTCATTGGCATGATGGGGGTGGGAAAAACGACGATCGGGCAATTATTAGCACAGCGCTTGAACTACGAATTTCTCGATACGGATATGTTTATCGAGCAAGCCACTGGGCAAAGTGTTTCGACCATTTTTGCTGAATCTGGAGAAAGCATTTTTCGGCAACTCGAAACGGCGACGTTATCTCAAGTTTCTTCACGGTTGAGAAAGGTTGTTGCAACCGGAGGCGGAATTGTTGTGGCTCCAGATAATTGGAGCTATTTGAAGCATGGCGTAATTGTTTGGTTAGATTTACCCGTTGAGCAGATCCAAAAGCGTCTGAGTGATGACACGACTCGCCCTTTACTTCAGCAGCAAGACTTAGGAGCACGTTTAAACCAGCTTTTATCTGAACGTCGATCGCGCTATGCTCAAGCCGACATTCATATCTTGATCCAGCCCGATGAAACGCCTGACCAAATTACAGAACGAGTTTTGAGAGCGATCGCGCAAGAATGCGATCGGAAACGTCAAATGGATGAAGCGATTCAACAGTTGAACAAGGAGATGCCCTTCCAAACCAATGCAGATTGAACGCAAAAATTATCCTCATCTCGACAGACCCCTAGGTGCGTATGTGCATACCGTACGCCACGGTGACTTACTGTTTATTTCGGGCTTAACCGCGTTCAATACGCCTGCACAAGACGAAGATCTAATCGCTCAGGCTGAAGTGATTCTCGAACAGATGCAAGGTATTCTTGAAGCAGAAAAGACGAGCTTTCAAGGATTACTCAAAGTCACGATATTCGTTACCGAGCTAGGACAACTGAGTCAGCTTAGAACTGTTTTATTTCGCTACTTTGAACAGCACTTGCCTGCAAGTTCCCTTGTACAAGTCGAGAGCCTTTTTGTGCCAGGGTTGAAAATCGAGGTTGAAGCGATCGCAGCACTCACCGCTGCGTAAAGCAATTCCACCTGTAAATTTTGGGTTGATCATTGATTGCGCTTTCCCGCCCGTGATTGAAAATCACGGTCTAACCGTGCGAAGTCTCTAAAGAGACTACCAGAATATAGCGATTCAGTCCGTTCAGGGACTTTGCACAGTTAGCACGGGGTTTAAAACCCTGTGCGGGAGAGTGAGATCGACAAATCAACCCGAAATTTACAGGTGGAAGCAATTTCCGAGATTCTCCGAAAATTTATCAACCTAACCCCGTAACCCGCTGCAATGTCGGCGTGAAGTCTGGATACGAAATCGCTGCCGCCTCTGCCCGATGAATCGTCGTTGTGCCCGCAGCATTCAACGCCGCGATCGCTAAACTCATCGCAATCCGATGATCCGTATAGCTATCCACTTCAGCCCCTTTCAGAGGCGTTCCACCTGTAATTTCCATTCCATCCGGGAGTTCTCGAACCGAAGCTCCCATCTGATTTAGCTGCGTCGCCATCACAGTAATGCGATCGCTCTCTTTCACACGCAACTCTTCCGCATCTTTGACGATCGTGGTTCCTTCTGCAAATGCCGCTGCCACTGCCAGAATTGGAATCTCATCAATCAATCTTGGAATCACATCGCCTGAGATTTCACAAGCTTTCAATGCACTATGCCGCACTCGCAAATCTGCTACAGGTTCGCCTGCAACTTCCCGCTGATTTTCCAAGGTAATATCAGCTCCCATGCGCTCGAGAATTTCTAACACACCCGTTCGGGTTGGATTCACCCCAACATTCTCGATCGTCAAATCTGACCCAGGTACGATCGCCCCTGCAACCAGCCAAAATGCGGCTGAGCTAATATCTCCCGGCACAACAACCGTCTGCCCGGTCAATTGAGACTGTCCGGTTACGGTCACACTATTGGTTTCAGGGTCAACGGTTAAATCTGCTCCAAACGCCCGCAGCATCCGTTCACTATGATCGCGCGACAAGGCTGGCTCGGTGACGGTTGTTTTTCCTTGCGTCATTAATCCAGCAAGTAAAACACAGGATTTCACTTGAGCCGACGCGATCGGCGAATGGTAATGAATCGGTTTCAAAACCTGCCCCTGAATGGCTAAAGGCGCGAGCGAATTTTGCTTGCGTCCCCAAATCTGTGCGCCCATCTGCTGAAGGGGTTTCACGACACGAGACATCGGGCGCGATCGCAATGATCCATCTCCGGTTACGGTAAAAAATCGATCCGGATGCGATGCCAAAATTCCGAGCATTAATCGTAAGGTTGTGCCAGAATTTCCCGCATCTAAAACATCCACAGGCTCGACTAAATTGCCCAGTCCAATTCCCTTGACTCGAACCTCTTCCGTGTTCAACTCCGAGATTTCGGCTCCCATCGCCCGAAAACAACTAGCTGTACTTCTCGGATCTTCTCCTAAAAGCAATCCGTGAATAACGGTTTCGCCTTGAGCCAAAGCGCCCAACATTAACGCCCGATGCGAAATCGATTTATCTCCTGGAACCCGAATTCGACCTTGCAAAGCCAGTCCCGCACTCGGGCGCTGAATCACAAGATCGTGGTGAGCATCGGTGACATGAAGCGCGATCGCTTCACTGTACGGGTTCGCAGAAGTCATAACACAATAAAATTACAGACAGCATTCGCTATCATCCGTTAATGCAGCTTTAGCGTCAATCATCCTCAACCTTTAACAACTGCTCATCGATCGCTTTCAATCTGCCTTTCACAACTTCCTCAGACAAAATTCGCTTACGCAACGCATCATTCAGGGCATTTTTTTCCGCTAATAACAACCGTCGCTTCACTGCATCAAACCGAGATGCCTGAAAGGTAAGGACAGTAGATTTCTCCGAGCGACGATTGTAAAAATCTCGCAGCGATCGCTCTGCTGCTGCCACTTTAATTTGATAGCTCGATCGCAATTCCTCATATACTGACTTCGGTAAAACCCCACTTTTGAGCAAGGTGTCGAGTTCATCCTGCGCTGCTTTTGCCGTCATTAACTGCGATTGCAATCCTTCGACCCACTCTTGCACCTCGGAACGATGAGCCAACTTCAATCGTTGAACAATAAACGGCAATCCCACCCCTTGCACAACCAGCGATAACAACACCGACCCAAACACGATCGCAATCAGCGATTCTCGCCCCGGAATACTCGATGGCAAACTTAACACCAAAGCCATCGACAACGAGCCTTTAATATTGCCCAAAAACAGCACGTGTTGCCACTTGAGCGGAATGGGTCGATCAAACACTCCTACCAATGCGAGTAGGGGATACACTGCCAACATCCGCCCAATCTGATATGCCAACACAGCCAGCAAGACCGCAGGCAAAATTCGCCCCAACGTATCTAATCGCAGCTCTAACCCAATCAGCAGAAAAATAAACGTATTGACTCCGAAGCCTGCATACTCCCAAAAGCTCAGTACCGTGATCCGACTCGATGCCGAAACCTTGCGCGATCGCTCCAAGTTTCCCAACATCAAACCCGCAATCACGACTGCTACCACACCCGAAACATGCAGAAATTGACCTAATTGAAATGCACTCAGCGCGATCGCCACAGTCAATAAAATACTACTGAGTGGATCATCTTCCGATTGCAAATACAATTCCACTCCCAAATACCCCAGAACCAAGCCAACCGCGAGTCCGCCAACAATCACGACCACCAACTCGCGAATCCCATCAGTCAGCGCAATGCTACCAGTCGAATTAAATTTCAAAACCAAACTGAACAGCACCAGCGCAATGCCGTCGTTAAATAGGCTTTCTCCTTCGACGATCGTGATCAGTTTGGAGGGAACTTCCACCTCTTTAAACACGGCAATCACCGACACTGTGTCCGTAATCGCCAAAATCACTCCAACCAACAGCGCTGGAATCCACTCCAATGCCAAGCCAAATTTTAGTCCGATCGCCGTAATTCCAACTGCGATCAGCACACCCGGACCTGCGAGCAGCAAAATCGGCTTCAGCGTACTTCTTAACCGACTAATATCAGTATTAATCGCTGCCTCAAACAGCAAAATGGGCAGAAACAAATTAATAATCAGCGCTGAATCTAATCCAACTTTTCGAGGCAGAAATTCCGCGATCGCGACTCCTGCCAGCACCAATCCCGTCACATAAGGCACTCTTAACCGTCGCGACAGCAATGCCACAATCGTCGCCACCAACAGCAAAATAATCAGTACCGTCACTAACTGCGCGAACTGACCCTGATCACCCACCGCGATCGCTAATATTTTTCCTGTCATAAGTTCTGAGCTTCTACCCCAACGCTACTAAAAACCATACCTTTCGTTGGGGAACTAAGCTTACTTTTTGAACCAGGCGATCGTCTAAATCTCCGCGATCGCCGATGGTTCACCCTAATCTTCCAACACAGACGGAATTCCCAACACTGGACAGGGGAACTGCACCCCCAATTGCCTCACCAGCGGATGGTCGCCTGTATCACATCCCAAAATCAACAGCGAAGCCTTCTCAGCCTCGACAACTTCCTTCAACTCTTTTGCAACGCGCCCAAACCGCAAATGCGTCTTCAGGGAACCGCGCCATTCTTCCGCCATACAGCGCGCATTCCATAAGATGCGATCGGCTTGCTCAAACAGTTCCGCCATCCCAAACTGCGGACTTGCCATCGTTTCTAATTCCGCGATCGCAGTTCGGCTGGTCTGCCACTCATTTCCCGCTTCTTTTTTCGAGCGTTTCGAGGTGCTATTAAAAACCGGAATCCGGTTCATCACGCCATCATCAATCACATACACGACTTGAACCGTCACCTGTTTACCCGTTGCCAAGCGTGTTTGGTGAGCAATCCATAATGTCAGATCCAGCGCCGTCTGACTACTCGGCGAATGAGAATAACCAACGACCAGATTGATTTCTGGCTCCTCGGCATGGCTTGTACCTGCCATCAGCAGCATTTTCTGAACCAAATCAGTCCGTCCAAGCGTGCCTTGGAGCCGTACGAGCATCGAATGAATATTCACGAGTTTGAAACCTCTCCTAACTACACAGGGCTGAGAGGTGGGTGAGGGATTTTTGACGATCGCAGATAGACGATCGAAATTCAGGACACCATAATCGCAGAGAACTGCGTTCTGGAGAATCCTCCCAATGCTGACGGAGTTAGCTGACGGGCTAAGACTGGAAGGTGTCTTTCTCAAACGGGTGTTTGAGATTCGCCCCAAAAATTGGTTCCTCCGTTTTGAATTCAAGCACCCTAAAAAGGGCTTAGATTCAAATTAAGCGACCCACAGATTGACTTCCCTAAAGTGTTGACAAAAGCACCCACAACAAAAAACCAGGTACTCTGGTTTGATCTTGCTGTTGGCTAATTTAATACGGACATGCGAGAAAGAACTGCTACTTATAAGACAAAACGAGGGACGTAAGCGAGTCAGCCTCGGTAGCAGAATCATTGCCATTATAACAACTGGTACTGAAGCGTACCATTTTCCTCACATATTGTATTGTTCTTGACAGCAAATTTCTTCCATTTCCACCTTTAGTATTTTCTAAATGCAGCCGCTTTGTCTTCTCCCACGAGATACAGATTGGTTGCAAATGTCACTCAGTTGTTCGAGAAATTAGAACAGGGAAAATCTTCGGGTGGCGTTAAGGATTGGATTTTCGGTACCGTTAACATTTTTTGATAGAGTCTTGCGGCACGGCTAGAACGCTTAAATTTATCCAGAAGTTCTAAGTAAGCGAAGGGAAGAACGATAACCCAAAATAGACACGCGATCGCAATCACTAAGCCTGATATCCGTTGCTCTTTCTTGGTTAAATCATCTTGATCATGACGGAAAAATTCGAGCCAGCTAATGAAGAGAACTGGCATCACGGCTACGTAAAATAATCCCGAAACCACTAACAAAACTTGCATAAACAACTCTTTCCTCAAACATTGACGTTGCTAGGAATTGAAATCGTAGCGACCCCGTGTTAGTCCCGTAGCTTTCCTCCTCTAGAGATACTATGCAGTTCTGAATATCTGCGTTAGCAAAATCACTGAATGTTGTTCTATAGATTTATGAAAGACATTGTTACACGGCATCGTATCACGTTGTAAATGTTACCCAGCATCACCTGTTACCTACCAGTGATTAAAATCATTGACGCTGAAACAATAAACCCACTCCCAACAGCGCAATCAGGACACCCATGACAGATCGTATGCTAACGCGATCGCCCAAAATCCGAGTTAAGGGTATGACAAATAAGGGACTGGTACTACTCAAGGCTTGTGCGATTCCGGTTGCAGCGAATTTCAGAGACGTTTGCTGAAGTAAAATTCCTAAATAAGTACTCACGAATCCCGTTGTTGCAATCACGACAAACAATCGACGATTTTGTACGGGTTTAACCAGTTCAACCGATTGGCGTTGCAGCAAGATCCAGATGAACAGTGCGATCGTACCGCCTAAAAGCCGAATTAATGTACTCCAGAGTGAGTCAATTTCAGAACTGACCAGTGCGGCTCTTGACATAACGGCACCTGTTGCCTGTCCGATCGCGGCTAGCAGTCCGAATAGACTGCCCCGAAGCGGACGGAAATTTTCGTGAACATCAGAAGCCCGTTCTAAGATCACCCAAACGACTCCGACAATCGTCAATCCAATCCCAAGCCAAGCCGTGGTTGAAATCTGCTCTTTGAGAAAAAGCAAGGCAAACACAGCAGACATAGGAGGTGCAAGAGTTTCAAATAAAAGGGTTCTTCTTGCGCCGATGCAATTGAGCGCGTTGAAATAGGCAGTGTCACCGAAGCCAATGCCGATCGTGCCGCTGAGAAAGAGCAGGAGAAAATGAGCCGGATCGATCGAGGGAATATTCCGCTGAGTGAGGAGTAAGGTCAGGACGAGCAAAACGATCGCAATCCAGCCCTTGGTGAAATTCAAAGCCAGCGGCTTGATTTGCCGTCCAACGCCCGTATAGACGATCGAGGCAGTTGCCCAGATCAGAGCAGCCATCAGCGCCGCAATTTCACCTCGAAATTGAAGAAAAAAAGTCAAAGTAAATCAACCAATTCAAGTGTTTGAGCCGGATCGACGAGCGTATTCGCACAGAGAATCCCCGAAGCCGCAACCGCAGGCACACCGATTCCAGGCATTGTGCTATCCCCGACCCGGTAGAGATTCTGGATCGGCGTATAACAACTCGGAAATAATCCTTGTCCGGCGGGAATTCCGGCTCCGTATGTGCCCTGATATCGCCGCAAATATCGCGCATGAGTCAGCGGGGTTCCAATCAGTTCTAAGACAATCCGGGCTTGCAAATCTGGAATGACTTTCTCAACGGCACGAAAGAGCGACTGCGATCGCTCCTGTTTTTTCTGCTCATACTCGGCATTTCGCACCCAACCTTCAAAGGGTTCCAACGTATAAGCATGAACAACGTGATGCCCATCTGGAGCCAGCGTCGCATCCCAAACCGAGGGAATCGAAATCATGCAGGTATTTCCAGGAGTCGTGATGTCTCGATCGTCATGCACGACAACATGATGACCTGTCAACCCTTCTAAACCCTCTGCGCGAATGCCAAGATGCAAGTGCATAAAACTCTCGATCGCTGGCGTTTTGAGTGCGCCTTGAGTGTTCGGCAAGGGATCTAAAAGTTGCGAATATGTATCCCAAATTGTGGCGTTAGAGATGACGATCGCTGATTTTAATTCTTCGCCATTTCGCAACCGCACGCCTCGAACTTTGCCGGATTCAACGAGAATTTTCTCGACATGCGTACCCAATCGCAGCGATCCGCCCCATTTTTTCAGCCCTCGCACCAGCGCATCGACGATCGCGCCACTTCCCCCGATCGGATAATCAATCACAGAATTTGTCCGCTCTCCAAACATAAAGGCAACTTCAGGCGCGATCGTGCCGTGAGCCTTTAATCCAGACAATAGGAAACATTCCAAATCGATGAGTCTTCGCACCCAAGGATCACGAACCGTTTGATCCATCAAATCGCCAACAGAAGCTTGAATCATCCCCAAATTCGGGAGCAATTTCAGCAACGAAGGAAGATAACGACTCAACAAAAGCGGGGCTAATTTCCAATCGCTGCGTAGAGCGAGCGTCGGAATTCCGCGTAAGCCTTCGTAGAGTTTGAGAAACCGTTTTTCAAGTTCGACAAGCTCGATCGCACCTTGAGGAGAAATGTTCGCGATCGCCGATCGATATTTTTCCAAATTTCCATAGACCGGAAGAGTCGCATCTGGAAAATGATAATGACCAAACGGATCATAGGGAATCGCTGCGACGGGTTCTTCTAACACCTCTAAAACTTGACGCAGCGGATTAACTGACTTGGCATCGCTCAACCCGCAGTAAAACGATGCCCCAGAATCAAAATGAAATCCTTGCCGTGAAAAGCTGTGAATCGCGCCCCCTGGAATCGTATGGCTTTCACACACCACCACAGACTTTCCATATCGAGCTAGCAACGCCCCTGCGACCAGTCCACCAATTCCACTTCCGATTACAACAATTTCTGTATCGTGCATATGCATGTTCCAAGTAGTGTTTCCACTACTTAACGAGTGTCAGCCCTTGTGAATAAAATGAATTCAAGTATTCTCGTGATTGTAAGACAATGTCATTTTTTGATTCCGAGATCGTTCAAGAAGAAGCTAAAAATCTTTTTCAGGATTATCAATCTCTAATCCAACTAGGCAGCAGCTATGGCAAGTTCGATCGTGAAGGCAAAATCATGTACATCGAACAGATGGAAGCCATTATGGATCGCTACAAAGTGTTTATGAAACGCTTTGAGCTATCCGAAGATTTCTCTGCTCAGATGACAGTTGAGCAACTGAAAACTCAGTTAGGTCAGTTTGGCATGACTCCACAGCAAATGTTCGATCAAATGCAGCAAACCTTGAATCGGATGAAATCCCAAATTGACAAATAAAGCGGGTCGGGCAAACTGCCCAACCCCAAAAATTTGTTACGGTTTTTCAAAGTCCGACATGGGGCGGAACTTCTCAACAGGCACATCCTGCAACGCTTGAGACATAAAATCTCGCCAAATTGGAGCGACAAACGTTCCTCCCGTTGCACCCTGTCCCAGCTGCGAGTAGTTATCGTTTCCGACCCAAACTGCTGTTGCAAGCTGAGGCACATATCCCACAAACCAAATATCGCGCTCTGAAGAAGTTGTTCCCGTCTTTCCGGCAGCAGGACGACCAATTTGAGCTGCCGTTGCCGTTCCGCGAGTGATTACACCTTGTAGAGTGTCATTCAGAGCGGCAGATGCCCAGGAATCAAGCACGAGTCTTGGTTTCGGCGTGTTGTCTAAAATCACATTGCCACTGCTATCTGCAACTTGGGCGATCAAGGTCGTATCTGAATACCAGCCATTGTTTGCGAAGGTTGCATACGCACTCGCCATTTCTAGCGGCGTCAGGTCAACAGCTCCTAATGGCAAAGAGATCACAGGATCGATGGGGCTTTTGATACCAATACTTCGGCAGATTTCAACGACTTTATTTAAGCCGATTTCTTGACCCAGCTTGACCGCAGGGACATTTCGCGACTGCTCTAGCGCGCGGCGTAGCGTCATCGCTCCACCAAAACTACGATCGTAGTTTTGCGGATAATACATTTCATATCCATCTGGATATCCCACTGGCGCATCTAGGATCGTTGCATCGGGAGAATATCTGCCGGAGGCAAAAGCCGCGTAGTACACAAACGGTTTAAAGGCTGATCCAGGTTGACGAAGGGCTTGAGTTGCACGGTTATATTCGCTCTTCTTCGCATCGACTCCACCCACCATCGCTTTGATAAACTGCGTCCGGGGATCGACTGAAACGATCGCCATCTGGTCGGCATACACCCCTTGGTTATTCAAGGTACTAATCCATCGACGGGCAGTATCTTCAGCAGCCCGCTGCATCTTAGAGTCGATCGTGGTTTGAATGCGCATCCCACCTTTGAGCACTGCATCGCGCCCGAATCTACGTGTGAGTTCTTTCGTGACCTCATTCGTAACATAGGGCATCTGACTGGTCTGGAACGAGGTGATTTTGCCCAGTTTAATCGGCTGTTTGCGAGCGGCAGTTTCCTCTTCAGCCGTAATCCAGCCCAGTTCTCGCATCCGATTGAGCACATCGCCTTGACGGGCTTTTGCCGCTTTCAGATCGACAAAGGGGCTGAGATCTTCCGGCGATTGAATCAAGCCTGCCATCATCGCAGATTCAGCTAGATTCAGCTTCGATACATCTTTGCCAAAATAACTTCTTGCAGCGGTTTGAGCGCCGTAGTTGTTATGTCCCCAATAAATCTGGTTCAGATACATTTCCAAGATTTGGTCTTTCTTGAAAATCTGCTCAACTCGCAAAGATAGAACGGCTTCTGCCACTTTGCGGCTGATCGCACGCTTCGGGGACAGAAATAGGTTTTTCACAAGTTGCATGGTCAGCGTCGAGCCGCCTTCAACCGTGCGTCCTGTCGTGAAATTCGCCATCGTGGCTCGGGCGATCGCGCCGCCATTCACCCCACGGTGTGAATAGAAATAACTATCTTCAATGGCAATCACAGCCCGTTTGAGATGAGGAGAAATTCCATTGAGGGGAACCACTTCTCGATTTGCCTCACCGTGAATACTGGCAAGCATTTTGCCCTTGATATCGTAAATATGAGTGGTTTCGCTTGGTTTGTAGCCTCGCAGCGATCGCACGTCAGGCAAGTTGCGAAAACTGATCGCAAGTCCGACCAGTCCACCTGCAATCACCGAACTTGACAGCATCGTAATCGCAAGTAGCGTTCCTCCTGTCACTTTGCCGATAGATTGAACAAATTCTCGGGTGGTTTCAGGTTGGCGCTGCTTTTGTCTTAAGGTGTTAGACGACACGGCAAACTCTCTTTCGTAAAAGTGGGGTTCGATGCTTGGATGAGTCAAGCGTTTCCGGGTAAGGATTCCGTAACTCTAGTAGGATAATTGAGACTTGCTGAAATGGATCAAAGTTTCAAGAAAGCTCAGCCAAATAAAAACTATAGTAATTGGTCGAACAAGTGATTGAAAATGGCACAGAGTCAGTATTGTAGATTACGGAACAGATGCAGTCGTTGATTTTCTCAAAAGTATAAAGTATGTCTAACTCGCTTGACTGGCTGTTTCGGGGAACGACAGAGATTTTCCCAGACCAGCCGGATTCTCATCTTCCGACTGAAAATTTACGGGTTCGCTTGGAGAAAAGCGAGCGACCGTTGCGGATTAAGTTCGGAATTGACCCCACTGGAACGGATATCCATTTGGGGCATAGTACTATCTACCGCAAGTTGCGTCAGTTTCAGGATGCCGGACATACTGCGGTGTTGTTAATCGGGGACTTTACGGCAAGAATTGGCGATCCGACAGGGAAATCCGAGGTGCGGAAGCAGTTGACCGAAGAAGATGTCGCCGCGAATGCAAAGACGTATTTGCAGCAGTTGCGCCCGATTCTGGATTTTGATACGCCGGGACGTTTAGAGATTCGTTATAACTCTGAATGGCTGTCTAAGTTGGATTTGGCTAAGATTCTAGAACTGTTAGCGACGATGACGGTCGGGCAAATGCTGGCAAAAGAAGGCTTTGCCGAGCGGTATAAGCAAGGCACAGCGATCTATTTGCATGAATTTTTGTACCCGTTGATGCAAGGCTACGATTCGGTTGCACTAGAAGCCGATGTCGAATTAGGCGGAACCGATCAGAAGTTTAATTTGGCGGTTGGACGTGATTTACAGCGGCATTTTGGACAGACTCCGCAATTTGGATTATTAATGCCGATTTTGCCAGGATTAGACGGCGTTCAGAAAATGTCGAAATCGTTGGGCAATTATGTAGGACTGTCAGAAGATCCGCTCAGCATGTATTCGAAATTGGAAAAAGTCCCGGATTCGACGATCGCTCAATATTTCGAGCTTTTGACTGACTTACCCCTCGACCAACTGCCTGAGAATCCAAGAGAGCGTCAAAAACTTCTTGCCCTCGATATCGTTACCCAGTATCACGGGAAAGACAAGGCTTTAGAAGCTCAAACTGCTGCTTTAAGTTTGATTCAAGGTGGTGGAAGCCAAAGCGATGCTGTCCCAGAGTTCTCGCTGTCTGGGCTGCAATTTCCATCGAAATTGTTTTATCTCGTGAGTACCGCCGGACTGTGTAAGAGCAGTTCCGAAGCGCGGAGACAAATTCAAGGCGGAGCCGTCAAGTTAGACGGCGAGAAAATGAGCAGTCCGGATCTGCTGTTTGAAACGCCAGACACTTTGACCGGAAAAGTGCTTCAGCTTGGAAAGAATAAATTTGTGCGGTTTGTACCATGAACGATCGAATTATCGTGCCGTTAGATGTCCCGTCTGAGGAAAGTGCGATCGCGCTCATCGATCGCCTTCCTCAAGTCACGTTTTGGAAAGTGGGGCTAGAATTGTTTGTCAGTTCGGGTTCCAACATTCTCAAAATCTTGCAAGAGAGAGAGAAGCGGATTTTCCTCGATCTGAAGTTTCACGATATTCCCAATACGGTAGCAGGAGCTTGCGCGGCGGCGGCTCGGTATGGCGTGGATTTGATTACAGTTCACGCGACAGCCGGAAAGGCAGCCTTGCAAGCCGCACAAAGTGCGATCGAGGCAAATAAAGCGCCGGGGTCAGATCCGAAGTTGATTGCGATCACCGTTTTGACGAGTTTATCGGCGCGATCGCTAGCGTTTGAGTTGAAGATTCCGCTGGAATTGCCAGAGTATGCGCTAGAAATGGCAATGTTGGCGAAGGAGAGCGGATTAGGGGGAGCAGTGTGTTCGCCTCATGAGGTGACACAGTTGCGCGAGGTGTGTGGCAAGGATTTTGTCTTGGTTTGTCCGGGGGTGCGTCCTGCATGGGCGGCTGTTGGCGATCAGCAACGGGTCATGACCCCGGGGCAGGCAATGAAGGCGGGAGCGACGTATTTAGTCATTGGCAGACCGATTACGGCAGCAGATGATCCGGGGGCAGCGTTTGAGCGAATTTGTGAGGAGATCGAAGCGGCTTCTGTCTCTTAATCGTTTGATTCACTTGGATGTCTCAAGATGAAATCTTTACCTTATTGGGCGCTCATGAGTGTTTGGGCGATCGCGGTTTCTCAATTTCCTGTCCAAGCTGCAACTCGTGTCGCTTGCCCCACTGAGATCGAACCGCTCGTCAGGGCAATGCTGCCTGAATTGCCAGGATATGCCAATCGCATTACAGTGCGAGAACGCTTAACTCGAAGTCAGAAAAGCTCCGTCATTCTAGCAGGACGACCCGAATTTGAACCGCTGCCGCTCAATTCCGATCGCCCCCCCGATCCGACTCTCAAACAAGTCTTTATCACGACGTTAGGACGAGAATATGTGGGGAGCAAGCCAGTCGAACTACAAGAATTTCACTGGCTCTTTCTCACTCGCAGCCAGCGAGGATGGCAACTTCCGCTCATGTTTACCCGCATTGGCACGACGACACCAGGACAGCCGATCACCCCGCCCCGCGGGAGTCGAGAAAGCTCGATCGGGAAAGCGATCCAACTCTGGTTACAAGATTGCGATCGCCGCGGAATTCGCAAGAGAACTTAGGATTCTTGAATCGATCGATTAACAGCGTTACAAGAAAGTGATAGTGTGAGTCGCCATTTTTCTGTTAATCAACAAATAAGCAAGATGATTGATTACATTTCTTTATCTTTATGTCATCTCGTTCAACAGCCATCAGGTGAATGTGGTTGAACAGGATTATGGGCTGCAGCGCCAGCTTTGACTGCGTTTGTCCAATATTGGAATGTCTCATCACCGATCTGATCACTGTCTTCACGATAGATTCGCCGCAAGCATTCATAGAACGCTCGTGCTTCGTCTTCCAAGCCAAATGTCATTAGACATTTTAAGATGCGGGTAATCCGAAGATAATTGTGATCGAACATGCAGATCCATTCACCCTTACGTATTGGATAGTCTTCTGACCGACTGACAACTACTTTGTCCACTTCCCGATCGCGCTGCAGCCCATAACACGGCTGGAGCAGACTGTTATAAGATCTTGGTGGTGCTACAAGGGTTGCTTGCAGCCGCTCAGCCGGAACGTTATGCCGCAAGCTCTGGGTAAGGACGATACGCCAAGGTAAAGGATATCTTTGAAAAATGGCTAAGCCGAAAAAGATATAGCAGATGAACAACATACCAATTAGTTTTGGAGATAATGTCCGAGTTCGCTCCACTGATGTGTCCGAGTCTGTTGGTTTAGCAGGTTTGGTTGGTCAAGTTTATGGAGAAACTACACCTTCAAAAACTGGTGTTGAGGTCATTGGGCAAAGCACGAATGACTATGCTATTAATGTGTTTTTTGTAGAGCGTGACGAATCAGTTTGGATAGTCCCAGAATTGCTAGAGTTCGTGGATCATGCTTCTGGTACAGAGTTTCAAGTAGAAGGTGCTTCTGAGAAATTTGTACGTGATGCAAGGGGCGAATGGGTTAAAATCTCAGTACAATCTAGCAAACCTTGGTGGAAGTTTTGGTGACAGTGACGGCTGCATAACAATTCAAATGCAGGCGGACAGTTGAAATCTGCTGACGCTGAGTTCGAGTTTGTCTGCCGCCGCTGATTTGAGTCGTTAGCTGGCTCTATCCCGTCTGTGGGACATGCGCAAAACTTTCCTGTTCTTCGAAAGCTCAAGCTAAATCAATCTCGTTAACAAGTCGTAAAACGCTGTTATATAAAGGTTCTGCAACCCAAAATCCAGCTTCATTAATCAACGCATCCAATAGCGGTCTCACCTCAGTGATCAAGCCTTTACTTTTCGCTTCGACTAAGATTCCCAAGATGCCTGTGTAGCGAAGATTCAGCCTGTTTGCAACTAACCGACCTCGGCGTTCATCAATTAAAACTTGATCGGCTTGAATCTCAACTGCTAGAGCGATCGCCTCGGCTTCTCCAATATCAAGTTCGTTGCTCAGTGCTTCGACAAGGATGCGATCGCTAACAGCACGAGTTTGGAGCCAGCCAAAGGTTTATACTTCAGTCGCACCTGCAACAGGAAAATTGGGGTCAATTAATTCTCGATAAACGGCTTCGGGAATAAAAACCGTTCCATACAGTTGATTAATGAAGATGAAGGTGATTGATTGCAGCAAGATTGTTGATGGGTGATGTATCACTGACGATAATCACAATCTGCCCATCTCCCGCAGGTTCTGAATATCCTGCTCAAAATCTTCTACTCCGTAATGTACTGGGATATGACGGCTAGCGAGTAGGTGTTGAAAGGCTACACGGTGCATTCCCGCAAAACGACTGGCTTGAGCAAGAGTAAGCTTTTCCCGCTGAAAGAGCATAATAGCGATTTCCTGACGCATTTCAGTCTCAGTCATGCGAGTTGCGGCTAAAATTTCGTCAGGGACAATAATGCTCATGGCTATACTCCTTGCTGCTACTCCTACTATTTTATGCTTCTAAGGCAGCAACTGTCTGTGTTCCGCCCGATCCAGCTAACACTGCGTTGGTTTCATCCTAAAACGCTCTACATTGGACTTCTGCTCAATAGCGCAGGCGTTCCCGGAAAAGATGAATATCACCTGTGATGCTTCGCCCTTATTCTGGGGATGGCTCGCAGGTGAGCGTCAATCCAAGCGCTACGATCGCAGCTTGGGGATTAAGCGACAGTTGCGAGTATCCCGTGAGATTTAGGCATTTCACCGAAAAGGCAATCCTGGGTACTTTAAGCTTTGAAGCTTTGCGATTTCTCTTGTGCAAGCTTTTCATTGCCCCCATGAAAGTCATTTATAAAAGCGAAAATAAACTAGCGCTGCAATTCTGTCCCTGGTTTAAGTGGACATTTGTGAGTGTGTTTAACATCTGTGCGATCGTGGTTCTGTTTGCACTTCTCGCATTAACCTGGGAAACGTTTGAGTGCAATCGTAACCTAGCACTTCCGACTCAGGGACACTGTACGATCACTCAGCACAATTGGATTAGTAAACGTCAACGGAGTTGGCAACTGGAAGAGATCAAAGATGTGACTCTAAAAACGGTCGGTTCTGAAAGAAGGGGTTCACTGCGTTATCAGATTCAACTGGTCACGACAACGGGAATCATTGAACAGGCAGAAGTTTATCCCAAACGCTCACAGCAAGAGGAGATCCAGCAGTTTCTGAAGGCTCAGCGATCGCGCATAAAATTCCAAAGAGATCTGCGATCGTACGCGTTTTTTTGTTTCACGCTTTGTTTGGCAGGGGCAGCAGTCTTTGGGATTTGGGCAGAACGAGTGACGCTGGAGATCAGCCGATACACTCAGCGATTAACGTTGAAACGACGGAATTGGATTAGAACCCGGACGACTGAGTATCCGCTAGACCAAATTGCAGAGGTGACGGTGCAGAAAAAACGGGGTGGAAAATTTGGTCCGATGGGACGGATTGCGATCGCGCTGAAGGATGGCAAAACGATCGTAGTCCATCCTTATGATCGGTTTGATACCGAAGGGAACGGTCACGAAGGAAGTGCGGCAATGATTTGCCGTTTTCTGGCTCTCTAGACGATTTCAGACAGTAGCAGCCCAAATTTTGCACGATTGAGTCTAAATTTCGGCAAGCCTGAAGTTCGGGTTCGTAAGGGTAGAAATTCAGACAAATCGACCACAAGACATTTATCGTTGAGGCGATTTCAAAAAGCGATCGGTGTTGCCCCAGTACGCGAAGAGTCGGGCACAAGCTTGAAAAAGCGTCGCACAGGCGGATCATCGCTCTGCCGTAAAGCCTTGTGGCAGTGGATATTTACGCAAATCGAAGTTCGCCGCAAAACTCAAAACCCCCGAATTCTCGAAATTCGCCAGATCTACCAGACCGCACTCGATCGCTATCGTCTCAGCAGCGACGAACGACCGCGCGGCATCAAGATTAAATTGGCTCGCGCCTACACCCGACGCAAAGTTGCAATTCTTCTGTTTGAAGCCCTTGTGAAAGCCGTCGCCCAAAGCTGATATATTGAGTTTAAACATTTTCCAAGACTTAGCGATAAAGGTGAGCCATGGCACAGCGGACTCGGTTGGGAGACATTCTAAAACCTTTAAATTCTGAATACGGTAAAGTTGTACCTGGATGGGGAACCACCCCTTTGATGGGAGTCTTTATGGCACTCTTCTTGGTATTTCTGCTGATCATTCTGCAAATCTATAACCAAGAATTGCTTCTCGATGGCTTTAACGTTGATTGGGGCAACTAAACCCAAAAACGCAATTAGCAAAATCATTCCCGGAGTTTTCCGGGATTTTTTTTAGGAGCGGGATTGAGGGGAACCCCTACAATAGATCGAATCCCCACTCCCTACTCCACCTTTACTTGACTGACATCAGGAGATCGATATGAACTTCTTCGGCATCGGCTTACCCGAAATGGTACTGATCCTCGTCGTGGCACTCTTAGTCTTTGGTCCCAAAAAACTGCCAGAAATTGGACGCAGTATGGGTAAAGCGATCCGGAGTTTCCAGGACGCTTCTAAAGAATTTGAGAATGAATTCAAACGCGAAGCAGAAAATCTGACTGCCTCGGCTCCACAGACCATGGAAGCAACTTTAGAAGAAAAACCAAAAATCGCCCCGGCAGAAGACCCTCAAACGGTTGAGGAGACTGTCGCTGTCACCCCGATCGAGAAAGAGTCCTAATGTCTTCTGAAGCAACGTCCCCGCAGCTGATCGTTGGACTAGGAAACCCTGGCAGCAAATACGAAAATACTCGTCATAATGTCGGGTTCCTGGCGATCGATCGCTTAGCAAAACTCTGGCAGATTGGACTGTCCGAACATAAAAAATTCCAAGGCTGGTTTGGAGAAGGAATGAGTCCGGTCGGCAAAATTCGCTTGCTGAAACCGACCACTTACATGAATAATTCCGGTCAAGCGATTCGAGCGGTCGTCGATTGGTACAAAATTCCACCCGAAGCGGTGATGGTCATTTACGATGACATGGATTTGCCAGTCGGAAGATTACGATTGCGGTTATCCGGGTCAGCCGGTGGGCAAAATGGAATGAAATCCGCAATCGCTCATCTGGGAACTCAGAAATTTCCTCGCCTAAGAATTGGTATCGGTAGCGCCAAATCGAACGAGAAAGATGCGGTATCTCATGTCTTAGGAACCTTTGCCCCGAATGAGAAAGGTGCGATCGATGAGGTTTTAAACCTCACAGTCAGTGCCGTCGAACTCAGTCTCAAGCAAGGGGTTGAAAAAGCCATGAGCCTTTACAACAATCAATCTGTAGAGTCGAAGTCTGCATCATGAGCAAACGTCTCCCTGAAACCACTGCCCATGTCCGCATTTTGCGCCAGTCCTGGCAACAGGGCAGTATCGAAGGCGAGGTCAGAGCAAACGAATATGAGTGGCAGTTTCACTGGCATTTTCGACGCGGATTGCTGAACATTCAGCCTTCGCTCGGACGAGCCTTGATTAAGGAACCGCTAGGGAGATTTTTGGAAGCGAAAGATTATCAGCTTGAACCGGGTGGGGATTATTCGTTTACGATTCGGGCGGAGTTGTGAACTCCCCCACTCCCTACTCCCCTACTCCTCCACTCACCAACCGCCCTAAATACCGCTCAATCAACAGAATTGCCACAATGTCATCAATCGGTCGCGGCGGCGTTCTCATCCCTTCAGGAATCAGCCGCGTTAGCCCTTTCGGTGGATACATTTGCCAATAGCGATCGCGCGCCTCTAGCGAACTATTGCGCTCATCGACGGTGATAATTCGCATCGGCTCACTGAGATCAGTCTCTAACTTCTGCCGCCAGGTTTTAGAAGAAGTCTGATCACCCATGACCAACAGCGAAATCGGAAACTGACTCCTCAGAGATGAGATCGTCGAAATCGTCTCTTCAGACGAGATCACTTGATGATAATAAATTCGGCGATCGACTCCCATCACTGCGACTCCGCATTTTTGTCGCCCTGGATCAAATCCCAGAATAACGGGCTGTTCCGCCATACTCACCTCTTGCCGTTGTTCTGTCTACAGAGTGCTAATTCGATGCCCGCAGCACAACCTGCCCATCCTGCACCGCTACTAATTCTATTTTGAGCGGTCCCGCTGTGTAAGTCACATCCGATGCAACTGCCCGCAATTCAATCGAATTCGGATAGCGGCGAAGCTGATCGATAAAAGATCCCAGACTCAACAGTTTCTCAACCTCTAGTCTGTCATTCATCACCCCTGCGACACGGGCACGGGCATTAGAAGCTGCAATTAGGTCTTGTAAGGTTTTCTGAAAATCCTGGGGGGACAGTTTAGACGGTTCCAGCGTTTGAGTCGCGATCGTATCTCCTGCTAAAAAGACAACCTGATTCGGCACCGCACTCATATTCACGACAACGCCTCGGTCGTCACCGAGAACATAATTTGCCCCGGCTTGCACCCGCACCAGATAATCTTTACCATCTTGAATTTGCTGAATGAGGTTTTGCACTTCCGCAATCGGGATTTGCACAATTTGCTGATTGTTCTGCCCCAGGCGAAGCGACTCGATCGCGGTCTGATTTGCCAATTGCAGTAATTGATCGACCGCTGCTTTGGCTCCACCTTGTTCGACGACGCGCACAACGCCTGAAGACAGCACTTGTGTCCGAAAAATTGCCAGATCACCTCGGCGAATCTGTTCCACATCTTGCTGAATCTGCTGAACGGCTGCCACGAGAAAAGCTCTCTGCTGTTCCAGGGTTTTCAATTCTGCTTCGCGTTGAGCAATGACTTGATCGCGCTCATTAATTTCGCGATCGCGCTTTTCAATCAGGGCAGTTCGTTCCGCAATTTGCGCATCTCGTTCCGCAATTTGGGCTTTCACCTGATCCCGTTGTTCAATTAACGCCTGCTGCTCAGATTCCAGCTGATTGATTTCGTTGCGGAGCGAAAGTGCTTGCTGAGAAACTGTTTCTAGCTGATTGCGGGTGAGATCTCGCTGCGCTTCTGTCCTGCGAAGTTGGGCATCGGTTTCTCGTTGTCGAGCGACTGAAACTTGAAGATTGGCATTGAGGCGCTTGAGATATTCCTCAATTTGGGCACGTTCCGATCGCGCTTGCTCTAGATCTTTCTCAACCTCAGCTTTTCGCTGATCGGTGGTTTTGAGATCAGCCGTGACTTTATCGAGGTCACGATTTGTCGCCCGCAAATCGGCTTGAATTCGCCCGAAGTTCAACACCATCTCTCGAAAGGTGCGACTGGCAAGCAGTAAAACGCCTAACGTAGAGGCAGAAATCAGCGTGCCCGTCAAAATCGTCACGACAACTGCTGTTTGTTTGGGACGGAGATTGAACAAGCTGAGGCGGGCTTTTCCCACGCGCGTTCCTAAGCGATCGCCGACCGTCGCGATCACCCCTCCTAACACCAACACCACCAAAATTAGAATTAGCCCGACATCGGACATGACGCTCCCACAAACCCCTAGACATACTGCACTCTAAGGGCACTTTCAGACTTTGCCTTTCATTATGACTGCTCGCTCTATGATTCGCGTGAGTCACTCAGGACTGAATTCTAATCGAATTAGGTAAATTGTTGACTAAGCGTTACCGGATTATGAACGGTTATTTTTTTCTTGTGAATTGAGATCATTTTGTCCTGACGCAAATCTCCCAGTAAGCGGGTGACTGTGACGCGAGTCGAGCCGATTGCTTCAGCGATCGCTTGGTGAGACAGTTTGAGATCAATCATGATCCCCTCTTGTGAGGGCACACCAAAGTCACGACACAGAATCAGGAGGAAACTAACAAGACGCGATCCCATATCTCGGTGCGCCAGCGTTTCGATCATCATTTCAGTTTGTAAGATTCTCGACGACAAGCCTTTCAGCATCAGCATCGAGAGTTCGGGATTGTCTTTGAGCGCTTTTTCAACTTGTTCGATCGGAACAGACAGCAATTCGACGGGGGTGAAGGCAACTGCGTGATAAAAGCGATCAGCACGTTGTCCTGTGATCAGAGAAAGCACCCCGAACACGCTGTTTTCTCGCAGCAGCGCGACGGTAATTTCTTCTCCTGCCTCGTACACCCGTGAGAGTTTAACCGCACCCTTGACGAGAAAGTAGACCCGCTCCGCCGGATCGCCCGGAAAGAAGATGGTCTTACCGCGTTCAAACGTCTCTACAACAGGAGGATATGCTCCCCCTCCAATCTGACGAAACATCGCTGCAAGCGGTTTATCCTTGGTCACTACCATTTCTTTCCTTGTCGTATCGAGTGAAGCTGAGAAGTCTAACAGTCTATGTAAGCAATCGATGACTTTAGACCACTAAAACTGAGTCTATGATCTGTTTTAGTGTCGTAAACTACAATTTCGCTTTGATCTTCAGAAAACTCAGTAAATTCTCTAAGAAGAAGGCGCAATTTCGAGTCGATCTACTGGAATCTTCTGGGCAGACCCAATAATTTCCACAGATCATACCGTGAAAGCACGAATATTCTAGGACGAGGCATTAAGGAATCATGAAGGATTCCGAACCAGAATCAGAGAGGATTCGCTGGCAGAAAAACCGAACTGAGAAATGACGCAATTCGATCCTCGATTCGCCAAGCTTGGGACGATCGCGTCAGCGAGGAGCAGTTCGAGAGGGATCCCTTTCTGCTATCCTCATAAATGCTTTACACGGTAGAAGACCATGCTAGACCTGACTGGAAAGAACGCACTTGTAACGGGAATCGCGAACAACCGCTCGATCGCATGGGGCATCGCTCAGCAGCTACACAAAGCAGGCGCAAATATTGGCATCACCTATCTACCGGATGCAACCGGCAAAGCGGAAAAGAAAGTTGCCGACTTGACCGAGCCGCTCAATCCCAGTTTGTTCTTGCCGTTGAACGTGCAAGATGACGCACAGATTGAGAGCGCATTCAATACCGTGAAAGACAAATGGGGCAAGTTGGATATTCTGATCCACTGTCTCGCATTTGCTAGCAAAGATGATTTATCCGGCGATTTCTCCAAAACGTCGCGCGCGGGTTATTCGCTGGCGTTGGATATCAGTTCTTACTCGCTGGTGCAACTAGCTGGAGCCGCAAAACCTCTAATGAGCGAAGGCGGTAGTATCGTGACGCTGACTTACCTCGGTGGTGTGAAAGTCATCCCGAACTATAACGTCATGGGAATTGCCAAGGCAGCATTGGAAATGAACGTGCGCTACCTCGCAAATGAGTTAGGGCAGAACAATATTCGAGTCAATGCGATTTCAGCAGGTCCGATTCGGACATTGGCTTCCTCGGCAGTCGGTGGCATTCTCGATATGATTCACCACGTTGAAGAAGTTGCGCCATTACGTCGAACGGTGACGCAGATCGAAGTCGGGAATACCGCAGCATTTCTCTGTAGTGACTTATCAAGCGGGATCACGGGTCAGGTGATCTACGTCGATGCAGGCTACGAAATTATGGGGATGACGGGATCGAAGCCCACTGCTGGATAGCAATTAGACGATAGGAGATGTGCCGTGCCCAATTTTGAAACTTTGCAAAATCGAGACTACACCTTGATTTTGGATAAAAGTGGCAGTATGTCTACCAATGATCAAATTGGGGGCGGCAGTCGTTGGGAAGCGGCCCAAGAATCAACGCTGGCACTGGCGCGCAAATGCGAACAGTTTGATCCCGACGGTATTACGGTTTATACGTTTTCTAGCCGATTCAGACGGTACGAGAATGTGACGACGAGCAAAGTCGCACAGATTTTTATGGAAAACGATCCGGTTGGCTCGACCAATCTGGCAGCAGTGTTGCGGGATGCCACCGAAGATTATTTTCGCCGCAAAGCCACAGGGCAGAGCAAAACTGGAGAAACCATTTTAGTCATTACCGATGGTGAGCCGGACGATCGCCGAGCCGTGATTGAAGCGATCGTGCAAGCGACACAGAAAATGGAACGCGATGAAGAATTAGCCATTTCTTTTATTCAAGTTGGCTCAGATGCCAGTGCGACAAAATTCTTGAAGGTTCTCGACGATCAGCTTCAAAGTGTAGGAGCAAAGTTTGATATCTGCGACACGGTGACGATGGATGATATGGCAGATATGAGTTTGGCAGAAGTGTTGTTGAATGCGATCGTAGATTAGCACGCTAAAACAGCGATTGAGTTTAGGCAGAATGAGCAGCGATCGAGCCTAAAATCGCAAGCCCAGTCAATCGACTCGATGCACCCAATTGGTCAGTCGCAGCAGCAATACCTACCTGAAGGAATAGCCAGGAAACCACAACGAAAAGCTCCGAACCTCATCGGGATACCGACCCGCGTCGCAAAACCGATGACGGTTCTCGATAAGTATAATTGCTCTTTGTTTTAAGCTGACCAATGTTGCAGACTTGATCCAGTTTTTAATGAAATCGTCACCTTAATGACACTTCAATTTCATATCTGAAAAGTAGCCTAAAATGTCCCCATTTTTTCACAATAAATCGTGGATTGAACTGTCAGAATGAAATCCATAGACCAGTTGATGGATACGGGGTTTGGCTCACTGGAACATTCTCTAAATGCGCAAGTCAGAGATCATAACAGCAGCACTTAAAAAAGTACGGTTATCCCTCTCTAGAGACTCTATCCAACTGTAAATCAAACCGTCATTATAGAAGAATCAATTCACCAAGTTTTAAATGAAGTTTTAGGGTAATGCCCATGTCTTGCAATTTACTTTGGAAAGCTAAATATTTGCTGAAATTCCTGAGTAATTTCCCTGTAAGGCTCTTTACTTTATTTAGAATTCGTCTTATCATTAAGTAAAGTCGAAACGACTTCGATTTAGAGTCCTGAACCTCACCGCTACACTTTCGGCTGTTCGTGCTTGTACCCCTTATTTTGTAAGCGTGCTAAAGATTTATCCCCCTTCCCAGGGTGGAGTTAAACAGCATTTCATTCCTGTATCGGCTTGGAATCGATTCGAGTTTGTTGTCTAAAGTTTTCATTTCACGGAGTTGACTGCACATGGCTACTGCCAATACCAAATCTAAATCCACTCCTAGCCCCACCTATACGGCTGATATGGTGCGGACGTATCTGCATGAGATTGGTCGTGTGCCGATGTTGACACACGAGCAAGAGATTCTCTACGGGAAGCAGGTTCAGCAGATGATGACCTTGCAAGAGAAGAAAGAAAAGCTTGAGAAGAAGCTGGGTCACGCGCCGACGCAGCAGGAGTTTTCTGAGCATGTTCATCTCAGTGATTCTGAGTTGACTGGTATTTTTCAACGGGGTCGTCGCGCTAAGCAGAAGATGATCGAAGCGAATCTGCGCCTGGTTGTGTCGATCGCGAAGAAGTATCAGAAGCGTAATTTAGAGTTCTTGGATTTGATTCAGGAAGGCTCACTCGGCTTAGAGCGTGGCGTAGAGAAGTTTGATCCGACTCGTGGGTACAAGTTCTCGACGTATGCGTACTGGTGGATTCGTCAGGCGATTACCAGAGCGATCGCTCAGCAAGCCCGGACGATTCGATTACCGATTCATATTACGGAGAAGCTGAATAAGATTAAGCGAGTTCAGCGCGAGTTAGCTCAGAAATTAGGGCGCAGTGCCACGGCGGCTGAGATCGCGGCTGAATTAGAGCTTGAGCCGGAACAGATTCGGGAGTTCTTATTGATGTCTCGTCAGCCTGTCTCGCTAGACTTACGAGTTGGAGATAATCAAGATACTGAACTGCAAGAGTTACTTGAGGACGATGGTCCTTCACCGGATGCTTATTTGACTCAAGACTTGCTCCGTCAGGATCTTGAAACGTTAATGACGGATTTGACTCCGCAGCAGAAAGAAGTGCTGAACTTGCGCTATGGCTTGCAAGATGGGCACGAGTTGTCGCTGGCGAAAGTGGGCGATCGCTTAAACTTGAGCCGGGAACGGGTTCGTCAGCTAGAGCGGCAAGCTTTGGATCATTTACGTCGTCGCAAGGCGAATGTGCGCGAGTACATTGCTAGCTAAGTTTAGGGTTTTATAACTCACAGAGGGGACATCAGTTTGATGCCCCCTTTTTTTGGTTGGAAGATGCGGCAATTTTCTAGGATGAAGTAAAGCATTGCGTCTAAAATTTAGGCAACAAAAGGATAGGCTCTCTTATGGCATTGGCTCCTATTTTGGCAAAGTCCTATATTGAACAGCGAGAGACAGGGTATTGGGTCGTAGGCACTCGTATTTCTCTCGATTCGATTGTTTATGCATTTTTAGATGGAGAGTCACCTGAAAGTATTGCTCAGAATTTTCCGTTGCTTTCGTTGGAACAGGTCTATGGTGCGATCGCATTCTATCTCGCCAACCGAAAGTTAATTGATGCTTATCTGGAAGCAGGTGAAGCAGAGTTTCAGCAATTACAACAGGATTGTAAAGAGAAGAATCCGTTACTGTATGAGAAATTGAAAGCGGCTCAAGCTCAGAAGCACAATGCAGCATGACAGAAATTCGATTTCAGGCTGATGCTGATTTGAGACAAGCCATTGTAACTGGAACAATTCGCAGAGAGCCAAGACTGGATTTTCGTTCAGCTAATGACGCAGGGTTAGAAGGAATAAAAGACCCAGAAGTTCTGGCACTTGCAGCAAGAGATAACAGAGTGTTAGTAACGCACGATCGTAAGACAATGCCAATTGAATTTGGTCAATTTATTACATTGCAGACAAGCGCCGGAGTTTTGATTCTTTCTCAGAATCTTCCAATTGGTGAATCGATCGATGCCATTATCTTAATTTGGGAAGCCTCTACAGCTGAAGAATGGACTAATCAAATTATGACCTTTCCATTTTGAAATACAAAATCAATGGTTTGAATCAATAGCTTGAAGTCACAAGTATTACGAATACTTTAGGAGAGGTGAATGTCTAAAGTTCCAGAACGCTCTGTTGGTCAATACGAAATCCAGTTGAAAGATGTAGATGATCATTTGCTTCCGGCAACCATTGAGTTAGGCTGTCGAGACTGGACTGAAGATTCTGGTCGTTGCACTGAATGTCGTATCAGTTTGCAGTGGGCGGGTGGTGTAATTGAAAACACAGACTGGCATTTCTTCGAGTCTTTCAAGAAAGTTCGAGAGCAGCTTAGTTTGCACAGTCTCCTACCAGTATGCTACGGAGCGAGCCGCAGGGTCATATTAACAGGCATGGGAATAGATATGGCTTTGGGGCGCAAAGTTTATCGAGTAGGTGAAGATGGTCAGCTAATTCGCCCAACAGCAGATATTTTCAAAACAGGTGATGATGTAGAGCCTGTGAGCGTTAAAGATCAAGAGATATTTCAAGATGAATGGTGGAAGCTGTTTCGCAAATAACGCAGCAGTCGAACAATTTTGATGTAGTGAATTTTTATAAATTAAGTGCGAATGTGCTTGTAAAGCTAGAATTCAGGCATGGAATTAGGTTAGTACCCTGGGAAGTTCGGATTGGGCACCGCGCGGTCTGTCATTTGGTGCGCGGTGTCTGAAGAAGAATCATGACAGAGATTCTTCGTTACGTCGTTATGACTCAACAGGGAGTTCTGAGATTCGACTCCACTCGTTCCAAGAGCCGTCGTAGTTTCGGACTCTGGGATAGCCGAGAAGGTACTTTAAGACGAACCAGACGAAGGCAGAACGACCACCGATCGCACAGTAAGGGAAGATTTCTCGATCGCGGGTAATGCCCTTCTCACCATAGAGTTTCTGAAGTTCCTCAAACGATTTGAATGTCCCGTCTGGATTCAACGCTTCAAGGTGTTCGATGTGAATTGCACCGGGGATATGTCCACCTCGTTCGTTCCCAGTTGGCGGCTGATTCAGAAAGATTTTGCCTTGGAATTCTTCGAGTGTCCGAACATCCAATAAAGCTGTATTGGGATGGTCGATCGCAGTTTGAACTTCTTCTTTTAAGACTCTCAAATCGGGATTCAGTGCA
>VFQU01000340.1_pt1 | contig 44264 bp, 38 predicted proteins | sample 3512311 | NCBI WGS metagenome assembly VFQU01 (sample SAMN10412377, study PRJNA504923) | tailings metagenome | isolation source: Relicate 3 Philex TSF3 active mining site | place: Philippines: Tuba, Benguet | collected 2017-08-29 | reverse complement strand
ATGGTCAACACCGCCAAGGAACTCGCCGCGAAGGACGAAATCGTCCTGTCGAAGGGCGGGGCCGGCGGTGCGGACGATCTCATCTACTGAAAACAAAACGCCCGCCGGTGGGGGATGCCGGCGGGCGTTCTGGCGAACAAGGACGGACGATCAGGCCCAGTAGCTGGGCGTGTCGTAGTACTTGTCGACCTTGCGGCCGTAATCGGGCGTCCATTCGAACGGCGCGCCGCGGTCGTAGGCCGGGGCGCCCTCGAGCTTCTTCTTGTCGAGATTGACGACATAACCGCCCATGCCCGTGTCGTATTTCAACTGCGACCACGGCAGCGGGTGCTGGCTTTCGCCCATCCCCAGGAAACCGCCGAAGGACATGACGGCGTAGATCGCGCGGCCGCTGACCTTGTCGATCATGATGTCGTCGACATTGCCGAGCTTCTCGCCCCGCGTGTTGTAGACGGTCGTGCCGTCGACCTTGCCGGCGGCGATCAGATTGCCCGTGGTGATTTTCGTTTCGTCGGCCATGGCTCAACTCCTTTGCTGCGTCGATTGTCGGATGGATGGCGAAGCGCCGGTCGATCGATCGCGCGTCGCCGCGTCCGTCCTTGTAGATAAGCGGATCTTCATCGCCTTCGACAGCGGCGGAATCTACCCGCGCCGCGCGGTACGTAGTTTCCGGCCCTGATGGAAAGCGGCGCCGCGGCATAACTTCATGCTGCATTCCATCTTACGAAGGAGGCTTACATGCGAGTTCGACGCACCACTTTGATCGCGGCGCTGGCCGCAGCGCTGGCCCTGCCCGCCGCCGTTCATGCCCAAGCGGCGAACGACAAGAGCGTCACCGCGGGCGAGTTCCTGGACGATACGATCATCAGCAATTCGATCCGCGCGCGCGTGATCGGCGACAAGGACCTGACGATCCGCGATATCGGCGTGGAGACGCATAAGGGCGTCGTCCAGCTCAGCGGCTTCGTCGACAACGATGTCGCCAAGATCAAGGCCGAAAGCATCGCCCGCGACGTGAAGGGCGTGAAGGAAGTGCACAACGATCTGATCGTCAAGTAGGGCCGTTCCTCCCCCTCTCCCGGCCCGAACGGCGGCGGCCCGGCACCTTGCGGTGCCGGGCCGTTTCGTTTGCGCGGATACTCGGCGCGTCAGTTGGTGTTGGACGCCATCTGCTTGACGACCGTCACGTCGACCACGCGGTTGCGGCGCTCGGTCGTTTCGTCGGGTGTCGCGACCGGCGGGTTGCTCTCGCCGGTCCAGCTCATGACGATGCGCTGGGCGGGCACGCCCGCCGCGACCAGCGCGCCGCGCACCGCTTCCGCGCGGCGCTGGGACATGGTCATATTCGTCGCTTGCGTGCCCACGCGATCCGCCTTGCCGATGACGGTGACGCGCGCGTCGGGATTGTTCGTCGCGACATAGGCGACGCTGCGCACGATCACGCGGCCGCGGTCGTTGATGTCGGCGCTATTGGTATCGAAAAAGACCTCGTACCAGGCGCCGGCGAGTTCGGGATTGGCGGCGTTCTGCGACGGAGCGGCCGATTGCCCCGTCCATTGGCTGCATCCCACGACCGCGCCCGCGGCCAAAACGACCGCGAGCGCGCGCGGCACGAACGATGACACCGTCATGGTTGTTCTCCCGGGTTCGATTGAATCGAAAAGCCGCGATCCGGTCAGCGCCAGATCGGACGGCCCAGATTGACCTTATCCTTGTCGGTCAGCGCGCCGACGCCCGCACCGGCGGCACCGCCGATGATGGCACCTTCCACGGGCGCGCCGAGCAGCAAGCCGCCCAGCGCACCCGCACCCGCACCGATCCCGGCGCCGCTCAACGCGCGATCGCCCGTCGTGTCGCCGCAAGCGCCCAACATCAAGCTGGCGCCCAACAATCCCGTCGCGAGAATGGTGCGTTTCATGACTTTCCTCCGTCGTTAGGGTTTCGCCACGCTTAGCGCGGCACGCATTGGAACGTCGCGGTCTTCGTGCCGTTGACGTTGGTTACGATGCCGGTCAGCGCTTGCTGCATGCCGGCATTCGCGCATTGAAGCTGGGCGCTGCGCGTTCCTTGCAGCAATTCCTGATCCTGCGCGTAGGTGAAGCTGAGCGCGGGTGCCGGCATCACCGGCGCCACCGCGACCGGCGCCGCCGCCACGACCGGGGCGGCCGGCACGCAATCGAACACGACGCCGCGTTCGCCGCTGGGCTCGCCGAAGAATCGCATGGTCTGCGGGACCGCGCTGTAGCGCGCGCAATGCGTCGCGGCCGCGCGGTTCGCCTGGATCAGATCCTGATCCGACCGATAGGTGTAGGTGACGCTGGGGTTGCTCGCCTGAATCTGCGTCGGTGCGGCGGCGGGGCCCGTGCAAGCGGCGACGGTCAGGCCCGCGACGGCGACGGCGGCGAACGCGCCGGCGGCGCGGAATCGAGAATGGATCTTCATGCGGATTCTCCCTTGAATGATCGACGCCCCCGCATATCGATGAAAGCGAACGCGCCTCGATGAAAGCTAGGCACCGCCGCGCGGGCGCGGCAGCCCCGGAAACTACGCGACCCTTTCGGGCGTCATATCTTTCCGAGCAAGGCGAGCACGACGAGCACGATCAACACCGTGCCGAGCACGCCCACGCCGCCATGGCCGTAGCCATAGCCGTAGCCGCCGAAGCGGCCGCTGAACCCGCCGAGCAACGCGATGATCAGCAAGATGATCAGGAATGTTCCGAGCGTCATTATGGGTCTCCTTTTTGAGGTTGATTGCTTCGTTCATTTCGAAACGCCGCGCCCGGCGACCAGACCGCCGGCCAACGCCAACGCGATCATCGGGAACGGCGGCAATTCGCGACCGGTTTTGAGAATTTGCGCGAGCGCGGCGGATTCCCTTCCGCCGCGTTCGAGCAAGGGCAGCAACGCATCGATGTCGTCGTCCGGAATCGCCCGCACCGGATTTCGCCGCGCCATCCAGCGCCGCGCCAGCACGCTCGCCGGCCAAACCGCGATCGCGAGTCCGGCGTAGATCGCCGCGACCACGAGTGCCGCGTCGATCCCGTCCATCCGCGAAAGCAGCGCCTCGAATCCCGCCTTGGTCGCGAAGCCGAGCGCCACGCAACCGAACGCCAGGGCGGCGACGCAAGCGGCGACCGTCACCAGCGAACGCATGCCGCCGCGCGCGGCGGCATCCAAGGCGAGACCCGTCAGCGGGGCGAGCATCGGTTAGCCGCGCGCGCGGGTGGCCATCGCCAGCGACAGGCCCACGCCGAACGCGATCAGCATCGCCGCCATCGGATGTTGTTCGATCCCGGCTTCGAGCTTGGCGCCCGCCACGCGCAATTGCTTCCGCGCGCCGGCCGCCGTGTCGGCGAGCTTCTCCGTAATCGCGGAGCCGGCATCGGCGGCGGTTTCGCCCGCGTCGCTCGCGCGCGCTTTGGCGGTCTTGCCCAGCGTGGTGGCGAGCTTGGCGACATCTTCGCGCAACGCGGCGATATCGGCGGCCAGATCGGCGGCCGACGCTTCGGTGTTCTTGCTCATGCGCTTCTCCATCGTGAAACGGCGATCGACGAACGCGGTCGCCTGGGTGTCACGGCAAGTTAGGAAACGCGCTCGCGCGCGCATCAGCCCCGGAAAATACCCGCGCGGGAGTTTTTCCCGCGCCGCCGCGCGCGGACCGCAATTCGCGCTGCTACGTACGCATTTCCACGAACTTGCCTTTTTCATTGCCGTGGTTCGGCCCGATTTCGCCGCATTCGGCTGCGATCCAAGGCGGGCGTTTCGATCACGGCGGGGCCGGCCCGTCGGCGCATAGAGCTCGATAAACGGCCCGGCGGGCCCCCTCGCCGGCAAACCCGAAGGAGCGATTTCGCATGAATAAGAACGCCAATCATTTCGCCGTTGCCCGTATGGGTGCCGCTTCCTTGCCGGCGATTCTGCTGGGCGAGCCGCGCGCGCAATTGCGTATCGGCAAATCCGGCCGCGAACGCGGCGGCGCATCGCGCGCCGAATTGATCGCCGCCAACGAGAAGCTGCGCGAAGATCTGGCGCGCCAGCGCGCGATGTCGCGCGATCTGCGCAACGTTCTATTCAGCCTGGACGTGCCCGCCCTGTTTCTGGACCGCACGCTGAAGATCCGCGTGTTCACGCCGGCGGCGAGCGTGTTGTTCGGCCTGTTGCTGGGCGATGTCGGCAAGCCGGCGGCGGAGATCCCCTCGTTCGCCGCCGATTCCGATTTGCAAGACGATGCGTGCGACGTGCTGCGCGACGGCGCACCCGTCGAGCGCGAAATCCAAACCGCGTGCGGCGCCTGGTTCGCGCGCCGCGTGATGCCCTATCGCGCGGAGACCGGGTCGATCGACGGCGTGGTCGTGACCTACATCGATATCGGCGAACGCAAACGCCAGGCGCAGGATCTTTCGGACGCCGGTGACACGCTACGCCGCTTCGCGCGACACCTGACGCCGATGCGCGATCTGTTGGCGCGCATCGACGATCCCGCGCGCGCGCGTGAGATCCTGGCACGCCTCGACCGCAAGCTCGACACGCTCGCCGCGCGTCTTGGCGCGCCGGAGGGGCGCGTCGACGAAGATATGCCCGTCGCGGACGATGATCAGCCGATCGAGATCACCCTGCCCGCCGACATGCCCGATGCGGAGGACTCCGCGCGCCGACTCGATGGCCTCAGCAAGCGCCAGCGCGAAATTCTGGATCTCGTGCTGGCGGGCCATCCCAGCAAGAACATCGCGGCCGATCTGGGCATCAGCCGCCGCACGGTCGAAGGCCACCGCGCCGCGATCATGAAGAAGTTGGGCGTGAAATCCCTGCCCGCCCTCGCCCGCATGGCGATGGCGGCGGCGATGCGCACGAACGCGGGCGCGGCGGCACCGCCGCCCGCGTGATCGCGCGGAAATTGAGGGACCACCGCTGGTCGTCGCCGAGCTGTGTGCCGACGTAAGGGGATCGCGAAGCCATGGGCTCCGTCGCCTCGACGGGCGGCATCGGCGGCGAGGAGGTTCGCGATCTGGTAGTCGCGGGCGTCGAGTACCGCTTCGGACGCATCAAGCGCGACGACGCTCGTGTCGAGCGCCTATCGGATGCGCGGGCGATACTGGCGGCTCCGCCAAGATGGTTCGCGCACCACAACGAGATTCACCCACATCGGACTCCCGGCTATCATTCAAACCGCGCGTTCATCGCGGTCCAAGAACCATGGTAAGCCCTGTCCAGAAATTAGAGGGCGATAATTGATGACAACGGCACGACGATCGAATCGTTGGCCCTCAAATAGATAAAACGGGGATCGTTCATGGCAAGAATGGCGAAGTGTGTATGTGGTGGCCTCGTCGTAACCTGCACCGGCGAGCCGAAAAAAGTTTCACTGTGCCATTGCCAAGCGTGTCAGAGACGCACGGGCAGCAGCTATGGTGTTGCGGCTTTTTTTGATCGCGAGGATGTTCGCGCCGAGGGGCCAAGCAAAAGTTATTCGCGCCCGTCCGATAAGGGCTTTCCGGTGGATTTCCACTTTTGCCCAAATTGTGGATCGACGGTTTACTGGGAACCTCAGCGGATGCCGAATCTCATTGCTGTCGGCATCGGGGCATTTGCCGATCCGAGCTTCCCAGCGCCGACGCAAGCAGTCTATACGCAGTATCGGCACCCATGGGTCAACGACGTCATCTGACGACACTGGGGCTGCGCCCTCTACCACCGGCGATCGCGCGAAGAACCCGCCCCGATCGGGCGGCGAACGCGACGACGACGGCGCAATACAACAAGGTCGCCGACGGGGCGAAACGCGAAGCCGTCGAATCGATGCAAGGCACGATCGATGCGGCGGGTCCGGGAAAATTCGCGATGGAAAGCCCCACCGCCCAGTCCCACCGCATCAATCTGCGGCGGGTCAAATAGAGGCTAAGTCATTGAAACCCGCTGGTCGGAGCGAGAGGATTCGAACCTCCGGCCCCTAGCTCCCGAAAAGAAAATTCTCGAAAACTGGCTCAATAGATTCAATGGGTTACGCCCGCGCAAACGCTCCGTTGCCACATGCGTGGCAACAGAATGGGGTTGGTTTGGGGTTGGTTGGGGGGCGAAAGTGGCAACAGATTTCGGTGCGAATCTCGACCAAAAACTGGTGCGCAAAGGCGTGGCCGCGATCTACCTAAAGTGACGTTCGGCTTGCATGCCAAAACGTATGAAAGGCACACCCCAGGCCTCTCCCCTTGAGGGAGACTTGGGGCGCGATCGGATACTCGTATTTATTGAGATTGGCGCTAGATCAGCACACGCCCTATCAACCCATTCTCAACGCGAAAGCCTATGCTCCGAAGCACGCGGCGTGACCGCCGGCCAATGCCTTGGTTCGCGCGCGGGCGTTCCCTGCTAAAGGAACGGCATCAGCTACGGCTCAAACCGCGAGCTTCACAGGATAGGAGCCGCTACACGGCGCCTTATTAGTTCTGGTTTAGGATCAACGCAGTTTTCAGCAATCGCTAATTAAATTTCATACATAAATTCTTCTGGATGCGGCCAAACCCCACACCTACAGCTGGAGATGTCCAAAGCCGATGATGGCGGGACCTAAGGCACTCTTAGTATTCGCTGCAAGAACTCGGCGCCGACAATCATCGGCACATACTCAATGAGCTCACTTTTTGCCTCCGAGAAGATTATCCGGTCTTCCCAGCTAAAATCCGCAGGAAGTGGCTCACGATTTCGATAAAACCAATAGGTAGCATCCAAAATTGATAAGTCGGGCAGCGTTATCCAGGCATGCGCATTGAAGGGATCGCCCTTATTAGATATGTGCAACGATATAAGAGGGGCCACTTGGTCCCGTAAGCATGGGATTCAGCGCGATCAGCTTCGCGGCTTGATCCACCGGGTCCGCATTGAAATCGAACCGCAAAGGAACCGCTCTCGGCGTCGACCAACACCCGAACCCCTGATCGAAGATCAACGTCACGGACGCCGAATCGTCAAATGTCAAAATCATCTCGCGAGCATGTCTGTCTTTCCTAAGGGTCATCGCCCCCTTCAGACCAAGACGGGTCATCAGCGCTTTGGTCACTTCAATGCGATGATGGTCGGATCGCCAGTCATGGTTGGCCTGCCAGGGTGTCCGATCGTCGAAGCGCGAGTCTTGGCGGAATGGCTCGCTAATGAGCAATATCTGCGCAGGTCCTTTGCCCCCGATCGCTTTGGATAGTGCAGCAACCCCCTCGCACGCCAAGCGAACACTGAGCGGCGACTTCAAATATCGGTCGTAATATTCGATTCTGACGAGGCCATTTGGCCGCCAACGCCCCACACGCTCCAGCAGGGGTTTAACGAGAGCAAGTATCTGCGTTCCGAATCGGGAAAGCGGACCGTCGCACTCCTTGGTAAAGCCGATGAATGCGGCATCTGCACGCGGCATCAATGCTTCATTCGAGATATCCTCGCTATCGTACTGCCCATCCCACGTTGCGCGCAGAACTGGCAGTTCACCGGCGACGCCCCATCCCGCTTCTAGAGCGCTGGCCTCAAGGTCTCGAGTCGCCCAGATCTCGGCATTTCGATCGCCCACCAATCCAGCAATGGCGATCACTTCTTTCCCGAAGCTAGGCGCGGAACCACATCGCAATTCGATGCCGAACCGAATCGCCATATCACGAAGAAGTAACCGAGACGCCCCGTCCAGCGAGTCGAGCGTCGCTTTCCCGATAACGAGCGACAACGATCGCCCGCTTCGTTGTAACGTTGCCGCCAATCGGAGGAAACCACCGTTCGTAAGTCCAGCAGGATCCAATGAGCTGCACCACACAACGACAGAGCCGTCGCCCGTTGCCAACTCGTCGATGACATCATCGCTGAAGCTAGCATCGGGCCTGAACATATCTGCAGTTCCAGGCGTCGCCATCGACGCCATGCGTTCGATGAAAAACGAAAGCGCCGCCTGACGATCGACGTTTTCCTGTCGATCGTAAAGGTCGGGTGTCAGCACACATGCGGAGCACCCGGTGATACACCCCTCGACCTTGCAATCCAGTAAATCTCGAATCGGGGTTAAGAGTTTTGCAAACAGATCCTTGGCTCGGGCGGAGAACCCGGCCCCCCCGGAGGCATGGTCGAACAAGAAGATCGCATACGCGGGCTGCCCAAGGCTTGTTATACGAGGTTCGACCCGGAGCCCCACCTCGCTGAGTTCGACGCCGAGCTCGCGCGTAAGAGCAGTTCGTAGTGCGGAGCCGAAGGCCCAGGCCGCCCCAGAGGTATCGAGCCCATTGATCTGCAACTCGAAGACGTCGGTGCGTACTTCGTGCCCAAGAAGAAGATTTTTTCTGATCGCGAATGGCCTTTTTGCGCCAGGACATTCACCATCGTCCGTCGCTCGCGTGTAGCGTAGGGGCTTATGCTCGGAGAATGGGCTTGCTCCTGGCAGATCCTCTGCCTGTGCGCGGCCACAATGGAGGCATACAGAGTATCCTTTGCTCCCCACCGTGCCGGCATTAGAGTAGAACACCAATCCGTTTGCGCTCGCGCGATAACGCCCGCGATCGGGCATCCGCAGCGGATGCCAGGCTGTGCCTCTTGCCGCGACGATGGGGGGCTCAGGAGACACGTAGCTAACGAAATCCACTTCGACATGCGCACGGGCTCGGTCTGCGGTAAAGCCCGCAGGCCTCAGATAGCCACTCTGTTTGATCTCATCGCCGCTTTCTCCGCATTCTGGGCATTGTTCGATCCGATCGGAATGCGTGTCGGCTGCGCCGCAAGCCGTGCAGTGCCAGAAAACTCCCAAACTTTGGATGTCTCGAGCATCTGAATCCCCTGCGGGTCGCTTCCAGTTGAGCGTTACGCCTGCGGATCGGTACACCATTCCGTCGATCACCACATCTGCGCCAGGCGCATAATCCCGCAAGGCTTGATCGAGATTCCGACTGGCAAAAAAGCGGCGCCGGATGGTCCTCGCTTCCTCGGTGCTCCCCTCGTCGCGATCGGGTTCGTCTTTATGGATGAACTGGACGACCGACGTCGGAAAACCGTGTCCTGGCAATACACCGCGATCGGACAGGTCCGACAAAAGAAACTCGTCGCATAACCGCCGGATCTGGAAACCGACCGATTTTCTCGCCGTCTCGCGATCTAGACCAAGCGCTTGCGATTGTAGTCCTTCCCATTCAGCGCGAAACGCGCTTTGGGCTTTTTCGACCGCGTCAGCGACGTTCTCGTAAAGAGAGTCGTTTCCTTCGAGAATAGAGCCCCCGATTAATTCGTCGATGGCCTTGCCCATCATCGAACGCACGCTTGGCTTGGCGAGCCACGCGCAAAAAGCCTTCGACGGCGGATTTGAAGTGGATTCCGCCAGGATATCCGACGGGCACCCGTAAAAAGCGCCGGCTTTGGTCGAAGTCGTGTCGCCATTCAACTCTCGGACGAACGCTGCCAACAGCAAGGCATTCACATGGCGCTGCACCAGCGGTGCAGAATCGAGCGAAACGCGAGGCGCGGCGACGGCACGACGAAGGAAGAGGTCCGGCCTACGAAACGCCTCGCGTTCAATAGGCGTATCTCTGCAGAAGGTGAACGCAAGAGCCGTCGCTTGGCGGCGGCGGCCGGCGCGGCCAACGCGTTGCCGGTAATTGGCTATCGACGGAGGAACGTTCGTCATCATCACCGTCGATACGCTGCCAATATCGACACCCATCTCCATGGTAGTCGAACAGTTCAGAATATTTATTTCACCCCGCCGGAATGCCGCCTCATATTTACGCAGTCGACGCGACGGTTGTTGCGCGGAGTGCTCCGCGGATCGAGCATAGGGTGCGCCCAGTGAAACTCGATCGTGAAGGTTCGTCCACAATCCGATTGAACGCAATCGAACAACATCTGGATCCTTCGCCAGCCACTCCCGAACGCACTCCGTGTCTCCGGACCCACTGAGAAACGGGGCGGGATGCCGTGGCAACCGGATTGGCTCGGCCTGCATGACCGCTCCCCGCTTCGGGCCAGACCGAAATCCGTAAGGAGACAACCCGCAGAAAGCCGTGTCGAGGACACGCCGCGTAACGGGACAGCGCCATGCGTTTACGACGGGCGCTATACAAGCCTCGCTCAGATCGAGATGAAGCTCACCTCCACCGCCCGGTTTCGAAAATATTGGAAGCAAAGCTCGCCACGCCAACTCCAGAAGCTCGTTGATCGTTTCGCGGTCAGCGCGAACTTCCGCATTCAACTCCAACGCCGCCTCCAACAGACGCGGAAGCGTTCCGAGATTCGACAGGTTCTTAGGAGATACCGTCGGCCACTTCACGTCGCGTTTGGACGACGCTTGACCATTCGGGCCGATCAACCGCTTCGGAGGCACCCCCGGCTGAAGCCAATGTGCATCATTGGGGTCAATTCGAATCGCGAATTTATCGCGTGCTACGCTCGTCAAGCACACGTTCAGGAAAGCTCGCCAATCTTGGATCGTTTTTCCACGGGCACGCAACGCATCGGGTAGGTTCGCTTCACCAAAACCTTCAATCAACCGATAGCGAAGACACGCCAGGCCCATCGTTTCAAGCGAGTTTGCCCGCGTCGTCCGGCGGGCCAGCTCCCGCAGCAGTAACAGTTCGGAGAGGTTGTCCTTTCTGGAAGTGTCGCCGAAGCGTTCCGAATCGCGATTCGCCCAAACTTGACGCATCCAGTGATTTACTTCTTCCCGGCTGGTCAAACTGGATCGAAGCGTCTCCCAAGATGGTCCGAGTTGGGGTTGGATTAACTTTTCGCGTTCCCGCTCTAAGCGCTGCGAATGCGGTCTAAATTGCGGGCCCAATTTCCTGAGATCGGCAATCTCTTCTTCTAATTTAGCTAGCTCCGCCAATTGTTCCGGGCCATGCCGCATCGATTCTTGCGCCGAGAAGTAAATCAATGCACGCACACGATTGCGCTCGAAGGCGCTTTGTAGCTTCGCGGAGAACCGAGCCGTTCCCTGCCGGCTGTCTGTAAAGGATAACAACTGCCGGCCATCTGCCGGGGGCGCATATTCAGCGTCCTGATGCGGAATCGCGGGTGGGCTACTTTGCAGTAGAACTGGGCTGGCATTGCTTAGAATTGCCGGTGCACCAAACCGGAAGCACGACAACACCTGTAGCTTCTTTGTCGTCGCCACCGTGTTGCAGCATGGACAGCGCTCAGGAACTTGACGGTCGTGAGATGAAAGAACGACAGCTTCTCCATCCGGTGCATCGATAATCCGAGCATCGATCGGACGGACATTCAACGGTCTGGCGTGCGGAAAAGACCGGACGGCGATCAAGCGCGCGATTTGCGGACCGCTCGTGGCATGCGCGTCGTCTTCTGATGGAGTTGCATCCTCATCCTCAGAGTCTCGTGCGAACTCGTCGTCGCGCTCAATATCGTTGGGCTTGTGTAGTACGCGGCCTATCTCAACCGCATCGAGGAAGGGCTCCCCGCAACTTCGGCAGGATACCAAAGGTAGCACGCGCGCCTTGCACGCCGGACATTCATCGACCGTCTCGTGAAAAATGCGGCCGAACGCCCATCCATCCAATCGTTCAGTGCATGCTGGATTGATGCACGACCAAAGGCCGGGGATCGCCCGATGGAACGCATGGATTCGTAAAGGCAGGAGTTGATCTGTATCCGTTTTTGCGCCAGCGATCGCCAACGCGAGATCCTCGGGCTGCATCCCCGTTTCGCCGAGTTGCTCGGCGACATCACGCCAAAGACGCGGCCCGTTGATCAGGTCGGTGATCTGCTTTTGCACGACCGGGTTGCGCGAGAGACGTTCGAAGGCCGAAGTGGGATCGGCCTTCAAGACGGAGATATCATCAAGACGCTTTTCCCGATCGGGCGGCGGCAGCTTCGGGACGCGTCGATGCCCCGCCACGACATGAACACGCTCCGTCGAGCCCCCCGAAACGTCACGAAGGAAGCGCCGCAAATCCTCCGTCACGTCAGCCCCCTCCCCGATCGTCGCCGAAGTCGCGACGAACCGAACCTGATCCGGCGTAACTCCGAATGCGAGAAGGACGCGGCGTAATAGCAGTGCGATCTCGGCGGCCTTGGAGCCGGTGTAGCTATGCGCCTCGTCGAGGATGATCCAGCGAAGCTTACCCGCCGACGCGTCGAGGATGTTGCGATCCTTCTTGCGTATCGTCAGATACTCGAGCATCGTCACATTCGTGACGAGAATGGGCGGTGGGTCGCTTCGAAGCGTACGCCGTGAGAGGACTTGCTCGGGGACCTCGCGTTCTCGCGAGGCCTGTTCATCCTCAGGCATTTCGCCGTTATAGAGTGCGTAACGTATCTTGCCCTTGAAAGGCCGAGTCCATTTACCGAGCCGATCTTGTTGACTCGCGATAAGGGCGTTGAGTGGATAAAGTGTAATGGCGCGAACACCGATTAGCGGATCTGTCCCGGTCACCGCCTCCTTTGCCAAGTCGTCGAGTAGCGGTACCATGAAGCATTCAGTCTTTCCGGATCCCGTCCCACTCGTGATCAGGACTGATTGCGGTTTGGGATCCGCAAGATGCCGCCATGCATCCAACTGATGACGATAAGGACGCCAATCTTTCCCGATCCTCGGCTCGCCGGGGAGATCGAGTGCATCGACAACAGACGGATGTAATAGCGTTCCCGACAGCGATGCCATCGTGACGTCGGCTTCGACGAAGGGGAAGGCAGCTTCGAGAATCGGTTCCTGAAGCAAGCCGCCGTTACCTATGTTCTTGCCGCCGAATCTGCGTCGAATTTCCGCGACGAGCGCCGGATGATTGAGGGCAGAAAGGCCGAGAATAGCCTCGACCGACCGCTGGCGTATTTCATCTATCGCTTGGAAAGGTGTCAGTACGTTCACGCGTCTCTCCTTTCAGCGTTCCGCGCCCAGCAAAACCGCGGCGATACCCCGGCTGAAATAGATCGGATCCTCTATCGCGGCTTCTTTGCAACGACGGATCTGCGCTGGAGTTAGCTTCATTTCGAACTTGGCCGCCGCCGCGACCGCGATCGGCGCATCGAGCGCCTCCAAATGGCTCAAATCGAACATAGTGGTGAACCAGGCCGGTAGGTGCGGCCCCAATTCCTCTGTGCGAAAAATACTTGTTTGCTTCTGAACGCCGTCTCTTGAGTCGCCTCGCTCGTATGTCCGGCGCACGTACTCCCGTGCGGCATTATGAATGGTTGGCATCTCGCCGCGCTTTGGCAGAAGGCCAGCTGCCGTTAGGGTGGTTCCAACATCAGGAGCGAGACTGGCGATCTGCTCGGCCTGAGCATTGGTCATCTGTTTAGCTGTTGAGACCGCTCGTTCGTAACTCCAGCCGCCGGCGAGCAGACTGGAAAGTAGATTTTGCCCGTACGAATCCGCCGCAGCGTTCCAAGCCCGCAGCGGTACGGCCGCCCATAAGAATGGAAGCTCGGATTCTAATCGCCATACCCTCGCTAGCGAGTTTTCATCAGCGGACAGCAGAAGACGGGCCAATGCTACCGGAATGTCGGAAAGTGTCGATAAGATGTCGAAGGTAGAAGCCGGTACGCCATTAAGCGAGTCGATGAGGGCGATCAGTCCGGCGATTTCTTCGGTGGCACCGTGGGCGCCTCTGGCAACATCACTCAAACGCTCAGCAATTGCGCTTTTGCGCTCGGTCGGCGAGGCAATCAGGGAAAGCGAGGCTAGATCCCTTCCATCGACGGATGCCAATTCAGAAAACACAACGATCGAAGGCCTCGACCGTACGGCACGGTCGTCTCGCAGATAGACCATCCAAGGTCCAATCATATCCTCTGGAAGGTTGATCGGATGGTGGCTGACGGCAACTTCTGTGCCGATCTCGAGCAATAGGCGTTCGACGCTTGGCTGCGCGACCGATCGCCCGACGACTGCCAAACAGCTTCCGACTGTTTTGCGCGTCCTCAGGATCGTTACCGTTCTGCTTTCGTGGCGTATTATGCTGTCGAACAGCTTGACGCGCCAAGAAGCCGTGCCATCGCCGATACTCAGCGTGACCCATGCGTCGATACCTGCGGACGCAAGGTCGCCACGAACTCGCGCCGCAAGAGCCCTCAGACTTAGTTCGTTCTGTCCCAAAACAAAGTACAGCGGAAACGGCGTGGTTGAGTTCTTGATCTCGCAGCAAAGCCTGAGGCGATGCTCACCGAATGCTACAAGTTCAGCCAACTCCGCTGGCGTGATTTCGGAGCCCGGCGGGATGATTTTGCCGTCCCAATGCGCGAGTCCGTCGCGCAGGGGATAGGGAAGTGATACCTGCACCGATCGCTCGCTGTTTGCGAATCGGAGGCTGAATGTTACTCGCCGCTTGGGATTACTCTGAAACCTTAGCGTGAACTCGTCATTCGTTGCTTGCGAAAAGATCAACCCCTCGATCGGAATGGGTGAAATGGCGATCGAGCCAAATCCTTCGAAACGGTATCGGCAGCCGTCGGAAATCCGATCTCGGATCACGCGCGCCGCACGCGGCAGGATCGCAACGCGAATGCGGTCACGCACGAAATTCGTAGTCAAGTCGCGCCACAAGATTTCGACGATGCCATCGGGTAGCGGGCTTTGCGCCAGTTCGCGCCAATGATCAGCGCGCGATTGTCGCCATAGTAGCTCGCCACGAGCCGGACGTATGGGGACCTCACCCCGATAGCATTTCACCGTCGGAGCCCCTTGAAAAAGCGGTATCTCGTTCGCGTTCTCAAAACTCTTGGGCTGAAGCCCATCGAGTTCGAGACGGTCGCGGTGGGCTTCGTCCATTCCCGTTCGGACGCGATAAAGAAGGCCGCCACCAGCGCTTCCCACCAGCACGGATCTATCGACGATCCAAAGCCTGCGCCCATCTGCAATCGAACCGATTTCAACCGGCGCGCCATCGTCGGGCACTTCCCAGCGGATATTCCACTCTGCAGGCGCGGCCACAACGACACGTGCTGAACGTACGCTCGCCGAACCCTGTGCGATCAGGACTAGGACCGTCGGACTGCTTTTGTCTTCCGCCTCGATATCGAAAGTGAGCACATCGCTTAACTCAGGCTGCCCACCTGGCCACTGCATGGTTCGAGCCGAACCGCTTGGCGACTGGATTAGGACCTCGATGCCAGCAGACAATGGAATGCAATCGAACTCGGTCCGACGGATCACTGGACGCAAGAGCCAAGTTTCGCTGTCTTCCCCGGGCGGGTCGAGAAATGCCAACTCCCCAACGACTGTTCGGGACAACATGCCGCTGGGAAGAATACCCAGCCTCACACCCGGCTCGGCCAATCCGACGAGTGCCTTGGACCTGAACTCACCTGCGAGTGACAATCTTACACTCTGTATCCAATCGCCGCCTTCCTTACGCAGCACACGCACGCACCCAGCGGCACCGGTCAGCCCTCTCCCGATCTTCTCCGCAGCAAGCATGCCGTCGATCAGCTTCCGTGCCGCTTCGGTATCGGCCGAAATTGGCAACTCACGGCGCCAATCCGGGTCCACCCGATCAAGGATCGTTGATGGCGGCTGGCCCGCCACGACGGCCTTTCCTTCGGCGAGGATTCTCAACCTTACGATCGCCAACGCTAAATCGGCTGCCAAAGCAATGAACGCTTCTTGGCGGTACGTTTCACGCAGTTCTCCGCTCATCGCTTTCGCCAGCTCGAAAGCGGCTTCGGGCGATATGTCTCCGGTGAATCCCAGCAAGCGGCCAACTAACTTATTCAAGTATTTCGAAAGCCAAGCTTCTTGATCGGACAGTACCTGCACAGGGAATCCGCCTTCGACCGCTATCGAGAGCAACCGGTGTCGTCGCCCCTCGCGCATGATCAACTCGCGTCGCCAGAAGCGCAGCCCCTGCTCCAGAAGCTCGCGCCACCGGGTGTCAGATAGATCAGCACCGATATCGGCGCCGAGGTCGCGATAGTTCCGGACCCCGCCCGCATAGTGAAGTCTGAACCAGTTGGAGCCCCACATCGCTAGCGCTGCCGCTTCGACGGCACCTCCGTCCGCAAGCAGGCCGGCACGCGCCCGTAGCCATCGACGAAGGTCGTCATAAGCTTTTTCATCAAGTCGATAACGGTGAAGTGGCCGACCATCGGGAACTGTGAGGCCGACACGGCTCAGGATCGCAGCAACCGGTGCATTCGGCAGCGTTGGGCGAGACGCTCCGCCTCGATGCTTTAACCGAATCATTTCGGCGACAACCTTGAAACGCAGCCTCTGCGCATCCTGCGCGTTATGCGTTTCAAGAGCGTCGGCTATCGTTTTTAATTGTTCGTAGTCGCCTTTTGCGGCTCGAAATCTACGTTCCAGCTCGTCTAGACTCATATGAAATGCTAACCTAACGGTGCACCATTATCCAAGCCGGATGAATGATTGCGGCGTCGTGCCGTCGAACTTGATGGGATGCTTACAACCGATCACAGGCGACTACCGCCGCAGGTAGCCCGGTAAGATTACATCGTGCGGGCTTGGTGTGTAGCCGCGATCTCTCGATATCGCTTTCGTCGCCTTTCCACGACCCGTGCCGCCGTCACTCGACTACATGAGTCCGATGGCATTCGAGGCAATGATGGGATTGGCTTAACAGCGTGTCCACCAAACCCGGGGCAGCCCAATACTCCAAGACCATTTGAAAGCTCACTCGTTGACGACCGGGTAGAACGGCGCGCCCCAATCGGTGCCGGGGCTCGACATCATCAGATCGATGAAGATCGGCAGCAGAAACGCGAGAATTGCTGCGCCGTCACGCACCTGGGCACGATTAACTTCGCTGTTCCACGTGGCTCCACCATGGACGAGTTGGTTTCGCAGTACGTAAAGCCGATCAAACAACGCTCCCAAGACGGCATGGGTATCGCGCCGCTGCAAGGCGCTGTTCGTACGTGCTCGGCTCCGCGTCAGTCGCTCCTCCCAATCCTCGTAGCCGTTCATGCCGTTCAAGTGATTCCAAAATGGTTGGAAAACGAAGCGGTTGTCGAGGATCACGCGTATGGACGCCGAGAACTTCTCCCAGATCGCATTATAGATTCGATGCTCCTTATCGAGGCCGATCAACTTGGCGAAATAGTCCTCGAACGAGTTGCGTTCGCCCGATGCAACAGTTTGACGGATATCGTCCGCATAGGCGGCATTGAATGCAATCCAGTAGAAGATGAAGGCCGCATCGTGGTCCTCGGTTTCACGCTCGGCACGGCCTAGCCAACTGATCGCACGATGGACGCGCAATCCGACATTTGGCGGGAACCCTTCGCGTAACGCGCGCTGCTTCGATTTGAGATTGTCGAACTCGCCGATTTTCCCGATCATCCTTCACCCCCTAGACCCGTCGCCGAACGATCGGCATTTCTTTTTAGATAATATTCTATGGTCTATCTTCGTTGAGGTTAATAAACTCGGGGTATATCCGGCAAACATCAAATGTCCACCCCATCCAACGATTTCGACGCCCTATTCAAAGCGATCCCCAAAAGGATCGAGGAGCGTCTTTCCGAGTTCGGGCCGCGCGGCTCGTCGAGTCAATGGACCAATGCCGTGCGATCGGCACTTGATGATCTCGCGCGCCAAGAAAAACTCGACTGTCGGCATTCCCCTTTACGTGGCGCGACCATCGCGAATTGGGAATTTCTTTGCGATGTGATGTGGCTCAAAACCGGTGCAGGCCCACACCGTGAACCCAGTGGATATTTCAGCTTTCAACCAGGTGATCAAATTCGCGATTTTCGTATTCGACGGTGCGTACTGGCGTGCGAGATCGAATGGGGTTTGGGTCGTTTGAGAGACCTGATCTACGATTTTTCCAAGCTTCTCCTGATCCGCAGCGACTATATCCTGTTCATCGCGGAAGCGAGGGATGACGACGATCGCGACGACATCGTCAAGGCGCTTCGCGCCGCTTGGGCGGCGTTGGATCACAAGATCCCAGCCGATAGAATTATGGTCCTGATTCATAAGTACGAGCGCGAGAACCCAACGACGCTTTTAGAGGTTTGTCCTTTGGTAGGCCCCTAAACGGCATCGATAAGAAATCGGGTACACACGCCCGCGTCAGCATCCCGAAAATCGCTTCAACTGGTTAGGCCACAATACGTCCGAATCTGACGTATCCGTCCTCCATTCTCCATTCCCAGATCCCGGGGGAATTGGATGGACGCCTACGAGCAAAAGTTATTCCTGCAAATCGCGTTGCGTCTGCTCAAGCAAGCTAAGCGCGCGAAACGGCGGCGTGTGAGCAGTCTCTGCGAGACGCTTATCGACCTCCAGGTCGAACTCGATCTCGATATCGACATACCCAAGCGCGATAACGGCGAAGATTGGTACGACCTGTCGAGTGTGAAGCCCACGATGATCGCGCGTGCCGTGATGGCACGGATCTCAATGCTGGCCCGCGTGCAGGCCGGCTCGCTGCAAAGACGCCTCCGGAAACTCGGAACGCTGTTCGACCTCGACCCAATCGAGATCGAACTTGTCGGTCTCGCCTATCGCTACAAGCGCAGCAATCCGTTCACGACCTTGCTCGACAACAGCAGTGGCCATAACCAGACTCTTCTGGCTTGGAATCTTGGTCGGTACTTAGGACGCACGCGCGCGGATATTACCGCACGCCTCGCCTCCGATAGTCGTTTGCGCGAGTGTGGACTGATCGAGAGCTCGAGCAACGGGCTGGAGATCAGCGATATGGTCGCCGAGGCATTGGAGCGGGATTCCCACGACGGCAACTCGCTGGCGACCGCCTTGATGGGACCGATCCTGCACAGCGATCTTACTTGGTCGGATTTCGATCACCTGGCTGGCGAGCGGGATCGGATCATCTCGTTACTGACCGCAGCCGGAAGGGGCGCGCACAAGGCTGTTCATCTCTTGCTCTATGGGCCGCCCGGTACGGGAAAGTCCACACTGGCATGTGCACTTGCCGCAAAACTCGGGATTCCGATCCATGCCGTCGGTGAAGCGGATCGGGACGGCGACGCGCTCAACCGTGGGGGCCGGTTGGCGGCCTATCGCATTGCACAAAAACTTGCAGCACGCAGCGGGCCGCGACTGCTATTGGTTGATGAAGCGGATGACGTTTTGGGCGGCTCTCCGTGGTCATTCATGGGAACCTTGATCCGAACCGAAGGGCCCAAGGCGCATCTCCATCGTCTGCTAGAATCAACCGTATCGCCGACGATTTGGACGACGAATGCGATAGCCTGCGTCGATCCGGCAATCCTGCGCCGAATGACCTATGCGATCGAGGTCAAGGCCCCCGATACGGCCGTCCTCACCGAGTTGTGGCGGCGCGAAGGCGCGCGCCGCAGCATCGCCCTCGCCCCCGCCCAAGCCCGGCGGCTCGCCGAGCGCTTCGACGTGGCGCCTGGCCTTGTCACCGGCGCGCTACGCTTCGCCCAAATGACCGGCGGCGGCGTCGACGATCTGCAAGCGGGTGTGGCTGCCATCGCCAAGGCGATGCGCGGCGGACAGGCTTTGCCGCCTGCGCCGTCACCGCCCGCGCCCTTCTCGCCGGCGCTGATCTGTGCCGATACGGATTTGACGGCTCTGGTCGATCGTATCGCCGACGCCGAGCGGCAGGCGGTGTCGTTCTGTCTGTACGGTCCGCCGGGAACGGGAAAAACCTCGTTCTCCAGCCATCTCGCCGAGCGCCTGGGCCTTCGCCTCGTACAGAAGCGCGCCTCCGATCTCCTATCGAAATGGGTGGGCGATACGGAGAAGCGGATCGCCGCCGCGTTCCAAGATTCGCGCGAGCGCGGCACGCTGCTGATGTTCGACGAGGCCGATTCGCTCCTGCGGGACCGGCAGAGCGCCGATCGCGGCTGGGAGATCGCCCAGGTCAACGAGATGCTGACCTGGATGGAATCCCATCCCTTGCCGTTTGTCTGCGCGACGAACCTGATGGAGGGATTGGACCCAGCAGCATTGCGCCGTTTCGTGTTCAAGATCCGCTTCGGCTGGCTCGATCACGATGCGCGCCAACGAGCCTTCCAGCATTATTTCGGGCTCGACGCGCCGCCCGCCTTGCGCGAACTCGATCATCTCGCACCGGGCGATTTCGCGGTCGTCGCGCGCAAGGCCGGGATATTAGGTGCGACGACGGACGCCGGATCGCTCGTCGCCCTTCTTGCGGCGGAGATGGCGCTGAAGCCCGGTGTCCGCAACGCGCCGGGCTTCGCGGTGACGCGATGACGATCGCGGATCGCCCCGTGCACCTTGGCGCGGCGCCGCGCAGAACGCTCGCCCCGCTGATACTCGTCCTCGATCGCACCGGCCGCACGGCGGAATGGCAGGCGGCATTCTCCATCGCGTCGTCGCGACATCTTTGGCCGGGGGCGCTCGAATGCCGCTACCTGTCCTATTGCTTGCACCCGTTGCTGTGGACCGACCCGGCATTGATCGAAGCCTGGTATGGCCTCGAAGCCGGTCGCATCGACATACCGATGGCCGCGCGAAGCCTCGAACTGGCGATGGGCCTGCTTTGCGGAACCGTCGCAGGGTCGGTCTATCGTCCTCTACCCAGCGGTGACGGCCGCGTACTCGCCCTGGCCATTCCGGGCGACGCGGCGATCGATCTGGAACTCGGCGCCATGCGTTTCAGGCAACGTCACGTCTGCGCATTCTGGAACGGCGGCAAACGCCTCGATACCCGCACAGACATGCCCGAGCATCGACCCAACTGGCACCCATCCCTTTCAATCGAGGCCTGCGCCGCCCGCATTGTCGACGCAACCCACGCACTGGGGCACGCCTTGGGCGAACTACGCCATCTCGGACTCGCGGCTGCCGAAGGCCGTAACGATTTCTGGGCCTAAGCAATGATCGCGCAACACCATCTCGATCTGTTCGGATCGAGCGACAGCACACTCGATCGGGACGCTTTGATCGAAACGCGCGGACGGTGGCGCTATATCTATGGCCGTTGGGATCGGTTGTTCGGTGCGTGGCGGGGCTTCGATGCGCAGCCGACGCTGCCGTTCGTCCCGCAGTTTCCCCTGCTGCGCGCGGATGGCGAGCCCGTCGACGCCCTCGCCCCCGAAAGCGAGTTGCCGGACGACAACGACGGTATATATTTCGCGACCGATCCCGACGAGTTCTGGCAGGCGGCCTTCGATCGCTGCCTTACCGAGGATCGCCGGCTTCTTCAGGAATACACGACGCTCATTACGCCCGAGGCAAGGCTTGCCACTGGGGCGCTGAAGCGCCCGGCGAATCAGTGGCTCGCCCTCTGCGCGATATGGGCCGATCATGGTCTTTCCGATATGCTCCGCCGCGAGACCGCTTCGGTCGGCAGCGGCTATGTCGAGTTCTGTTTCGCCTTGTCCTCCCTCGACGCCGGTTCCCCGGCCCGTGCCGCACGATTCCTGCGCGACTGCCTTACCGTGCGGCGGACCGATTTTGTCGCCAATCTGATCGGCAAGCGCGTTCGACCTGCCACGATTCGGCTGTTATCGCGACTGAGTGATGTCGAGAATCTATCCGCACCCGTCGTCCACGCGCTGTTGGAGCTGAACGAAACCCCTGAACGCCTGGCGCTTCTCGCCGGCGCCCGCGATCTTCTCTGCCGCGTCGTGCGGCTCGAAGAATGGTTGATCCCGGCATTTCGGCACGCACGCTTCTTGACGCGACAACACGCTCCGGAAGCCACCGAGTACACCGACCCGTCGGAAGCACGCCAAGACGAGAACGAATTTCACTCGATGGTAGCCGATGCGGAGAGCGCGTACGCATATCTTCGCGCAGAGTCCCGGTCGCTGCCGACCGACTGGCAATCCCGTCTCCAAGCACGAATCGCCGGCGCGCGAAGCCCGGCGGGTTTATGCGCCACCCTCGCGCGGGCGATCGACGAATTCGTCGGGTTCCCGGCTCCGCCTTGGGCAGGAAACCTGGAGTTCCGCCCCATCGGAACGATGCGGCAGTTGAAAAGGGAAGCCTTACGGTTTCGGAACTGCGCCATCGAACGACGGTCGGAGATCCTGCGCCGACGCTGCGCGATCTACGTCGCGGACGATCCGTGTCACACGATGATCGAGGTACGGCGCGACACTGATCAAGGCGCTTGGCGCATCGGCGATGCCCAGATCCTGCCCCGCGAGGGCGATACCGCGTCGGCGACGATCGAAATCCGTCACCGGTTCGTAAGTGTGTTCCGAGATTTCTGGGGTGGGTCGTTACGGACATAACAAGCAGCGACCAATTCATCGGCCTCTACATTTAACATTATCCTTTCCTTTTGGTAGTTTATGACTAGAATTTTCCATAAGAAAGACAGCTCAAACGAACAGGAGCGCAGGGAATGACCGCAATGGCGGCATCCCGGAGTCCGGCTACAAGTATTCCCGTGCGCGGCGGTGGGCCGCGCTATGGCGCAAGCGAAGCGTTGCTCGCCCTGGCATTGCGCCTCCAGGGCTCTAGCACTGGCTTAACCTTCGGCGAGATAGCCGAGTTTCTGAAGGAAATGGGGCGTCCCCATGGCCGGCGCACGATCGAGCGGATGCGCGACGCACTCGAACGTCTTTGTCCCGATTTCGGACCGATCGACCCGCAGGAGCGGCCGCTACGATTTCGGATCGGCGGCCGCGGCCCTGCGATGGCATCGCTCGTTCCGATCGAAGCCAAGGACATCGTGGCGCTCGGTACGGCCGCGCGCACCCTTGAGCGCGAAAATCAGATCGACCATGCACGCACCCTCGATCGAATTGCTCTGCTCCTGATGAGCCAGATGGACGCCGGTCGCAAACGGCGCCTCGAACCCGATATCGAGCTGCTGTCGCAAGCCGAGGGGATCGCCCTACGGCCGGGACCACGGGTGATCGTGCCGCCGGAGCGTTTGAACGATATCCGCGCCGCAATCCTCGGCTTTCGACGGCTTCGCCTTCGCTACAAATCGCGCGGCACGGGCCTCAGCAGTACGCAGATCGTCGAACCTTACGCGATGGTCTACGGCCATCGGCCTTATCTGCTCGCCTGGAACACGGAGCTGCGCAAATACAGCTATTGGGCGCTCACCGGAATCCAGTCGCTCGAATTGCTCGACGCGACGTTCAAGCGACGGAAATTCTCGCTCCGAAAGTATCTCGAGCGCTCGTTCGGCGTATTCCAGGAGAAGCCGTTCAAGGTCGCATGGCGTTTCGATGCCGACGTCGCCGATGAAGCCGCGCAGTTCCAGTTCCACCCGACGCAAAAGATGAAGCGCCTAAAGGACGGCCGCCTCGAGGTACGCTTCACCGCCGGCGGCAGGCGCGAAATGGAATGGCATCTCGCAACCTGGGGCGACGGTGTAGAGGCCGTGAACGGCTATCTCACATCGAGCGATCGAAACCGCAGGAACATCAAGCGATGAATAATCTGGAGAAGCAAATTTCCAAGGGTGCCGTAAATGCATTCAAAGCTTATGGCCGAATGTCCGGCGATGGCTATTGGCTTAGTGATGCCCCAGAGCATTTCATTCATGTCGTGATCGCACTTCGCATAAATAAGGCGCTAGGACACGGCGTCTTCCTTGAGACTTCAGCCAAGAAGAATGACAAACGATCAGAGTCTAAAAGAAAAGGCAAAGAATCTGGGTCCGCCCGGAAACGCTTCGACATTGTTGTTTGGCGAAAAGCGACGCCATCGGTGCGCGCGCTAATAGAGATAAAGCATTCATACTTGAATAAAAGCGCGGCGATACAACTGGACGCCAAAAAGCTTCGCAGTTATCGGCCCCCTGGAAATAATCGCAATCCTGATTTGTATCTACTGGCCTACCGCGAGGCAACACGCAGAAGCACATGCGAAACATATGGAAGAATTCTCGCAGAACGCGCTCACGGAAAGCTGGTTTACTCACGTGTAGAACGCTCGCTCGAGGACGACTGGCATTGGAGCGTAGCCTTGATTCGCCTCTTGTAACTGAGGAAAAACAATGTCGAAAAAGAAAAAATCTCAAATCAGAGTAACGCCGCGAAAGATTGACAAATCCACGCGAAGGGGACAGCGAAAAAGCTCGAAGATAATTCGCGCGGCCCATTTGGAAAATGACGCAATGGCATCGCGCTCAAGTGCCGAGCTTGATAAAGGCATGAATATTCCACCGATGGAGAGGTTCGTCCGAGCGGAACTCGTTTCTACGGATGGCGAAGGTTATACAATTCTTATTGATGTTATTTTAGATACGAACGACCGCCTCGTCGGGAAATGGCCTTATTTTGGGCTTTGGGCCAATGTGGCAGACAGGAGAAGAAATGCGCGCAATTGCTGGCCCATTGTGCTGGAACCAGATGGGTCAATAAACTGCGGCGAAGACAATGATTATTTTGAATCATCTCTTCGCCGAGGCCCATTGCGTATTGATGATCGAATTGTACTTCGTGACCCGAACGAGTCTGGAAAGCGTATCAATGACGGTTATGCGTTCAGAGTCTCCCGTATCTCGGAGTTGATAAGACGGCCGTCCCGTGACTAACGCACTCTCCAAATCCCGCTATATGTCCGGGTTGCAGTGTCATAAGCGGCTTTGGCTGCAAATTAATGACCCGTTGCCACTGGAGGAGCGAGAGACTTCCTCCGCCGCCACGTGGGGCACCTATGTCGGCGAGAAAGCGCGCGATCTGTTTCCCGATGGCGTGCTGATTCCAGCCCAAGAGATCGGCCGCGCGAAAGCGGTTGAGATGACCGCCGTCGCCTTTGCCGATCCGAAGACAAAGGCGATCTTTGAAGCGACCTTCGTCGCCGATGGCGTTCAGGTCCGCGTCGATGTTCTCGAGCGCGCCGGTCGCGGCTGGATCCTCAACGAAGTGAAAAGTGCGACCTCAGTCAAGGAGGAGTACATCCCCGATGCGGCTGTGCAACTTCATGTACTGCGTGCCGCGGGCGTCACGGTCAAGAAGGTCCGCCTTTGGCATATCGACAACACCTATGTGCGCGGGAAGGCCCTCGATCTCGATGCGGTTTTCGCCAAGGTCGATGTCACGCGGGATGTGGAGTCTTATCTTCCCGAGATACCCAAGCGGCTCGCCGAGTTCCAAAAGATGCTGGCAAGGAGAACGGCTCCCGAGATTGCACCTTCGGGACATTGTTCGACCCCCTACGAATGCGAGTTCTGGGACCGCTGTACGGCCGGCAAACCCGACGACTGGGTGCTGAATCTGCCGGGCCGTAAGGACAAGCTCCTTGCTGAACTTGGCCGGCGGGGCATCGATCGCGTGTCGAAGATTCCCGATGACGTTCCGATGACCGCCAATCAAACGATTGTTCGCGACGTCCATCGCAGCGGCAAGCCCTGGATATCGGAACGTCTGCCTGCCGCGTTGAAGGAAGCGCGCGGCCCTTGCGTCTATATGGATTTCGAAACCTTCGCGCCGGCCTTACCGCTTTACGAAGACACAAGTCCCTACCAGGCCCTGCCCTTCCAATGGTCGCTTCATATCCGCGACGCGAACGGCAAGCTTACACACACTATGTTTCTCGCCCCCGGTGATGGCGATCCACGTCGTGCCTTCGCGGAATCCCTAATCGCGGCTCTGTCAAAAACGCGGGGTAAAATCATCGTCTATTCGAGTTTCGAGCGAACCGTTCTAGGAAAGCTCAAAGCGGTTGTTCCCGCTGCGCTAGGCAGGGAGATCGATGCGATCATTGATCGGTTGTTCGACCTGCTGACGGTCGTTCGGCAGAATGTCTACATGACGGGATTCCGCTTCAGTAACTCGATCAAGACCGTCGGCCCTACCTTAGCGCCCAATGTGAACTACGACGAGCTGGAGATCGCCGATGGAACAGCCGCTTCTGACGCCTTCGCTCGTATTGCATTCGGAATGATCCCGGACTCCGCCGAGATTTCCCGCATTCGAACAGCGCTGGAACGTTACTGCGCGCTCGACACCGAAGCGCTGGCTGGCGTTCATCTAGCTTTGGAGAAATTTGCCTTCGGCAAGGAGCGCTAGTGTATGGGCGAGAAAATCTTCACGATTGGCGCACAAAATCAGCTGACGGAGATGAGTCGCACGCCGTTCGATGATGAGGATATATTCCAAAAACTATTGGCCGACCATCCGGCGATCTTGACCGGTTCCACCGAAACTGCACCTCTGCTTATCAAGCGTGAGCTCGGTGTACCTGGTACGGACGGAGGCAGTAACCGCTGGTCGCTTGATCATCTGTATGTCGATGATCAAGGCGTGCCAATCCTTGTCGAGGTCAAGCGGGCAAGCGATACGCGGCTTAGACGTGAGGTCGTCGGGCAAATGCTCGACTATGCCGCCAATGGCTCAGCTTATTGGACCAGGGACTCATTGATTGCGGCGTTCGAAGCGACATGCACCACAAACAACAGCAATGCGGCCGATATTCTTTCTGAGTTCATTGCCGAGCAATTCACAAATCCCGAAGCATTTTGGGACGCCGTCGCGGAGAATTTGGCGACGGGGCGTATTCGGATGCTTTTTGTCGCTGATTCGATCCCGCCTGAACTTGAAAGGATTATCCTCTTTCTTGCAGCACAGCTGCGGTTCGCTGAGATCGAAGCCGTAAGAGTCGACCATTTTGTCGGAAGCAACGGTGTGCGTGTTCTCGTCCCCACGGCCATTCGTCTGCCAAGTACGAATCGTCAATCAGCCGGAAATCGTAGCGCCGGAGAACGAAAGCCAACGATCGACGTCGACACATGGATTTTACGTCTCGCGGAGACTTGCGGCGAGGAGAAGGCGCGGGCGACACGAAAGCTCGTTGATTGGCACCGTCAACGAGGCGGGAACGTCAGTCCGAGCACCTCTCAGGACTCGCTATCTCTCAATATCGCCACGGATGATGGCACCACGGTATGGCCCTTCTTCGTCCGCTTGAGCACTGGCGGTCGATTCGAGCTATCTCTCAGCTACCTTAAATCTCGGCCCCGCTTCAATACGGATGAGAAGCGCCTTAAACTTCTTGAGAAGTTCGTCGCGATTCGGCCCGAGGGCCTCAAAAACACTGGCCACCCTCGCGGCTGGCCAAACTTCCCGGTGGAACAGCTTCTCGACGAGCGCGTTTGGTCGGCTTTCACAGAAGTTGCAGATTGGACACTCTCTGAGGCGAAGGTAGCTCGGATCTGAGTATGCGGACAGCTTCACAATCTAGTTCGGGTCCACCCGGATAGTGGATCGGGCGACGAAGAAGAGCCGGAGAAAATCATTTGCTCAAACTACCTTGATTTACGATGTCCATGAGTTTCGAGAAATTAGTAACAATCTCGTATTTGACTCGATTCTGGGGGAGTTTCTTTCCTAACTCGTCAAAGAATTTCCTCGCACATTCAATCTTGTTACGCTCAATCTCGCGGAGCTTCATCGACGACATGGAGCCCTTGGTTTCGGCGACAAAGTAGATATGCTTGACGGTGCCTTCCTTGAAGGAAATCGCCCAGTCCGGATTGTAGTCGCCAACTGGCGTCGGGATGAGGAATCCGCGCGGGAGTTTGGCGTAGACCACCACCTCGGTGCTGGTATCCAAGTCCTCGACGAAACGCCGCTCCACATCTGAATCGGTGACGGCGTAGTCATAGACGTGATGCTTCAGCTTGGCGGTCGCGCGGGAGAGGTCCTGCCCCGTTTGATTCGCAGTGAAAATGTCCACCCCATACCGGTCGGTCACGGCATCGTAGTCCAGACGCTCGATGATCATCGTCGCCTTCTGCTCCGCGATGATCCGGGACGTCTCGGCAATGAAATGCTCCGGGTTCTCATTGAACTGCTCAAATACGCTCGGCTGTATCCCGGTTAGAATCTCTGCCGTCGTGCCGCGCGTAAGTTGGACATGTTCAGCGACCTTTCCAATCAGGTCGTACTTGACCAGCGATTGGACGGAGCTGCCCTGCTCCGTCGTTGTGCTGGTCACCTGAAAGCCGTCACCTGCCTTCAGTTGGTCATCGGTCAAGCCGTCCTGCTGAATGCCGACCTGCACCGTGTACTGCAACGGAGTGACGCGAAGCTGGCTGTCCAAGGCGCTAACGCACTTCCGAATCAGCTCCGCCGAATCGAACTCGACCCGATAGACGGCCTTCTGGTTGATCCGCGCCCATAGTTCCTGAAACTCCTTCTTCTCGAAGTTTTCATTCAGGGGATTAGTCTTGGGCTTGCGGCCGTCCTCAACCTTCGGGAGCAGGGCCGCACTGAACACGCTGTCGATGAGTTGAAATATCTGGTCCGCGTGTGGTTTCAGGTCATCCGGCAAATCAGCCAACTTACCGGCCTCTTTCGCCTCGTGGTAGGTTTTGGCGATCTGGTCAGCGTCATCAGTGTAGTCGTTCTTGAGCAAATACTTATAGATCTGCTTTGCCATGGCGGGAGTAATCTGGACGGGGCCGGCCTCCGTGAGGATGGTGTTGCCGGTAAAGTAGGCTTCCGTAGCCTGCCGCGGGCGGGACGATAGAGTCTCCGAAATCTCCTGCTGCAAGCCGCTGACGAAATCCCGGTAGCTCTCGCTCGCCACCACGGTCAGGACGTTGATGTCGTGCACGATGGCCGGGTTGTCCATGCGGTCGCCGCGCTGATCGACAGACAGACGGAGCCCACGGCCGACTTCCTGGCGGCGGGAGATCGTGTTGTCGCTGTGCTTGAGCATGCACATGACGAAGACATTGGGGTTGTCCCAGCCTTCGCGAAGCGCCGAGTGGGAGAAGATGAACCGCGTTGGCTCCGAGAACGACAGCAGCCGTTCCTTGTCCTTAAGGATTAGATCGTAGGCGTCCACATCGTCGGAATCTACCGTCCGTGCACCAAGGTCGGGATTTCTTAGGCGATTCGTCTTTTTATCGATTGAGAAATAGCCATTGTGGGTCTTGTCTCCGTCGATGCCGGCAAGGTGCTTCCGGTAGGCTTCGTTGTCGATCGCCAGTTCGGAAAGGTACTCCGCCTTCAGAAGCGCGTACTCCTCCTCGAAGACCCGCGCATATTCGCCTTTCTCATCGGCCTGGTCGTAGTCCCGGTATTTGACCACCTCGTCGATGAAGAAAAGCGAGAGAACCTTGATGTCCTGGGCGAAGAGTTGCTTCTCTTTGTCCAGGTGCGCCTTGATTGTCTCGCGTATCTGGATGCGCCGGATATCCCGCTCTGACACATCCCCCGTGGCCTCGCCGGCCTTGAGCACGATGCCGTTGGTGAACTCTACGGTGTCGTGGTTGTAGTCGATCTGCGAGATGGTGAAGCCGTCGCGGTATTGGTCAAGCTCTCCGGACTCCACGAACAGGTCATCGCGAAACTCCAGCCGCCGGAGCTGTCGCTTGATCTCTCCGGACTTCAGCTTCACCTCCAGCTCGATTCGCGCCACGGGCGCCCTTTTCGAGATGTCGATGCCTTCAAGATAGAGGTAGGCGTTCGTCCCGGCCAGACCGCGCGTATGGATACCGCGAACAGAAATCTTCTTCACCAGCTTCTGATTGTAGGCGTCGAGCGCATCGAGCCGATGAACCCTGTTATGCGGCGTCTTGTGGGTTGCGGAATAGCGAAGAATCATCAGCGGCTTGAACTTCGGCAGCGCCTCCATCGTGGCCTTGCCTTCCATCTTCTGCGGCTCGTCCAGAATAATGATCGGGCGGTTGCTTGCGATCACGTCGATGGGGCGGCGGGACTGGAAATCGTCCAGTTCGTCGTAGATACGGCGATTATCGGCACCCCGGGCATTGAACGCCTGGATGTTGATGACCATGACGTTGATTCCGGCGTCCGACGAAAAGCTTTCCAACTCGTGTAGGCGCTTGGAATTGTAGATGAAAAATCGCGCCTTCTTGCCGTAGGTTTCGGCGAAATGGTCGGCCGTGATCTGGAGCGACTTGTAGACGCCCTCACGGATTGCAATGCTGGGTACCATCACGATGAACTTCGACCAGCCGTACCGCTTGTTCATCTCGAACATGGTCTTGATGTAACAGTAGGTCTTGCCGGTGCCCGTCTCCATCTCGATATCGAGGTTGAACTTGCATCCAGCACTGGAGACAAGCGTATCAGACATGGGCAGATTCTGGCGGCGCTGCACATCCTTGATATTTGTCAGCACCTGCATGTCGGCAAGCGCGATGTCAGCGTTCTTGAAGCCCTCATCGAAGGCGCTACCCTGCGCCTTGCGGCCAGGGTCGATCCGGTAAGTGACGCTCGAGACATTGGGCTGACCGGCGAAGCAGTCCACGACGGAATTGACAGCGTTGGTCTGATAGGGCTGGACCTTGAACTTCAGCTTCATGGCCGCACCCTCAGATTGACTTGACTTCAGTGGCGGGCGAAAGCTGGCGGAAAATCTGCTCGACGTTGATCTTTACCGCGTCGGAAACGAAGCCGTTGTCACGGAAGACGACACGCAGAGGCTCGTGCCCCGTCAGCTCCTTCACCAGATCCTCGGTGATGCCGCGGTCGAAACAGGCGACGAGGGCGTTGCCGTCGACGAAAAACACGGTCTTGCCCTGCACCGTCTCGCGGCGGATGGGCAGCGTCAGGTCGACGCCCCAATCGACCAGCACTTGGAATAGCAGGTCCTCCGGTGTGCGGTCCGGCTTGATGTTATCGACGGCCTCCAGCAGGCCCTTCTGGTCGATTTCGTCGGGGCGGTAGTACACGTCCTGCATATTGGAGGTGTCGATTTTTAGGACTCGGAAGCCGACATCCTTGCTCCAGTTGGGGTGGCACTCGCCGTCGAGGATTTTCTTGCCGGCGCGGCGAATTCGTTCTCTCGATAGCTCAGGGATTGTGGAATAGCCTGCCTTAGTGGCATCAGACCCCTCTGCGCATGGTTCATCTAGCTGAACCATGATGAATTTTCGATTGCCGCCGTCCCGAGCATTTAACTGCATGATGGCCTGTGCAGATGAACACGACCCGGCAAAAAAATCCATGAATATGAAATCTTTATCTTCGCTCTCGTTCACTACGAACGATGCAAAGTACTCGATCAACTTCGTTGGCTTTGGGAAGCCGAAAACGGGAGTCTCGAAAAGCTCCTTAATCTCTTTAGTTCCATCTTGGTTAAACGGTCCGTTCAGAAGGGAAACGGGTTTGCCAAGCCGCTCCACCCCATTCTCATCACGCAAATATTGTTTCGATCTAACGCTATAATTTCCGTTTCTTTCATTAATTACGATCTCACCACGCGCGTATGCCTTTTCAAATCGATCCTTGGACCAAATCCACTGCTTTTCTGGCCAAATTTCCTTGCCCTCATGCAGAATTGGGTAACGAAGGTTTTGTCTTTCATCCTTGCTGTTTGTCGCCAGCGGTTGGGTAATGTATCCCCCGCGAACGTCGAAGTTTTCATCTGTGAGCTTGTATGCTGCTCGCTGATCATCATCCAAGGGAGCTGCAATGTTGTTGAAGTCTCCTTTCGTGTAAACGAGAACGTATTCATGTACGTTTGCGAATCCCTTTGAAAGGGCACCCGATCCGTACTTATTTTTCCATGCTACCTGTTCGACGAAATTCTCAGGACCAAATATCTCATCGCACATTAACTTGAGGTTTGCTACTTCGCCTTCATCGATGGAGATGAAGATTAGCCCATCGGACGACAACAAGTTCCGCGCCAGTCGCAGTCGCGGATACATCATACTCATCCAGTCAGAATGAAATCTTCCGTTGGCGCTCAAATTGGCAACAAGACGGTTTCCCTCAGCATCACGTTGGTTCGAAACACGCAGGTATTCGTCTGAGCCTTGAGCAAACCTGTCCGCATAAACGAAGTCATTGCCAGTGTTGTATGGCGGATCAATGTATATCATTCGAACAGATCCAAGATAGATCTGTTGTAGAAGCTTGAGCGCTTCGAGATTGTCGCCCTCAACGAAAAGATTCCTGGTTTCCGAAAAGTTCAGACTATCACCATCGTCCGGTCGAAGGGTCTTTGCAATCGGAGCGTTTGCGTTGATCAATGCCTCACGCTTACCCGGCCAATCCAGCCGATACCGCTCTTGCGGTCCCTCCACGATATGATCGCTCAGCTCTTGCCGTAGCTGGTCGAAATCCACTGCCAGCCGCAGCTTACCCGTCTTCTCGTCGCGCGCCTCGGTCACGCAGCCGGGAAACAGATCGCGGATTTTCGCGATATTCTCCTGGCTCAGGTCGGGACTATGCATCTTCAGCTTTTCCATGGGCGTCCTCTCACTCATTCGTTACGGCACCGACGGATTCGTCCACGGTCAGCCGCTCCAGTTCATGTTTTGCCGCACGTAGCTCCGCATTGATCGCCACGCGCTTGTTGTATTGCTTCTCACGGGTAAGCCGCGCCTTGATCCGCTCGACCTCGCGCGTCTTGGCACGGATTGCCTCCATGCGGCTTACCCTCGCCTGGATGTCCTCATCCGCCTGGATCGGCGCTGGCATCATGGCGGTCAGAATCCGCTCATAGAGCGTACCGAGATTGAGCGCGACCGGCAGAGGTACACGCGGCGCACCCTCCGGCACCCAGTCTGTGCTGAAATACTCGCTGATCACCCAATTGGCGCTATCCGCCTCGCTTGGGCGCTTAAAAGCAGCGGTCGCTTTATGCTTGCCGCGCCAGGACAACTCGAAGATCAAGGGAAACGGAATGGCCTTGTCGATCGCGCGCAAGACGGCCTCATCCAGCTTGCCGGTCTTGAGCGATATGCCGAACACCTGAATCTCGGGCACAGACTTAGTGGCGTTGAGGTTGGAGGTCTCGGGAGCCAGCTTGAAGCGCCAGACGATCTGATCGATCTCGCGGGCGAACATATCCTTCAGTGCGGTATTGGCGCCGGCATGGTCATATATCTTGTTCTTCGGCACGACACGACCGAAGGCGGCGCTCTTGGGATAGTCGAAGAAAGCGCTCATACTTGACCGCCCTCCACCACCACGAAGGCGATCAGCTCGAAGTCGTTCAGCCCGACGATGGTATGCACCAGCGCCGTGGTGCGGCCACCGCTGAACAGGCTGTCGATGTCCTTTTCTTCCTTCACCTCGATCATGGAGCGGATGGCGGTGCTCAGAAGATCAGAGTAGCGGTCCATCTTTCGTCCGTCCTGGGTGCGTTCATTGAAGATGCGGCACACCTCCGGCATCGGCTCCGCGCGGCCCTTGCAGCTCGTGCGTATCAGGTCGAGCAGGCGCTTCACCTCCGTATGGTCGGCAATGATTTCGCCGTCGTCGCTGATACAGACAAGGTAGTAAGGATGCAGCCGATTTTGCTGATTGACGTTGACGCCGTCGTTAATGTTCTTAAGCGCAAAGATCGCGCCGGATCGAAGACCAAGCTCCGGCTGTGCTGGGACCACGGCATGCATACCGTTTGGCAAGTGGTCCAGCTCGCCATTCTCCTTGACGTAGTTAAGCAGGTCCATTCGGAAATCATTGAGGCCAAGGTCGGTGATAGAAATGCCGGTCTTCAGGTCTTCCAACTCGATCACCTCATCCTGAAGACGCTTGAGCTGTTCCTTGCGATAGGCGATGTCGCTGCTTTTTGCGGTGAGCACGTTGTCGTCGCCGGTGGCGCTTACGTCGGCGATCACCATGCGGTTCTCAACCCGCTCCTTAAGATTGATGTACTCGTCGAGCGTGATATCGGGCCAATAGTTCACCAGCTGAATTTGGCTGTTCGGCGAGCCGATACGGTCGATCCGGCCAAAGCGCTGGATGATGCGCACCGGATTCCAGTGAATGTCGTAATTGACCAGATAGTCGCAGTCTTGAAGGTTCTGACCTTCGGAGATGCAGTCGGTGCCTATCAGGATATCCAGCTCGCTCGGTTCGTTGGGTAGGACAACCGCCTTCTCCTTGGAGCGCGGCGAAAACAGCGTCAACACGCCCTGAAAGTCGTAACTCTTCTTGAGTGTGGTCGTCGGCGCATCGGAACCCGTGACTTTGCCCACCTGCAACCCGAGCTGCTGGGCAAACGGCGCCAGATTGGCGTAGAGGTAATTCGCCGTGTCGGCGAAGGCCGTAAAGATCAGGACCTTTCGGTTGTCCGGATTGAGTGGCTCGCTCACTTTCCGCTGAAGAACCTGTTTGACGTGCTGGAGCTTGGCGTCTTCGTCCGGGGTCACCTTGTCCATCGAGGCGACCAGCTCCTTAATGAGCGCGAGGTCGGCCTCCAAGTCATGCTTCCATGACGGCAGATCCATGTCGGCAAGGCTGATTTGCACTTTCTTGCCGACGGTGAAATCTCCCAGCCCGGCCAGATCCTCGTCTTCAGCGTCTAGCAATTCCGGGTCATCTGTAAAGTCGGTCACGCTCTGCACACCACCTGACCGCTCGAAGTCATTGATGGCATCCAGGGCACGCGTGATGTTGCCGCCGAGCGAGCGCAAGGTGATACGGAATGCCTCAACCGAGCTTTCCAACCGCTTAAGCAGGTTCGTGGTCATCAGTGCTTGAAGGCTTCGCTCACGGTCTGCCTGGCGAAACTTGCTCCGGCCACCCTCGACCTGAGTATCGTAAATCTCTTCGTACTTTCGCAGCCGGCTCGGGAGGATGTAGCCGATTGGAGCATACACCGCGAGCTTGAGTATGGAGAGTTGGGTGAAAATGTCGTTCAGCCCCATCACGTCGGTTCGTTGCGTGATCGGGCAATGGAACGAAAGCGGCTTAAGCCGTTCCGGGAAGCGGCCGATGTCCTTGGTGTCGTAGAAAGTCTCGATGTGCTTACGTGACCGAGCGATGGTTACCGCGTCGAGAAGCTCAAAGAAGTCAAAATCAAGCGCATTCAAGATAGAGGCGGACGTGCGTTCTTCCGGAGGCAACGTTGACCAGGCATTGAATGCCTTCTGAGCGCGCCGGAATATCTCCTCGACGCTAGTCTCGGTCTTTAGATTGCGGCTGAGAGCCTCCGACTGGCCTTCATATGCAAGCGCCAACTGGTTGCGTAAGTCGGTGAAGCGGTTGTTCACCGGGGTGGCCGACAGCATCAGAACCTTGGTCTTCACGCCGGCGCGGATGACCTTGTTCATTAGCTTCTGGTAGCGGGTCTCCCGATCTTTAAAGACATCGTTGTTACGGAAGTTATGTGACTCGTCGATGACGACGAGATCATAGTTAGCCCAGTTCACCCGATTAAGCGGGATACCAAAGGATTCGCCGGTTACACGCGACAAGTCGGTGTGGCACAGGACATCGTAGCTAAAGCGATCCTTGGCGAAGATGTTTGTCGTGAGATTTGTATTGTAGTTTCGCCAGTTGTCCGCAAGCTTCTTCGGACACAGCACGAGGACGGACTTATTGCGCAATTCATAGTATTTGATGACAGCCAGTGCCGTGAAGGTCTTACCCAGGCCGACACTATCGGCAAGTATGCAGCCATTGTAAGTTTCTAACTTGTTGATGATGCCGGTGGCCGCGTCCCGTTGATAGTTGAAAAGCTTGTTCCAAACCAGGCTGTCACGATAACCGGTGAGATCATTCGGCAGAACGTCCTCGTCAACTTCTTCCAAGAAGTCTTGAAAGATATTGAAGAGCATCATGAAGTAGATGCGCTCCGGTGAGTTTTCCTGATAGACGGACTCAATGTGCTCGCAGATTGCGTCCGTGACATCGTTGACCTTCACTGGATCCGACCAGATTTGATCGAATAACTGAAGGTACATCTGGGTATGGCTCGGATCGTCAAACCTTGTAACGAAATTTGAGACTGCATCGCCCTTTTGGTATCCGAGATCGACAGCCGTAAAGCCGCTGATAGGCATGTAGGCGATGCCACCGTTTTCTTGCCCAACGTGCAGGAACTGCTGCATGGGGGCCTTGGTGGTGTTCGACCGGAATCTTGCCTTCTTCCGAATCCATTCGGCACACTCGCGCGCTACAGCACGCTGGGTCAGTTTGTTGCGAAGCTGAATCTCAAACTCTGTGCCGTAAAGCCCACTTTCTCGCCGAGCTTTTGGGATGAAGAACTCGCGCCGCTGCTTGTGCATACGGTCCGACACTTCGTTCGGCACAAAAGTTGGCGCAGTAAATATAAACTGGAGGCTATCGACTTTTGCCAGCTCAGCCTTCAGCGTCTCAAAGGCATAAATAGAGAAGCAAGACGCAGCAATCTTAAGACGCGAGCCGCGTTCGACCACCATCTTCAAGTCGTCGCCAAGAAGTTGCGTTATGTTGTCAATTATCTTCACTATGGCAACCAGTCCGGCGCTATCGCCCTTCCATTCTCATGCTTGCTTTTATTATGGCGAAACTTTCTCATAAGACAATTGCGCCGCTCAACACCTCAAGTCAAAACAACTCCAGCGATACCAGCTTCCTTGAGTTCAGGGAACGCAGAGTTGAGCTAAACTTACTTACACTGCGATCAGCATTCGACTTTTTCAAATCTTCGCCGATTATCAATAAAGATAAAGGTCTTATTCAGACGGCAACGGCTTCGGCCGCTTCTGGCGCACCGGCGGTGCTAACAGCACATATGGAGATGCTTTGAGCGCCGCCGCCAGCTTGTCCAACATATCGACCGACGCCGAATAACGCTCGGTCTCCAATAGCGACACATAGCTGCGGTCGATATCGGCCGCCATCGCGAGCGCCTCTTGCGACATGCCTCGCTCGCGTCTGATACGGCGCAGATTCTGCGCTAGCGCCCGCCTGGACTTCATCCCCCAAGGGAATCAAGTTGAGCGATGGCAATCCACAGAGTATACTCAACAAACTGGTCTGTGAGGATTCGCGCCCCCTCACCCAACCGGAGGTCTTTTCATGCCCAAGTCAGGACAGTCGGACTACGATCCGGGCAATATCTATATCGCGCGCAGCGAGGAGCTCGGCCGAGGTAAATACAAGATCGGCCTGTCGCGGAACGTCGGCCGCCGCATGCTCAACCTCGCCAAGATGAGCTATGGCGGCTTCACAGACTGGCGCAAGGCGCGCGCCGTGCGCGTCACCAGCATGCGCGCGGTCGAGCGGCGGATGCACAAGGTCGCCGGCAAGCCCGTCGAGATATCGACGAAGGACGGCAGAGCGGTCGAGATTTTCGAGGTTCCCTACCCCAAAGCGAGGAACATGCTGTTGTTCTTCGGGCGTCTATTCCGACCTGGCCGCGCCAAGCGCGGTGACCGTAAAGAATGAAGCCGATGATCGATTGCCGGTGAGTTCGAGCTTTGCCAGTCCTGAGGCGAGCCGCAGGACAATGAAGTGCATCCATGGCTCAACACATGGGCCATCGACGCTCGAGGCCGCAACGCGGTCGGCTTGATAAATGCTCGGTCACAGGGGAGTATTTCGGATGTCCAACGATACGAAGCAACCTGAAGACACACCGCCGCCGCCACTTCGGGACGACCCGCTGGCGCGCCTTCCCTTCGCGCCACCGGGATTGAAAAACCCGATCGGCGCGATGATGACGAGCATGGTGAGACCCGAGACATTGGCGCTGATCGACGAGGCGATCCGTAAACGCCGCCCGGATTTAGAACGTTTCTTAAAGGCAGAGAAGTCGGCTTCGGAATCCTGACGCTGTACGGCGCCAATAACGGTAGTTCCGTTGCGTCGCCAGGCGCGGCAATACCGATGCAGTTCACCGATCCCAGTCGTCATCGCGCCGGCGCTTAGGCTGTGGAGTTGACGGCTTGTCCTTTTGGGCCGCTTCCGCCGCGCGGCGTGCATTCTCCGCCTCGATCCGCCGCCGTTCCCGTTCGCGCTCCCGGTCGTCGTACGCCCGCATCCGCCGAGCAAGATCCAAAGCACCATCAAGCTGCCGATCGGGAACCTCGCTCTCGGGCTCAAGCGGCAGATCGGGGATAGCGGCAATACCCTTTGCGATCATCTCGACCGTAAACGCCATCGCGTCGATCCGCTCGTCCTCCGGAAGCGCCTGTCGCAGTCCCCAGGCCAGGCGATTGAAGCTCTGCACGATGCCGGCCTGGCCGCGCCGCGCGATCCGCCGCCGCCCCTTGAGCTCGGGGTTCGCCACGACCAGCCGGCTGAGTTGATCGACCAATTCCAGCTCGATCTCGGCACGACGCGCCTCCAGCGACTTCGGCGATAGCTCCTGCAGAAGCTCGTCGAGACGACCACGCCCGCCCACGCCAGGCGCATCGGGCTCGATCGCACGCAGACGCTCACGTAACGCGATCGTATCGCGCACTTGCGCTGTTCCCTCACCCAGGCTCCCGAACAGCTGCGGCGCTCGGCACAATGCCCAATCGGCGAAGGCACGGTTCTCGGCGCGCGCCGTCCGCCAGAGCTCGATCGCGCTGTGCGCGGCGCCACGATCCGCGAACACGCCCTGCTCGACCAACCAGTCGCGCAGCGTTGCCAACGCCGCGCGCTGCGCGTCGTCGTTGGCGTCGATCGGCGGCGGTGGAGCGGGTGCGGTCTCGCGCGCAAGCCAACCCGCCGCTCGCTCCCAGAGCCCCGGCTCGGCCGGCGGCGGCTTCGGCTGGCCCCATTGCGCCTCGAAGGCCGCGATGTTGGATAGGATATCCTCGCGGTACCCCGCCAAGGTCGCCGGCAGCTTGCGAACCGCGCGCCGTAGCAGCGGCGGTAAATCGACAAATGCCCAAGTCGTCGGTGGCCGATCGAAGCTGCGCGTCACCGGACGCGTGCGCAACGGCTCCAGGCCCGCCAGGATCAGCTTGCGCATCTCGGCGCGATCCTCGCGCCGGCTGGCATCGACCTCGTACCCCTCCTCGCGCGCGGCTTCGGCAAGAAGTAGCCGTAGCGCGTCCGCCGTGAACCCATGCCGGTCAAACCCGAACCGCGCGACGCTCCCCTGCCGGAGCCCGCGCCGCTCATGCCCCTCGATCAGCAGCGAGACCGGCTTCACCGTCGCAGTCAGGACATGGGCATGAAGGAAGCGGCCATGTTCATGGTGAAGGGCGACCAGCGCCCGGCACCCGAACGCGCCAAAGGATTGGCGCATGAACCGGCGCAGGACGGATTCGAAGCGAAGACCGAGCGGATCGTCTTCCGGCTCGGGTACCGAGATCACGATATGGAGTGCCTGGACCTGGGCGAAGGCCGCATCCTCGTCGAGCGCGTTCAGCGCCCGCGTCCCGCCCGTCTCCACCGCGCGCTGCCCGGCGCGCGCGAGGTTCTCGAGATCGGGAAAGAGCGGCCACTCGGCGATCTTCTCGAGCATGCGATCACGCGGGACAGGAATGCCCCATTGGTCATAGACCCGTGGTCTCTTCCCTTGATCCGCTTTCGCTGCAGCGATGGCCGCACCCGATGGCGGACGGTGTCGCGCCGGGCGCGGCGTCTCCGTCACCCGATCGGATGAAAGTTCCTCGACCTGGACACCTGGGGCAGGCGCAACCGTACGGGCTCCGTAGTCATAGCCCAGGCGGCCGATGTAACGGGCGATCCGCCGGACCGCCTCGATTGAGCGCGCATTCGAGACCTGTTTGACGATGACCGGCGCACGGTCCTTCTTAAGCCGATCCTGGCCAGTCACCCACCGGCCGCGCTGGAGCAGTGCCAGGCTAATCGCGCGCCGCTGGGCGCCGTAGCCGGACGCGAATACCCCGAGTTCATCGCCGTTCAGTTCTTCGAGCCGGCCGGTCTTCAGAGAGTCCCAAAAACTCTTTTTAGACCGACGGCGCGCCATTACCGATCTTTGCCGGATTCAGGGACGGAAATCGGCTCCAAAAGCGCGTGCAATTTCTCGAGGGCCACGTCGATTTCCTGCAGCGTATTGGTGAGCGATTTGGAGAGCGGATCGTTGCGATTCATGACCTCGCGGATCCTGCCTTGCGTGATCGAATCGACAATCGAAAACACGCCCGCTTGCAGCGGCAAAAGTGCGGCAATTACGGCCGCAAATTCGGCCCGGTTTTTGGACGGAATTTGGACCGGATTTTTGCGCGTCGCGCGCGCGATCGCGGCAAGCCGAACGAAGCGCGAGATCGATACGCCCTCGGCTGTCGCCGCGCGTTCTATAGCCGCAAGTTCCTCGAGCCGGACGCGCGCCTGGACCGTGGCTTCGGCGCGCGATGCAGCGCGCGCACCGGCGGGTCGGCCAGCGCCGGGACGTCGTCCGCCGCGGCCCGGGCGGCCTGCATCAACGCCATCCACACCGCCAGAAGGCGTGGTTTCCGCGAACCGATCAGATGAACGCCGCTTGGTCATATATGAATAATCATATCACAGATAGCTTATCTTGCCTGCGTATGAATTCATAGGGATTAGCCTGAATATTTATTTCAGATCAGAACCTTAGAGTGATTCGGAGATCTGGCGCCCTCAAATCGTGGGGTAGCAAATGCGCTTTCGCTAAAGCCACCGGGGTAGCAACTCGAAAAATCGCGGTAGCGATCGGTTTCGAGAGAGGTAGCAGCATCAAAATCGGCGGTAGCAACTCAAGAAACGCCGGTAGCAGCCTATAGCGGCCTATTTTGAAACATTATTGCGCGTTTGGCAGCGCACAGCATTCGAGCCCCATGATTCGAGATCATAAGACTCGCCATGCAACGCTCCCTGGATCGGTGCCGACTGGCGGCACCCACCCGGAGGACCCACGATGCCAATCCAACTGCCCACGAAACCGATACGCGCCGCGGTCAAAGCGATGCTCGTATCGCTAGGTGTCGATGGCCTATCGCCCAGCGAAATCTCCGACCACGACATTCGCCGCGCGTCCAAGGCGGCCAAACGGGTCATCGAACTGCTCGAAGAACTGACCGAATCTATCGAAAAATTCGAACAGGATTTCACGACGGCGGAGGCAAAGACGCCTAAGAAAAAACTGCTCGCCGACATCGAAAAAGCGATCCAGTCGGATCCCGAAAATCTCGAAAAGGTAGCGAAGGCTCTCGACGACGTTATTCGTGGAAATGTCTGCGAGCAAAATGGTGAAAATCGTCCGGAAAAATCCGCCAAGAAATCCGTATCGAAAGCGGCGGTGGGCCAGAGCGACGCGGCCGCTCGAATTCCCGATACTGCGGATACGGTCGATGCCCAGCGTGGCGATGGTCGAGTTTCCGCAATTCACGCCGCACGCGCACCGCGTCGGCGGCAGAAGCCGATCGACCCTCTGGTCGCGGCGATGCGACAACAGGACGGCTGATCCTGAAAGCACCGACACGCTGCTGACTCGCGTGATGGCGACTACCACTCACGCGCGATCCTGGCCGTGCGATGGAACCGTAGCGCATCATGATCCGATGCGAAAAGCCAATCATGGTTCCATGATTGGCTTCAGTGACCGAACGCGGCCTGACAAACATCACTTCACGTATATGCGCTGAATGCTGGGCTGCATCGCCGCCGCACCACTCGCGCAAACACGGCTCTACTCGGCTAAATGAATGAATGATCTAAGGCAAAAAGCCAAAAATGATTAAATGAATAAATGAAAGAAGCCAAAAATGACTAAATGACCTCAGGAAGCGGCTAAAAACTGACGGGATGAACCCAGTTTTCTAGACTCGAGCCGGTTGCTACCTCGAGTTCGCTGACGCCAACATTGATTTTGTTATGATTTTCCAACCGAGATGACTTTTTCGACGGGCCGGCCGAATTTCAGGGGCCGAACGCTTCGGTTCTTAAGTCACCTCGTGTCAATTGGGATGCCATGCAAATGGCGCCCTTTCCTCCGCAGCAGACCGAGTCGACGCGCTCCGCCGATGGCGATGACGCTTCGAACGCGCGCCCCGTTAAACCGGAAGGCTTCGAGTGGCTCGCGATCGCCGCCGAGACCATTGTCGCCGCCATTCGGCATCTCGACCGAAACATTCCGATCGACGCGGCCGAGGCCTGCCGACGCTACCGGCTCGCGCCCGACACCCTGCGTCGGATTCCGACTTCAATACTCCCAAAGTTCAAACCTGGACGCGTCGTTTTGTACTACCCCGACGATCTGGATCGCTACGTTCGTATCCATTGCGTCGTCGGCCACCCCCCAATCGAGCCGCTTGAGAATCCCGAAGAGATCGACCTAGATGCTCTTGCCGATAAGGCGCGCGGGCGTTCCCGGAAACGGAGAACGCCAACATGACGAAAAGCAAATGGTCCCCGCGCACGGTCGCCGGATTTCGTGTCCGGCCGCAAGTGCGCAACGGTCACAAAACCGGCAATTGGTTCGTCGACGTCCCAAAGAGTTCGAGTTACGGCCGTCGACGCCGCGTGTTGTTTGAAACGGTGAATCAGGCCGAGACCTTCGCAGTCGACTTGGCTGCGAAGCTCGCAACGATCAACACCCGCCATGCCCAGGCGGGAAACGCACTCTACAATTCGCTCATGAACGGCATGCCTATGCCAATCCCAACGGCACCGGCGATGCCGGTCCAGATGAGCGCGCCGCTCGCCGGACCAGGTCCAGCAAGACCGACCTTCGGCGCCGCGGTGGAACTTTGGAAACGTTCGTCGAAAGACAAGATCGCGGTCGGCAAGAAGCGCGAGGCGTCACACGCAACCGATCTCGCGCGACTGAAGCCGCTTCTCGACGTTTTCGGGAGCTATCAGCTGCCGCAAATAAACGAGCTCAATTGGGGCGCCTATATGCGGCAGCGCATGGAGAAAGATGGATACGCACCGAACACCGTGCAGGGCGAAGTAACTGTCATGCGCAAAGTACTGAACTTCTGCGAGCGCATTTTCGACTGGTACCGTGCGCCTAAACTTCCAGGCGTCGGAATCGAAGAGGATAACGAGCGCCGGCTTACGGAAGCGGAGCTCGCCTCTGTGATTGAAATATCGAAGCGGCCATATCGTGGACTGTTCTGGCTGTTCGCCGAAACGGGACTTCGAAAAAGCGAAGGCTTGAATCTGACTTGGGCGCAACTCGACTTGGCCAGTGGGCAGGTCAATGTGCACAAGACGCGCCGCGGCCGCGTGAAGTCACGCCCGTCCATCCGGCGTGTTCTCTTCTCGGATGGACTGCGAGACGAGCTCCTCGCGATGCGGCGATCGCGAGAGGCTTACGGTGTCGTGAAGAGCGACGACCTCGTCTTCCCCGGCGCCAAGGATTCGGAAAAGCCGATCGCGAATCTCAAACGCGCCTTCGTCCGCGCCGCCAAGCGGATGAAATGGGAGGGCGAGCAGATCCCGCTGTCGCCCCAACGATTACGGCGCGCGTATATCACGGCGCTGGCCAATCGCGGAGTGGACGACTTCATCGTGAAGCGGGTGGCGGGCCATAGCCCGACCTCCGACGTGACGAATAAGCACTATGCGCGGTTGAACGATGAGGGGCTTCGCAAAGCCCTCCTCGAGCTGCCCGTCGGTGGCAACGCGAATGGCAACGCTGTTGCCATGGGCGTGGCAACACGTGGCAACGGGCCCAAATTGGGCCGTTAACCGCGTGGCAACAACGGGGCTAAGTCATTGAAATCCGCTGGTCGGAGCGAGAGGATTCGAACCTCCGGCCCCTAGCTCCCGAAATTTCTGACTAAGATATAAGCTATTGAAATAGCTTTATTAAGTTAGCTGGATTTTTGCCTGTTTACGCCCGTTCAGGCATCGATCTCCCGATGCGAATCCCGATGTGTTGCGATACTCAACTAAATCCCTACATCCTCGGATCCACAATAGCAGCGACTTGAATTGCTGCGACGGCCGCATGCTTCAGATCGAATACGAAAACGCCATCAGCCGTAGGCAAATGAAATTACCGCATTGATGGTTACTTCGAGACTCGAACAATTAGGGTTCCGCGCGGAAGTTCTCCTGAAAATGCGATAACTGCCGAGCGCGAGCTAAGGTCTTTCAATTCATGTTGGGGCAGCACCATATCTGGCGACGAAATTGAAACTGTTGCTCCTGCTATGGGCTTTTCAAACGCTAGAAACAGATTCACGGCGGTTAACTTAGTCTGTTTATTGTTTTGGGTATCTATGGATACGAACATATTTCGTAAATAGTACCATCTCCAAATATTTTGATGGGAAAGCCGTTCCGGCGTCCGCTCATCTCCAAATATGTGAAGCCGTACTTCCGCCGTATCGACAGGGTCATCGTTGCCGCGACCGCTTCCCCAATACAGACCAACAGCAATGCCAAATAGAAGGCAACCAACCGCGATGCCGGTATCGGCTGCCCAGCTGGGCAAGTTGGGCCACTTATACGGGGTAACGATGCCGAGAACCGCCAGAGCGAGACCAACGATCCCAAGAACTCTATCGATCATTCTTTCACCCTCGGGTTAAGGGGAACGATACCCCGCACTCCAGTAGGGTGCGAATCGGCACCCGTCTAGCAGGAGATGATCAGCCCGCAACTCGCTGCTTCAAAGCGCCCGATCGAGTTAGTGAAGCCGTCAGATCGAAGCTGGGGGATGATTTTCCTTAAAATTAGAATAAATATATAAAATAAAACTACTAATAGGATAAAAATCCCGATGAAAGTCCCGATGTCCCGCGTCTTCGGGACATTGAGTAGCGACTAAGTGCTTGATCCCGCTGGTCGGAGCGAGAGGATTCGAACCTCCGGCCCCTAGCTCCCGAAGCTAGT